>Ga0335083_10004352_pt1 | contig 18053 bp, 13 predicted proteins | sample Lox_Sample_42_FD_206716 | JGI IMG/M metagenome (GOLD analysis project Ga0335083, IMG submission 206716) | Soil microbial communities from Loxahatchee National Wildlife Refuge, Florida, United States - Lox_Sample_4.2 | ecosystem: Environmental > Terrestrial > Soil > Wetlands | place: USA...
CACGAGCGCGAATACTCGAATGCGACAGCGAGTCGACTTCCTTCCGCACCTACAACACTCGAACGCATCGCCTCGACGGAGGCACGACGCGACAGATCTAATCTTGTGGGGCCAGCCACTTCATACTGCAATCAAGTCGGGTCCGGGTCGGCAGATGCGGCTGCCCCTCGCGGCGGCCAGGACGTGGGGCGGGGCTCGGAAGGGCGCCGGACGCAAGCCGCGTGGTCGGCCCTCGATGCCGCATGTCACCCGATCGAAGATCGACCCGCGCTATCCGGTGCAGGTCACCATTCGGGCGATGCCGGGGCTGCCATCGTTGCGCTCGCCCCGGGTGTTCGGGGCGCTCCGGCAAGCCATTGCCCGCGCCTCGGTCGATCGCTTCCGGGTGATCCACTTCTCGATCCAGCAGGACCACGGCCACTTCATCGTCGAGGGGGACGAGCCGCGCCGGGCCCGGGGCGGGATGCACGGTTTGGCGATCCGATTGGCGCTGGCGGTCAATCGTGTTCTGGGCCGCAAGGGGAGAGTGGTCGGGGATCGCTACCACGCCCGCCCGCTGAGGACGCCGACCCAAACCCGAGCGAGCATGGTGTACGTGCTCCTCAACTTCCGGAAGCACCTGCGCGCCCCGCCGTGCATCGACCCACGGAGCTCGGGGCCGCACTTTTCGGGGTGGCAGCGAGAGCCGCCGGTCACGGATGTTCCGGCTGCCACGGTCCTGCCGTCCACCTGGATGGCGCGCATCGGGTGGCGGCGTGCCGGCGGCGCATTGCGGGTGGAAGAACAGCCGGCCGCTTCGGCGCGACCGCGCCCAACTTGAATTGAGCGCATGTTCCGGCTGGGGGCGCGCATGGCCTGGATGTATGGGAGGGAGCTCCGAAGACGTGATGAATCGTCAGGCCCGAGGCCCTGCCGCGGGCGCCCCTACCTTCGTCGCGGCGGCGCCGGCGGTGGTGGGCGCGCCGTCGCGCCGTCCTCGGGCCAGGCGTGCTTGGGGTAGCGGCGACCGAGCTCGCGGCGCAGCGCCGGGTAGTGCTGCCGCCAGAAGCCGGCCAGGTCGCGCGTGACCTGGACCGCCCGGCCGTTGGGCGCCAGCAGGTGAACGGTCAGCGGGACGCGCCCGCCCGCGATGGCGGGCGCCGAGCTGGTGCCGAAGAAGTCCTGCAGGCGCGACTCGATCCAGGGGGGCGCGGCGGCGTCGTAGTGAACCGCCACGCTGCGCCCGCCCGCCAGCGCGATCCGCGCCGGCGCCAGCGTGTCCAGCGCCTGGCGCGCCCCGTGTGGCAGCGAATCGAGCACGATCGACGCCAGCTCCTGCCCGGGCCCCGACAGGTCGGCGAAGCCGACCCGGCCGACGCACGCCAGGCGCAGCAGGTCGGCCACCCCACCGGCGCCCAGATCGGGCACCGGCGCGTCGGGGATGGTCCGCCGGACGAAGGCGATCCGCTCCAGCAGCGGCGCGACCGTCTCGCCGCCCGGGAGCCGATCGATGCCGCGCGCCAGCGCCGCATCGGCCAGCAGGCGCGCCGTCTCGTCGTCGGCCGGCGCCGGTCCGGTGCGCGCGTCCAGCAGGAGCGCGCCATAGCCGAGCCCGGTGGTCTGCTCGACCCGGCCGGTCTCGGGGTTGAAGGCGCGGCGATCGATGTCGGTGACGCGCTCGGGGAACAGGTCCAGCAGCCACTCGGGCTCGATGCGGGCGCTCAGGCGGACCTGTGGGCGGCGGCCCACCGGGCGAGCCGGGCGCCCGGCGTTGCGGTCCTCCACCACGTCGAGGGCGACGATCCATTCGCCCGGCTGAGCGCGCGACAGCTCGGCGCTGCCGCCGTCGGCCAGCACGATCGTGGTCCCCTCCGGCTCGCGCCGGCGGGCCACCCGATCGGGGAAGCCAGCCAGCAGGGCCAGCTCGAGGGGCTGTGCCGACCGACCGGGTTCGGGGCGGCGCGCGACGCTGCCGACCAGCTGGCCACGAGAGCGGCGGACCTCCTCGACGGCGCGCGGGTCCAGCTCCAGGCGGCGCAGCGCTTCCGGTCGGAAGCGCTCGCGCTCGATCTCCCGGAAGGCCTCGATCAGGTCGCCCACGTCCGCCCCGCGTTCCGCCTCGCCGCCTGCCGGCGAGAACGACGCCCGGGCGCTGCGCCGGATGTCGCGCTCGGCGATCAACGTGGCCGCCAGCGCGGCGTCGTCCAGCTTGCCGCCGTCCTGCCCGGCGACCACGATGCGCGCCAGGCGCGGGTGGACCGGCAACGGCTGCATGCGCCGGCCGACGGCGGTCAGCCCCGCGCCGTCGACGGCGCCCAGCTCGGCCAGCAACCCCCGCGCCGCCCCCCAGGCAGCCGCCGGGGGCGGCTCTAGCCACTCGAGATCGGCCGCGTCGTGAACGCCCAGCGCAGCCAGCGTCATGGCGAGCTCGGCCAGGTCGGCCCGCGCGATCTCCGGGACGTCGAAGGCCGGCCGCTGGTCGAAGTCGTGCCTGGTGTACAGGCGCAACGCGCGCCCTGGACGCGTCCGCCCGGCGCGCCCGGCCCGTTGCTCGGCCGAGGCACGGCTGATCCGCGCGACCGCCAGCGCCGGCAGCCCCGTCCAGGGCGAGTGCGTGGCCATCCGGGCCAACCCCGAGTCGACCACGGCGACCACGCCCTCGACCGTGATCGACGACTCCGCCACGTTGGTGGCCAGCACGATCTTGCGGCGGTCCGCGGGCGCGATGGCCCGGGCCTGGTCGGGCAGCGGCATGTCGCCGTGCAGCGGCAGGATCGCCAGCTCGCTGGCGCGGGGCAGCTCTGCCAGCGCCGCCTGCGCGCGCCGGATCTCGCCCGCGCCCGGCAGGAAGACCAGGATGTCGCCGTCTGGCTCCTCCCGGAGCACCTGCCGGACGGCGGCCGTCACCCGGCGCTCGAGTGGCCGATTCTTCTGCTGATCCTCGGCCGCCTCGGCGGGAGACAGGTGCTCGATCGCGACCTCGAAGCGGCGTCCCTCGGCGCGCACCGTCTCGCCGGCCAGGAAAGCCCGGGCCGGCTCGGCGTCCAGCGTGGCGGACATGGCGACCACGACCAGGTCGCGTCGCGTGGTCTCGCGCAGCCGGCGCAGCCAGGCCAGCGCCAGGTCGGTCGCGACGTGGCGCTCGTGCATCTCGTCCAGCACCACGGCCGCCACGCCGCGCAGGGTCGGGTCGCCCAGCAGCCGTCGGACGAACAGCCCCTCGGTCATGAAGCGGACGCGCGTCCGGGGGCCGGCCGCCTCGTCGAACCGGACGCTGTAGCCGATCGTCTCACCGACGCGCTCGCCCCGCTCGGCGGCGACCCGGGTGGCCGCCAGCCGGGCCGGCAGGCGCCGCGGCTCCAGCACCCAGATTTCACCCGCCTCGGCCAGGCCCGCGTCCAGCAGGGCGGCCGGGACGCGGGTGGTCTTGCCGGCGCCGGGCGGCGCCTCGATGACGACCGCGCCCACCCGATGTACCGCCTCGACGATCTGGGGTGTCACCAGATCGATGGGCAGCGCCGTCAAGCCAGGCCGGCCGGCCGTCGATGGAATGCCCACGTGGTGAGTCAACCCTGTCATTATGTAAAAGCAGGTGGGTGAAGAGGCGACAAGGAAGTTGCGCGCCGCCTCGACGTCCCGGACGCTGAGGGGCGAGCGGCGATGATCCGGTGCGTCACGTGCGGGCGGCGTCTGCGGGACCCCGAGGGGCCCTCGGCGGGTGCGGTGTGCCCGCTGCACGGCGCCCAGCCGCCGGTCCCCGAGACCACCGAAGAGAAGATCCCGTTCGTCGTCCCCAACCCGGATCTCCCGATCTTCCGGGTGAAGAAGACGCTGGGGCAGGGGGGGTTCGGGGCGGTGTTCCTGGCCGAGCGGATCTCGGACGGCCAGCTGGTCGCGATCAAGGTCGCCCGCGCCGACAACGCCTCGGCCGGCGAGAGCTTGCTGCGCGAGGCGTACGCGCTGGGGGCGATCGGTGCCCCGCACGTGCCGGCGGTGTACGAGCGCGGCATGCTGGACGACGGCGCGGCCTACGTGGTCATGGAGTTCGTCCAGGCGCCGCTCCTGACCCCGCGGATGACCGGGCGCGCCGAGCCGATGCCGCTGGAAGAGTTCGCGCGCGACGCGCTGGCGATCCTGGGCGCGGTCGAGACCGCCCACGCGCGCGGCTTCGTGCACTGTGACCTCAAGCCCGAGAACATCTTCCTGGACGACGCGGGCAACGCGCGCCTGTTCGACTTCGGCCTGGTGCGCGGGCTGGACTCGGGCGCGGAGCGGGTCGAGTCGACCAAGGAGGAGGCGCCGGCCGGCACGCCCGAGTACATGTCGCCGGAGCAGTGCGAGGGGCGCCTGGAGATCGACGCCCGCAGCGACATCTACGCGCTGGGCGTGATCCTTTACGAGATGCTCTCGGGGGCGCCCCCGTTCTGGGGCAACGCCGTCGAGGTCCAGCAGAGCCACCGCAGCCGCCGCCCGCCGCCGCTGGCGCGCCGGATGGAGATCGCGGCGTCGCTGGAGGAGGCGATCCTCCGCTGCCTGGCCAAGGATCCCGAGCGCCGGCCGGCCTCCGTGGCCGAGCTGCGCCGGGCGCTGCAGGCCGGGCTGACCGCCGAGCGCGCCCGCCGCGCGGCCGGCACGCCGCCGCCGGCGACCACCCCCGCGGCTGACGCCAAGGGCGCGGCCGCGGCGAAGCCGGCGGCGCCCGCGCGCGAGCGTCGCGCCGTCGCGCTGCTGTTCTTCGAGAGCAAGTCGAACGTCGCGGCGGTGCGCGAGGCCATGTCCAGCGTGGGCGCCCAGCTGGCGCACACGGCGGGGGCCCAATACGTGCTGGCGTTCGGGCACGAGGTCGGCGACAACCCGACCCGCGGGGCCGCCACCGCCGGCGAGATGTTCGTCGCGCGCGGGATCGCCCGCCGCGTGCTGGTCGATCTCGCCTCGGTCTCGGTGCAGGCCCGCCCGGACGGCACGCGCCGCTATCAGAGCCCGCTGTTCACCAAGAAAGAGCAGTACCCCGGTGAGAGCGACCCCGACGGGGTGCTGCTGTCTCCCGCCGCCCAGGAGGTGCTGCCCGACGTGCCGACCGAGATCCTGGCGGGACCGCGCGGGCTCGCCAAGGTGCAGAAGGCCGCGCAGGCCAGCGAGCGCACCACCACCCGCATGGGCGTCGCGCCGCTGGTCGGACGCGACGACGTGCTCCGGACATTGCTCGAGAGCGCGCGCGCCGCGGCCAGCGGATCGCGCCCCACCATCTTCACGCTGCTGGGCGGGGCCGGCTACGGCAAGACCCACCTGGCCCAGATGCTGGTCCAGCACCTGGAGGTGGTGCCCACGTTCCAGGTTCTGTTCGTTCGGGCCAAGGAGGTGCTGGGCGGCGCCGACGAGCTGACGACGCGCGACCTGCTGCGCGCCACGCTGGCGCTGCCCGACGCGGCGCCGCCCGATCTGGGGCGGGCGCTGCTGGTCGAGAAGCTGGGACCGGAGCTGGGGCGCGACGTCTGGGCCGGCGTGGCCGTCTCGATGGGCTGGGCCGCGCCCGAGCACCCCGAGCTACGGGCCGCCGCCGCGGCGCCCGGCGCCCTGCGTTCGATGGCGGCCCGCGCGGCCGGCGAGGGGTTGCGCAGCAAGGCGCGGACACGTCCGCTGGCGCTGGTGCTCGAGGATGCCCAGTTCGTCGAGGAGACGGCGCTGGACGCGCTGGAATACGCGGCGCTGGCCGAGGCCGAGGTGCCGATCTGGATCTGCATCGTCGCGCGCCCCACCTTCGGTCGCGGACGCACCGACTGGGCGGGCCGCGCCGCGGTCCGCCGCGAGCTGACCCTGCCGGCCCTGGAGCCGACGGCCGCCGCCGAGCTGGCGCGCCGCCTGCTGACCCCCGCCGAGAACGTGCCGGCCAGCGCGCTGGCCAAGCTGGCCGCGCGGACCGAGGGGATCCCGCTGCTGCTGGTCGAGCTGGTGCGCGGGCTCAAGCGCGACGGGTTGGTGCGCCGCTCGGGCAAGGGGCAGAGCTGGACGCTGGCCACCGACGAGCTGGATCGGCTGCCCGACCTGCCGCTGGTGCAGTGGCTGGCCAGCCGCGAGACCGAGTCGCTGCCGCCCGACCTGATGGCGCACGCGCGCATGGCTTCCGTGCTGGGGGCCGAGTTCAGCGCCGATGAGATCGAGGGCGTGCTCCAGGAGCTGGAGCGGGCCGGCACCGCCGCCGAGACCCAGCTGGACGCCGGGATCGGCGTGCGCCGCCTGGTGGAGAGCGGCATCCTGGCGCGCCATCGCGGCGGCCGGGTCAGCTTCCGTCACGCCCTGCTGCGCGACACCGTGTACCAGTCGGTGGCGGCCCCGCAGCGCGAGGCGACCCACCGGGCCGCCTACGAGTACTACCGGCGCCAGGATCGCCTGGCCGACCCGTCCCGGCTGCCGCCGATGGCGTTCCACGCCGCGCGCTGCGGACTGAAGGCGGAGGCCGGGCAGCTGTACATGGAGCTGGCCGGGCGCGCCCCGGCGCGCCACAGCTATCTGGACGCGGAGCTCTTGTACAAGAACGCCATCGAGAACCTGCCCGAGGACGACCAGCCCCGGCAGATCATGGCGGCGCAGGGGCGCGCCGACATGCGGTTCCGGATGGGGCGCCACCTGGACGCGATCAAGGACTACGCCGCCGCGCTGGACCGGGCCCGCAAGACGGACGCGCGCGCCGCGCAGATCGACATCCTGCTGGATGAGGGGGTCTGTCTGGACATGGTGCGCGACTGGCCGAAGGCCGAGGCCGTCACCGACGAGGCCGGGGCGATCATCGAGGCCAACCCGGACCTGGCGACGCCGGTCATCAACGCGCGGCTCCTGATGTCGCGCGGGCGCAGCCTGCACCGGCTGGACAAGCAGCCCGAGGCGCTGGAGGTGTTCAAGCGGGCGATCGAGGTTTCCGAGGCGCTGGGCGAAGAGGCCTACGTCCCCTACACGCAGAGCCTGTCGCTGGGCGGCTACGTCGCCTCGATGCTGGGCCGGTTCGACGAGGCCGAGGCCGCGCTGGAGCGGGTCCTGAAGGTGTTCGAGGAACACGGCGACATGTGGGGGATGGCGGCCGGGCTCCTCAACCGCGGCACGCTCTCGTTCCTGACCGACAAGGTCGATCGGCTGCTGGCCGACCTCGAGCGCAACGTGCAGATCTGCCGCGAGTTCGGCATGTCCCTGATCGAGATGCTGTGCACCCGCGACCTGGGCGAGATCTACCTGTCGCTCGGTCAGACCGCGCAGGCCGAGCCGTACATCCGCCGCGCGCTGCAGATGTACCTTCAGGAGTTCGGCGAACTGGGGGCGCGGACCGTCAACGCCGAGGTCCAGCTGGCCCGCTGCAAGTGGTACTCGGGCGACATCCCGGCGGCCGCCGAGCTGTTCGCCAAGGTGTCCGCCAAGCAGCGGGACGCCGAGGCGTCGGGGAACACCGACGCGGTGTTGATCGCCAGCGATCGCGTCTACCTGGATCAGGTCGCGATCGCGCTGGCCGGCGGCGCGCCGGCCGAGTTCGACGCGCTGATCGCGCGCGCCAAGGGGCTGTCGATGGCGCCGCAGGACATCATCGAGCTGGTCGAGTGGAAGGGGATGGCGGCGGTGCGGTCGGGGCGGATCGACGAAGGCCTCACCTATCTTCAGGAGGCGCTGGCCCAGGCCGAGCAGTCGGCCCGGCTGGTCTGCGACCGGATTCGCAACCAGATCGCGACGGCCCACGCCGTCATCGCCCCGGCCGGCGACCCGGCCACCCCCATTCGCGCCGGCTGATCCTCCGAGGATCGCTCGGAGACGCGCGGGAAAATACGGTAATCTTCCCGCCCAATGGACATCTCGCCCGATCGGGTCCGGGGCGCCCTGCTGGCGCTGGTGGCCTTCGTGATCTCTGTCGCGGTCCACGAGTGGGGGCACGCGCTGGTGGCCGACAAGCTGGGCGATCGGTTGCCGAGGCAGCAGGGGCGGCTGACCCTGTCGCCCCTGGCGCACATCGACCTGATCGGGACGATCATCATGCCGCTGATGGGAGCCTTGCTGCCGGGCGGGTTTCCCCTGATCGCCTGGGGCAAGCCGGTGCAGACCAACCCGCGCGCCTACACGAACAAGCTCCCCGTTCGGGTGGGGCGAATGCTGGTCGCGCTGGCGGGGCCCGTCATGAACCTCTTGCTGGCGATCGTGGTGTCGATCGTCCTCGTGGTGCTGGGAAGAACCGGTAAGCTCCCCGCCTCCCTGGCAGACGTGATGGTTCGCTACCTCATCGCCCTCAACCTGGTGTTGATGTTCTTCAACTTGATCCCGCTCCCCCCGCTGGACGGCGCGGCCGTCCTGGCGGGCGTGCTGCCGGAGTCGATGCAGACGGTCCCGCGGACGCTCGAAAAGTACGGGACGATCCTGTTCTTCATCCTGTTCCTGTCGGGAGCGCTGGGGGTCGTGATGGGCCCGGCCTACCGCTTGATCCACGCCTGGGCGGCGGTTCTGGAACGGCTCGTGGCGGCATGAGCGCAGAGCCCGGCGCCTATCGTGTTGCGCTGCCGGAGTTCGAAGGGCCGCTCGATCTGCTCCTTCACCTCTGCAAGACGCACGAGATCGAAATCGTCAACATCCCGATCGCCTTCATCACGGAGAAGTACCTCGAGTACCTGGACGTGATGCAGTCGATGACCTTCGACGTGGCGGCCGACTACCTGGTGATGGCGGCGACGCTGGCCTACCTGAAGTCGCGCGAGCTGGTCCCCACGCCGGAGCCGATGGAGGCGGTGGGCGACGACGAGGATGGGGAGGTGCTGGACCCGCGCGAGGAGCTGATCCGGCGGCTGCTCGAGTACCAGAAGTACAAGGACGCCGCCGAGAAGCTGGGGAGCCGCCCGATCGAGGGGCGCACGGTGTTCGGGCGCGGCGTGCCGCTGGAGGCGGCCGCCGAGTCGCCCATGGGCGAGCAGTCGGTCTGGAAGCTGATCGAAGCGTTCGGCCGCATCCTCGAGAAGGCGGGCGGACCGAAGCACACGCACGACGTGGTGGTCGACCGGGTCTCGATCGGCGACCGAATGACGCAGCTCCTGGAGCGGATCGAGACGGGGCAGGGCTCGTTCCGGTTCGAGTCCTGCTTCGATTTCGAGCTGGCCGAGCCGGAGCTGCGCAACCAGGTGGTCGTGACGCTGCTGGCGATCCTGGAGCTGGCCAAGCTGAAGGTCGTGCGCGTCCTGCAGTCGCCCGACGCCGAGACGCTGTTCATCACGCAGGCGAGCGGGGTCTCGATGGAGGCCGCGCGGCAGGCGGCGCGCTCCGCCGTGACATCGGACGCCCCCCGCCCCGAGGAGAAGAATGAGCAAACGAACGAGTAAGTCCGATGAGCCCTCGCTCGACGCCGAAGATCAATCGGAGGACAGGACGCTGCCGGGAACTGACGAGGAGCCCACGAACCCGAACTTCGTGATCCCGCCCGAGGCGATGGCCCACGACGACGACGACGAGGAGTCGTCATTCGACGCGGCCGACACCCAGGTCGCCGGGACGGTGGCCGAGGCGGCGCCGGAGACGACGGCGGTCGAGGCCCCGGCGGAGGAGCCGGCCGCGCCTGCCGCCGCCGAGGCCGAGGAGCCGCCCGAGGCGGTTCCGGCGGGGCGCCTGGGCACCATCATCGAGAGCCTGCTGTTCGCCAGCGACAAGCCGCTGGGGCTGAACGAGATCAAACGGCTGGTGGGCGAGCGCGACACGGCCAAGGTGAACGCGGCCATCGAGGAGCTCCGCGAGCGGCGCCTGGAGACGGGCGTCCATGTCGTCTCGGTGGCCGGCGGCTGGCACCTGCGCACCAACCCCGAGAACGCCGGGTGGGTGTCGCGCATCCTGACCGGCAAGCCGCCGCGCCTGTCGCGCGCGATGCTGGAGACGCTGGCGATCGTCGCCTACCGGCAGCCGATCACCCGCCCCGAGATCGACGAGATCCGCGGCGTCGACTGCGGTCCCGTGCTGAAGACCCTCCTCGAGCGCGGGCTGATCCGGATGATCGGCAAGAAGGAAGAGGTCGGCCGGCCGCTGCTCTACGGCACGACCCCCGATTTCCTGCGCACCTTCAGCCTGCGCGATCTGACCGAGCTGCCGACGCTGCGCGAGTTCCACGAGCTGGGCGAAGCCGAGATGGCCAAGGTGGACGCTGCCGCGCCCGCGCCCGAGCCCCAGCCTGCGTCGGCGCAGCCCCGGGCGCCTCGCCCCGTGATCCGGACGCTGGATCCGGCCGAGGAGGACGAGCTGCTCGACGAGCTGGACCGCGCCAGCTCCGCGGCGGCCAAGGCGGCCGCCCCACCCCCCGCCGAGGGCGCGTCGGCCGACGCGCTGCCCGAGAAGCCGGTCGGGTAGAGCGCCGTGCGCCTGCAAAAGTTTCTGGCCCAGGCCGGGCTGGCCTCGCGCCGGCGCGCCGAGGACCTGATCGCGGCCGGATCGGTCAAGGTCAACGGCGTCGTCGTCAGCACGCTGGGCACCAGCATCAACCCGGGCAAGGACCGCGTCGAGGTCGAGGGGCGGCGCGTGCTGGCCGAGACGCCGGTCTACCGGCTGCTGCTGAAACCTCGCGCCTGCCTGGCCACGCTTGCGCCCAAGGCCGAGCGGCCGACGCTGGCGCGGTACGTGCGCGACGCCGAGGCGAACTGGCAGGTGGCGGCGCCGCTCGACTTCCCGGCCGAGGGGGTCGTCCTGGTCACCAATGACGGCGCGCTGGCCCAGGCGCTGGCCAAGTCGGGCAAGGTGCCGATGACCTATCACGTCAAGCTGCAGGGGCTGGTGGGCGACAAGGCGATCGAGCGGCTGAAGCGCGGCTGGCGCTGGGAGAGCCGCCCGGTGAGGCCCACCGCCGTGGAGCAGCTGGCGGTGACCGAGAAGAACACCTGGGTCGAGGTCGTCGTGGCCGAGACGCGGCCGCGCGCCTTGAAGGCGGTCGGCGATCTGATTCGCCACTCGGTGCTGAAGATCTCCCGGGTCCGTCTGGGCGGCCTGTCGTTCGAAGGGCTGAAGATGGGCGAATGGCGCGATCTGACCAAGGGGGAGATCGCGGATCTTCGAAAACGTGCGGGTTTGGCCTAACCCGCGCCCGATCGATCGAACCCCCGCCTTCGCGGGCTCAGAAGTGATAAAACGCCGCCCGTGGCAACCACGAAGCTGGCGAAGATCTCCCGCGCGCTGATCTCGGTCTCCGACAAGACGGGGGTGATCGACTTCGGCCGCAGCCTGTCCCGCGCCGGGCTCGAGATCCTGTCGACGGGGGGCACGGCCCGCGCGCTGGGCGAGGCCGGCGTGCCCGTGCGCGAGGTCAGCGACTTCACCGGCGCGCCGGAGATCCTGGACGGGCGGGTCAAGACGCTGCACCCACGCGTCCACGGCGGGATCCTCGGGCGCCCGACCGCCAAGCACCGCGCCGAGATGCAGCAGGCGGGGCTGGTGCCGATCGACCTGGTCGTCGTGAACCTGTACCCGTTCCGCGAGACGGTGGCGCGCGGCGCGCCGTTCGAGGACGTCATCGAGAACATCGACATCGGCGGCCCGGCGATGATCCGCTCGGCGGCCAAGAACCACGAGCGCGTCGCCGTGGTGGTCGACCCCGCCGACTACGCGGCCGTGCTGGCCGAGATCGACGCCGAGGGCGAGGTCTCGGCCGCCACCCGCTTCCGCCTGGCCCGCAAGGCGTTCGCCCACACCGCGTCCTACGACGGCGCCATCGCCTCGCACCTGGGGCGGCTGTCGGCCCCCGACGGGCCGCTGGCCGATTTCCCCGAGACGCTGGTGTTCTCGGGCTCGCTGGCCCGGGCGCTTCGCTACGGCGAGAACCCGCATCAGAAGGCGGCGTTCTACGCGCTGGATGGAGCAGGCGGGCCCTCTCTGGCGAAGGCCGAGGTCCTGCAGGGCAAGGAGCTCTCGTACAACAACCTGCTGGACCTCGACGCGGCCATGCGCCTGTGCGCCGAGTTCAGCGCGCCGGCCGCCGCCGTCATCAAGCACAACAACCCGTGCGGCGCCGCCATCGCGGAGGGGATCCTGGAGGCCTACCGGCGCGCGCGCGACACCGACCCGGTGTCGGCCTTCGGCGGCATCGTGGCCGTCAACCGCCCCGTCGACGGCGAGCTGGCGCGCGAGCTGTCCGAGACGTTCCTCGAATGCGTGATCGCGCCCGACTACGCGCCCGACGCGCTGGCCCTGCTGGCGGCCAAGAAGAACCTGCGCCTGCTCGAGAGCCCGATCGCGGTCGACGCAGCGGCCTCGTTCGAGCTGCGCAGCGTGGCCGGCGGCTTCCTGGTGCAGACGCGCGACAACCAGACGGCCTCGATGTCCGACGCCAAGGTGGCCAGCAAGCGAGCCCCGACGCCGGCGGAGCTGAGCGATCTCGACTTCGCCTGGCGGGTCTGCAAGCACGTCAAGTCGAACGCCATCGTGTTCGCCGCCGGCGGCCGCACGCTGGGGATCGGGGCGGGTCAGATGTCGCGGGTCGACTCGGCCCGGATCGCCATCGCGAAAGCGCGGGCGCCGCTGGCCGGCTCGGTGGTGGCGTCGGACGCGTTCTTTCCGTTCCGCGACAGCGTCGACGAGGCGGCCAAGGCCGGCGCGGTCGCAGTGGTCCAGCCGGGCGGCTCGGTGCGCGACGGCGAGTCGATCGCCGCCGCCGACGAGCACGGCATGGCCATGATCCTCACCGGCGAGCGCCACTTCAGGCACTGAGATGAAGATCTTTCTGGTTGGATCGGGCGGTCGCGAGCACGCGCTGGCCTGGAAGATCGCGGCGAGCCCGCTGTGCGAGAAGCTGGTGGTGGCGCCCGGCAACCCCGGCATCGCCGGCGAGCCCAAGGTCACCTGCATTCCGGTGGCGGCCGACGCCGTCCCCGAGCTGGTGGCGGCGGCGGTGGCCGAGCGGGCCGACCTGGTGGTGTGCGGTCCCGAGGTGGCGCTCTGCGCGGGGCTGGGCGACGCCATGCGCGCGGCGGGGCTGCAATTCTTCGGGCCGTCCCGGGCCGCGGCCGAGATCGAAGGATCGAAGGCCTTCGCCAAGCGGCTGATGTATCAGGCGGAGGTGCCGACCGCCGCGTTCGGCGTGTTCGACGACCTGGGCTCGGCCGAGGAGTTCATCGACGCGCAGGCCAGCCAGCTGGTGGTCAAGGCCGACGGGCTGGCCGCCGGCAAGGGCGTCACCGTCACGTCGACGAAGGAAGAGGCCAAGCTGGCCGCCCGCCACATGCTGGCGGAAGGTGTGTTCGGCGCGGCGGGGGCGCGGGTCGTCATCGAGGAGCGTCTGGTGGGGCGCGAGCTGTCGATGCTGGCGCTGTGCGACGGCGAACGGCTGGCGCTGCTGCCGACCTCCGAGGACCACAAGGCGGTTCGCGACGGCGACCAGGGGCCCAACACGGGCGGCATGGGGACCCATTCGCCGTCGCCGCTGGTCGGCGCGCGCGAGGAGCAGCGGATCCTGGACACCATCTTCCAGCCCATGGTGCAGGCCATGGCCGGCGCGGGACGGCCCTTCCAGGGGCTGCTCTACGGCGGGCTGATGCTCACGCCCGAGCGCGGCCCGATGGTGATCGAATGGAACTGCCGCTTCGGCGACCCGGAGACGCAGTCGGTGCTGATGCGGCTGGACGAGGACATCCTGCCGTGGCTGGCGGCCGTGGCGGCCGGGAAGCTGCCCGGCGGGGCGCCGCGGGTGCGTCCGGGCGCCGCTTGCTGCGTGGTCCTGGCGGCGCAGGGCTACCCGGAGAAGACGCGGCTGGGCGACCCGATCGGCGGCCTTCCCGAGCCGACCGACGAGCTGCGCGTGTTCCACGCCGGTACCCGGCGGGACGCTGGCCGCCTGCTGACGGCGGGAGGACGCGTCCTGGGCGTCACGGCCCACGGCGCCGACCTGGACGCCGCCCGCCAGCGAGCCTATCAGGCAATCGACCAGATCCAGTTCGACGGGATGCACTTCCGTCGCGACATCGGCCTGCGAGGAAAAACGACGACATGAGCAACGACCAAAAGATCGACGTGGCGGTGATGATGGGATCCAAGTCGGATCTCGAGACGATGCGTCCGGCGGCCAAGGTCTGCCAGAAGCTGGGCCTGGCGGTGGAGATCCGCGTGCTGTCCGCGCACCGCACGCCGGAAGAGACCGCGGCCTTCGTCAAGGACGCGGTCCGGCGCGGCGTGAAGGCCTTCATCTGCGGCGCGGGCGGCGCCGCCCACCTGGCGGGCGCCGTCTCGGCCCACACCACCCGCCCCGTGATCGGTGTGCCGATCGCCAACGGGGCGCTGAGCGGGTTCGATTCGCTGCTGTCCACGGTGCAGATGCCGCCGGGCATGCCGGTCGCGACGGTCGCGGTCAACGGCGCCGAGAACGCCGGCCTGCTGGCGGCGCAGATCGCCGCCGTCGCCGACCCCGCGCTGGCCGAGAAGGTCGCCGCCGAGCGGAACGCCCGCCGCCAGAAGGTGCTGGAGAGCGACGCCGAAGTTCAGAAGGACGCCCGCGCCGAATCCAGCAAGTGAGCGACGAGGTTGCCGCCGCCGTCGCCGCGCTCCGGCGCGGCGAGGTGGTCGCCTACCCGACCGAAACGTTCTACGGGTTGGGCGTCGACGCGTTCGACGCCGCGGCGCTGGAACGGTTGCGCGCGCTCAAGGGGCGCGGGGAGAAGGCCATCTCCATGTTGATCGAAGGCGAGGAGATGCTGGCCCGCCTGTGCGTCGAGGTTCCCCCGCGGGCGCGGGCGCTGATGGCGAAGCACTGGCCGGGCGCCCTGACCCTGGCGCTGCCGGCGCGGCCCGGGCTGCCGGAGGCGCTGGTCTCTGACGGGTGTGTCGCCGTGCGCCGGTCGCCGCACCCGATCGCTCGCGCGCTGGTCGCCGGCTTCGGGGGCCCGGTCACGACCACCAGCGCGAACCGGTCGGGCGAGCCGCCCGCGACGACGGCCGCCGCGGTCCGGGCCGCCCTGGGCGCCGGCTGCCACGTCCTGGACGGTGGTGACACCGCGGGCGGCGCGCCCAGCACGCTGGCGCGCGTGCGCGGGGACGCCATCGAGATCCTGCGCGCGGGGGCCGTTGCGCTGGACTGACGCTCAGAACGTGATCGTCTGCATCACGTCGGGCATCTCGGTCTGGGGATTCTGGTCGACCAGAACTCCCGTCCAGGCGCCGTGGGGCGAGGAATACAGAAGGTCGCCTTTGGCGTCCAGGGCTGTCGCGGACCCGATCGAGGTGATGGTCAGCGTCGCGCTCCCGACCGCCATACCCGAGCCAAAGACCGCGAGCCACGCCGGCGGATTCTGCGAGCCCGGCAGGGTGACCTCGTCGCTGGCGGCCGTGCTCTGGGTCTGGTCGAACGTCCCCGTTGCCGGCTCGCCGGTCAGCACGAAGCTCATGCTGGTCCAGGTATACGGCGTCCCGCCGATCGCTCTGCCAGCCGCGGCGACGGAGGTGAGGTTGGAACTGGCTGCGTAGGTCATGGTCACGGCGCAGGGGCCGAGCGTCGCCGAGATCTCGCCCGAGAACGTCGCCGTGCAAGCGACCCCTGTGTCACCGCTGCCGCCGGTGCCCGGGCCGCCCCCCACGCAATAGTTCGCGGCCTGCATGGCGCAGTTGTCGACCTGCGTGCCGTCCGAAGCCGCGGCGGTGCACTCCTGGCCGCCGAAGTCGTACGAAACGCTCCCGTTCACGTTCGAACAGACCTGGTAGTTCCTGCCGGTGCCCGAGCCGCACGGGGAGGTCTGGCAGGTGAGGGCGGGCGAACCGCCGCAGCTCGCGACGACAGCCGCGAGACCCCAGAGGACCAGGAACGACGTGGGATCGAGAACGGCCACGTTCGAATCATACGCGCGGTCTCCGTCGGTGCGAACATGCGATAATCGCGTCACGGTCATGGCGCTCATCGCTCCATTCGCCGGGCTCCGGTACGACGCCGCCCGCGTGGGCGACATCGGGCAGGTGCTGGCGCCGCCCTACGACGTGATCGGCGAGGTCGAGCGCGCCGCGCTGGAGGAGCGGCATCCGGAGAACGTCGTGCGGATCGAGCTCCCCCGCGGCGACACCGACGCGCGCTACGCCGAGGCGGCGCGGCGGCTCGACGCCTGGAGAGAAGCGGGGATCCTCCGGCCGGACGTCGGACCCGGCCTGTACGTTTACGAGCAGCAGTTTCGCCTGCCGGGCGCCCCGGCCACCGGGCGGGTGTACAGCCGGCGCGGGTTCTTCGCGGCCGTCCGGCTGGAGCCGTTCGAGCGCCGCGTGGTCCTGCCCCACGAGGCGACCCTGGCCGGCCCCAAGGAGGACCGGCTCAAGCTGATGCGGGCGACCCGCACGCAGATCTCGCCCATCTTCGGCCTGTATCGCGACCCGCGGGGGGCTTCCCGCGCCGTCGTCGACGCGGCCGCCGCCACCAGCCCGGACGTCGACGCGACGATGGCCGACGGCGGGCGGCACCGGCTCTGGCGCCTGAGCAACCCGGAGCCTGTCGCCACGCTGGTCGACCTGATGGCGGACAAGCAGATCCTGATCGCCGACGGACACCACCGGTACGAGACGATGCTGGCGCTGGGGCCGGAGCTGCGCGCGCTCGACTACGCGGCCGGAGAGGCGGCGGTCGACTTCGGGATGATGTTCCTGGCGCGGGCCGAGGACCCGGGGCTGCTGGTGCTGCCGACCCACCGCCTGGTGCGCGGGCTGGCCGACTTCGAGGCGGCGGCCCTGCGCGCCGCCGCCTCGCCGGCGTTCGACATCGCCGACGGGGACGAGGCCACGCCCGAGGCGATCGAGGAGCGCCTGGGCCGCGAGGGGACCGCCGGCCTGGTGTTCGCGATGCGGGTGCCGGGCCGCGCGCAGACCGCCTGGTTCACGCTGAAGTCGATCGTCGACCTGTCGGCGCTGGGGCCGCCCGCGCTGCGCAAGCTGGACGTCACCGTCCTGCACGGCGTGCTGCTCGGTCCGCTGCTGGCGATCGACGAGACGGCGATGGCCGAGCAGACCTACCTCGACTACACGCACGACACCGCAGAGGCGCTGGCGCGCGTCGATTCGGGCGACGCGCAGGCCGCCTTCTTCATGAACCCGACGAAGGTCGAGGACGTGCTGGCGGTGTGCGAGGCCGGCCTGCTCCTGCCCCAGAAGTCGACCTACTTTCACCCGAAGCTGGCGACCGGGCTGGTCATGTACGGCCTGGACGGCCCCGCGCCGCGCTGAGGCCGTGGCCGCCGCGGGCGACGACGAGGTCACGGCGGACACGCTCCTTCAGGGGCGGGTCCGCCTCTATCAGCCGGCGCGCGGCGCCCGCATGAGCCTGGACCCGGTGCTGCTGGCCGGCTTCCTGGCGCCGCCCTACGGGCGCTTCCTGGACATCGGCTGCGGCGCCGGCCCGCTGTCCTTCCTGCTGCTGGCCCGCGATCCCGCCGCGACCGGCGTGGGCGTCGAGATCCAGCCGCGCCTGGCCGCGCTGGCGGCCCGCGGCCGCGACGACAACGGCTGGGCCGATCGCCTGGACATCGTCGAGGGCGACGTTCGCCAGCCCCATCGCCGCCTGGAGGACGCCAGCTTCGACCTGGTCGCCACCAACCCCCCGTACCGCACGGTCGAGGACAGCCCACCTTCGCCCAACCGTGAACGGGCGATCGCCCACCACGAGATCGCGCTGCGGCTCGACGAGTGGATCGCCATCGCCGCCCGAACCGTCCGCCCCGGGGGGCGCGTCGCCGCGATCCTGCCCGCGGTCCGGGCCGACCAGCTGACGCTGCGCCTCGTGGGCCGCGGGGTCGCGCCGGTCCGAACGCGGTACGTCCACCCGCGCGCCGGTGAAGAAGCCTCACGTGTGCTGGTCGAAGCGCGCCGCGGGGGACCGGCGATCGACGTGGTTGATCTGCCTCTCGTCGTCCACGAAGCGGACGGTGGGTTCACGCCGGAGGTCCGGCGCATGCTCGGCGAACCGGACTAGGACTTCGCCACAGAGAAGATGACGGGTTGAGCCGGCGCGGTATCTGCGCCTCTCCCCGCGAAGGCCGCGAAGGCGGGGAGAGGTGGCCAAGCCGAAGGCTTGGCCGGAGAGGGGACGGCGTGCGAAACCGGATCCCCTCTCCTTTATCCTCGCCCCGAGG
>Ga0335083_10004353_pt1 | contig 18050 bp, 17 predicted proteins | sample Lox_Sample_42_FD_206716 | JGI IMG/M metagenome (GOLD analysis project Ga0335083, IMG submission 206716) | Soil microbial communities from Loxahatchee National Wildlife Refuge, Florida, United States - Lox_Sample_4.2 | ecosystem: Environmental > Terrestrial > Soil > Wetlands | place: USA...
ACGCTACCGAGCCCGGATGCGACGGGGCGACCGCGGTCGAGCGGCCACGGTCAAGTGCGGGGCAGTCCGAGCACGCGCTCGGCGATGATGTTCCGCTGTATCTCGCTGGTGCCGCCCGGGATCGTCGCGCCGAAGCTGCGGAGGTACTGGAGCGCCCACGATCCTTCCCGCCACATCTGGGGTCCGAGCCAATCGAGGTCGAGCCCTTCGATGCCGAGTGACTCCATGCCGAAGAGCAGCGCCTTCTGCAGCGACTCGCTTCCGTACAGCTTCAACAGCGAGTGTTCCGGCGCGGCCTTGCCCTTCAGGAACTTCGAGAAGCCGCGGTACCCCATCGTCATGAGAGCCTGCGCGTCGACGTAGAAGCCGGCGACGGCATCCCGATAACGCGCGTCCTCGCCGAGGGGCTTCCCGTTCGCGCCCTCGGTCTTGCCGAGCTCCACGAGCGCCCGGACCGCGCGCTGCACGTCGTACGCGTAGTTGATCCACAGCATCGCCCGTTCGTGGGCGAGTGATCCCTGCGTGATCGGCCAGCCGCCGTTGAGCGGGCCCATCAGGTTCGCTCTGGGCACGTGCACGTCGCTGAAGAAAACCTCGTTGAAGTCGCAGAACTGATTGTCGGACAGCTCGGGGAACGGGCGCCGTTCGATGCCGGGCGACGTCGTGTCGATGATCAACGCGCTGATCCCCTTGTGCTTGGGGGCCGTGGGGTCGGTACGAACGAAGCAGAGACACCAATCGGCGTGGTGCGCACCCGACGTCCACACCTTCTGCCCGTTGACGACGAACTCGTCGCCGACCAGCTCCGCGCGCGTCTTGAGGCTCGCGAGGTCGCTGCCCGCGCCCGGCTCGCTCATGCCCAGGCACCACGAGATCTCGGCGCGCAGCGTGGGGAGCAGGAACCGTTCCTTCTGCTCGGGCGTGCCGTAGTCGTTGATCGAGGGGGCAATGATCCCGAGGCCCTGCGGGTTCGCGCTCCGCATGATCTCGCGGCTGCTCATCTCCTCGAAATAGATCATCTGCTGGGTGGGTGTCGCGTTTCGGCCGCCGAGCTCGGGTGGCCAGCCGGGCACGAGCCAGCCGGCGTCGAAGAGCTCGCGCTGCCACGCGCGTGCCCATGGCGGCATGTGCGCGCTCGACTGCTTCGGTTCGCTGAGCCGTTCCTCCGACGGGCGGTGCACGTCGAGCCATCGGTCCAGCTCGGCACGGAAAGCCTCGTCCTCCGGTGCGTAACGCAGGCGCATCGGTGCGCAGGGTAGTTTCCTGACGCTGGTGTCAGGCAATTTTCCCGGGAGATACGTGGACTTCGAGTTCTCGTCCGAGCAAGAGATGCTGCGGGAATCGGTGCGCGCGTTCCTCGCGGCCAAGTTCCCGCTCTCCGAGGTGCGCCGTGGTTACGGCCAACCCGGCCCGGATCGCGCCGCCTGGGACGGCTTGGTCGACCTCGGCGTCGTCGGGCTCCTCGTCGCCGAGGAGCACGGCGGCGCAGGCATGGGACTGGTCGACGCGGCGGTCGTGCTCGAGGAGCTCGGCCGCGCCGTGTGCCCCGCACCGTACGCGTCCTCCGCGATCGGCGCCGTCGCGCTCGCCGATCACGAGTTACTCGCGACGCTCGCCACCGGTTCCACGATCGGAACGACGGCAATCTACGAATCCGGCGCGCGGTACCGATTCGAGTGTCCATCGACGCGCGCGACGCGGGCCGGTGACGCGTGGCGCCTCGACGGCGAGAAGGTGCACGTCGCCGACGCCGAGTCCGCCACGGTGGTGCTGGTGACCGCGCGCGACGAGGACGGCGCGCTCGGCGTCTTCGCGACCGGCGACTTCACGACCGAGCCGACGCCGACGGTCGACGGATCACGCAGGCAGGGCCGCGTCGTGCTCTCCGGCTCGGATGCGCGTCGCGTCGAGACGCCGGGTGCGGTCGAGGTCGCGGTCGCTCGGGCAGTCGATTGTCTGGGGGTTGCCGCCACCGTCGACGGCGTGGGTGCCGCGCAGCGCGCGCTCGAGCTGGCCGTCGACTACGCGAAGGAGCGCGAGCAGTTCGGGAAGCCGATCGGCGCGTTCCAGGCCGTGCAACATCTCTGCGCCGACATGCTGCGGACAGTAGAGCTCGGACGCGCCGCGGCCTACTACGCGTGCTGGGCGCTCGACGACGCGCCGGCTGACGAAGCGCACCGGGCCTCCACACTCGCGCGCGCGTTCGCCGCCGATGCGTTTCCGCAGCTCGGCGGCACCGCGATCCAGGTGTTCGGCGGCATCGGGTTCACGTGGGAACACGACATCCACCTCTACTACAAGCGGTTGCTCACCACCGCGTACGCGTTGGGCACCGCGAGCGAGCACCTCGAAGAGCTCGCAACGCTCGTAGTCGATTGACGCGTTCGTTCGCGAATTACTCGCGCACGAGCAACAGGCATCCGCACGTGTTGCCGCCGCCCGCCGCGATCACGCCGACCTCCGGCGCGTTCGCGATCTGACGGTCGCCCGCCTCACCCCACATCTGCGTGGCTCCCTCGTATAGGAACCCGTAGCCGTGGAGCCGGCCGGCCGAGAGCTGGCCGCCGTGTGTGTTGAGTGGAAGCTGCCCGTCGCGCGCGATGCGCTCGCCGCCGGCGATGAACGGCCCGCTCTCGCCGAGACCGCAGAGGCCCAACGCCTCCAGCCACGACATCGCGATCCACGAGAACCCGTCGTAGAGCTGCGCCATCTGGACGTCGGCCGGCTTGTATTCCGTGCGCTCCCACAGCTGCTTCCCCGCGGCGCGGTTCGCCATGGTCGAGAGGTCGTCGAACTGGTCCCACGACGGACGGCCGTCGATCCGCGTGCCGACGGCTTCGACGCGCAGCGGCCGGTTGCGCAGATCGTGGGCCCGGTCGCGGCGGGAGACGATGACCGCGGTGGCACCGTCGCACGGCACGTCGCAGTCGTACAGACAGAACGGCGAAGAGATCATCCGCGCACCGAGGTAGTCGTCCATCGACATCGGGTCGCGGTAGATCGCCTTCGGGTTCAACTCCGCGTTCCGGCGACCGTTCAGCGCGATCCAGGCCAGCTGTTCGCGCGTCGTCCCGTACTGGTGGAAGTGCCGCTGCGCGAACATCGCGATCCATATCGCGGCCGACGGCGCCGAGAACGGCATGTTCCATTCCATGAACCCGCTCGCCTTGAATCCGCCGCCACCACCACCACCGGGCATCACCGCGGCGCGGCCCTTGTCCCCCTGTGCCGAGCCTTCCCAAACCGACCGGAAGCACAACACGTGGTTCGCAAGTCCGGAAGCGACCGCGAGGCACGCGTTGACGACGGATCCCAACTGTCCCGACGTCTCCAACCCGCTCGAGTACCAGCCGCACTTCAGACGCAGCGCGTCCATCACGTCGTAGGCGCCGGCGCCCGAGAAACCGGCCGGCGTACCCATCGGGCCGGGATAGGTCGAGATGCCGTCGATGTCGGTGGTGGTGAGACCGGCGTGCTCGATCGCGGCGAGGCACCCGTCGAGCGTCAGCTCCAGGGGATCCCGGAAGAGCCGCCGGCCGATGTCGGATTGACCGACTCCGGAGATGCACGCCCGCCGTTCGATGATGTCGTTCTCGTTCATGCCCGTCACTCCCCGGCCGGCTCGAAGAGCGGGATGTACACGTCGCCTTCGGGATCGGGGTGATGCTCGAAGGTCACCTGCAATGGCATCCCGATGCACGCGTCACCGGGCGAGCAGTTCACGAGGTTGGTCGTGAGCCGCACCGACGGCTGCTCGACGATCTCTACGATCGCGACGACGAACGGCAGCTCCGGTCCCGGCATCCACGGTTGGTGGTTGACCGAGAACGTCGCGAGCGTCGCGCGACCCGACACCGACTCGGTCTTCATGTTCTTCGAGTGGCACTGCGGGCAGAGCGGTGCCGGCGGATGGATGTAGAAGCCACACTCCTGGCACCGCCAGAAGCGCAGCTCGCCGCGGGCGCCCGCAGTCCAGAAATCGCGGTTGGCATCGGTGAGCTTGGGCAGGATGCGAAACGGCGGCGCCGTTTCCTCGACGTCGGCCACGGTTACTCCTGTTCGGCTTCCAGCGCTTGCTCGTATCCGCTCCGCGCATGCGGGATCGCTTCCACTGCGGGCAGCAGACCGTGACCCGGCACCGTCAACATGATCGATCCCAGGATCTCCTCCCACGACGCGCCCACCTCCCGCGCGAATCGCGCGTGCCGGCGGACGCCCGCGGGATTGCGCAGCCCGACGGTCACCGCGAGGCGGATGAGCTCATGGGTCTTGCGATCGGGCGCGGAGATCGAGTCGAGCTGCGCGAGGTACGCGTCCTGCGCCGCGTGCAACTGCGGGAACACCTCGTGCAGCGGCTCCCAGGGAGAAGTCGCGTCCTGCTCGTCGTCGTACACGGCTGCTGACGCTACCGGTCAATCCGCGCGACGGAACACCGGAATCGTCACGTCGTCGGAGATCGCCCTGTAGTCGACCGTGACGGGAAGGTCGGCGCGCAACTCCTCGAACGGGACCCCCTCGATGTTCGTCATCACCCGCGGACCCTCGTCGAGCTCCACGATCGCCGCGACGTAGGGCACGCGCTCGTTGAAGGGTGGCAGATCGTTCACGTGTACCACCGAGTAGGTGTACAGCTTCCCGTGTCCCGACGCGTCCTTCCAGCTGACCTCGTCGCTCCAGCACGTCGGGCAGAACGGCCTCGGGTAGTAGTGGTCACGGCCGCACGCGTTGCAGTGCCGCAAGAGGAACCGGCCCTCCTTGAGCCCGTCCCAGAAGGGTCGGGACTCGGTGTCGATGGACGGAAGGTCGAAGCGAGGCGTCGCCATCGAAGCTCCCGGCTACGCGAGCGCGGCGACGGCTTCGCCCTGGATCTTGGTCTCACCGTTCTCGTTCACCACGGAGCAGTCGAGCACGAGCCGGTCGTCGCGAATCTCGCGGACGGTCACGCTCGTCGTGAGGGTCTCCCCCGGCCAGGTCTGCTTCGTGAACCGCACCCGGTACGACCGGAGATTCCCGATGCCGACGTAGTTCGTGACCGCGGTCGCGAGGAGGCCGGCCGTGAACATCCCGTGACCGAACACGGAGGGCAGACCGGCCTGCTGCGCGGCGATCTCGTCATGGTGCATCGGATTGAAATCGCCGCTCGCCCCCGCGTACATGACGAGGTCGGTACGCGTGAGCGGGTGGCTGATCGGCGGCCCGGCGTCGCCGGGCGCAACCTTCGCAAGATCGAGCGCGCGCTCCCCCATACAGCGCTACGACTACCGGCTTGCTGACGCCGGCGTCAACTTCTGGACATCGGCGCCGCCGCCTGGAGCAACTCGCTCAGCAGCCGCTCCTGCTCGCGCAACTGCGAGCGGGCGGACTCCAGGTAGTCGAGCCGCGCCTCGAGCCGGCGCAGGTCGTCCTGCACCCACTCGAGCCAGGTGTACAGCTGCTCGGCGGGTAGGCCCGCCGGGGGCGCGGCGGTCGCCGCCGGATCGTTGGACGTTCCCCTCGGGAGCTGCGTTGTCATAGCCATCGGTCGTTCCTCTCTCATCCCGCGATCCACGACTGCCTCCTCGCGGAGCAGACTGTCTTGCACCAGGTCCAGGTCGATTGCTTCCCGGGCCACACGGGATCGTCCGCGGGCTCGGGTGGGACGGAATCGGGCCACTGCGACTCCGGCGACGGCAGTTGCACCGCCGAGGTTCAGGAGTCCGATTGCCTCCACCGGTCCTTTTCGGACATTGACTACGGATCCCGAGGCAAACCGAGGAGGCGTTCGGCGATCACGTTGCGTTGGATGTCGCTCGTCCCCCCCGCGATGGTCAAACATCGGTTGAAGAGGAACGACGCCGACCACGCCGAGGCGTCACCGTCAGTGACCAAGGCCTCGAGGCCCGCCACGGCCATCCCCACCTCCTGAACGTGCTGGTCGTGCTGCACGCCGAGGAGCTTGCGGACCGCCGCCTCCGAGCCCGACGGATCGGCGCCGGCCAACGCAGCGAGTGTCAGGCGGAACCCGAGGGCCGACAGTGCGTGGCCGGTGGCGACGAGCCCGCCCGCCTCGGCCAGCGCGAGCCGGTCGTCGGCTCGGCCGCGGGCCTCGAGCGCCTTCAGGACTCCGACGACACCCCCGCCGATCGTGTTGCCCGAACCCATGTAGACCCGCTCGTTCGCGAGGGTGGTGCGCGCCGCCCGCCAGCCGTCGTGCTCGCGGCCGACGAGACAGTCCTCGGGAACGAAGACATCATCGAAGAAGACTTCGTTGAACATCGCCTGGCCGGTGAGCTCGCGCAGGGGGCGGATGTCGATGCCGGGCGACTTCATGTCGACCATGAAGCACGAGATGCCCTCGTGTTTCGGCGCGTCCGGATTCGTACGGGCAAGGCAGATCCCCCAGTCCGCCTCCTTGGCCATCGAGGTCCAGACCTTCTGGCCGTTGAGCAGCCAACCGCCCTCGACACGTGTCGCGCGTGTCGAGAGCGATGCGAGGTCGGAACCGGCGCCGGGTTCGCTGAACAGCTGGCACCACCCGATCTCGCCGCGCAGGGTCGGCAGAATCCAGCGGTCGCGCTGCTCCTGCGTGCCGTGCACGATGAGGTTGGGCAACGCCCACGCGCCCACGCCGATGTTCGGACGGACGACCTTGGCGGCGCGGAATTCCTCTTCGATGACGAGGAGCTGCACGGCCTTGGCGTCGCGTCCCCACGGCGCGGGCCAGCCCGGCGTGACGTAGCCGTCGGCGGCGAGGCGATTCCGTTGCTCCTGCGGTGATCGGTTCGCGATCTCGCCGAGCAGTGCGCGCACGTCGGCACGGAATGCCTCGATGCCGGCAACGTCGGCGCCCGTATCGGCCGGCAGGTCGACGGCGAGACGGCGACGCGCACCCTGCATCGCGGCGCGCGCGGCGCGGACGCGCCAGTCGTCCCCGCTCCCAGTGAGCAGCTGGATCGTCATCGCGCGGCGCAGGTAGATGTGCGCGTCGTGCTCCCACGTGAACCCGATCCCGCCGAGCGTCTGGACGCAGTCCTTGCCGTTGGCGAACGCGGCGTCGAACGAGAGTGCAGCGGCCGCGGCAATCGCGAGCGCACTCCCGGCGTCTTCGAGATCGCCGGCCGCGGCGGCGGCATCCCAGGCCGCCGCGCGCGCGAGCTCCACGCGGGCGAGCATCTCCGCGCAGCGGTGCTTCACCCCCTGGAACTGCCCGATCGGGCGCCCGAACTGGACGCGGACCTTCGCGTACTCCGCGGCGGTATCGACACACCACTGAGCCACGCCGACGGCTTCGGCCGCGAAAAGTGTCGCGGCGAGGAGCCGCACGCGCTCGTCGTCGACCTGCGCGAGCTTGCGATCCGGGTTCGCGCGGGCCGCGGTCGACGCCGCGTCGGGATCGATGCGCGCGAACCGGCGCGTGAGGTCGATGCTCTTGGTCTCGTGTGCCCCGACCGCCGCCGCGTCGAGCGCATACCACGCGCCGTCGACCGCGCACACGATCACGTCGGCGCCGGCGCCGCCCACAGCAAGCGTGCTGCCGTCGAGCGCGATCGCGGCGGTCAGTTCCCCGGCCACGATCCGCGGGAGCAGCGCGCGGGCCGCGGGCCCGCCGTCGGCATCGAGCACCGCCCCGACGACGGCGGTCGGCACGTAGGGGCCCGGCGCGCACGCCCGCCCGAGCTCCTCGATCACGACCGCTTGCTCCAGCAGCCCCGCGCCGGTCCCGCCGTGGGCCTCGCCGATGTGCAGCCCGATCCATCCCGGTTCGGCGAGATCCGTCCAAAAGGCCGGGCGTGCTTGCCCGCGCTCGTCGAGGGCGTGCCGGACGACACCGGGCCCGATCCGGTCGTCGACGAAGCGGCGGACGGCGGTGCGAAGGTGCTCGTGGTCTTCGGTGATCCCGATGGGCATCCGTCGATAGTCGCGCGACGCTGACGCCCGAGTCAGTTTGGGCGGCCCAAGACGCGGCTCAGACGATCTTCTCGCCGTCGCGCGTGATCGAAATCGCCTGGGTCGGACAACCCTGGGCCGCGAGCAAGACCTTGTCCTCGGGCTGCGCGCCCGGATCGATCACGATCGCGATCCCGTCGTCGTCGAGGTCGAACACGCCCGGCGCCCAGAACGAACAGTTCCCGGAGCCCATGCAGACGTCGCGGTTGATCGAGATGTCGAGCGCCATCCACTCGATGCTTACCGGCGCCGGCCCTGCGGCGTCAACCGTCAACCGGCGACGACGCAAAAACGTTCATAACGCTCGGCGACGGCGTCGAGCCAGGCCGGGTCCGGATCGACGATGCGCGCGGTGCGCGCCCAGCGCGCCGCGTCGTGCATCGACGTCTCGAGCCCCGCGGCCATCCGCGCGAGGAAGGCCGCGCCGAGGGCACCGCCTTCGGGCACCGCGCCGACGTGCACCGGCAACCCCGTGCAGTCGGCGAGCGCTTGCATCCACGCCGCCACCCGCGTGCCCCCGCCGGTCGCGACGATCCGTCGAGCCGGCAACGGCAAGGCGTCGATCATGCGCCGGGTCACGAAGCCGGCCGCCTCGAACGCGGCGCGGCGGACCGACGCCGAGTCGTGCGTGAGATCGAGATCGACGAGCCGGGCGCGGCGGCTCGAGTCCTGGAACGGAACACGCTCGCCGCGCGGATACGGCGCCCAGATCGGCACGCGGTGCGGATCGCCGACCGACGCCGCCGTCCCGTCGCCCTCGGCCGCGCCGAGCCGATCGACCCAGTTGAGGAAGAGGCCACCGGCATTGCTCGGACCGCCGACGAGGAAGCGGCCCGGCGTGGTGTGCGGGATCGAATAGTAATTGGGGACGTCGAGCGCCTCGCCGGTGACGGCCCACACGATGAGCGTCGTCCCGCAGATCACCAGCACGTCACCGGGTTCGTCCGATCCGGCGACGAGCTGCTCGGCCATCGCGTCGATGGTGCCGCCTTCGAGAACGCAGCCGGGATGGGAGCGCAGCTCGGCGAGTGGCTGTCCGGAGGGTCCGATGACCGGCATCTGCTCGACGCGAGCGCCGGCCTCGCCGATCTTCTCCTCGTCCCATTGCTTCCAATCGAACAACGGGAAGGTCGTCGCCGCCACGGTCGTCGACACGACCGGCTCGCCCGACAGGGCGTTGTTCGCGACCGCTTGCGCCATCCAGTAGCCGCGCGCGTCGGGATGCTGTTGCGACTGCCAGTGCATGAACTGCGCGAGTTCCCCGGCCTCGGCGATCGCGCCCGGGCGATCGGCATGTCCGCGCTCGTCGCCGTAGAGGAGGCCGGGCGCGCACGGTACGCCGTCCCGGTCGACAGCGGTCAGGGACGGCACCATCGCGGCCACCGATACGGCCCGCGGCCGCACGTCGCCCAGCTCGTCGAGCGCGCGGCGGGGACCGTCGTACCAGGCGCGCGCCGCATCGTGTTCGAATCGCAGCGGCGACGGGACGAAGAACTCGTGTGGGACGCGCGAGCGCGCGATGACATTGCCGTCGGCGTCGGCGACGACGGCTTTGACCGAAGAGGTCCCGATGTCGATCCCGGCGGTCAGCTCGGACACGGCCGGTGACACTACGCGAGCGATGCGAGGACCGCGTCGTGCACGCGGCCATTCGTGCAGACGAAGCTCGTCGCATCCAGATCGTCCCGACCGTCGAGCGCCGACCAGCGCCCGCCGGCCTCCTCGACGATCGGGATGAGCGCGGCGATGTCCCACAGCGAGACGATCGGGTCGATAGCGACGTCGAACGCGCCTTCGGCCACCAGGAGGTGCTGCCAGAAGTCGCCGATGCCGCGCGTGCGCCAGCAGCGGTGCGAGAGGTCGACGAGCTTGGGGCCGATGCCGCCGGCGTGGAATCGCGCGGCGGTGTCCCAGGCGAACGATATCTGCGCGTCGTCGAGCGCGGCCACGGACGAGACCTGCAGCCGGTCGCCGTCACGGAACGCGCCGAGACCGCGCCCCGCCCACCACCGCATGCCGAGCGCGGGGGCGGACGCGACGCCGACCACGATCTTCCCGGCGCGTTCCAGCCCGATCAACGTCGCCCAGATCGGGACTCCGCGCACGTAGCTCTTCGTTCCGTCGATCGGGTCGATGATCCAGCGATACTCGGAGTCGTCGTCGCTCGTGGCCGTGCCGAACTCCTCGCCCAGCACGACATGACCGGTCACCTCGCCGAGACGCGCACGGATCGCGCGCTCGACGGCCTGATCGGCCTCGCTGACGGGCGTGAGGTCGGGCTTGGTCTCGACCTTCAGGTCGTGCGCCCGGAAGCGCGCCATCGTGATGCTGTCGGCCCGATCGGCCAGTTCGAGCGCGAGCTCCAATGCTCGGGCGGTCTCCACGGGCCGAGCATACGGGAGCGCGCGAACATGCCGATGGGGACCATATGAACGGTATGGTCGGCCTCGTGAACCGTCGCGACGACGTGATGGCACAGATCTGCGCGCTCGTGAGCGCATCCGATCCGGCCGACGCGGAAGCCTTCGTGCGGACGTACTACGAGCAACTCGGCGACGACGACCTCGCGACCTGGACCACCGACGAGCTCGCACGCGCCGCGCTCGAGCATTGGCGCCTCGGCGCGCACCGCGCGACCGGACAGCCGCTGGTGCAGGTGTACTCGCCGCCGCACGGCCACACCGTGATCAATGTGATCATCGACGACATGCCGTTCCTCGTCGACTCGCTGACGATGGCGCTCGACCGCCGCAACCTCGGCCTACATCTCGTCGTGCACCCGATCCTGCGCGTCGTCCGGTCGGCCGACGGGGAGCTCCTCCGACTCGCGACCGAGGGCGACGGCCCAGTCCCCGACGGCCCAGTCCCCGACGGCCCAGTCCCCGACGGCCCAGTCCCCGACGGCCCAGTCCCCGACGGCCCAGTCCCCGACGGTCCCACCCCCGGCCGCACGCCGGCCTCCAACGGCGCGACCTCGCAGGAGCACCTCCTCCTCGAATCGTGGACACACATCGAGATCGACCGGGAGACGAGCACCGAGGTGCTCGATGCGGTCCGCGACCAACTGCTCTCGGTGCTCGACGACGTCGTCGCGGCGACGCGCGACTGGCAACCCATGCGCGAGGCGATGCAACGGGTCGCCACCGAGCTGGGAGACGTCACGCCGCCGTGCCCGGCCGGAGAAGTCGCGGAGGCAATCGCGCTGCTCCGATGGCTCGGCGACGAGCACTTCACGTTCCTCGGCTACCGCGCGTACGAGCTCACGGGCGCGGACCGGCTCGTGCCGGTGCCGGGAAGCGGGCTGGGGCTGCTGCGCCGCGCGCCCGAGGAAGCCTCGGCGAGCTTCGCCGCGCTGCCGCCCGCGATCCGGGCCAAGGCGCGCGAGAAGAACTTGCTCATACTCACGAAGGCAAACGCGCGCTCGACTGTGCACCGGCCGACACACCTCGATTACGTGGGCGTCAAGCGCTACGACGCGGCCGGCGAGGTCGTAGGTGAACATCGCTTCATCGGCCTCTACGCATCCAGCGCGTATCTGACCAGCCCGTTCGCGATGCCCGTCCTTCGCGACAAGGTCACGGCCGTCCTCGAGCGGGCCAGCTTCATGCCGGCGAGCCACGACCAGAAGGATCTCGTGCAGATCCTCGAGACGTATCCGCGCGACGACCTGCTCCAGATAGACGTCGAGCATCTCTTCGCGAATGCGATGAGCATCCTCCGATTGCAGGAGCGGCGGCGCGTGCGCCTGTTCGTGCACCGCGAGCCCTACGGGCGTTTCGTCTCGTGCCTCGTGTTCATCCCGCGCGACCGCTACACCACACGAGTCCGCGAGAGCATCGCCCACTACCTCCTCGACGCGTACGGCTCGGTCGAGTACGAGTGGAACACGCGCCTCTCCGAGTCGGCGCTGGCGCGGCTCCACTATGTGCTTCACCTCGATCAGCCGGGAACCCACGACGTCGACATCGAGGAACTCGAGCGACTCGTGGCATCGGCCGCGCGAACATGGGGCGACGACCTCCGCGACGCGCTCATGGCGTCGTACGGTGAAGAGGCCGGGCTCGACATGCTGCGCGTCTGGATCGACGCGTTCCCCGGTGCGTATCGCGACGACTTCGACGCGGTGGAAGCGCTCGCCGACATCCCGCACCTTGTGTCGCTCACCACCGAGGAATCGCTGGCCGCGAGGGTCACGCTCGCCGGCGATCGCCTCGAGCTGAAGCTCTACGGGTGCGGTGCGCAGCCCTCGCTCTCCGAGGTACTCCCCCTTCTCTCGAACATGGGCGTCGTCGTCGACGACGAGCATCCGTACGAGATCACCGCGAACGGGCTCGCTCGCCGGTGGATGAAATGGTTCCGCCTCCGCGCGCCGTCGACCATGATCATCGATCCCGCGGCCCTGCGGTTGTTCGAGGAAGCGTTTCTCGCAGTCGTCGACGGACGCACCGAGGACGATGGTCTCAACCGGCTCGTCCTCACCGCGGGCCTCGCGTGGCGAGAGGTCGCACTGCTGCGCGCGTACTGCCGGCACCTCCGCCAGACCGGGTCGCGGTTCAGCCAGAGCTACATCGAAGAGGCGCTCGCTTCGCACAGCGAGATCGCGCGCCGGCTCATCGAGCTGTTCGTCGCCCGCCTCGACCCGTGGACTGCCGGTGCGGCCGCCTCCGGCGCGGGCGCGAGCGGCGACAGCGACGCGTACGAACGCATGGCCGACGAGATCCACGCCGAGTTGGATGCGGTCAGCTCGCTCGACGCCGACCGCATCCTGCGGTCGTTGCTCCACCTGGTGCTCGCGACGCTGCGAACCAATTGGTTCCAAGACGTCGACGGTGCCGGGAACCCGCCGCCCTGCGTCGCGCTGAAGCTCGACCCGAGCGCCATCCCCGACCTCCCCGCTCCCCGTCCGATGTTCGAGATCTTCGTGTACTCGCCGCGCGTCGAAGGCGTGCACCTGCGGGCCGGCCGCGTCGCGCGCGGCGGGATCCGGTGGTCCGACCGCCGCGAGGACTACCGCACCGAGATCCTCGGGCTGATGAAAGCGCAGCGCGTGAAGAACGCGGTCATCGTGCCGGCCGGAGCAAAGGGTGGCTTCGTCGTCAAGCGACCACCGGCCGATCCCGGCGCGCAACGCGACGAAGTCGAAGCCTGCTACCGCCTGTTCATCGGCGCGTTGCTGGACGTCACCGACAATCTCGTCGACGGCAAGGTCACGCCGCCGGGCCAAGTCGTGCGTTATGACGACGACGATCCGTATCTCGTCGTCGCGGCCGACAAGGGTACGGCGGCATTCTCGGACGTCGCGAACGAGATCGCCCTCGGGCGCGGGTTCTGGCTCGGCGACGCGTTCGCGTCGGGCGGCGAGCACGGATACGACCACAAGGTGATGGGCATCACGGCCCGCGGCGTATGGGCCTCGGTGCGCCGTCACTTCCGGCATCTCGGCATCGACCCGGACTCCGACGACTTCACGGTCGTCGGCATCGGCGACATGTCGGGCGACGTCTTCGGCAACGGGATGCTCTTGTCAGAGCACATCAAGCTCATCGCGGCCTTCGATCACCGGCATCTCTTCCTCGACCCCGATCCTGATCCGGCCCGCTCGTTCGCGGAACGCAAGCGCCTGTTCGAGCTGCCGCGGTCGTCCTGGGCCGACTACGACACCGCGCTCATCTCGCCGGGCGGCGGCGTCTACGCGCGCTCCCTCAAGTCGATCGCGATCACGCCGGCGGTGCGCGCCCGCCTCTCGATCAACGCCGACGTCGAGACACTCACCCCTGCCGAGCTGATCCGTGCCGCGCTACAGGCGCCGGTCGACCTGCTCTACAACGGAGGTATCGGCACGTACGTCAAGGCGACGGCGGAGCCGCACGCGGCGGCGGGCGACAAGGCGAACGACGCGGTGCGCGTCAACGGCCGCGACCTGCGCTGCCGCAGCGTGGCCGAGGGCGGCAACCTGGGATGCACGCAAGACGGACGAGTCGAGTACGCGCTCGCGGGCGGCCGCATCAACACCGACGCGATCGACAACAGCGCCGGCGTCGACACCTCCGACCACGAGGTCAACATCAAGATCGTCCTCGACGGCGCGGTGCGCGACGGCGAGCTCACCGAACACGACCGCAACGCGCTGCTCGTCGCGATGACCGACGAGGTCGCCGCGCTCGTGCTGCGCGACAACTACCGGCAGAACCGCGCGCTCGACAACGGGCGCGCGCAAGCGACCGAGATGGAAGGCGTACACGCGCGCTTCATGCACGCGCTCGAACAGGGCGGGCACCTCGATCGTGAGGTCGAGCGACTCCCGGGCGACGAACAGCTGACCGAGCGCCACAATGCGGGCATCGGCCTCACCGCACCCGAGCTCGCCGTACTCCTCGCCTACGCCAAGATCTCGCTGGAAGAAGACGTGCTCGCGTCGGACCTTCCCGAGGACACCGATTTCACGCCGGAGCTCGTCCGTGCGTTCCCGTCCGCGGTCCGCGAGCGATTCCTCGACCGCATACGCGCGCACACGCTGCGGCGCGAGATCACCGCTACCGCGCTCGTCAACGGGCTCGTGAACCGGGCCGGCACGACCTTCGCGTTCCGTCTGGGCGAAGAGACCGGCGCAAACGGACCCGACATCGTCCGCGCGCACGAGACGGCACGTGCGGTTTTCGATCAGGACGCGCTCTGGCGCGAGATCGAAGCGCTCGACAACACGCTGGGCGTCGACGTGCAGACCGAGATGTACCTCGCGAGCCGCCGGCTCGTCGAGCGGGGCTCGCGCTGGTTTCTACGCAACCGGCCCCGCCCACTTCCGGTCGCGACGACGGTCGCGTTCTTCGCGGTACCCGTCGCGCGGCTGATGGCGATGGCGTCGGCGTCGCCCGGGCTCGAGCCCGTCGCCGCCGGATACTCGGCTCAGGGCGTCCCGCGGGAGCTCGCGCTGCGCATCGCCGCACTCGAACACCTCCCGCGTGCGCTCGACATTGCCGAGCTCGCCCAACTGCATCATGTCGAGGTCGAGGCGGTCGCAGCCACCTACGACGAAGTCGGCGACCGGCTGCGGTTCGAGTGGCTGGGCGACCGCATCGTCGAGCTGGCCCGCCCCGATCGCTGGGAAGGGCTCGCACGGAACGCGCTCCGCGAGGATGCGGCCGCGCAGTACCGGCAGGTGGTCGACGCGGTGCTCTCGGCCGGTTCGTACGACGCCTGGGCCGCGCCGCGCGCGGCGTCGATCGCGCACATGCTCTCGTTGCTCGACGAGATCCGTTCTCACGCCGTGTTCGACGTGGCGACGCTGTCGGTGGCCTTGCGCGAGCTGCGCAGCCTCGACTGACGTCGGTACGCGTCCCTCAGTCGCCGAGCAGGTCCCAGCGGTTCCCCGCGACGTCGGCGAACACGACGACCCGGCCGTACGGCTCCGAGCGGGGCTCGCCGAAGAGCTCGACCCCGGCCGCGCGCAGCCGTGCGTACACCGCGTCGAAGTCGTCGACGTGCAAGAAGAAGCCGACGCGGCCGGCGGTCTGCCGGCCGACCGCGGCCGCCTGATCAGGGCAGGCGGCGCGCGCGAGGAGGATGCTCGTCTGCCCTCCGGGCGGGCACACCACGACCCAGCGCTTGTCGCGGCCGTCCTTCGCCGGCGCGGGGACGTCCTCGGCCAGCTCGAAGCCGAGGACGTCGACGAAGAACCGGATCGCCGCGTCGTAGTCGTCAACGACGATCGTCACTCGCTGCAGGTATGTCACCGGCGGCGGCGCTAGCCCGGATATACCTCGAACACCGTCGCCGAGCCCATGCCACCGCCGGCGCACATGCTCGCCAGACCGACGCCACCGCCGCGGCGACGCAGCTCGTACAGCGTGGTGATGATCATCCGGGCGCCCGTTGCCGCGACCGGGTGCCCGAGCGAGCAGCCCGAACCGTTGGGGTTGGTGATGTCCTCGGACAGGCCGAGCTGCCGGCACGCCGCGACCGGAACCGAGGCGAACGCCTCGTTGATCTCAGCGAGGTCGATGTCGGCGATCGACATGCCCGCGCGCGTCAGCGCCTTCGGGATCGCCGCGATCGGCCCGAGGCCGGTGTCGCGCGGCTGCACGCCCGCCGAAGCCCACGAGACGATCTTGCCCAGCGGCGTCAGGCCGTTGGCCTTGGCGTAGTCGGCGCTCACGATCATCATGGCCGCCGCCGCGTCGTTCAGACCCGAGGAGTTGCCCGCGGTGATCGGGAAGTCGGCGATCTCGGGGTGCAGCGGCTTCAGGGCCGCCATCTTCTCCATGGACGAATCGCGCCGCGGGTGCTCGTCGGTGTCGAAGATCTTGGTGGTGCCGTCGCGTAGGGTCACTTCGATCGCGACGATCTCTTCCTGCAGCCGACCTTCGTCGATCGCCGCGACGGCCCGCTGGTGCGAACGGAACGCCCACGCGTCGCAATCGGCGCGCGTGAGCCCGGCCGACTGCGCGGTGTTGTAACCGACCGTGATCGACATGTCGAACGCAGGTGCGTCGGGGGTCGCGGGGTGAGAAGGCGACATCCACTGCACGTACTCGTCGGTGCCGGGCGCGCGCTTCAGTGACTGCGGCGACGTCGACAGCGACTCGGAACCGCCCGCGATCACGACCCTGTCCATCCCGGCCATGATGCTGGCCGAAGCGCCCTGGACGGATGCCATTCCGGACGCACAGTGGCGGTTCAGCGCGACACCCGGGATCTCGGTGAGGCCCAGCTCGACCGCCGCGTAGCGGGCGATGTCGCCGCCGCCCTGGAGCGATTCGCCCATTGCGAGGTCGTCGACGTCCGTCGACGGAATGCCCGAGCGCTTGAGCGCTTCGGCGACGGCGTATTTGGCGAGATCGAAGGCGCTCACGTCGAGGAGCGTGCCCTTGCGGGCGGTGCCGATGGCGGTGCGGGCCGCGGCGACGATGACTGCGTCAGGCATTGATGCTCCCGAGGATCGAGCGGTTGCGATTCGGGGGCCGAGCGTACCTGACACGGATGTCAGGCGGCGCCGGTGCGTCGGGTCGGCGTCACGCGTCACGGGCCGAGCGGCGAGCGGCGAGCGGCGAGGCCTACTGGCGTTCCTCGGGCTCGGCCGCCGCGTGCACCTCTACATCAAAGTGCCGGCCACCCATGAAGATGCCCAGGAGCGAGAAGCCGACGTGATCGCGTAGTGAGACCGTGACGCGGTTACCGACGACTTCGACGTCGACCCCGTCGAGCGACTGCACGTGGGGATCCTCATCGAGCGACGCCAGCGCCAGCGCGCGGGCACGCTCCGGGTCGACCTGCAACGAACCGGCACGTAGTGCGGGGATGTCGACGCCGTCGGCCGCCGCAGTTGCCGCCGAATCGGCCATCGACGACAGCTGGCGCCGGTCGGCCACCGCGCGCCAGAGATCGAGGCTCAATCCGCCGAGAAACATGAGCGCGACGCAGAGTCCGAGCACCCACAGCGTGATCGAGCCCTGCTCCCCCGCGCGCCGCGCCCGCATCAACGGCTGCGGAAGTCGTCAATGCGCCGCGTGGCGCGCGCCGTGTAGCTCCACGAACCGACGGACATACCTGCGACACCGATCGCCGGCATCGTCACCTCGACGTCGACCTCCACCTCGTCACCGCGTGCCTCCCCCACCGAAGGCACCCGTACGTGGACGTCGCGCGCGTCGATGCCATGATCGGCGGCGACGTCGGTTGCGACGATGACCGCCACCTCCGCGTCGCCCGCGGGCCACCGCTCGGCGACCTCGTGCGCGGCCTCCCGTGCCGCGACGGTCGCCGCGTGCCTCCGCTCGGCCCACTGGGGCATCGACGCGACCAGCACGACGATCGGCAGCAGTAACACGGCCGTCGCCGCGACCCATTCGATCGCGACGAATCCCGCCTCCGCTCGACGCGACCGGGCCGGCAACAGCGTCACCGTTCTCGGTGTGCAGCCGCCCGCAGCTGCAATCGCCAGTCGGGCAACAGCGCGGGGAACCACGACCGCATCGACACCCGTGCCGTCGCGACGACGCGATCGCCGTCGGGCACGCACGCCAGGTCGTCGACCCGTAGCGACGCCGCGTTCGAGACCGCTTGCAACACCTCGCGGGCGCGGGCGAGGCATTCCTCTGCCGTCGCCGACGCGGGGACGCCCGCCCGTA
>Ga0335083_10004355_pt1 | contig 18045 bp, 13 predicted proteins | sample Lox_Sample_42_FD_206716 | JGI IMG/M metagenome (GOLD analysis project Ga0335083, IMG submission 206716) | Soil microbial communities from Loxahatchee National Wildlife Refuge, Florida, United States - Lox_Sample_4.2 | ecosystem: Environmental > Terrestrial > Soil > Wetlands | place: USA...
CGATGTTCTTGATCTTGGCCTGGGTGATCATTTCCTGGCCCTTCAGGATGCCGCCCAGCAGCAGCCCGATGATCACCAGCACGATCGCGATCTCGACCAGCGTAAAGCCCTTTTGCATTCGGTTCATTCGCCTAGCTCCCCTTGGAGAATCCAAGTAAGGGTGTAGCTGCAAGGCCCGTACCATGCTGAAAGAGGCTGGAAAGGGGCGCTTTATGCAGGAAACCGTCGGAAATCCGACACCATTGGCGAATACTCAACGCTTTGGACCGGATTTGATGTTCTTCATCCGCTGCTCGATTTGCTCCAGCCGGCTTTGCAGGAATCTGCGTTCATCCGGATCCCGCAGGTGCCCGGAGGCTAGCAGCCCCCCTAGCATGATCTTCGCGGCCTCCAATTCATCCATGTCTTCAAGAATGAATATCTCCATCTGCCGCGCCCACGAGGGCACCGTAGGGTCGGTCGTCAGCCGCTGGATTGCTCCGGCATAGCGGAGCGCCAGCGGGAGGTCGTGCAGGCGATGTTTCGCTAGCAGCGCGGCGTGCGCGAGCGCAGGCCAGCGCCTGTTCGGGTCAAGCGCGAATTCCTCGAAGATGAAATCGAGCATACGCCGCGTTTTTTCCGGGTCGGTATTCTCGGCGTAAACGCGCGCCGCCATAAACAGCGGATAACCGCTGCGGGGATCGATCGCGAGGATCGCGCGCAGCCAGGCCGTCAAGCGAGCGTAATCCAGGCGCTGGTAGGGAATGCCGTTGTCGCCGCTGGAATCGAATGCTTGCAGCCAAAGTATCGCGAGCCGGGCGAACGCAGCGGATTCGCCGAAGCTGGCAAGGCGCAGCGCAGCCGCCGATGGCGCGGGCGGCAGGTCGGACGCGGCGGGGGCGCTAACACGATGTACTGCGTGCCAGCCGACCTGCGCCGCGACTGCGGCCGCCAAGAGCCACAGGATCCAGCGGGGAACGGCGGATAGCGGGCGTTCTTCGCGGGCCGGAATGCGGGCGAGCAATCGCTTCACAGGTTGCGGCGGCTGAAATCGAACAGGCCGGCAGCTGCCAGCAGCACGAAATAGATCGCCAGTCCCGCCAGCGCCCGCGCAAGAACGGCGGTTGGCGGTGCGCCGTACAGCAGCCAATCGCCGCTTGCGACCGCGTCCAGCCGTGGCAGCACCAGAGCGAAAGCATCCACCACCCGGCCAGCCGCTTTTCCGCTCGCGCCTTCGCCGGCCAAGGGGCCGCCGGCGATGGCCTGGATCGCGGAAACCGAACGCGCGAGCAGGTACAGCCCAAGCGTCGCTGCGATGGCCGACACCGTCTGCCCCAGCGCAGATGCGAAGAACAGCGCCGCCGCGGCGACCACCGCCAGTTCGAAAGCAAGCGCAATCCACCAGGCGGCGAGGTCCGCTGGCTTCGACCAGCCCAGTAGCGGCAGCGCAAACGCGGATGCGATCAGGACGCCGGTGCAGGCGAAGCCGGCAAGCTTGCCGAGGTACCAGGCCGGGCGGGAAATCGGCAGCGCAAGCGCCAGTTCGAGGCCCTTGTCGTTCGCTTCGCGCACGACGCTCGAGACGACATGCGCCGCGATCAGGAACACTGCGCAGGCGCGCAGCAGCGCGGCGCTTGCCGACGCCTGTAGGGCAGCGGCCTCGGTGATCGCGACCTGCGACAAAAAGCCCGAGAGACCCAGCGCCGCGATCATTCCCGCAAGGGCGAGCCATGGCAGCGCGCTGCGGCGCGCTTCGACCAATACGTAGCGGGCGACGTTGGCGATGGCGCGGTACATGTGGGACCGAGGGGGACCGAGGGTTGGGTGCGCTAGACTAGTCAGGCGGCAACCCACATGCAAGCCTCGAGCCCGCCCCTGTCCATTTCATCGCGGCTCGCGAGCGCCACCTGGAGCCTGAGCCAGAGGCATTGGCGCTTCGTCGTCGTCGCGATGCTTGCCCTGCTTCACGTCGCAGTGCTGCGCGGCACCGCGGACGATTGGGCTCGTGCACTGCTGCTCGCGCATCTCGGGCTGCTCCTGCTTTGGCAGCCGTTCCTCAGGGGCGAGCATCAGATCAGCACCGCCCAGGGCCTGTTCATCGGCCTGGTCGCGGTTGCGGTGATGCTCTGGGTCAACTGGTGGTTGCTGGCGTTCTGGGTGGTGGTGCTGGCGGGCCTGGTGGGCGGCAAGGTGTTCCTGCACCAGGCGCGCTGGCAGCGCCGCTGCTACCTCGTGGTACTGGTTTACCTGCTGGCGCTGCTCGCGGTCCTGATACTTCCGGAAATTGCCCCTGGCGGAGGATTCTCCCCGGAGATTCGCACGGCTGCGGAGTATGGCCTGCCGGTGCTGCTGCTTGCGCTGGCCCTCATGCCGGCAGAGCCGGAATCACCCGAGGCACCGCAGGTGATCGATTTTTTCTACAGTATTTTCCTGATGCTGGTGCTCGGCATGGTGATCCTGGGCAGCTTCACGCTCATGACGCTGGGCCGCGTACAGTACATCCAAGCGCTTACCGATACCGTTTTTCTGATCGCCGGCACGATGTTCCTGCTCGGCATGGCCTGGAATCCGCGTGCCGGCTACGGCGGCCTGAACGTATTTTTCTCGCGCTACCTGTTCTCGATCGGACTGCCGGTGGAGAAGTGGCTCTACTTCCTCGCCGAACTGTCGCAGATGCAGGCGCAACCCGAGCGCTTTCTCGCCGAGGGCGTGGCGGGCCTTGCGCGCCTGCAGTGGATTGCCGGCGCCGCCTGGGACGCGGGCGGCCAGCACGGAGAAACCGGCAATCGAACCGAGCACGCGGTGCTGTACGAAAGTCCCGACCTCGAGCTGACGATCTATTCGCGCTATCGCACCAGCCCGGCGCTGCAATGGCACATGCACCTGCTCGGCCAGCTGCTGGGAGAGTTCTACGCCGCCAAGCTGCGCGAGCAGAAGCTGCGGCAGGCGAGCTACCTCCAGGCAGTACATGAGACCGGTGCGCGCCTGACGCACGACGTGAAGAACCTGCTGCAATCGCTGAACGTGCTGTGCTCGGTCGCGGGCCAGGACGATTCGCCGCAACTGCAGGCGCTGATCCGCCGCCAACTGCCGGCGATCACGCAGCGCTTGTCCGCCACCCTGGACAAGCTGCAGCGTCCGGGCGACGAGGAAGTGCAGCGAGTGCCGCTGCACGAATGGTGGGAAGCGCTCGCGCGCCAATATCAGGGCCAAAATGTCGAATTCCGCGCCGCCGGCCTGGAGCCGGAGATGCTGGTGCCGAAAGCCCTGTTCGACAGCGTTGCCGACAATCTACTGCAGAACGCGATTGCCAAGCGCGCGGCGGGCGCCGATATCCTGGTTCGGGTGTCCATCCTTTGCGGAAAGGAGGCGGAACTGCGCGTGCACGACACCGGCCGCGCCGTACCCGGTGACATCGTGGGCAGCCTGCTGCGCGCGCCCGTGCGATCCAGCACGGGGCTCGGCATCGGTCTATATCAGGCCGCGCGCCACGCGGAAAAGAGCGGCTACGTCCTGACGCTCGCCGAAAACCTCGATGGTTCGGTGTGTTTCGCGCTGGCGCCCGCCGCCAACTGAACGATCAGGGCAGCACGCCGGCGGCTATCATCTTGCCGTACAGTTCCCCATACGTGATCCAGGTGAACTGATCGTCGAATTCGCCGTTGGCGGCCGTGGTCGGAGTCGGCGTGTGATAGACAAAAATCCGGTCGCCGTTCAGATTCGCCGCTTCGTCGATTCCGCCTGCCGCGCCGGCGCCGTTCTTGCCGGTGGAGAAAATAATCACCGCCAGCAGGTCCTGGGTCATGATCTGGTTCGTGGCGCCGCCGCAGGCCGTGGCGGTGATGCCGGTTGCGGATTTGCACACCAGCAGGTCCGACGGCTGGCAACTGATGCCGTTCTGTTTCAGGTTTGTCGAGCTGAAGAAATGCGGCATCGTGCTTGTGCCGGCGCAGTTGGCAGGCGTCGCGCCCGAGACCGCGTAGCGGATCCGGTTGCCCCATGCGTCGACCGCAAATCCGGAAGCATCCACCTGCTGGTAGCCGATGGCGCGCGCGGGTAGCAGCCCGTAAGTCACGCCACCGGCGGTGCCGCCGTAGAAATCCGTGACTGCATCGCCGATGCAACCGACCGTGCCAGTCGTAGTCAACACTTCGTCACCGGGCACCGTAACCGGCGCCGCGGTAGCGACGCTCCTTGCCGGACAAGGCAGGCGGCCGTTGGTGATGGCAAACGCCAGAATCAACTCCCGCGCCTGATCCAGGCGCCGGCGCGTTTCCTCGAAGTTGCGCTGATCGACCTGTGCCGATAGCGTATAAGTCAGGCCGCCGAGCAGGAACGCGACGATCGCCATGACCACCGCAAGCTCGATGAGCGAAAAGCCGCGCTTCTGACTTGGCGGCGGATTTCTCCTGATTGCCATCAGTTACTGTCGACGACAATCACGCGGTCGTTGAACGGCCGCTTGGTCAAGATGAACTGGGTGCCGTCGTAGGTGGCCTCACCCACGGCGTTCGCCTGCAACTGAGACGCCGTGAGCACCGAACCATCCGGGTTGCGCAGGTTTTTAGCGCCCGTAGCCGTGGTGGAAAGCGTCGAGCCTCCGGTATTCGCGTTCGCGGCTTTGAATTGGAACGGCAGGCCTGCGACCACCGAAGCCGCGATCGCATAGGCGTTGGCGCTGCCCGTATCCGCGTAGAAGTTCGTCAGTGAATTGGTGATCGTTTGCTGTTCGTAGCTTGTCGCGCTTCCGGTGCGGTTGCCGAATTCCAGGTAGTCCGCGAGTACCGAGCTCGGCCGCGCGCTGCCGTTGATGCTGCGCCCGGCGAGGATCAGAATCGCGCTCAGGTTGGTTGCCGTCGCGTGCGTCGTTACCGTATTCGTCGTCACCGTCAGGCAATTGGCGGGCGCCGTGCATCCAAGCGCCGACGGGAGTTGTCCCGCGGTGCGCTTTTGCACGGTCGCGTAATAGAGCAGCCGATACCACTCGTTGCGCACGAACCAGCCCGTGGTCGGGTCGCTAGAGCTGAGCAGCGAGTGATCGCCGACGACGGCCTTGTCGATATTGATCATGTAATTCGCGTACGTGCCCCAGCCGGAGCCGGCAACGTCCGGCAGCGCGGCCGTGGTAACGGTGAACGTGGCCGAGCCGTTCGATTGCATCGTCACGCTGGTGGAGCACGCCACGGTCTGGGTCGGTATGCCGTTGCCTACGTCGTCCACCGCAGTACAGGTCACTTTCGTGAGGTCTAGCGCGCGCAGTCCCATGGCGACGTTGGTGACGTTGAAGCTGAACGAGAGCGAGATCGAAGTCGCGTTGTACTGCCCCGTGCAGATGTAGATGTTGGCGCTCCAGGCGCAGGTCGACTGGGTCCGGATCGAGCCGCCGCCGCTGATTTTGGTGTCGCTGCCCAGCTTCGAGTACACGAGAAGCGTTGTCGTGCAGCGAGGATCCGTGGCCGGATTGCAACCTTGCGTCTGGTTGAACGGCAACAGTCCCTGGTAGGTGCCGTTGACGCCCTGATAATTCGAAGTGCTCGGCGTGACGACACCCGAAGGAAAGGGCGCGGCATATGGGTACAGCGCCTTGCCGGCAGTGATGCCTCCCCAATTCGCCGAAGTGTAGACTGAACTGAGAGCCGGTACGATCTCGCGCTCGATGCGTTTCGCGACCGCGGCCTCGATGACCGGCATGATGTCCGCCACGGTGATGCGCACGATCTGGTCGTTGCGCGAGGCGGTCGGCGCGGTCGTGACGAATTGCAACGTTCCCGAATTGAAGCATTCAAGATAATCGCTTGCGTTCATGCCGGGTGCCGGAACCGCGCGCGATTGCAGGCGCGCCGTGCAACCCGTGCTTGCCAGGGAGTTCATCGCCGGACCGGGGGCGATGATCAGCGCGACAACCGTATTGCCGTCTACCGATATGTCTCCAGGCGTATTGGAATTGATGTCGAGCAGGGTGCTGGTGTTCGTCATACGCCAGTTCGGGCCGACGACATACCAGAGCGGTTCGCCATAGGCGTCAACCAGTTTGTCCAGGCCCAGGGTCCGCCATGGCAGGCGGCCCACTGACGCGCAGGTGGTGGAGCCCACAGTAGGCGCCGAAGTGCCCTCCTTGGACGCGTCGCCGATGAAGTTGACGCCCTCGGGACAGGGCAAGGCGCCTGGATTCGTCTCTCCCGCCTGCAAGGCATCGGTAGCCACATAGCCGATCAGCGCCGCCTTCGCCTTGTTCAGAACCTGCACGTTGCGCGTCTTGACGGATGCGGCAGCCAGGCCGCTCTCGACGTTGAGGCGGGATACCAGGTACCAGGACGCCGCAAGCACGAAGATGGCGAGCATCGCTATCAGGGCGGCGCCGCGCTGGCGCCTAGCCGGCGCCCGCGTCATTTGCCTGGGGCGTTGCGCGGCGGTCCCACCTTGATTTCGCCGTCGCCGATCAGGTCGCGTACCTCGCCGGTCCCGCGATTGAGCGATTCACCCACTCGCATGTCGAGGCCCTTGGAGCCTTCTCCTGCGGGTATCGAAACCCGGCCGGGGCCGACGGCACGGGGCGCCGCCTGGCCGGCGGGCGACGCGCTTTCGGGGATCGCCTCGCCGTTCACCCATACCGTCGATTTTCCACCAGAGCGTTGTACCTCGCCATTTACGCGGGTAATCGGCGATTCGACTTGCGGAGTTGCCGCGGGCTTATCCGGCACGCGGGCCTTGCGCCGCGCGTCGAGCGCAGTACGCTGTTCCGGCGTGAAGAACAGGCGGCCAAGCTCTTGCGCGACGGCATCCGTGGACGCCGTCGCGCCCAGCAGTGCGGCCAGCATCGCAGCCAGCATTGCGGCGCGCGCGGCGGTCTTCATGCCTTGGCCGCCCGGTCCATGATGGTGATCAGATCGATATCGCAATCCGCACGCAGGCGCGGCACGATCGAGGTGCCGGTGGCCGCAATGCCGGTACGCGTGATCAGGCAGCGTTTGACCGCGTAGAAGGCGTTGCCCGATTCGCGCAGGTCGTGCAGGAATCCGAGCAGGTCGCCCTCGTGCAGGAGGGCGATATCGACCTTCATGGTGCTCGCATAGAAATCCACGTTGGCTGGTTTGCCCGGCGCGGAAACGAGCAGGCGCTGGCGTCCGACGGTGTAGTGGAGGTCCAGCAGCTCACGCGAATTGCGAATGCGCGTCATCGAGTCCGCCCATTCCAGCCGCTGCTCCTCGCCGAGAATATGCAGGCTCTTCAGGCGGCGGTAGACCTCGAGCTTGTCTTTGACTTCCTTTTCTTCCTCCGCGATCCTGGTCAGGCGCTCCACCGCCTGCCCGCGTTCCGTGCTTGCGCCCGCAAGCTGCTGGGCTGCCGAGCGCTGCTGCTGCTGCATCCAGTAAATCAGGCTGCCGCCTGCCGCCCACAGCGCGACCAGGATCGCGAGGGGTCCCGCGAGTTTCTTGAATTCTTCGGCCGAGAAGTTCATTTCAGAACCCGCCCGACGGTGATCGTGAATCTCGGCGCTTCGGTGCCTTCCGTGGAACCGATGTCGCCGGAAAGCGTTCCTTCGGACGTGACGTCGAACGGCAACTGGGTACGCAGGATGCGCCAGGACGGGTCGCTGCGCAGGGCAGCCGCGAACTGCTGTACCTGGCCGGTGATGGCCCGGTAGTCGGAACGGCGCGTGGCGTTGACCCGGCCGGTCACTTCGATCATCTGCATAATTTCAGTTGCGGGATCCGAGGCGGCGCCTGCACCGCCCGCCGCGGCCGGCGGGGATGCTGATTCGTCGCGCGCGACCGCCTTGCCGACGCTCCATAGAACGGATTCGACGTCCATCTGCGGGAATTTCTCCACCACTTGCGACAGGTAGGCAAGCGCCGGCTCCGGCGACGAAGACTGGCTCGCGATCTTGGTGAATTGGACCACCGTCGCTTTCAAGTTATTGGTGGTGGTCTGGGTGACCGGAAAGGATGCCGTGATGCGCTCGTACTGCTGCGTGGCGCTCTGCGCCTGCTGCCGTTGGAGCGCGGTTTCGTTGTTGGTGCCCATCAGGTCGATCAGCTGCGCGCCGAGGTAGAGCAGGCAGGCCGCGAATCCCGTCGCGCCGGCGGCGATGATGGTGCGCTGCAGGCGCCACAAGAGGAAGCTGCGCCGGTCTTCGCCGCGCGCGAACTGATCCTTGGGCGGATGACGTACCGCGAGGTGGAGGAATAGCTGCTCGCCCGCGGCGCCCGCGGGCAGGCGCTTGATGCCCACCTTGCGTGCCGCCTCGTCGATGTCCACGGTGCGGAACACCAGCCGGCTGTCCGAAACCAGCGCCTGCTCGAAGGCGGAGCGCTGGGCGGCAGGAGCGACCACGACAACCTGTACCGGTGGGCCCTCGCGCGGCAGCGCGCGCAACGTCGACAGGTATTGGGCCAGGCGCAGCATCTCCGCGCGCACGAAAGGCCCCAAGGCCTCCGGCGCCATGTCGGCCGTGCGTTCGAGCCGCGCGAAACGCAGTCGGCCATCCTCGACGTAGCACTGCCGCAGGCCGGTGCTGTTCGCGGTGACCACGAACGCCCTGCCGCTGCGTATGCCAAGCTGCGCGGCCAACGCAGGCGCGAGCAGCGGCACCGAGTACACCCCGGAGAGGCGCGCGCCCGATTCGGCAAGCGCGTCCAGCCAGGCGGTGAACTGCTGGGAGTTGGTGAATGAAGCGAGCAACAGCCGTTCGCTGCGCCGCTCGCCGGTCGCAAAGCCGAGCGAAAGCGCGGCAGACAGTCGCGTGTCGCGGTAGCGCTGCGCGAGGCGGCGTTCGACGACCGCCTGACGGTCGCCGCCGCGCAGGTACGGAATCTGGTCTTCGTGGAAGTCTTCGCCCGCCAGGTCGGCGAGCACGTAGACCAGGGCGCCACGGCGGCCCTTGAGGTGGGCGCGGAAGTCGGCCAGGCCCTGTTCGTCGGGCGTGAAGCGCGACTCCAGTGCGAGCGCACGGCCCGTCCATCGGTACAGCGCGTGGCCGGTGGCCGTGAAGTAGACGATGAGCTTCGCCGTCATCGCGCTAGAACTTCATCTTCGAGATCGTGTCGTAGACCGGCCCGAGCACCGCGAGCATCACCCAGCCCAGGATCGCGCCCAGCACTACGGTCATCGCGGGCTCGATCATCGCCTGGACCTTGCCGATGCTTTCGCGCACTTCCCGGTTGTAGAAGTAGCTTACGTTGAGCAGCGCCCTGTCGAGAGCGCCGGTATTTTCGCCGATCCTCAGCATGCGAATCACGAGCGGGGGAAACAGGCCGACATCCGTGAAAGCCATCGTCAATCCCTTGCCCTCGGCAATCTGCTGGCCGGCCGAACGCAGCGCATTCTCCAGCGGCTTGTTGCCGACGATTTCCTCGGAGGAGCGTATGGCGTCCAGCACCGTGATGCCGGAGCTGTACATCATGGCGAAGCTGGAGGCGAAGCGCGACAGGATGATCTTGCGCAGGATCGGCCCGATCATCGGCACCCGGAGCTTCAGGTCGTCGATGGCGTAGGCGACCTGCGGATACGCCTTCGCCGCGGCTTTGAGCCCGAACCACAGGACGAAGGGTGCCGCCAGCACTGCCCACCAGTAGCCGACGAAGAAATTCGAAACGTGGATCAGGATGCGCGTCTGCAGCGGGATCTCCTGTCCCATGTTGCGGATAAAGCCGACCATTTGCGGCACGAGGTAGATCATCAGGAAGAAAACCACCAGCAGCACGATGCTGCCGACAAACGCCGGGTACAGCATGATTTTCTTGGTTTGCGCCGCGAGCTCGTCTTCCCACTTGAGGGTGTCAGCGAGCCCCTTCAGCACTTCCGGCAGCTTGCCGGTCTGCTCTCCCGAACGGACCAGGCTGACGACGACCTTGCTGAACACCTCGGGATAGTCTGCCATCGCCTGCGACAGGCTCTTGCCGCCCTCGATGGTTTCGACCAGGCCGCCCACGACTTCCTTGAAGCGCAGGTTCTCGGCGCTCTCGCGCAGGTCGATGAGGCCCTCGACGATCGGCACGCCCGCGCCGGAGAGCTGTTCCATGTGGAAGCAGAAGTTGATCAGGTCCTGGCGCGGGACGCGGGTGCCGCCGACCAGGCGGGTTTTCTGCGCAGTCGGCGCGCCGCTGACCAGGTCAAGCCCCATGCGCGAAAGGCGCTGCTCGAGGTCGAACACGTTGCCCGCGTCGATGCGTCCCAGCACCGCCTTGCCCTGCGCGTCGATCGCCTTGTAGGTGTACAGCGGCATGGCGCTAGATTACCGGAGGCACCGGGGGATACGGGGGATTTGTATCCCCCTGTACCAGCTCATGCCATCCGGTCAGTCAGGTCGGCGACGCGCATCAGCTCGTCGACGCTGGTCACGCCGCCGCGCACGACGCGTATGCCGTCTTCGGCGAGGGTCTTGAAGCCCTTGGCGCGGGCCGCGGTGAGGATCTCGCGCGCGGTGGCCCTGCGCGCCACCAGTTCGTCGATCGCGGGATCCATTTTCAGGATTTCCATGATGCCGACGCGGCCACGGTAGCCCTGGTAATCGCACTGCTCGCAGCCGACCGATCGGAACAGCGTCGCCGGTTCGGCCGGCGACAGGCCGAGCATGCGCCGCTCCCTGACATCTGGATCGTAGGACTGCCGGCAGGTACGGCACAGCTTGCGCACCAGGCGCTGCGCGATGATGCCGATGATGTTGCCTGCCATGATGTCGGGCACGATGCCGATGTCGAGAAGTCGCGGGATCGCACCAACAGCCGAATTCGTGTGCAGCGTGGTGTAGACCTGGTGGCCGGTCATCGCGGCGCGGAACGCCATTTCCGCAGTTTCCTCGTCCCGCACTTCGCCGACAAGAATCGCATCCGGGTCCTGGCGCATCATCGCGCGGATGCCGTTGGCGAAATCGAGCTTCGCGGCTTCCGCCACCGAAGTCTGCCGGATCAGCGTCATTGGATATTCGACGGGATCTTCCAGCGTCATGATGTTGACGCCGTCCGAATTGATGTGATTGAGAATGGAGTACAGCGTGGTGGTCTTGCCGCTGCCGGTCGGCCCGGTCACCATGATGATGCCTTCGGGCCGCGCGATCATCAGCTTGAGCAGCTCGAGCTGGCTTTCTTCTATGTTCAGGCGTTCCAACGGCACGATGCCCTTCTGCCTGTCGAGAATCCGCAGCACCACGTTCTCGCCGTGGGTGGTGGGCAGGCTCGAAACGCGGAAATCGACCACGCGGCCGGCCATCGTTGCCGAGATGCGGCCGTCCTGCGGCGCGCGCGTCTCGGCGATATTCATCTTGGACATCACCTTCAAGCGCACGGCCATCGCGGGCCAGTAGGTCTTGTGCAGCGAGCGGATTTGCCGCAGTACGCCGTCGATGCGGTAGCGGATGCGCAGGAAGTTCTGTTCCGGCTCGAAGTGGATATCGGACGCGCTCCTGTCCACCGCGTCGGCCAGCAGCGCCGAAATGAGGCGCACCACGGGTTGCGAGTATTCGTCGCCCTCGGAGATCGAGGTATAGTCGACTTCGCCGGTTTCGATCTCGCGCAGGATCCCGTCGATCGAGAATTCGTGCCCGTAGTAATGCTCGATCGCGCGCTCGATCTCCGAATCGCCCGCCAGGCGCAGTTCGATTTCCAGGTCGCCCTTGAGGTGCGCGCGCAGCTGGTCCACGGCAACGATGTTGTTGGTATCGGCGAGCGCGACGATGAATTTCTTCGCCTGGCGGTCGAGCGCCACCGGGAACATCCGGTAGCGGCGCGCGAGATCCCTCGGCAGCATCTTCAGCGCTGAAGGATCGACGATGATGTGGGCAAGGTCGACCGACTGCAGGCCGAGCTTCTCTGACAGCGCGTCGCGCAGGGTCGCTTCCGAGACGAATCCGAGCTGCACCAGCAGCCGGCCGACCGGCAGGTGCGACTTCATCTGCTCGAGCAGCGCGATCCTCAGCTGGTCTTCGGTGAGGATGCCCTGATCGATCAGAATCTGGCCGATATGGCGTTTGGCCTGGGGATTCGTGGGCGAATTCATCCAGCCTCCATGATACCCGGCGCGTCGATGCGCCGCACTGCAAAAAAATGTCAGCGGGAGAGTTGCGTCACGCGCGTGCGCGCGATGTCGGAATCGAAACTGGCGCTGCGTTTCTGCGCGAGCGCCAGCGCGCGCCGGTAGTACTCGAGCGCGAGCTTGGGCTGGTGCAACTGGTCCAGGCTCACGGCCACGTTGAAAGCAAAATCCGGATTCTCGGGATCGGCGGCGAAGGCCTTGAAATACGACTGCTGCGCCTCGGCCCAGCGGCCCTGCAGTGCGTACTCGTTGCCGAGCGTGAATTGGAGCACGGTGGCATCACGGTCCGTCGCGAGCAGCGACTTGATCCGGCTCTCCACCAGCACCGGGTCCAGTTGCTGGCTGCGCAAGGCGAGCATACCCGCCTGCGCGCTAGGGTCGCGGGGATCATCCCGCAATACCCGCTGATAGTAGCCATCGGCGAGGTCGTAGTGCTGTTCGCGCATCTCGACGGCCGCCTGGCCCAGCAGGGCATCGCGGTTGGCGGGTTCTTCGCGCAGGACCTGCTGGTAGTCGGCGCGAGCCTTCTGCAGGTCGCCCGCCATGTACGCAGCGTACCCGGACGCGACCAGCGGGTGTATTTGCGGGCGGTTCCGGTTCACGCTCACCGGCCGTTCCTCGTCGCTCTGCTTGGCGGTCTGCCGGCTTCGAGGCGTCGTCATCTCTGAGGCAGGCTTCGTAGCGGCGGCCGTGACCGGCGTGGTCGGCGCGACCGACGAAACGGCTGTCGTCGCAGCCGGCGCAACCGAGGGCGCCGGAGCCGGCACTGACGGCGCGGCCGCCGGCACGCTCGTGCTCCCGGGCAGGCCAGGAATTGCTGCCACGGTCGACGCCGGTTGCGTTCCCGGCGAATTCGGCAGCGGCGATGGTTTCAAGGCGGCGGGGTCAACCGGTTTTTCATCGGCGGCCCGCTGGGGGTTGGCGTTGACCAGCGAAGGCGGAGGCCGCAATTGGATCCAGAAGTAGACGATGGTGCCGATTGCGAATGAGCCGAGCACCCCCATGACGATGTAGAAAGGCAGGCGCGGGTTCGGCTCCTTGAATTTGGCTTCGAAGACGCGTTGCGCTGTGGCGCGCTCCAGGCCCGCGGCGGCGTTTTGCGCGGTCTGTGCGTCCCGTGCGCCGCTCGACGCGCGCACCGGCTCGCGCCGTGGCGCGGCTTTCGTCTCGGGCACCGGCGACGGTTCCTCGGCCAGCCTGAGCTCCATCGGGGACGTTTTCGCGCCCGCAGCGGGCCGCAGGTCGTCGCTCAGGATTTCCAGCGGCGAGGATATGTCGGGAAGCTCGTCCTTCGTAGTCACATGCCTGCCGTCGTTGAGAACCGTCGCTTCGGGATCAAACGCCGAGGGCGCGGGCACTGCATCGGCGTCCTTGGCGCGCCGCTGCGCGTCTTCCTTGGCCTTCTCGGCCTTCTTGAGTGCCTCGAGCAGGAGGCTCATATCACTGCCCGAGCACCGGTGGCCGGCTCGGATTGGGCTTCAGGAAAAAGTCTGCGCCGGGCATCAGGTTGCGATAGTTCGCATAGTCGCCGTCGATACTGATGTCGCGGATGACCGTGGCGCGCAGAAAGATCACCAGTTCGGTCTTCACGTTCAGGTCCTTGCGTTGCGCCAGCAGCTGGCCGACGCCGGGAACCTGGTTCACCCCAGGGATGGTGTCCTCGATGTTGGTGACTGAATCCTGCATCAGCCCGCCGAGCACCGCCGTCTGGCCGCTCTGCAGGCGCAACAGCGATTCCATTTCGCGCGTCTGGATCACCGGGATCAGGCTCTGGATGCCGGGAATGTTGCAGCCGCCGATGGGCACTGGAATGCCGCAGGGATTGGCGAGCGAAGGATTCGGGTCGGCGACATCGGTCAGCTTGCGCGAAATGATCGGCCGGATATTCAGCAGCACGGAGTCGTTCTCGCTGATCTGCGGCACCACGTTCATGATGAAACCGGTCGGGACGGAGTTGACGGTCGTGTTAAACGTCGTCACCGCCGGACTGTTGGCGGCCGTCGTGGTGGTCGCCGTGACGGTGAAGTAGACCAGGTTGTCGACCACTTTCAGCGACGCGGCCTGGTTGTTGAGGACGCTCAGTTTCGGGCTGGAGAGCACGCGCACGTCGCCGAAGGACTCGAGCAGCTTGATCGTGCCGGCCAGGTTCAGGCCCGGGCCGCTCGCAAAGCTGAGGATGAAACTGTTGGTACTGATGGCGGCCGGGCCCGTGGCCGAACTTTGCGAAAACCCGAAGCCGGCGGTGCTGCGCAGGCGCGCCCAGTCGATGCCGCGCTGATACTGGTTGTTGAGCTGTACTTCGGCGACGGTGGCCTCGATCAGTACCTGGCGCTTCGCGCTCGCCATCACCTGGTCGAGAAATTCCTGCACCTTCTCGTGCTGGCGCGACGTCGCGCGAATGCTCAGTACGCCCGTTTCCGCGTTCGCGATGACCGAGGCCGCCTCGCGGAACTCTGCGACCGGTTGGGCCTGACCTGCGGCCGCCGGCTGCGCGGCGGGCGCGCCGCCGGCAGCCGCTTGCGCCGCGGGCGCGGCAGCCGCCGCGGCTGCCGGCGCCGCGCCGACCGCCGGAATGATTTTGTCGGTCTCACGCAGCAGGTCCTTGATGTTGCCGACCAAGGATTCCCAGAATTTGTTGACCGAACTTGATTTGACGATCGAGGTGGAATTGTTGCCGGTAGTGCTGCCGCTGCCCCCGCTGGCACCGGTGGTCCCCGTACCGGTGACCTGCGTGGAGAGATTCGCCTCGCTTCGCGCGTCCCGCGAGAGGTTCACATAGTCCACCCGATAGACCCGCAGGTAGGGCGTATCGCGCATGACGGCGAGCGTCTGGCCGTCGAGTTCGTACCGCATGTCCACTTGTTTGGCGATGCGGTCCAGGAGCTGAGGCAGGGTCTGGTCAATGGCGTTGATGGTCACCGATCCCGTGACGCCGGGATGGACATCGACGTTCAGCTTGGCGTCGCGGGCGAGCGCGAACAGCAGGTCCTGGACGCGCACGTTGTTGACCACCACGCTGTAGGTTTCTGGACGCGCCGCCGGTGTCGGCGTCGGCAGCATCGGCACTGTCTGGACGGGCGCCGGGATGGTGCCTTCCGGCTTCGGCGCAGTGGTTTCGACGCCGATGTGCGACGGGTTGGGCTTGATCGATGTCTGGCTGCAGCTGGCAAGCCCCAAGACGACAAATGCAACGGCTACGGTTCTTCCCGCCGCCTTAAGCACACGCCAGATTTCTCCCATCCTCCTAGCATAGCACGCCTTATTTAGGAAAGTCGCCTAAGCGATTGTAGGCATGACGTTTTCTGACCTTGGCGTACGTCATATCGAGGCTCGCAATTCCGACAAGGCGCGCAACTGGAATTTGAAGGCATTCTGGTATTTCGGCGGCAGCCGCTTGGCAGCATCCGCCGCCGCTTCCCTGTTCGGGAACATTCCATAGGTGATGCGCAGTCGATAGTGCTGCCCGGACGCTACCGGGATGACATAGACGTCCGAAAGAGGGACCAGCTCGCGCGCCCGAATCAAGAATCGTTCGGTGCGGGCGGGGTCGCTGTTTTCTGCGATGAAGAGCTCGACGCTGTAACTGCCGTCGGCTTCGTTCTCGAGTCGCTCGCGCGACTCGGCAAGCCGCTCGCGCAGCAAGGGGGCGTTGCGCCCGGGGCTGTAGCCCTCCAAGCGGCGCAGCTGCTCGGTTGTTAGTAGCACCGGAGCCGGCTTCACTGCGGGCTGAGGGGGCGCCGGCGGTGGCGTAGGCGCGACTTCGATAGCCTGCGGCTTGGCCACGCTTGGCTGTGCCGGCGCGACTGTCGCCTGCGGTGCCGGCCGGGAGCGTGGCGGGGCCGGTGCGACGGGGTTTCTGCCCAGGTCAAGCCAATAGAACACGCCCGCTCCCGCGACGGCGCCAAGCGCAATCAGCGCCGCGGCTGCGAGTGCGCGGCCGTCGCGGCGTCGAGTGCCTGCAATCGGCGCGAAATCGGAGTCCGCCACCGCGGCGCGCACCTCGCGCGGCGTTACCGCGTGACTATTGCCGGCAAAGGCCGCCAGCAGGGACTTGTCGCACAACACATTAATGCGCCGGGTGAGGCCGCTGGAGGCGCGCGTGATCGCAGCGATGGCGGCGGGCGAGAAGACCTCGGGTCCCTTGTAGCCTGCCGCGCGCATGCGGAAGGAGACGTACTTCGCGACCTCGTCGACGAGCAGCGGCCGGGTGCGGAAACTGTGCGTGATGCGATCCTTCAGCTGGCGCATCGACGGCTTGGCGAGCGCCTCATCTAGCTCGGGCTGGCCGAACAGCACGATCTGCAGCAGTTTGTGACGGCTTGATTCGAGATTGGACAGCAGGCGTACCTGCTCCAGGGTGTCTTCCGGCATCGCATGCGCTTCGTCGATCATCACGACCACCCGCTTGCCGCTGCCGTAGAGTTCGAGCAGCTTCGCTTGCAGCTCGCGCAGCGCGGGTAGCGCCGGGTCGCTGTTCGCGGGTAGTCCGAGTTCCTCCGCGATCGCGTGCAGGATCTCGCTGCGCGAATAGGAAGGATTGGCGAGGAACACTGTCTCGACCTCGGCGGGCAGGCGCTCCATCATTACGCGGCACAGGGTGGTCTTGCCGCTGCCGATCTCGCCGCTCACCTTGACGATGCCCTCGTCATGCAGGATTGCGTACAGCAGACCCTCCAGCGTAGCGCCGCGGTCTGCGCCATCGAAGAAGAAATCGGGATGTGGCGTGATGCGGAACGGCGGCTCATGCAGGCCGAAATGCTCGAGGTAGAGGGCCATCGGCTAGCTTTCTTTGTCTTCGGGTTCGTTCATCCTGCTGTAGAGGGTGGTACGGTTGACGCCGAGCATCTTTGCCGCCTGGCTGACGTTGCCCCGGGTCAGTCGCAGGGCGGCCTCGATATAGCCGCGCTCCAGCGATTGCAGCATCTGGTCGAGCTGGACGCCGCGGCTGCGCTCCAGGTGCCGCAGCGCCTGAGCGATCACGTCGCCTTCGCCCGGCGCGGCTTCGGCCGCTGCATTCGTGTCGAGATCGAATTCGGGCTCTAGGTCCGCGGCCGCAAGCCGACGGCCGGCGTGCTTGGTAGTCAGCCGGATGACGATGTTGCGCAGCTCGCGCACATTGCCGGGGAACGAGTAGGCGAGCCAGCGCCGCTCCGCCTCCTCGTCCAGCGAGAACTCTTGCGCGGCGGATTGCTCCGCGTAGAAACGGCGAAAGTGCTCGAGCAGCAGCAGCCTGTCGCCCTCCAGCTCGCGCAGCGGCGGCACGCTCAACGTGAAGACCGACAGCCGGTGGTAGAGATCCGGCCGGAAGGTGCCCCTCCTGACTTCCTGGCGCAGGTCGCGGTTGCTCGCTGCGATGACGCGCGCGCGCGAAACCCGGCTCGCGGTCTCGCCAACGCGCTGATATTCGCCGTTCTCGAGCACACGCAGCAGCTTCGCCTGGATTTCCAGCGGCAGCTCGCCAATTTCGTCCAGGAACAGCGTGCCGTCGCTGGCGTCCTCAAAATAGCCGGGCCGCGCGGCGGCCGCGCCGGTGAATGCCCCCTTGACATGGCCGAACAGCGCCGGCTCGACCAGCGTCGGCGCGATGGCCGCGCAGTTCAGGGCGAAATAGGGCTTGCCGGCGCGTGCCGAGAGCCGGTGCAGGCTGCGCGCCACCAGTTCCTTGCCGCTGCCGGACTCGCCCTCGATCAGCACTGGGAACGGCGAACCGGCGAACTGTGCCAGCTGGCTCTTCAGTTTCAGCAGCGGCGGGCTCTGGCCGATCAGTTCCTCGGCGCCTTGCGCACGGTTCAGTTCCGCGCGCCGCTCGGCGTCGCGAACTACCAGTGCGCGCGCGAGGATCTTCTTTAGCGCCGCGGGATCGCAGGGTTTGGCGATGAACTCGGCCGCGCCCAGCGCGCGCGCATGGCGTGCGTGCGCCGCGTCGTTCTGCCCGGAGAGAACGAAAATACGCATGCCCGGCGAATGCGCGAGCAGGTCGGCGATCAGCTGGAATCCCTCGGCAGGGGTGTGCGGCGTCGGCGGCAGGCCGAGGTC
>Ga0335083_10004356_pt1 | contig 18042 bp, 21 predicted proteins | sample Lox_Sample_42_FD_206716 | JGI IMG/M metagenome (GOLD analysis project Ga0335083, IMG submission 206716) | Soil microbial communities from Loxahatchee National Wildlife Refuge, Florida, United States - Lox_Sample_4.2 | ecosystem: Environmental > Terrestrial > Soil > Wetlands | place: USA...
AGAAGGGCGGCCCGCCGGGGGCACCCCGGATGGCTCGGTGGGATCGATCATAGTGTCAGGAAGAAGGCTAGATTGCTGACACTATGTCGGACGACGGGCCGGCCGGGGGCGGGCAGACTAGGGGGATGTCAGAACTCCTTGAGCGGCACCGCCGCGTCATCCCTAACTGGGTCGGCCTCTACTACGACGAGCCGCTCGAGCTGACCAGCGGCAGTGGCAGCCGGGTCACCGACTCCTCCGGCCGCAGCTACCTGGACTTCTTCTGCGGCATCCTGACCAACATGCTCGGCTACGACGTGCCGGAGGTACGCCAGGCCGTGCAGCAGCAGCTGGACAGCGGCATCGTGCACACCTCGACGCTGTACCTGATCCGGCACCAGGTGGAACTGGCCGAGAAGCTGGCCCGGCTGTCCGGCATCGAGAACGCCAAGGTGTTCTTCACCAACTCCGGCACCGAGGCCAACGAGACCGCGCTCATGCTGGCCACCGTGGCCCGCAAGTCCAACCAGGTGCTGGCGCTGCGCAACAGCTACCACGGCCGCTCGTTCGGCGCGGTCGCCATCACCGGCAACGGCGCCTGGAAGCCGTCCCAGCTGGCCCCGTTCAACGTGCACTACCTGCACGGCACCGACCGGCAGCTGCCCGCGTTCGCCGGCCTGGACGACGCGGCCTACGCCGCGGCCTGCGTACAGGACCTGCGGCACGTGCTGAGCACCGCCACCGCGGGCGACGTGGCCTGCCTCATCGCCGAGCCGATCCAGGGCGTGGGCGGGTTCACCATGCCGCCGGACGGGCTGCTCGGCGAGTACGCGGCGGTCCTGCGTGAGCGCGGCGTGCTGTACATCTCCGACGAGGTGCAGACCGGGTGGGGCCGCACCGGCGACCACTTCTGGGGCTTCGGGGCGCACGGGCTGACCCCGGACATGATCACGTTCGCCAAGGGCCTGGGCAACGGCTTCGCCATCGGCGGCGTGATCGCCCGCGGTGACCTCATGGACGGGCTGCCCGGCAACGGCATCTCCACGTTCGGCGGCAACCCGCTGTCCACGGCGGCCGCCAACGCCACCCTCGATTACCTGCTCGACCATGACCTGCAGCACAACGCGGCCCAGCTCGGCGGCATGATCATCGGCGGGCTGCGGGATGTGGCGGCGGCGCTCCCGGCCGTCGGCCAGGTGCGCGGCAAGGGCCTGATGTTCGCCATCGACATGGTCGACCCGGCCACCGGGGCGCCCAGCCCGGCGCTGGCCACCCGGATGCTGGCCGAGACCCGGGAGCGTGGCCTGCTGATCGGCAAGGGCGGGCTGTACGGGCACGCGCTGCGGATGGCCCCGCCGATGAACGTGTCCGAGGCCGACGCCAAGGAGGGCCTGGGCATCCTGGCCGACGCGCTGCGCGCCGTCAACGAGGAGGCGGCCAAGTGACGGACAAGAAGCACATAAGCCACTGGATCGGCGGCCAGCCCTGGACCGGGGTGGCCGGCCGGCAGGGAGACATCTACAACCCGGCCAGCGGGCAGGTCACCGGCACGGTCGACTTCGCCTCGGCCGCCGTGGTCGCGGACGCGGTGGCCGCCGCGGCCAAGGCGTTCCCGGGCTGGCGCGGCGTCTCGCTGGCCCGCCGGACCGCGATCCTGTTCGCGTTCCGCCAGCTGCTGGTGGAGCACACCGGCGAGCTGGCCGCGCTGATCAGCGCGGAGCATGGCAAGGTGGCCTCAGACGCGGCCGGCGAGATCGCCCGGGGCCTCGAAGTGGTGGAGTTCGCCTGCGGCATCCCGCACCTGCTCAAGGGGGGGTTCTCGGAGAACGTCTCCACCGGGGTGGACGCGTACTCGATCCGCCAGCCGCTCGGCGTGGTGGCCGGGATCACCCCGTTCAACTTCCCGGCCATGGTGCCGATGTGGATGTTCCCGCTGGCCATCGCGTGCGGGAACACGTTCGTCCTCAAGCCGTCCGAGAAGGACCCATCGGCCTCCCTGCTGCTGGCCCGGCTGTGGGCCGAGGCGGGGCTGCCCGACGGCGTGTTCAACGTGGTCCAGGGGGACAAGGAAGCGGTGGACGCGCTGCTCACCCACCCGGACGTCCGCGCGGCCAGCTTCGTCGGATCGACCCCGATCGCGCGTTATGTCTATGAGACCGGGACCCGGGCCGGCAAGCGGGTGCAGGCGCTCGGCGGGGCCAAGAACCACATGGTGGTGCTGCCCGACGCCGACCTGGACCTGGCCGCGGACGCGGCCGTGTCGGCCGGCTTCGGGTCGGCGGGCGAGCGGTGCATGGCCGTCTCGGTGCTGGTCGCGGTGGGGTCCATCGGCGACGAGCTGGTCGCCAAGATCAGAGAGCGGGTGGCCAAGCTGCGGGTCGGGCCGGGCGACGACGAGCGGTCCGAGATGGGCCCGCTGGTCACCGCGGCGCACCGGGACAAGGTGGCCACGTACCTGGACTCCGGGGTACGTGAAGGAGCCACGCTGGCCGTGGACGGCCGGGTGCACCCGGTGATCGGCGGCGCCGACGCCGGGTTCTGGCTCGGGCCCAGCGTGCTCGACCACGTCACCCCGGAGATGGCCTGCTACACCGACGAGATCTTCGGCCCGGTGCTGTCGGTGGTCCGCACGCCGGGCTACGACGACGCGGTCCGGCTGGTCGGCGAGAACCCGTACGGCAACGGCACGGCCATCTTCACCAACGACGGGGGAGCGGCCCGGCGGTTCGTGTTCGACGTCGAGGCGGGCATGGTCGGCGTGAACGTGCCGATCCCGGTGCCGATGGCGTACTACTCGTTCGGCGGCTGGAAGGCGTCGCTGTTCGGCGACACCCACGTGTACGGCACCGAGGGCGTGCACTTCTACACCCGGGGCAAGGCGGTCACCTCACGCTGGCTCGACCCGAGCCACGGCGGCGTCAGCCTGGGCTTCCCAGTCAACAAGTAATCAGCCGGCGGCCCGCGGGGTCCGGGTGACGGTGAGCCCGGCCCGGCGGGCCTGGCCGGCGAACCTGACCGAGTCCAGCACGGCCGCGCCGCCCGGGTCGTTGTTGAAGTAGACGTACACGTCCGCGCGGCCGGGCCAGGTGTGCTGGATGCGGTCGGCCCAGGAGCGCAGCGCCTGCCGCCCGTACCGCGGCCACGGCCGCGCCGCGCCCTCGTGCAGGCGCAGGTAGCCCCAGCCGGCCGTCCGCCACAGCGGGCTGGCCGGATGGCCGAGCCGGTCGGCCCAGCACAGCGCGGCGCCGTGGCCGGCCAGCACGTGCCGCACCTCATCCGCCCGGTCCCCGTCCCACCAGGATGGGTGGCGGAACTCCACCGCCACCCGGACCGGGCCGGTCCCCGCGGCCGGGGCCGCCGCGTGGAACTGGTCCAGGCACGCGGCCAGCAGCGGCGGATCGGCGGCCAGGCTCGGCGGCAGCTGCAGCAGGACCGGGCCGAGCCGCGGGCCCAGGCCGGCGGCCGCGCCGAGCAGCCGGGCCACCGGCTCGGCCGGGTTGCGCAGCCGCCGGATGTGGGTCAGGTACCGGCTCGCCTTGACCGCCATCAGGAAGCCGTCCGGGGTCTGGTCCCGCCAGGCCGCGAACGTGTCCCGGCTGGGCAGCCGGTAGAACGCGTTGTTGTTCTCCACCGTGGCGTACTCGCTGGCGTAGTGCTCCAGCCAGCGGCGCTGCGGCACCCCGCCGGGGTAGAGCGGCCCGCGCCAGTCGCGGTACTGCCAGCCGGACGTGCCGACGAGAACAGGCATGAGTCCGTCTTACCCGGATGCGGGCGGGCATGCTGCTGCCCGACTCACGGGATTCGTTCAGCGTGAGCTGAGCGATTAGAGAGGAATGCCACTTACGGTCGGGGGCGGAGCACTGACCCACCTCCAGTGCTGTGCGGGCCGCGTGGGCCAGATCCCCCCGACACTGGTGGCCCCCGGTGTTCGCTCACACAAGGGCCCGCACCGGCCCGGGTCCTCCAGCCCCCGCGAGGACCCGGGCCGCAGCCCACCTCAGCCGGCTGCCGCGCTGAACACGGGGTAGTAACCGTCGGCCTGGCCCGCCGCGGTCGGGTGGTACGACTCGCTGATATCCAGGATGTTCACCGAGTGCAGCCAGCTCGACGAGTCGCAGATCTCATGCCCGGCGAACTGGCCCTGCACGTCGGCGAACACGTCGCCGTAGCGGCCCGCCGCCGCCTGGATCTGGCTGTCCAGGATCTGCGCGCCCTGGTTCAGCGCGGTGCGGTTGCTGGTGCTCAGCCCGATGCACCCGGAGGACCTGGACAGGTCGTAGAGCTCGGGGTAGTCGAGCACCACGACCCGGGCGTTCGGCGCGTCGGCCTTGATGTCGGCCAGCACCGAGTTCAGCTCGCCCGGCAGCTGGTTCTCGGCCTCGCTCTCCGCACGCAGTCCGACCCGTCCAGCACGCACGTCTCCATCACGCTGCTGAACCCGATGTCGTTGCCGCCGACCGTGATCGACACCAGCGTGGTCGAGGCACTGAGCGCGGACAGCTGGCTGCTGATCACCGATGAGGTGGTCGCACCCGAGCAGGCCACCGAGACGTACGACGCCGGGGAGTTGGCGTTGGCCCACAGCTGCGAGTAGGCGTTCGTGCTCCGGTCGCAGGACCCGCTGGAGCTGGTGTAGCTGCCCGCGCCCACCCCCGAGGAGTAGGAGTCGCCGAGCGCCACGTAGTTCGCGGAACTCGCGCTGGCCGCCGGGGCCAGCGCGAACGGCAGGACCAGGGCGCCGGCCGCGATGATCGCTAACCAGGCGGGGCGGGAGCGGACGGGACGGGAGATACGGCGGGGGACTGGGATGTGCACGGTGCCTCCTCGCTGAGCCACGATTCAACGCGGTCTACTCAGCAGTAACACCAGGTCCGGGGCCCGTCCATATGACGCCAGTGCCTAAATTCGCGGCAGGTTTTGTCCGCTCCCGCGCATTGCCGGGGGGCGTGGGCTCAGAGTGTGCCGAACGCGTCCTCCAGGATGCCAAGCCCCTCCTCGAGCAGTTGCTCGCCGATCACCAGCGGCGGCAGGAAGCGCAGCACGTTGCCGAACGTGCCACAGGTCAGCACGACCAGGCCGGCCGCGTGACAGGCCCTGGCCACCTGGGCCGCCGCGGCCGGGGCGGGCCGCAGCGTGCCGGGCTCGGTCAGCTCGATGGCGATCATGGCGCCGCGGCCGCGTACGTCCCCGATGACCGGGTTGGCCTCGGCCAGCTTGTGCAGCCGGGGAAGCATGATGTCACCGATCCGCCGGGCCCGCCCGGCCAGGTCCTCGGCCGCCATGGTCTCGATCGCGCCGAGCGCGGCCGCGCAGGCCACCGGGTTGCCGCCGTAGGTGCCGCCCAGCCCGCCGGTGTGCACCGAGTCCATGATCTCGGTGCGCCCGGTCACCGCGGCCAGCGGCAGCCCGTCGGCGATGCCCTTGGCCGTGGTGACCAGGTCCGGGACGACCCCCTCGTGGTCGACGGCGAACCAGTCGCCGGTCCGGCAGAACCCGCTCTGGATCTCGTCCGCGATGAGCAGGATGCCGTTCTGGAGGCAGAACGTGGCCAGCCCGGTCAGGAAGCCGTCCGGCGGGACCACGAAGCCACCCTCGCCCTGGATCGGCTCGATCAGCACCGCGGCCACGTTGTCCTCGCCGACCTGGGTGTGGATCAGCCCGGTGATCACGTCCAGCGCGTCCGCCGCGCACGCCTCCGGGCCGCCGGGCCAGCGGAACGGGTAGGCCATCGGCATCCGGTAGATCTCCCCGGCGAACGGCCCCATCTTGTCCTTGTACGGCATGTTCTTCGCCGTCAGCGCCATGGTCAGGTTGGTCCGGCCGTGATACGCGTGGTCGAACACCACGATGGCCGGGCGGCCGGTGGCATGCCGGGCGATCTTGACCGCGTTCTCCACCGCTTCCGCGCCGGAGTTGACCAGCGCCGACCGCTTGTCGTGGTCGCCGGGGGTGCGCCGGGCCAGCTCCTCGCACACGGCCACGTAGCCTTCGTACGGCGTGACCATGAAGCAGGTGTGCGTGAACCGCGCGACCTGCTCCTGCACGCCGGCCACCACCCGGGGCGCGCTGTTGCCCACCGACGTCACGGCGATGCCGGAGCCGAAGTCGATCAGCGAGTTGCCATCCACGTCGATGAGCACGCCGCCGCCCGCCGCGGTGATGAACACCGGCAGGACGTGGCTGACCCCGCGGGCCACGCTGGCCTCCCGGCGGGCCAGCAGCTCACGGGAGGCGGGTCCGGGGATCTCGGTGACGAGGCGGCGCACCTGGGCCAGGCCAGGGCCGCCCGAAAGCGATGATTGTACGGTCATACAGGAGACGATAAGGCCCCCTCCAGCGGCCTGACCAGCCCACCCGCGTCTCAGCTGGCGGCGGCACTGAACTTCACTATCCCCAACGCCACTCCGGCCCGGTCATACGCCGTCACCTTGGTCACCGTGCGGTTGGCCGGCACCGTGAACGCGGCATAGCGGCGGCCGCCGACCTGGGCCGTCTGGACCCGGAGCGTGTGGCCGTCGGACAGCCGGGCCACCAGGTACGCGGCCCGCGGGCTGGCCAGCCCGGCGTACCCGGTCAGCCCGGTGCCTTGCTGGAGCACGAAGCGCTGCAGCGTCACCGTGGCGGACGGCAGCGCGATCGGCACGCAGTCAGTGGCCTGGGTGGCTACCCGGCCATCGAACGTGCGGCCGACGAAGCAGTCGCCGGCCGCGCCGAGCTGGACCGAGATCCGCCACGTGGTGCCGTCCAGCCGTCCGGACGCCACCTGCCCGGACGACACGGTGCCCTGGCTTCGCCACAGCTGCCGCCAGACGCCGGGCACCAGGCGCAGCGTGGATCCCGCCGAGCCGGGGGTTCCGGGTGCGGCGTAGCTGCCCGTGCCGGTGAACAGGCTGGCCGGCGGGGTAACCCGGGTCAGCACCTGGGCGCCGGCGTAGGCGGTGATGGTGGCCACCCCGGACCCGGGGTAACTGAACCCGGCCAGCGGCAGCCGCCGACCGCACGCCTGGACCGGCACCGGGCGCAGCGTCAGGGTGCCGCCGTCGCGCAGGCCCACGGTCAGCCGGGTCACGTCCGTCGTCACCCGCAGCGCAGCGTAACCGGTGCCGGGCTGGCCCGGCACGCTGGTCAGGAAGGCCAGGCTGGCGATGCCGCCCGGCACCCCGGCACCGGCTGGCGGCAGCTGCCCGCTGGTGGCGTTGCTGCCCGCAGCCATCCCGCCGAGCGGCGGCAGGTACCCGTCGGTGGCGTTCAGCATGATGGCGGGCAGGCAGTGGGCACCTGGGTCAGCGATGTTACGGACGGAAAGCCGCCACGGCCGGCCCTGAGCGGTGCCCGCGGCGAACGCGGTCCCGGTCAGCATGGGCGTCGGCGGGCTGGCGGTGGGACGGCTGACGTGGCCGGCCCGCAGGCCCGGGCCGAGCCGCGCAATGGGCTGGCCGTGACTGGTCAGCAGCGGGACGGACACGGCCACCGCGGTGACCGCGGCCAGCCCCGACGCGGCGGCGGCCCAGCGCCGGGTGCGCCGCGCGGCGCCACGCCGGATGACCGCGCCCACCGGGGCGGCCGGTGCGGGCAGCGCGTCAAGCTCCGCGTGCAGCCGCTGGCTGAGGGTCTGCTCGTCGGTGCCGGTCACTGGCTACCTCCTTGACCGGCCAGCGCCGCGCTGCCGCGCAGCTTGGCCAGCGCCCGGGACGCCTGGCTGCGCACCGTGCCCGGTGCGCAGCCGAGAACCGCCGCGACCTGCGCGTCGCTCAGGTCGTCCCAGTAACGGAGCAGCACGATCGCGCGCTGCCGGGTGGGGAGCTCGCGCAGCGCCGCCAGCAGCGCGGAGCGCTCGCCGATCAGCTCGGCCGGGTCGGCCACGGCGGCGTCCGCCAGTGGTGAGCTGGCGAGCTGTTGCGGCTCGTGCGCCTGCTCGGCCACCCGCCGCCGCCGGAACCGGCGGTGGCTGGCATTGATGAGGATGCGGCGCACGTAGGCGTCCGGGTCGTCGGCCCGGCGCACTCGCCACCAGGCCGCGTACGCGCTGGCCAGCGCGGCCTGCGCGATGTCCTCGGCCAGCCACCGGTCGCCGGTCAGGCCGTAGGCCAGCCGGACCAGGCCCGGCCAGCGGGCCGCCATGAACTGGCCGAACTCCTCCTGCCTGGATGGCTCGGCCTGGCTCGTCTCGGTCGTGTCTAGGATCGCTACCTCCCCGGTCACATCACAGAAGAGCACCAGTCGCCTACGTAGCGTTGCATAGCCGGGGTGATTTCTTGGCCGGGTTATGACCTGGCGGCCGGGCTATCGTGGGGCGGTGCAGACTCCCGGCGGGCTCTTCGACGGCGTGTTCAGCCGCGGCCAGGTGGACACTTCAGGACCGGCCTGGCTGCAGGCCATGCTGGACACCGAGGCCGGGCTGGCCCGGGCCCTGGAAGCGGCCGGGCTGGCCGCGCCGGGCGCGGGCGCGGCGGTCACCGCGGCGGCCCGGGCCGATGCGTTCGACGCGGCCCAGCTCAGCCAGCAGGCCGCCCTCACCGGCAACCCGGTGCCCGCGCTGGTCCGTGAGCTGGGCCGGCGGCTGCCGCCGGACGCGGCGGCGGCCGTGCACAAGGGCGCGACCAGCCAGGACATCGTGGACACCGCGGCCATGCTGGTAGCCCGGCAGGCCCTGGCCGCGATAGCCGCCGACCTGGCCGCCGCGGCCACGGCGGCGGCCGGCCTGGCGGCCGGGCACCGGGACACGCCGATGATCGGCCGCACCCTGCTGCAGCAGGCCGTGCCGGTCACGTTCGGGCTGGTCGCGGCGGGCTGGCTGACCGGCCTGGGCGAGGCGCGCGGCGCGCTGGCCCGGGTGGCCGCGAGCCGGCTGGCGGTGCAGTTCGGCGGGGCCGCGGGCACGCTGGCGCCGCTGGGTGACGCCGGGCCCGGAGTGGCGGCGCTGCTGGCCGGCGAACTGGGCCTGGCCGTGCCCACGCTGCCCTGGCACACCGACCGGCTGCGGATCATCGAGATCGGCGCGGCGTGCGCGGGGGTCAGCGGCGTGCTCGGCAAGATCGCCCGGGACGTGACCCTGCTGGCCCAGTCCGAGGTCGGCGAAGTGCATGAGCGCGGCGGGGACGGCCGGGGCGGCTCGTCGGCCATGCCGCAGAAGCAGAACCCGGTGGCGGCCATCGCCGTGCTGGGCTGCACCAAGCAGGTCCCCGGGCTGCTGGCCACGCTGGCCAGCGCGGCCGAGCAGGAACACCAGCGAGCGGCCGGGGCCTGGCACGCCGAATGGCTCCCGCTGAGCGAGCTGCTGCAGCGCACCGGGTCGGCCGCGTCCTGGGCGGCGGACATGCTGGCCCGGCTGGCCGCCGACCCGGGCCGGATGCGGGCCAACCTGGACGCCGCGGGCGGGTTCCCGCTGGCCGAGCACGTCGCGGGACTGCTCGCGCCGGCCCTGGGCCGTGCGGCCGCGCACGACCTGGTGGCCAAGGCCAGCGCATGGGCGGTCGCGGCGGGCCGGCCGCTGCGGGACGGTCTGCTTGATGGGCCGGATGCGGGGCGGCTGGCCGCTGGCGGGATCACCCCGGAGCAGGTTGAGCAGGCCCTCGACCCGGCCGGCTATCTGGGCGCGGCGGGTGCGTTCGTGGACGCCGCGCTGGCCGCGCACGCGCGCACCGAGCAGAATGACCGGCCATGAACGATGCCGAACGACACGCGCAGGGGATGAGCGTCCGCCGCGAGGTCCTGGGTGATGCCCACGTGGATCAGGCGGTGGCCGGCACGACCGACTTCACCGCCCCGTTCCAGGACTTCATCACCCGGTACGCGTGGGGCGAGATATGGTCCCGGCCGGGGCTGACACGGCCGGAGCGGAGCATGATCACGCTGACCGCGCTCATCGTGCTGGGCAAGGAAGAGGAACTGGCCATGCACCTGCGCGCCGCGCTGCGCAACGGCCTCAGCGCCGAGAAGATCCGCGAAGTGCTGCTCAACGCGGCCATCTACGCCGGGGTGCCCGCGGCCAACCGGGCGTTCGCCATCGCGCAGCGTGTGCTGGCCGAAACACCCTGAACAGGGCCGCGAGCCGCCGGGCCCGGTGTGATTAATGTCCGTATGACGAACGGCTGTACTTATCGCGACCACGTCGCCATTATGGTGTCCGGGGATACGCGGTCCTGGGCAGGAGGATATGGCGGAGATCGTTTCACTGGCCGATGCCATCGCGGGAGCGGTGCACGACGGCGACCAGGTGGCCATGGAGGGATTCACCCACCTCATCCCGTTCGCCGCCGGGCACGAGGTGATCCGGCAGCGGCGGCGCGACCTGACCCTGGTCAGGATGACCCCGGACCTGATCTATGACCAGCTCATCGGGGCTGGCTGCGTGAGCCGGCTGATCTTCTCCTGGGGCGGTAACCCCGGCGTCGGCTCGCTGCACCGGTTCCGCGACGCGGTGGAGAACAGCTGGCCCGGGCCGCTCCAGCTGGAAGAGCACAGCCACGCGGGCATGGCCAACCGCTACGTGGCGGGCGCGTCCGGGATGCCGTTCGCCATCCTGCGCGGGTACAGCGGCACCGGCCTCGAAGGCCTGCCCGGCCTGGATGGCCAGCCCGCCATCCGCCCCATCACCTGCCCGTTCACCGGGGAGCGGCTGACCGCGGTGGCCGCGCTCAACCCGGACGTGGCCATCATCCACGCGCAGCGCGCCGACCGGGCCGGGAACGTGCAGCTGTGGGGCATCACCGGGGTGCAGAAGGAGGCCGTGCTCAGCGCCCAGCGCTCGGTGGTGACGGTGGAGGAGATCGTGGACGAGCTTGCCCCCCAGCCCGGCGCCGTCGTGCTGCCCACCTGGGTGGTGGACTACGTGGCCGAGGTGCCTGGCGGGTCGCATCCGTCGTACGCGCTCGGTTTCACCGCCCGTGACAACGACTACTACCAGGCCTGGGATGAGATCAGCCGGGACCGGGACCGGTTCAGCCAGTGGCTGGCCGACCAGGTGTTCGCCGGCGCCGGGAGTCCCGCGTGACCGCCGCCGGAGGCGGGGCGGCCCCGGCCAGCGCGGCCGACCGGGCCCCGTTCACCGCGGACGAGATGATGACCGCCTGCGCGGCCCGGGCGCTGACCGACGGGATGACCTGCTTCGTCGGCATCGGCCTGCCCAGTGCCGCGGCCAACCTGGCCCGGGCCACGCACGCGCCCAACCTGGTGCTGATCTACGAGTCGGGCACGATCGGGGCCAAGCCGGGCCGGCTGCCGCTGTCCATCGGTGACGGGATCCTGGCCGAGACCGCGGACGCGGTGGTCAGCGTGCCGGAGATCTTCAACTACTGGCTGCAGCCGGGCCGGATCGGGATCGGCTTCCTGGGCGCGGCGCAGATCGACCGGTTCGCCAACATCAACACCACCGTCATCGGTGCGTCCTACGCCTGCCCGAAGGTGCGGCTGCCCGGTGCGGGCGGGGCGCCGGAGATCGCCGCGTCCTGCCGGGAAGTGATCGTGGTGGTCCGGCAGACCCGCCGGTCGTTCGTGGACCGGGTGGACTTCGTCACCTCGGTCGGGTTCGGCGACGGGCCCGGCTACCGGGAGCGCCGCGGCCTGACCGGGGCAGGCCCCCGGAAGGTCATCACCGACCTGGGCATTCTCGAGCCAGACCCGGACAGCTGCGAGCTGACGCTGACTGGGATCTACCCCGGGATCACGGTGCCGGACGTCCAGGCCCGGACGGGCTGGGAACTCGCGGTGTCTGATTCCCTGGAGGAACTGGCGCCGCCGACCGCCGCGGAGCTGGCCGCCTTGCGCCAGCTGCAGGCGAACAGTACGACCCTGTAAGGGAGAGCAGCCAGATGACCACCCACCCGCCGACAGATCTTCAGCTGCCGTCCTACCCACGGGCGGGTGAGGGGGTGCACCCGCCGCTGGACTCGCCGGGCTACCGGTCCACCGGACTGCGCGCACCGCACCAGCCGCTGGTGCTGCTTCCGCAGCGGCTGACCGAGATCACCGGCCCGCTACTCGGCCCGGAGCGGGTCACCGCGGCCGACGCCGACCTGACCCGGCAGCACCCCGGTGAGCCGCTCGGCGAGCGGATCATCGTGACCGGCCGGGTGCTGGACAGCGACGGGCGCCCGATCCCGGACACCCTGCTGGAGGTGTGGCAGGCCAACGCGGCCGGCCGCTACCACCACAAGGTGGACCAGCACCCGGCGCCGCTGGACCCGAACTTCTCCGGGGTCGGCCGGACCGTGACCGACTCCGAGGGCCGGTACCGGTTCATCACGATCAAGCCCGGGTCCTATCCGTGGGGCAACCACCACAACGCCTGGCGGCCCGCGCACATCCACTTCTCCATGTTCGGCCGGGCGTTCACCCAGCGCCTGGTGACCCAGATGTACTTCCCCGACGACCCGCTGTTCCCGTACGACCCGATCTTCAACTCGATCCCGGACGAGAAGGCCCGGCAGCGGCTCATCTCCAAGTTCAGCATGGACCTGACCGAGCCGGACTGGGCCCTCGCCTACACCTGGGACATCGTGCTGCGCGGCACCGGCCAGACCCCGTTCGAGGCGCAGGGCGGCGCCCGGTGAGCGGCGGGCTGGGGCTGACCCCGTCGCAGACCGTCGGGCCGTTCCTCGCCATCGGGCTGCCCTGGCCGGACGGCCCGGACGTGGTGGCCGCGGGCACCCCGGGCGCGATCACGATCAGCGGCCGGCTGACCGACGGGGCCGGCGACCCGATCCCCGATGGGCTGATCGAGACCTGGCAGGCCGACCCGGCCGGGCGCTTCGACCATCCCGACGACCCGCGCGGCGCCCCGGCGGGGGGCACCGGCTTCCGCGCGTTCGGCCGCTGCGCCACCGGGCCGGACGGCGAGTACCACATCGTCACGCTGCGGCCGGGCCCGCTGCCGAGCCCGGACGGCGGCACCGAGGCGCCGCACCTGGACGTGTCGGTGCTGGCCCGCGGCCTGCTGGACCGGGTGGTAACCCGGATCTACTTCGCCGACCAGGCCGCGGCCAACGCGGCCGACCCGGTGCTGGCCAGCATCGCCGACGAGGCGCGCCGGGCCACCCTGATCGCCGCCGCCGAGCCGGGGGATGGAGACCGCTACCGCTTCGACATCCGGCTGCAAGGCGACGGCGAAACCGTGTTCTTCGATGTCTGAGCCGGTGCGGCTGGCCGCCGCCGTGGATGAGGGGCCGCCAGGCGCGCCGGTGCTGGTCCTGGGGAACTCGCTGGGCACCACCGGGGAGCTGTGGGCGCCGCAACTGCCCACGCTGCGCAAGCACTTCCGGGTGGTCGACTACGAGCACCGCGGGCATGGCGGCTCGCCCGCCCCGGCCGGCTCGTACACGATCGCCGACCTCGGCGGTGACGTGCTCCGGCTGCTCGATGAGCTGGGCATTGGCGCGGTGTCCTATTGCGGGGTATCCCTCGGCGGCATGATCGGCATGTGGCTGGCCGCCCACGCCCCGGACCGGATCACCGCGCTGGCCGTCTGCTGCACCACGGCCCGGATGCCGGACCAGGCGTTCTGGACCGAGCGGGCGGCCCGGGTGCGGGCCAGCGGCCTGGCGCCACTGGCCACGCAGGTGGTGGGCCGCTGGTTCACCCCATCGTTCGCGGCGCGCTATCCAGGCACCCCGGCTGCGTTTGCCGCCACGCTGAACAGCGACGTCGATCCGGCCGGCTACGCGGGCTGCTGCGACGCCATCGCGGGCATGGACCTGCGGCCCGTGCTGCCGTCCGTCACCGCGCCGACGCTGGTCATCGCGGGCAGCGAGGACCCGGCCACGCCGCCCTGGCAGGGCGCGGTGATCGCCCGGGCCATTCCTCATGCCCGGCTGCGGGTCATCCGCGGTGCTTCGCACCTGGCCAGCGTGTCCCAGCCGGCTGAGGTGACGGTCGCGCTGACCAGCCACCTGCTCGGGTCAGCGGCGGGCGTGCCGCAGGAGCGTGCGCTGTAGTTTCACGCCGTAGCCGGCCGCCATGGGCAGCGCGACGATGGCACCGCTGAGGTACCAGCCGGGCCCGGTGATCCCGCCCACCGCGACCAGCCCGCCTCCGTTCATCGCGGCCAGCCAGGCCAGGCCGAGGCCGGCCATGCCGAACACGGTGACCGCGATCGTCGGGGTGAACCCGTCCGGCAGCACGCCGCGCCACCAGCCCCGGCGCCTGGCCAGCGAGTAGCCGCCCAGCAGCAGCAGGCCGAGCAGGCCGGCCGCGACCCGCAGGGAGACCGCGTCGCTGCTGGATTCCAGCATGTACGCCTGGGCGCAGCTGTGCGCGCCGGGCCAGTTGCTCAGCCAGTACCGGCAGGACGCGGTGGGCAGCCGGATGCCGGGGGATACCGCGGCCACGAACGACCGGCCGAACAGCACGTTCATGGCCGCCACGGCCAGGCCGCTGGCGCCGATCGCGAGCAGCCCGACCGAGCCCAGCTTCCAGGCGGCCATGAGCAGGTCGGCCAGCACGGCCACGCCAGGCACCCGGTGCAGCCGCGAGTCATGCGCCCGTACTACCGCCCGCACCGAGCCGAAGCTGGACACCGCGTGCTCCTGTGCCTCCTGCAGGGTCAGCCCTCCGGCCAGCCCTTCGTCCACGCCCTGGCGCAGGTGGTCCTCGGCCTCAGCCAGCAGCCACCGGCCCTGCCGGGGTGAGCCGCGCAGTTTGGTGTACAGCTCGTCCAGGTACTCCTCGACCAGGTCCAGTCGCTTGCTCATGTCACGCCCCCGCTGGGATCGGGCCGCCGGCCAGGCCGGGGCCGGTGGTGACGGCCTGGACCGCGTGCGCGAAGCGCCGCCATTCGCTCTGCTCGGCCGTCAGCGCGGCCGCGCCCTTGGTGGTCAGCGCGTACACGCGGCGGCGCCGGCCTTCCGCGTCGGCCCAGCTGCTGCTCAGCAGGCCGGCGTCCTCCAGCCGGTGCAGCGCCGGGTACACCGTGCCCTCGGGCAGGTCGAACGTGCCTTCGCTGCGCTGGCGCAGGGCCGAGATCACCGCGTAGCCGTGCGCGGGCCCGGCCGCGAGCACGGCCAGCAGCAGCAGGTCGAGGTGCCCTTTGAGGCGTTCACGATTCATACCACGCAAGTCTATGCATAGAAACACTAGGTGTCTACAGCGACCCCTTCGCGGCCACCCACTCCACCGGCTGGCCGGTCACCGCGGCGATCCGGTCGTAGTCCGCGTCGTAGTGCAGCACGGTCGCGCCGTGCTGCTCGGCGGTGGCCGCGATGATGAGGTCGGGCAGCCGGAAATGCCGGTGCTGGCTGCGCGCCGCGAGCAGCCGGTGCACGTCCAGCGCCCGCTGCATGGCCGCGGTGCTGACGTCCATCCACCGGTGCCCGTGCAGTGCGGCCCACAGCGCCTCGTAGCCCTCCGGGCTGGGCGCGTTGTTCAGGTACTCAAGCGCTGTCATCTGGCACGCGGCCAGGCGCCCCTCGGTCAGCAAGGCGGCGAACCGGGCCCGTACCTGGGGGTGCCGACCTTGCAGGACGAATGCAGACGTGTCGGCTAGGTACACCGTCCCGGCCATCAGGAGCTGGCATGCTCCGGCTGGCCGCTATCCTGCACTTCCGCCCTGGCCTGTTCTTCAAGCTTGGACAGGTCCCGGCCACCGCCGTAGCCGAACCCATCCGACGACTCGAAATCCATCTCGACGCTGTCGAACGCGGCCAGTATCTCGACCGCCTCGGCCTTCAGCGCCTGGGCGTGCAGCGCGGCGTTGATCGTGGCCACCTTGGTATCGGTCCCGAGCACCACCTGCGCCGCCTCCAGCCACCGGTCGTTGACATCCACCGTGATGCGTGTCATGTTCTCAAGAATACACCAAGATCACCTAAAGGGGGACACCAAGATCATCGTCTGAGTGGTGCACCGTCCTCGTTCGGGGGCCGATTCCCGCCGGGCATGTGCAGCAAGGTGAGACGGGCAGAGCCAGTGAAGCCGTAGAGGATTCTCTTCAGGATCGGGCCACCTGACGCCGTGGAGGAACGTGATGCGAACAGGCAGCGGCCAGGCCGGGGATCCACCAGCAACTGGCCAGCCGGCCTCACCGTCCGCCCGCTCACCGTCCGCCGCCATCCGGCTGACCGATTGGCATCACGATCTCGTGACCCGCGTCGACCAGATCGGCTGGCTTCGCACGATGAGCGACTGGCTGACCGGCGTGCTGGGGCCGGTCCGCGAACAGCACCAGGACAATCTGGTCCTTGAGCTGATGCATGGTGGCCGGTGGGCCGGCCACCCGCTGCACCCGGCGCTGAGCGACCTGCCCATCGGGCTGTGGGCCGGCGTCGTGGTGCTGGACGCCACGGACCATGACCCAGCTCCCCAGCGCGGGATCGACGCCGCGGGGGTGCTCAGCGGGGCTGGCATCCTCGCCGCGTGCGCAACCGCGCTGACCGGGCTGAGCGACTGGACCGTCAGCGACGATCAGGACCGCCGTGTCGGGCTGTTCCACGGCCTGCTCAACACGGTGGGCCTGGGGCTGCAGGGCGCCTCCCTGGGCACCCGGATGGCCGGCCATCGTGGCACGGCGCGTGCGCTGGCGGCGGCCAGCCTCTCGGTCACGGCCGCGGCCGGTTACTTCGGCGGTCATCTCGTCTTTACCAAAGGCGTGATGGTCAACCGGGTGGCGTGGGCGACCGGGCCGCGCCGGTGGGCCCGCGCGCTGCCGGAAGCCGACCTGCCCGACGACACGCCGACCGGCGTCGAGGCCGAGGGACGGCAGATCCTGCTGTACCGCCACGACGGCCGCCTGTACGCCATCGACAACATCTGCAGCCACGCCGGTGGCCTGCTCAGCCGGGGCCCCGTGGACGGCCTGCCCGTGATTGGCCTGACCGTGACGTGCCCGCTGCACGGGTCACGTTTCTCGCTCGCCACCGGCTGCGTCAGCCGCGGCCCGGCCAGCCAGCCGCAACCAGTGCTACCTACCCGGATCCGTCATGGCTGGATCGAGGTGCGCGGCAGCCAGCCGGCACCCCGGCGGCCGGCAAGTGGAAGGACACCGTCATGACGTTCGTAGTCGTCGCGAATCTCGACGACCTAGAGGTCGGCGACACCATGCTCGTGGACGAGCTGCGCGAGCCGGTCTGCCTGATCCGCCTCGATGATGACGATGTCCGGGCGATCCACAACACCTGCACCCACCAGCAGCAGCCGCTGCACGAGGGCACCCTGCAAGACGATGACACCCTGGTCTGTGCCGCCCACGCGTCACGCTACGACCTGACCACCGGTGAGGCGGTGGGCGTGTTCGCCTGCGGCCCGATCCCGGTCTACGCCTGCAAGATCGAAGACGACGCCATCCTCGTCGACATCGACCAGCAGCTGAACGACGCGCCGATACCCAACCCGCCCGCCTCCGGGACGCTGGGCGCGCGCTAGTGCATGAATGCGGCATTGGTGCAGTCCGGTGTGCAGGAATGCCGCATTCATGCAGTTGGGCTGGCGCTGGCGGCTGCGGGTCAGCGGTGGGGGGCGCTGGTGGGCGGTAACGGGGTGGGGGTGGGGCGGAGGCGGGGGAGGACTGGGCGGATGACCGCGTCGGCGCCGTGCACCGGGCGGCTGCCGAGCAGCACCCGGGTCAGGTCGTTGCTGCTGTCGAGCAGTTCGTCGAGGGCCCGGCTCAGCTGCCGCGCGGTCACCCGCAGCGGCACGCCCGGCTCGGTGGCCACTCCGCTGGCCAGCGGGCCGGGATGCGGTGCGGTGCCGTTGACCGGCGGGCCGGCGCCGCCGCGTGGCAGCGTGCGGGCGGCCCGCGCGCCGTCCGCGTGCATGGCCGCGTGCAGCGCCGCCCGGCGTAGCAGCTCCCGGATGAACGACGCGGTCACCCCGTCGGTGCGGGCCACCACGGTCATCGCGCTGGTCCGGCCGATGTGCAGGCGGCCCTGGTACAGCCGGACCAGCCGGCGCCGGGCAGCCGCGTCCGGCAATGGCAGCCGCGCGGTGTGGTCGATCCGGCCGGGCCGCGCGGCCAGCGCGTCCTCCAGCACCTCCGCCTGGCCCGCCGTGAGCAGGAAGGTCACGTTGGCGTCGGCCCCGAGGCCGTCCATTTCGTTCAGCAGCCGGGCCAGCAGCGGGTGGCCGCGGATCGCC
>Ga0335083_10004357_pt1 | contig 18036 bp, 14 predicted proteins | sample Lox_Sample_42_FD_206716 | JGI IMG/M metagenome (GOLD analysis project Ga0335083, IMG submission 206716) | Soil microbial communities from Loxahatchee National Wildlife Refuge, Florida, United States - Lox_Sample_4.2 | ecosystem: Environmental > Terrestrial > Soil > Wetlands | place: USA...
CCCGCCGGTGATCAGCCCGACGTCCTCAAGGCGTTGATGCTGCGACCGGGTCTCGCGGTCGGCGTGGCGGCCATGAACGACGCAGTCAACTCCTCGACGCTGGACTGGCGCCTGCACGAGCTCGTCCGGATGCGGGTCGCCGTGATCAACGGCTGCCAGACCTGCCTGACCTGGCGGACGCCGGAGGCGATCGACGCGGGCGTCACCGAGGAGCTGCTCGCCGGGGTCGCGGACTGGCGGACGAGCGCGCTCTACCGCGACTCGGAGCGGGTGGCACTGGAGTTCACCGAGCAGTTTTGCGGGGACTCGGCCGCGATCGACGACGAGCTGCTGGCACGTCTCGGCGCCCACTTCGACCCCGGACAGATCGTCGATCTCACCCTCGTGATCGGCAAGTACCTTTCGCAGGGGCGGTTCATGCAGGTCTTGGGTCTCGACCAGGCCTGCGTCGTCCCCGTTGTAGCGATGGAGTCGTGATGAGTCGGACTTTCCGCGTCGTGCAGTGGAGCACCGGGCACGTCGGCAAGCATGCGATCGCGGGCATCGACGCCCGTCCGGACCTCGAGCTCGTCGGTGTGTGGGTGTCCAACCCGGACAAGGTCGGCAAGGATGCGGGTGAGCTCGCGGGCCTCGGCCGCACGCTGGGTGTCGCCGCCACGAACGATGCAGCGGCACTGCTCGCCCTCAAGCCGGACTGCATCGTCCACACGGCGTGGGCCGACGACCGCCTGTTCGAGGCGCTCGGCGATCTTGCGGCGTTCCTGCGGGCAGGGATCAACGTGGTGTCCACGAGCCCGGTGTTCCTTCAGTACCCGCACGGCGATGCGGCCGTCATGGCGGCCGACGTGCTTGCCGCGGCCGAGGAGGGCGGCGCGTCGATCTTCGTCAACGGGGTCGACCCGGGATTCGGCAACGACGCCCTGCCGCTGGTGATGACCGGCATCTGCGAGCGGATCGAGCAGGTGCGCTGCATGGAGTTGCTCAACTACGCGACGTACGACCAGGCCGAGGTCCTCAAAGACCTGATGGGATTCGGGACGCCGATGGACACGCTTCCGTTCATCCTCAACCCCGGCGTCCTGACGTTGGCCTGGGGCAGCGTTGTCTACCAGCTCGCGAAGGGCCTCGACGTCGAGCTCGACGGGACCGAGGAGTCCTTCGAGCGCTACCCGGCGCCTGAGGACTTCGACATTCCGACCGGCACTATCCCGACAGGCACGCAGGCCGCCCTGCGGTTCGAGGTCCGGGGCATGAAGGACGGGAAGGCAGTGATCGTGCTCGAGCACGTCACCCGGCTTCGCGACGACCTCGCGCCGGAGTGGCCGCAGCCCGCCGGCCAGGGTTGCTACCGGGTGATCATCACCGGCGAGCCCGTCTACACGGTCGACATGCAACTGCTCGGCACGGACGGCGATCACAACACCGCGGGGCTCAAGGCCAGCGCGATGCGGATCATCAACGCCGTGGAGTACGTCGTCGACGCGAAGCCGGGGCTCGTCACCGCGCTCGACCTTCCGCTGGTCACCGGCCGCGGCCTGGTGCGTACGGACTGAGGACGGTCCCGACCGTCCGCTCGGCTTCGCTGAGACGGTTCCCCGAAACCAGGCCAAGGGGGACAATGCGTCGATGGCCATGACCGAGGGAGCCGACGGGTCTCCGCACCCGACCGGGCCGCTTCTTGCGGTCCGGTCGGTGTCGGCTCAGTACGGCGCCCGCCGGGTGCTCACCGGCGTCGACCTCGAGGTGCGCGCGGGAGAGGTGCTTGCGCTGGCCGGCGAGAACGGCGCCGGCAAGTCGACGCTGGTCCGGTGCATCGCCGGTGACCTCACCCCGTCTGCCGGTGAGATCGAGCTGGATGGCGAGCGGGTCCGGCTCGGGCCCGGCGAGCTCGCCCGGCGTGGGGTGGCCGTCGTCTGGCAAGACCTCGCCCTCTGCGACAACCTCGATGTCGCGTCCAACCTGCTGCTGGGTCGTGAACGCTGGCGATCCCTGCTCTCCGAGGCGCGGTTCCACGCGGAGGCGAACGCGCTGCTGACCTCGCTGGGCATCCCTCTCATCGACACGACCCGTTCGGTGGCCTCGCTGTCCGGCGGTCAGCGCCAGCTCGTCGCGGTGGCGCGGGCGATGCGGGAGCGACCACGACTGCTCGTGCTCGACGAACCGACCGCGTCGCTCGGTGTCTTTGAGACCGCCCAGGTCGAGAGCCTGGCGCGCCGCCTCAGCGACGATGGGACGACGATCCTGCTGGTGACCCACGACGTCGACCAGATGTTCCGGCTAGCGGACCGGATCACCGTGTTGCGGCACGGGCAGATGGTTGCCGACCTCCCGACCGGCACCTCTCACCCCGACGAGATCGTCAGCTTGATCTCCGGCCAGCCGGTGGACTCCTCGCCGCGACGGCAACTTGACCGGTTGCACAGCCTGGTCGGGCGGCTGACCCACGTCGATCCGGCGTCGAGCCTCGCGGTGATCCTGTCGGCATTGGGCACGGCACTGGCCGCCGACCGGCTGTGCATCCACCTGCTCGACGCCGGCCGGCTCCGGTTGACCGCAGCGGTGGGGCTTCCCGACGACCTGCTCTCGGCGTGGTCGGATCTGCCGATCGGAGCGTTCGGTGGGCCGGCCGGGCAGTGCGCGCAGTCCGCCGAGATCGTCATCGACGCCGACGTCCGCGGTGCCCCGACCTGGTCGCGGTATCGCGAGATTGCCGAGCGCGCCGCGATTCGCAGCTCGTGGGCGGTTCCGGTCAATGCCGGCGGGGGCCTTCTCGGCGTGATCACCGTCTTTCGTCGTACCCGGGGCACTCCGCACCACGACGAGCTCGACCTCGTGAGCTTGTACGCCGGCTATGCGGCGAGCACCGCCGAGCGCGACGGCCTGCTCGGGGAGGTCACCGCCCGCAACCGCGTGCTCGAGACGGTTCGGGTCGTGCTCGAGCAGCTCGCGGTCTCCGTGCCGCTGTCCGCGGGGCTCGATCGTGCAGTCGACGCGCTGCGCGTTGGTCTCGGTGCCGACGAGGTGGGACTGCTCGGGCCGGGCGGGGACGAGCCGGTGTGCTGTCGCGGCTGGTCGGGGACGGGCGGTGAGTCGATCGCAGCGACCTCGCCCTTGCTGCGGGCGTACCAGACCATCGCCGGTCAGGCCGACCGGCGCCTGGGGGAGAGTCCGGGCCGGGTACGGCGGGTCGATCTTCGTGACTCGATCGTGGTGGCTGCACACGTCCCCGCGCCGGGCGAGCCGCTCGTGCTCCTCGCGTCGTGGCCGGTGCGGGAAGCGGCGGCCGCCGCGAGGGCCGACACCTCCACCTTGCTCGAGGACGCGGCCCGCTCGGTACAGCTCGCGCTCGAACGCGAGACCTCCGAACGCGCGCACCGGGAGGCTGCGGCTCTTCGGCGATCCCAGGAGCTACAGCGGGACTTTCTCGCTCAGCTCAGCCATGAGCTGCGGACTCCGCTGACGGCGATCCACGGGTACGCCGACAGCCTGATGCAGACCGACGTGACGTGGGACGCCGCCTCGCAGTCCCGGTTCCTCGCCCGGATCGCCGCCGAGTCCGCGCGGCTGAGCCGGCTGGTGGGTGACCTGCTCGACCTTTCCGCGATCGACTCGAACCTGCTCCGCTTGCATCCGGACTGGTGCGACGTCGCCCTGATCCTCGATGCCGCCAGGGCGTGCCTTCCGATGCAGGACATCGGCCGGGTCAAGATCGAGTGCGAGGAGCTGCCCGCGGTGTGGGCCGATCACGATCGGCTCGAGCAGGTCCTCGTCAACCTCATCGACAACGCGGTGCGTCACAACGAACCCGAGACGACCGTGCACGTCGTCGCCCGGATGAATGGGCCGCACGCGATCACGATCACCGTCTCCGACGACGGCGCCGGAATGCCCGACCCGGGGCAGTCGGTCGGCCTACCGGTGCGCGCACCGACCGCGGGTGCCGGCCTCGGGCTCTCGATCGCGAAGGCAATCGTCGCGGCCCACCACGGGACGATCACGCTGGACTCGCTCTCACTCGGCACCCGCTGGCGGATCGAGCTTCCCGTCGTCGGCGACGCCGAGAGCGAGTTCGCGGTGTCGGGGGCTCCGGATGGCTGAGCTCACCAAGGTCTTGCTGATCGAGGACGATCCGAACATCGTCGATCTGATCCGCTCGAACCTCACCGTTCGCGGCTTCGACACGATGGTGTCCACCGACGGGTTGCGAGCGCTGCACCTGCTCGAGACCGGACGTCCCGACGTCGTGCTGCTCGACCTGATGCTGCCCGGGGTCGACGGCATCGACCTGTGTCGCGAAATACGGGAGCGATCATCGGTCGGGATCATCGTCGTGTCGGCCCGGCGCGGTGAGCGCGACAAGGTGACGGCGTTGAACGTCGGCGCCGACGACTACATGACCAAACCCTTCAGCATCGAAGAGTTGCTGGCGCGGATAGCGGCGACGTTGCGTCGAAGCCGGCCCGCGGCCGACTCCGGACCGGCACCGACCGCGGTGGTTGTCGGCGACGTGGAGATCGATCTTGTCGGCCAGCGGGTGACCCGCAACGGTGAGGACGTCCACCTCACCACGACGGAGTTCGCCCTGCTCCGGGAGTTGGCCCTCGATCGGGGAAAGTTGCTCACCCACGCCGATCTGCTGCGTCGGGTGTGGGGAGCCGGGTACCAAACCGAAACCGAGTACGTAAGGGTCTACATCCGCAGATTACGGGCAAAACTCGAAGTCGACGGCGCGCCTCGCCTGATCATCACCCAGCCGCGCGCGGGATACCGACTGGTCGGCGAGTAGCCCGTTACCGTTTCGAAACCTTGTTAACAGTTTGTTTCTGCCGGGGGCCGGATATTCATGATCTATTCATGGAGTCGGGCCTTATTGTCCGCAGGACCGCTTGAATGCTGCGTCGAGATAGCGCCCCGCGCCCGTCACGAGCAGCCCCGCCTCGGGAGGACACCTTGCCGGTAATGAACAAGCGCGCGATGACGGTCACGCTCGCCGTCGTCGGGCTGGCGGCCGCAGCATGCGGCAGCGGCTCGTCGGGCGGGTCCACGCCGTCATCGGGCAGCACGACCACGACGATCGTCATTACCCCGACGTCATTCGACCGCTCATTCTCGGCGATGGCGAAACTGGCTTCGCTCGCCTCTGCCGGGAAGGGCTCTGTCGGCGTGATCCTTCCGGACACCACGTCGTCGGCCCGTTACACCGAGTTCGATGCGCCGTACCTGCAGAAAGCCTTCACCCAGGCGGGCCTGTCGCCCTCCCAGATCAGCATCAAGAACGCCCAAGGCAGCGACAGCACGTTCATCACCGACGCTCAGGCGATGGTGACGAACGGCGCGTCCGTGCTGCTGATCGACCCGGAGAACGCGGGCACGGGCAAGCAGGTTGAGCAGTACGCCTCCCAGCACGGCGTCAAGGTCATCGACTACGACCGGATCACTGCCGGTTCCTACTACATCAGCTTCGACAACGTTCAGGTCGGCAAGTTGATCGGTCAGGGATTCGCTGCCTGCGCGTCGAAGTGGGGCGTCAGCAGCCCGCAGATCATCAAGATGGTCGGCGACCCGACGGACAACAACGCGACCCTGTTCGCACAGGGCTACGACTCGGTCATCTCGGCGAACCCGTCGTGGAAGGTCGTCGCCTCTCCGAAGGGCACCTGGGACCCGCCGACCGCGCTCACCGAGTTCGAGCAGGCGTACACCGCTCAGCCGAACGCCAACTCGGCGATCATCCCGAACGACGAGAACAACGCGCCGATCCTGAAGTACCTCGCGAACCACGGGATCAAGCCGCATACGTTCCCGACGACCGGACAGGACGCGACCTCGGTCGGCCTGCAGAACATCCTCGCCGGGTACCAGTGCGGCACGGTCTACAAGCCGATCTACCTCGAGGCGCAGGCGGCCGCCGCGGTCGCCATGTTCCTCCGGGCGGGTCAGTCGCCGCCCTCCGCGCTGATTAACGGTCAGACGGCCAACCCGAACGCCGGTGGCCAGAAGATGCCGTCAGTGCTCTTGACGCCGGAGTGGGTCACCTCGACCAACATGGACAACACGGTGGTCAAGGATGGATTCGTGCCGTTCTCGGTCCTCTGCACCAACGCGAAAGCGTTGAACGGATCGAGCAACCTGCAGAACTGTAAGGCAGCAGGGATCAACGGCTAACAGATGGCTGGTGACGTTGTCACAGCAGAGGCCCGGTCGTTCGACCGGGCCTCTGCTACACCCTTGCTTCGGCTGTCGAAGATCGGCAAGAACTTCGGTCCGGTCCAGGCACTGATCGACGTCGATCTCGAGCTCTATGCCGGCGAGGTTCTCGCACTCGTAGGCGACAACGGAGCAGGCAAGTCGACCATGATCAAGGCGATCTCGGGCATCGGACCGGCGGACCACGGCCAGATTTTCTGGGAGGGCGAGGAGGTCCACGTCAAGGGTCCTCGCGACGCCGCCGCCTTGGGTGTCGCGACGATGTATCAGGACCTGGCCCTGTGCGACAACCTCGACATCGTCCAGAACATGTTCCTCGGTCGCGAGCGTGCGCCGCACGGATTCCTGGACGAGACGGCGATGGAGCTCGCGGCCAAAAAGACGCTAAGCGATCTGTCGGTGACGACCGTGAGGTCCATCCGCCAACCGGTCGGCTCGCTGTCGGGAGGTCAGCGACAGGCGGTTGCGGTGGCGCGAGCGGTCCTCGAGGAGGCCAAGCTCGTGATCATGGACGAGCCGACCGCCGCCCTCGGCGTCTCGCAGACCGCGATGGTGCTCAATCTCGTGAAGACGCTGAGCGACCAAGGCGTCGCCGTCCTGCTCATCTCCCACAACCTCGTCGACGTGTTCTCGGTGGCCGACCGGATCGCCGCCCTGTATCTAGGCCGGGTGGCAGGCACCTATCCCACATCCTCTCTCGACACCCAACGCGCCGTCGAATTGATCACGACGGGGGCGATGTCCGGGCCTCCCGTCACGCCGTCCGGGAAGGGCTGAAAGCGATGTCGACGACGGAGCCCCCTCCGACTGTCGGGGAAGCCGCCGAGGCGGAGGAGCCCGCGAGCGATCAGCTGCCGGCCGGCAACGAACTTGTCGCGGACTCCCTCGGCGAGTACCTCTCCGGCCAGTGGAAGCGGATGAAGGCCGGCGAAAGCGGTGCGCTTCCGGTCGTCGTCGGCCTCCTGATCATCGTCATCATCTTCCAGGTCCAGAATTCGAAGTTCCTCTCGACCGGGAACCTCACCAACCTGATCGAGCAGGCCGGCGTGTTCGTCCTGCTCGGCATGGCCGAGGTCTTCGTGCTGTTGCTCGGGGAGATCGACCTGTCGACCGGCTTCGTCGCCGGTGTGGGTGCAGTGGTGACCGGCGAGCTGGCCACGACACCGCACAACGTCAACTGGTTCCTGGCGGTCCTCGCCGGGCTTGCGACCTGCGCGGTGATCGGCGTCATTCAGGGCTTGTTGATCACCCGGCTCGGACTGCCCTCCTTCATCGTGACCCTTGCCGGCCTGCTCGGCTGGTCCGGCTTCCTGCTCTGGCTCATCGAGAAGGACAAGAACGCGACCGGCGGAACGATCGCAGTGACGAACAACGTCCTCAACGATCTCGTCAACGGTTCGATGTCCGCTGCTGCGGGCTGGATCACGATGATCGTCGCGGTGGGCTTGTACGGCGCAGTCAGCATCTATCAGACCCAGCGCCGTCGACGAAGCGGTCTGGTGACGCCACCGCTCGCACTGGTGCTGCTCAAGATCGCCGGTCTTGCGGGCGCCGGGATCATCCTCGTGCTGGTCTGCAACGCCAACCGCGGTTTCAACGGCACCCAACTGTTGGGCGTGCCGTGGATCGTTCCGATCCTGCTCGTGGTTCTCGTGATCTACTCCATCCTGCTCGGGCGGATGCCGTTCGGCCGGCACCTCTACGCCATCGGCGGCAATGCCGAGGCCGCGCGCCGGGCGGGCATCAGCCTCAACCGGGTGCGGCTGCTTGCCTTCATGCTGTGCAGCTTTACCGCTGGTCTCGCCGGGATGATCTATCTCTCCCAACTCGGCTCGATCTCCTCCGGGATCGCCGGTGGCAACCTCGTCCTGTACGCCGTCGCCGCCGCGGTCATCGGCGGGACGAGCCTGTTCGGCGGTCGCGGCAAGATGAGCCACGCCGTCATCGGGGGCTTCGTCATCACCACGATCTACAACGGCATGGGTCTGATCCAGATCGGGCCGGCCGGTCAGAGCATGGTGATCGCGCTCGTCCTTCTCGCCGCCGTCACCGTCGACTCGCTCGCCCGCCGCGGCCGCTCCTGACGCGACCGGATAATTCCGGCATTTCGTCCGATCTGGCGGCCAGGTGGCGGAGCGAAACCGTCGGGTCATCGCGGTAGTTTCGCGCTGCAAGGAATAGCGGACGGGGTCTGTGCGTCATGACAAGATGGGATGCCTGTCCGGCGCTGGGCTGCGAGAGGAGCGCGCGATGTCACACGACCTCGAACTCGCCGCGCACCTGATGGACGAAGCGCCGCACTATCGCGCGAGCCCGAGCGTCCTCGACCGGTTGCGCGCCCGACGCAAGACCTGGTTGGCGATCCGCGGGCTGCGCGAGATCGTCGTGATCGGCGCGGTCTACGTGCTCTACGACCTCACCCGCTACGTCATCGCCGGTGACCATTACCGCGCCGTGGTCAATGCGCGAAGCCTGATCGCCTGGGAAAGCTCCTGGCACCTCGACCCCGAGCACTACCTCAACACGGTGTTCTCGGCGCACGTCGTGCTTGGGCTGCCCGCTGACTACATCTACGCCACGATGCACTACATCATCACTCCGGCGGTGCTGATCTGGCTCTGGCGCCGCTATCCGGAGTCCTACGGTCCGGCACGAACGGTCCTCATCGTGACGACCGTGATCGGGCTGGTCGGGTTCAGCACCTTCCCGGTCGCGCCGCCGCGACTGTTCGGCGGCTACATCGACACGATGGCGAAGTTCTCGCACTACGGCTGGTGGAGCACCGCCGGCAGCGCACCGCGCGGGCTGGGCAGCGACACCAACCAGTACGCCGCATTCCCGTCCCTGCACGTCGGGTGGGCGTTGTGGGCCGGCTGGCAGCTCTACCGCCATGGCCAGCATCGCCTCACCCGACTCGCCGGGATCGCTTACCCGATCCTCACCGCCGTGGTGGTCGTGGCCACCGGTAACCACTACCTCATCGACGTCTTCGCAGGGGTCGCCGTTGTCGGTCTCGGCGCGCTGGGCGGCTGGTTGATCACCACCACCGTCGGCGGGCGCAACAGACCGTCGTCCTCGGCGTCCGGCCCGCCCGCTCCTGCCTGAGCCGCGGCGGATGCCTTCGACGTACTCCGGGATCGGGGTCAGCAACGGCAGTGCCGTCGGACCGGTAGCTCGGGTGCACGGCCCGGTCCTGCCACCGCGCGATGCCGCACCGATCGACACGGTCGCCGAGGCGGACCGGGCGCACGACGCACTCGACCAGGTCGCCGGTGAGTTGGCGGCGCTCGCGCAGCGCGCCGGCGCGTCGGGTGCGGTGCTGGTGCGGCAGGCCAGGATCGCTCGTGATCCGTCGCTGGCCGCGCTCGTGGCGCAGCTGGTCGGCAACGGCCGAGCCGCACCGCGGGCCGCCTGGGAGGCATTCGGCGCCTACCGCGACATGCGAGCCGCCGACCCGATGCGTGCCGTCCCGGACCGGGTGGAGCTCGACGACATTCGCGACCGGGTGGTGGCCCGGTTGCTGGGCGAGCCGCCTCCCGGGATCCCCGATCCCGGCACTCCGTTCGTTCTGGTGGCGCGTGACCTCTCACCCGCGGTGACGGCCGGGCTCGACCCCCACCGCGTGCTGGCGATCGTCACTGAACGCGGCGGTCCGACGAGTCACACCGCCGTGCTCGCGAAGGCGCTCGGCATTCCGGCCGTCGTTGCGTGTCCTGGGGTCGCCTCCCTTCGCAGCGGTCAGCGCGTGCTCGTTGACGGCGCCGGCGGTCATGTCACCGCCGACCCGGATCCTCAGACCGTCGCAGCGGTGACCTCCGGAGGCAGCGGTGCGGCCGTGACCCCTGACGATCGTGGACCCGGACGGACCAAAGACGGTCGGCCGGTCCAGATGCTTGCAGCGGTCGGCGGGACCGCCGACGTCGCGGAGGCGATCGAAGCGGGAGCCGAGGGGATCGGAGTGTTCCGGACCGAGTTCGCCTTCCTCGACCGGATGGAACCGCCGAGCGTGACCGATCAGGCGGCCGCCTACCGGGAGGTGTTCGACGCCTTTCCTGATCAGCCCGTCACCGTCCGCACGCTGGACATCGGCGCGGACAAGCCGGCGGCGTACGTGCGCCTCGGCGATCAGCCGAACCCGGCGCTCGGCGTGCGCGGCCTCCGGGTGGCGCGCCGTCACCCGGACCTGCTCACCGACCAGCTCACCGCGATCGCCGGCGCCACCCGCGGCAGCCGGGCCGCGGTACGGGTGATGGCCCCGATGGTCGCGACCGCAGCCGAAGCCGCCTGGTTTGCCGCCCAGGCACATCAGGCGGGGGTCGCGACGACCGGAGTGATGGTCGAGATCCCGGCCGCCGCCTTGCGGGCAGGTGATCTGCTGCGGGTGGTCGACTTCGTGTCGGTCGGCAGCAACGATCTCGCCCAGTACGCCTTCGCCTCCGACCGCGCCGACGGTGAGCTCTCCGACCTGCTCGATCCCTGGCAGCCGGCATTTCTCGACCTGGTGGCGACGGTACTGCGAGCAGGTGGGATCGCCGGTCGGCCGGTGACGGTCTGCGGGGAGGCGCCGAGCGATCCCCTGCTCGCACTCGTCTTCGTCGGGCTCGGCGCGGCCGGGTTGTCGATGACCCCGCGCGCCCTGCCGGACGTCCGGATGACGATCGCGCGGCACACCTTCGACGAGTGCGTCAACCTCGCCTCGCTCGCACTGTCCGCGGACGGTCCGAGCGAAGCGCGCGCGAAGGTTCGGGACGCGCTCGACCGCTGAGGTGCTCAGCCGGGCGAGCCGCCGCTCGCCGATCCGCTCGCCGGGGCGGGCTCGAGTTGCTCGTGCGCAGGAGTCACCCACGGTCCCGGCTGGTCGTCGGCTGCGGGCGGCATGCCGAGCGCCTCGGCGACCTCGTCACCCTCAGGCGTCCCGTCGGTCGAACCGGCTCCGGTAACGGCGCGAAGGGGGATCTCCTTGAGGATCAGCGTCATCGCGAAGCTCAGCAACGCGAACGGTACGCCGACGAGGAAGACCACGTGCAACGCATCGCTGAAGGAGACCAGCAGTCCGTCACGCACGGCCGCCGGAAGGTGCTTGACCTGCGCCGGGTTCGCCGTGACCGACGAGCCGTGGAGCTGGTGCAGGGCCTCGGTCGGCAGGTGCTTGGTCAGATTTGCCGCGAGTCGGTTGTTGAAGATCGTGCCGAAGATCGCCACCCCGATCGAGGCGCCGATCGAGCGGGAGAACGAGGACAGCGAGGTCGCCATGCCGAGGTCGGAGTAGGGCACCGCGTTTTGGGCGGCGATCAGCAGGATCTGCATCGTCATCCCGAGCCCGAGCCCGAAGATGACCATGTAGATCGCGAGCTTCCAGTACGGCGTATCGAGGCCGAGCGTCGAGAACAGCAGGACGCCGACCGTGGCGAGGAACGTTCCGGCGACCGGAAAGCGCTTGTAGGTGCCGGTCGCCGTGACCCGACGTCCGCTGATGACCGCCATGACCAGGATCGAGGCCATGATCGGGGCCAGTAGCAGGCCGGATGCGGTCGGCGAGACACCCCGGACGATCTGGAGGTACAGAGGCAGGAAGGTGAGGACGCCGAACATCATCAGGCCGAGCAGCCCGGCTGCGATCACCGGGCGCCGGAAGACCGGATTGGACAGGAAGTGCAGCGGAACGATCGGCTCCTCCGCGCGTCGTTCGACCCCGACGAATGCGATCAGACCAGCGATCGAGACGAGCGCGAGCGCGATGATCGTGGGCGACCCCCACGCATATGTCGTGCCGCCCCACGTCAGCAGGAGGATGAGTGCGACGACGGACACCGAGAGCACGGCCGTCCCGGCGTAGTCGATCTGGTGTTGGAGGCGCGTCAGTGACGACGGGAGGACGATCGCGACGACCACCAACGCGGCGATCCCGACGGGGAGGTTGATGTAGAAGATCCAGCGCCAGCTGAGGTTGTCGGTGAAGAATCCACCGATGAGCGGACCTGCGACGCTGGAAACGGCAAAGACCGCGCCGAGCAACCCGGAATAACGACCGCGGTCACGGGGCGGGACGACGTCGCCGATGATCGCCTGGGCGCCGACGAGCAGCCCGCCGCCACCGAGACCCTGAATCGCCCGGAAGACGATCAGCTCGTTGAGATTCTGCGACAGCCCGGCGAGAGCCGAACCCACCAGGAAGATCGCGATCGCGGCTTGGAACAGGCGCTTGCGGCCGTAGAGGTCGCCGAGCTTGCCCCACAGTGGGGTCGAGACGGTCGAGGCCAACAGGTAGGAGGTGACCACCCAGGACAGGTGGTTCAGGCCGCCGAGGTCGCCGACGATCGTCGGCAGGGCCGTGGAGACGACGGTTTGGTCGAGGGACGCCAGCAGCATGCCCATCATCAGGCCGCTGAAGACCAGCATGATCTGGCGGTGGGAGAGTCGGTGGCCGCTGGCGATCCTCGCCCCGGTCAGGTCGGCGTGTTCAGACATCGGTGGGGTGCCCCAGTTCTTCGGCAACGAGCTCGAGGCCCCGAACCAGCGCGCGTCGTTCAGCCGGACGCATCCGGTCGAGAGCACGCTGCACGGGGCGCAGACGGGTGTCGAGGACTGCATCCGCGAAAGCGCGCCGGGACTCGGCGATCTGCACCAGCGTCCGGCGGCGGTCGGACGGGTCCTCGACCCGCTCGACCAGTTCGGCGTCCTCGAGATCGGTGACCACCTGGCTCGCGGTCGCGAGCGAAACCCCGAGCCGGGCCGACAGGGTCGTGACGCTCATTCGCTCGTCGGCCACGATCTGCATCAGGGCGGCGATGTGGCGCGGCGCCGGCGCACCGGCGCTCCACTTGCCACCGGATCGGGGCTCGGAGGACACCGGTGTGCGCTCCATCCGCTTGAAGATCGTGCGCAGTGAGGCGAGCAGTTCGGCGGCGGTCGCAGCGGAGGTGCCGGCGGGCGTCGAGACGGCGGTGGTCATGGTCACTACGGTATCTCATTTGCTTTGTACAACAAAACTATTTTGAAGTGCCAACAGTTAGGTTGAGCGAACGATGTGACGGGAATCACAAGATCAACAACAAAAATCGGCCGAGGAACTCGACCGCTGAAGCGGTAAAGGCGGCGGCGTTGTGCGCCGTAGTCAGTGGGGAGTGCGTTAGATTGGCGCGCTCCAGCCCGCTTCCTCGATCTGCCCGGCCGGAGTGAGAGGCTTCATGAATCGTCGCCCAGCGCGTGTCCGTACCGCTCCCGCGGTGGCGATCGTGGGTGCGATCGTGCTGGCGGCGGCGGTGGTCGGCTACTCCTCAGGAGGAGCGGCTGCGGCCAAGCCGATCAAGGGTCCGGACACCTCGCACTATCAGCACGTGGGCGGCAAGGCCATCAACTGGGTGAAGGTGGCCAAGGCCGGTAAGGCGTTCGCGATCGCCAAGGCGACCGAAGGCACGTCCTACACCGACCCGTGGTTCGCCCGGGACTACGCCCGCTCGCTCGCCGCCGGGCTCGTGCACGGCAGCTATCACTTCGCCCGGCCGGCGTTTCCGATCGCGAGCACGGCCAAGGCGCAGGCGCGACACTACGCGGCGGTGATCGGTGACGTCACCACCCCGAAGACCCTCCCGCCGGCGCTCGATCTCGAGGTCACGGGCGGGTTGGGCCCCGGCCAGCTCGTCACCTGGGCGCAGGACTTCCTGCTCGACCTGCGCGGTCTCACCGGGCGGACGCCCATGCTCTACACCTATCCGAGTTTTTGGGACAACGACCTCGACGACGCAACGGCGCTGGCGCGCTACCCGCTGTGGATGGCGTGGTACGGCGTCAAGACCGCGCCAATCTCCAACCTCTGGCAATACACCGACCACGCCTCGATCAAGGGCATCCCCGGCGCGGTCGATCAGTCCGTGTTCACCGGTACGAGCGGGCTGCCGTGGGCGACGCTGTCCGACGGCACGGTCGCCACGAACTGGACCGCGGCGACCCCCGGCGCGCCGGTGGCGATCCGAGCGTCCGCGAGCGGCGGGGCGGTCACCGTGTCCTGGCGGCCGGGTGACGCGGGCACCGAGCGGATCACCGGCTACACCGTCACCGCCAAGCCCGGAGGCGAGCAGGTCCACGTCGGTCCGACCACCTTCAGCGTGGTGGTGCCGAATCTCACCCCGTCCGTGTCGTACACCTTCACCGTCTCAGCGACGAACGGCGTGGGCGCCGGAACCGTGTCGAAGCCGACCGCGCCGGTCGTTCCGACGATCCCGACGAGGCTTGCAACCAAGGTCCCCCCCGCGGTGACGTATGGAGCCGGTGTCGGCGTACAGACGACCCTGTCGCGCAAGGACACCCACGACGCGCTGTCTGGTCAGACCGTGTTGATCTACCGGCGGGGGTCGACGCGATCATCATGGCGCCAGGTGCGTGCGTTGGTGACCGACCGCACCGGACGCGCGCAAACGACCCTGCATCCGAGTCGCAACGCCCGGCTCGAGGCGGTCTTCCCGGGTGTGACGGGGGTGGCGCGTGCCTCGCGCTACGCCAACGTCGTGGTGCGCCCAACCGTTGGGGCGGAGCTGTCCCGAGCCACGGTGTTGCTGAACCACCACAGCGTGCTCTCCGGGCAGGTCACACCTTTCACGGTGCATCAGAAGGTCGTTCTTGAACGGAAGCTGGGCGGGGTCTGGCAGTCACGCGCCACCGCGAGAGTCGGACGGCACGGAGGGTTCCACTTCCTCATCACGCCGCACGCGTCGACGGTCCACTCCTTCCGGGTCGTCGCGCCGGCCACTCCTACCCACGGCCGGGGGCACTCCCCAACCCAGACACTCACGGTCGGCTGACGCCTTTCGACGCTGGTAGTTCAATAGGCGTGTCCCGCGCCCGTCGTGAGGAGATCTGTCATGCGCAGTTCGATGCAGGACTTCCCGCTCACCGTCGGCTCGATCATGCGCCACGGGGTCGATGTGTTCGGCGACCACGAGGTTGTCACCCTCGTTGACGGTGGTTCTCGACGGCGACGGACCTACCTCGACCTCGGCGAGCGCGCCGCCCGGCTGGCCAATGGTTTGCGCCGGCTCGGCGTCGACGGCGATCAGCGCGTCGCCACCTTCATGTGGAACAACGCCGAGCACGTTGAGGTCTACCTCGCGGCTCCTTCGATGGGTGCGGTCCTGCACACGCTCAACATCCGGCTGTTTGCCGAGCAGATCACCTACATCGCGAACCACGCCGAAGACAGCGTGATCGTCGTCGACGGCTCACTCGTCCCTGTGCTGGGTCCGCTGTTGCCCGACATGGCGACCGTGCACACCGTGCTGGTCACAGGCTCGGGTGACCTGTCCGCACTCGCAGGTACGGGCAAGCAGATCCTTGCCTACGAAGACGTTCTCGCCGGCAGCTCACCGTCGTACCGCTGGCCGGTCGACGTGGACGAGCGCTCGACCGCGGCAATGTGTTACACGAGCGGGACGACGGGACACCCGAAAGGGGTGGCGTACTCCCACCGCTCGTGCTGGCTGCACTCGATGGCGGTGTGCACGACCAACAACATCGGCCTCGGCGAGGGAGATCGCGCCCTCCCGATCGTGCCGATGTTCCACGCCAACGCGTGGGGGCAGCCGTACGCGGCGTTGATGTCCGGCGCCGATCTCGTCATGCCCGACCGGTTCCTTCAAGCCGAACCGCTGGTCGGCCTGATCGAAACCGAACGCCCGACACTGTCCGCTGCGGTGCCGACGATCTGGAACGACATCCTGCACTTCCTGCGCGCGAGTCCGGGGCGAGACCTCTCCTCGCTACGCGCGATCATGTGCGGCGGCTCGGCCGTTCCGCGGGCGTTGATCCAGGCGTTCGACGAGGAGTTCGGCATCACCATCGTGCAAGGGTGGGGGATGACCGAGACCTCGCCGGTGGCCGCGGTGGCGAAGGCGCCTGCAGGGGCCGTTGGGGAACGGGCCTGGGACTACCGAGCGAAAGCCGGCCGACTGCTGTTCGGGGTCGAGGGACGGATCGTCGACGACACCGGCGCCGTTCAGCCGCGGGATGGCAAGGCGGTCGGTGAGGTGCAGGTCCGCGGACCGTGGGTGACCGCGTCGTACTACCGCGATGACGATCCAGAGAAGTTCGACCACGGCTGGCTGCGGACCGGCGACGTCGGAACGCTCGATCCGCAGGGTTACATCACCTTGACCGACCGCTCGAAGGACGTGATCAAGTCCGGTGGCGAGTGGATCTCCAGCGTGGACCTCGAGGGGGAGCTCATGGCGCACCCTGCCGTGCTCGAGGCGGCGGTCATTGGCGTGCCTGACGAGAAGTGGCAGGAGCGGCCCCTCGCCTGCGTGGTGGTGAAGGACGGTGCGACGCTGGATCCGGCGGAGATCAAGGCCTGGCTGGGCGACCGGGTCGTGAAGTGGTGGGTGCCCGAGCGCTGGACCATCATCGACGCGGTGCCGAAGACGTCGGTGGGGAAGTTCGACAAGAAGGTCTTGCGCCGGGCGTACGCCGACGGGGACCTCACGGTCATCGCGCCCGACGAACCGGCGCCGGCCTGAGATAACCTCGTCGGGCGGCGCGCATCGGGGCCTCGTCAGGTCCCGGTCGCGGGTCGCGAGGAGGCTTCGCCTAGTCCGGTCTATGGCGCCGCACTGCTAATGCGGTTTGGGGTAACCCCCCATCCCGGGTTCAAATCCCGGAGCCTCCGCTGCTGCCCCGGCTCTGACCTGGGCTTTTACCTGCTTAAGTGGTGCGAGTCGCTACAGAAACTGACCGAGCCGCATTTTTCTAGTTGCAGTTGTCGTTGCAGTGAAGTGCGGCTCAGTCCCCGACTACGAGGCACGACAGGGGGAGGCACACACGGTGACTACGCCAACGGGCAATCATCACGCATGGACGGGAGATGACCTGCCGACCGAGGAGATCGGGTTGCGATGCGGCGTCGCACCGATCCGCTCGACTGAAGACCTTGACGCCCTGGCGCAGCCGGAATTGTGGGACTACGAGGCTGACTACGAGGCATTCCTCGTCGACCTCTACGCAGCGCGCCGAACAGACATCGGGTGAGCTAGCCCTCCTGACACCGACGTCTCCCCCGGAGCGACAGCTGATCGTTCTTGAGCCACCTGTGCCGCCTTCGGCGTCGCAAGCGGCGGCTCTACTTCGACCGTGACGTCGCGTGGAGTTGCCGGTGGTGTTCATGGCCACGAACGACTCTCGGACTCGGCCTCGCGGTAAAGTCCTGAGAGCCGGCTGCTGTCACTGCTTCCTGTTCGCAGGTCGTCGAAGTCGATTTGGACGATTGAGCCACGCAGATCCATCGGCAAAGTGCCGCGGCCGCGGCTCAGGCCAAATGCTCATCAGGCTCCGGTGGCGCAGCCGAAGTCTTCGCTCCGACACGTGGAGCAACATGGCGCCGAGGCGGCTGTTCGCGGGCAAACGCCCATCCTGCTCAGCCCCGCACGAACTCAAGGAGTAGCTCGAAGGCTCCGGCGTCAGCCGCCCGCAGCGCCGCGATGTAACGAGACCTCGTTTCGCTTTCGACAGCTAGGTCCGTACGCCCCCACACGAACGGCTGACGCCCACAGCTAATGAGCGCGAGGTCAGTCAGCTCCCGAGCAAGACGGCCGTTGCCATTCGGGAACGGATGGATCTGCACCAACCTGTGATGCAGCCTCGCAGCTGCCTCTTCCATCGACATCACGGAGTCGGCCGCAAACCAAAACTTCGCGTCCTCGACAAGGTTCCGCACAGCCACAGCAATCGTGGCCGGTGTAACACCAATGTTCATCTTGTCGCCGCCGCGTGAAAACTGACCCCGTGTCGCCGCCCGAAGGTTGACCCCCTTCTGAAGAGCCTGGCTTCAACCGAGCCAGGAGG
>Ga0335083_10004358_pt1 | contig 18034 bp, 16 predicted proteins | sample Lox_Sample_42_FD_206716 | JGI IMG/M metagenome (GOLD analysis project Ga0335083, IMG submission 206716) | Soil microbial communities from Loxahatchee National Wildlife Refuge, Florida, United States - Lox_Sample_4.2 | ecosystem: Environmental > Terrestrial > Soil > Wetlands | place: USA...
TTCACCGCTTTGGGAGCCTCGTGCTGTTCGAATTTGCAGCCGACGCTTTTCTCCATCACATGGTGCGCAACGTGGTGGGTTGCCTGATCAAAATCGGCGAAGGCAAGCGCGCGCCGCAATGGCTCAAAGAGGTCCTGGAAAGCCGGGATCGGGCCCGTGCTGCGCCGACGTTCCCGCCCGATGGACTCTACCTCACGGCAGTAGAATACGACGCAGCGTGGGGCTTGCCGGCGCCGCGCGGAGGGCTGCCTGTCGATGTCCTGCTGAGCGCCGGACTGGCCTCGATCGCTCGGTCTTGAACCGATGACTACAGCAGTCAAAATTTGTGGAATAACGCGCGTCGAGGACGCGCTAACTGCGGCCCGCGCTGGTGCGCATGCCGTCGGACTGGTCTTCCATCCAGACAGTCCACGCTGTGTGGACGTCGGCCGCGCACGCGAAATCGTCGGGCGACTACCTCCGTTTGTCACCGCGGTTGGCCTGTTCGTCGATCCGCACCCCGATGAGGTAAGGCGAGTTTTGCGCGAAGTCGGACTGAACCTGCTTCAATTTCATGGCGATGAGGAACCGGGGCTGTGCACACGCTTCGGTCTGCCGTACATCAAGGCGTGCAGGATGGCGCCCGGAACGGATTTGCTACAATACGCTGCCCTTCACCATCGGGCGAAGGGCCTGCTTCTCGACGCGTTCGTCGCCGGCACCAGCGGCGGTACGGGACGCTCCTTCGACTGGGGCTTGATTCCCCGTGACCTATCCCTGCCGATCGTGCTCGCAGGCGGGCTGAACCCGGTCAATGTCGGCGAGGCGATCCGTGCGGTACGACCCTGGGCCGTAGATGTGAGCAGTGGTGTCGAACGGGAGAGAGGCGTCAAGGACGCCGCCAAGATAGCCGCCTTCATGCGAGGAGTACGCGATGCAGATGTATGACGCGGGGCAGATCTACGATCTGCCCGACGGCCGCGGCCATTTTGGCGCGTTCGGCGGCGTGTTCGTGGCCGAGACCCTCATCCACGCTTTGGATGAGTTGAAACGCGAATATCTGCACGCGCGCGGTGATGCTCAGTTTCAGGCCGACTTCGCCTCAGAACTGAAGCATTATGTCGGCCGTCCCAGCCCGGTGTATCACGCTAAACGCTTGTCCGAACATCTCGGTGGCGCCCAGATCTGGCTCAAGCGCGAGGATCTCAACCACACCGGCGCGCACAAGATCAACAATACCGTCGGCCAGGGGTTGTTGGCGAGAAGGATGAACAAGAAGCGCGTCATCGCCGAGACGGGTGCCGGGCAGCATGGAGTGGCTGCGGCTACCGTTGCCGCACGCTTCGGCATGGAATGCGTCGTGTACATGGGCTCCGAGGACATCAAGCGGCAGGCCATGAACGTGTACCGCATGAAATTGCTGGGTGCGACTGTAGTGCCGGTGGAGAGCGGGTCCAAGACTCTCAAGGACGCGCTCAACGAGGCGATGCGCGACTGGGTCACCAACGTCGAGAGCACGTTCTACATCATCGGCACTGTCGCAGGGCCCCATCCGTATCCGATGATGGTGCGCGACTTCAACGCCGTGGTCGGCAAAGAATTGCGCAGCCAGATGCCCGAAGTGATCGGACGTCAGCCGGACGCGATCCTCGCGTGCGTGGGCGGTGGGTCCAATGCGATGGGCGTGTTCTACTCATATATCCAGGATCCGGCCGTGAGGCTCATCGGGGTAGAGGCGGCGGGGGAAGGCATCAGCACCGGCCGGCACGCTGCGACGCTCTGCGCGGGCCGCCCTGGTGTGCTGCACGGGAACCGCACCTATTTGTTGCAGGATACGGACGGCCAGATCATCGAAACCCATTCCATCTCGGCAGGGCTCGACTATCCTGGCGTGGGACCGGAACACTCCTGGCTCAAGGACAGCAGACGCGCGGAATATGTAGCCGCGACCGATCAGGAAGCGCTCGCGGCGTTTCACATGTTGTGCCGAATGGAGGGCATCATGCCGGCGCTGGAGTCCAGCCACGCGCTTGCGCACGCCATCAAAATCGCTCCCGGGCTGGGGCGCAGCAGCGTACTCCTGGTGAATCTCTCCGGTCGTGGCGACAAGGACATGCACACCGTCGCCAAGCACTCCGGCATACAACTTTGACAGCAGAGAGCCTCGGGCAATGGTGGCCCAACACGCTTTGCTCGAACTACTGATCCGTGGCTAAACCGATGTCCCGGATCGCACCGACCTTTGCACGGCTGAAGGCATCCCAGCGCAAGGCCCTGATCCCGTATTTCACCGCTGGGGATCCTGATTTGGAATCGACTGTGCCACTCATGCACGCGCTCGTCGAAGCGGGCGCCGACATCATAGAGTTGGGTATCCCATTCTCTGACCCGATGGCTGATGGGCCGGTGAACCAACGTTCGAGCGAACGTGCGCTGAAGCATCACACCAGCCTCACGCAGGTTCTAAGCATGGTTGCCCGTTTCCGCCAGTCTGACAAGGGCACGCCCGTGGTGCTGATGGGGTACGGCAATCCGATCGAGGCGCTGGGATACGAACGCTTCGCACAAGCCGCGCAACAAGCCGGCGTGGATGGCGTGCTGGTGGTCGACTATCCGCCGGAGGAGAGTTCGGATCTCACCATTCGCCTGCGCGAGCGGGCCATCGACAGTATTTTCCTGTTGTCGCCCACGACAGAGGAAGAGCGGATGGACAAGATCGGTCGCGTGGCCACCGGCTATATCTACTATGTATCGCTCAAGGGCGTGACCGGAGCCAGCAATCTCGACGTGCAAGAAGTCGCCGCTAAGATCCCACGGATCCGGCATCACATCCGACTGCCCGTTGGGGTAGGCTTCGGCATCCGCGATGCCGAGACGGCGCGCGCGGTCTCTCGCGTGTCGGACGCCGTCGTCATCGGGAGCCGGCTGGTCCAGGAGATCGAACGATCTGCCCCCGAGAACCTGATCGACAACGTGAAGGCCCTGGTCGGCTCCATACGCCAGGCGATGGACGAGTAAGCGCTTAGGCAGAGGTCGCGGTCGCTGCGTCCGCCATTGTCGAAAGTGTCCGAGCAACGCACGCGTCCGGAGGTGACGTGAGCTGGCTTCAGAAACTGCTTCCACCCAAGATCAAGCGGAGCCCTGGCGCGGCCAAGAAGGCCGTTCCGGAGGGGCTATGGATCAAGTGCGAAGTGTGCGAGTCGGTGCTCTACCGCGCCGATCTCGAGAAGTCGATGAACGTGTGCCCCAAGTGCGCCCACCACAACCGGATCAGCGCGCGCGAGCGGCTCGACGTCACCCTCGATGCCGAGGGCCGGTACGAGATCGGATCCGAGGTTGTCCCGGTCGACTTCCTGAAGTTCGTCGACAGCCGCCGCTATACGGATCGGCTCGAGGCTGATACGCAGGAAACCGGCGAGACCGATGCGCTGGTCGTGATGCAGGGCGCGATCAAGACGGTCCCCGTGGTGGTCGCCGCATTCGAGTTTCGTTTCATGGGCGGTTCGATGGGCTCGGTGGTCGGTGAGCGTTTCGTGCGCGGCGTGCAGTCTGCCATCGAACAGAAACTGCCTTTCGTCTGTTTTGCGGCGAGCGGGGGCGCACGCATGCAGGAGGGCCTGATGTCGCTGATGCAGATGGCCAAGACCACGGCGGCTCTGACTCAGCTCGCAACCGATCGCCTGCCCTTCATTTCCGTACTGACCGATCCGACGATGGGCGGCGTTTCAGCCAGCTTCGCTATGATCGGTGATGTCGTCATCGCCGAGCCCGGTGCGTTGATTGGCTTTGCCGGGCCGCGCGTGATCGAGCAGACGGTGAAGCAGACGTTGCCCGAGGGCTTCCAGCGCGCGGAATTTCTTGTTGAGCACGGGGCTATCGACATGATCGTCGATCGGCGCGAAATGCGCGATCGGCTGGTGAGCCTCATCACTTTGCTGATGCGCGCGCCGGCCGCGTGACGCTCCCAGCGCTCTCGCATCCCATCGCCATCAACTCTCTCACTGCTGGGCCGGACTCTTCCCGACTCGACGACTGGCTCAGCTATCTCGAGCGGCTGCATCCCGCGAGCATCGATCTGGGTCTGGATCGCGTTGCGGCCGTCCGCGATCGACTCGGGCTACGGCCGGTATTTCCAGTGATCACCGTAGGCGGGACGAACGGTAAGGGCTCCACTTGTGCAATGCTGGAAAGCTGCCTGCGCCGCGCTGGGTATCGGACCGGATGCTACATGTCTCCACATCTGTTGCGTTACAACGAGCGCGTTCGCATCGGCGGAATGGAGGCCGGCGATAGCGCACTGGTCGAGGCTTTCCGTCGCGTTCAGCGGGCCCTTGCCGACACTTCGCTCACCTATTTCGAGTTCGGTACACTCGCGGCCGTGCTGCTGTTCGTCGAGGCGCGAATCGATGTAGCCGTGCTGGAAATCGGCCTCGGCGGCAGGTTAGACGCGGTGAATGCATTCCAGCCCGACTGCGCGGTGGTAGTCAGTGTTGCGCTCGATCACATCGACTATCTTGGGACTACGCGCGAGAGTATCGGCTTCGAAAAGGCAGGGATTTTTCGCGCCGGCCGGCCCGCAATCGTAGCCGAAGTCGACCCTCCGGCGAGCTTGGTCCAGCATGCACAGAAGATAGGCGCAGATCTGCGCCTGATCGATCGCGATTTCGGCTTTATGCCTGGGGACGTGCAATGGCGGTTCTGGGACTGGCGTGGCAAGCGCGATGGGCTGCCACTCCCGGCTTTACGCGGCAGCCACCAGTTGGTCAATGCAAGCGCTGCGTTGGCAGCGCTCGACTCGTTGCGTGACCGATTACCTGTAGACAATGGTGCAATTCGTCGCGGCCTAGTGGAACTCGAGCTGCCCGCCCGCTTCCAGATTTTGCCCGGTCACCCTGCAGTAATCTTGGACGTGGCTCACAACCCGCATGCAGCGGCGCGGTTGGCTGAGAACCTGGCGCGTCTGGAGTCGCGCGGCGGCGTGCTGGCGGTATTCGCGATGTTGAAAGACAAAGACATCAACGGAGTTGTCGCAGCGATCTCGGCGCAAGTCACCGAATGGTTTCTCTCACCGTTGCCGGGACCGCGTGGGGCGGATCTCGACCAGATGGCCAGAGCTCTTCAGTCGGTCGGTGTAGTAGTGCCGGTGACGAGTTGCAGCGACGTTACTACGGCGTTGCAGCGAGCGCGTGAACGCGCAGGGCCGAATGATAAGATCCTCGTCTTCGGATCCTTTCATACTGTGGCTGCAGCGCTGCGCGCAATCAATCACAACTAGATCACATCGCCTACCGTGGCCAAGACCCCCGTCTCCGATGAAGAGTTACAACTGAGAAAGCGCGCCCGCCGCCGTCTGGTGGGCGCAATCGTTCTGGTGCTGCTCGTAGTCGTCCTGGTACCCATGTTCCTCGAGCACGAGCCGCGGCAGCAGAAGCAGGATATGGACATCCGTATTCCCGCGATTCCGGGCCAGAGCCAGGAGCGACCCCATCCGAACGCCGGATCGGTCTCGACGCCGGTGACGCCACCTCCGTCGGGCACCGCCAGTTCCGCGGTGTCGAGCGGCGCCGCTGCTCCGGCGCCAGCGACAGCCGAGACGCCTGCGCTCGATGTGCCGACTCCGGAAACCAAGACCGCAATTCCTGCGAAGCCGCCCGCGGCAAAGCCGGCAGCAACGGAAGCCGCCAAATCCGTAAGCGAAGAAGGTTTCGTCATACAGCTTGGTGCTTACTCCAACGCGTCCAATGCAAGACAACTGTTGAAGCAACTCCGGACGCATAAGTTTCCCGCGTACAGCGAGCCGCTGAAAACGCCAAGAGGGGAAAAGACGCGGATCCGCGTTGGACCCTACCCCAGCGTTGAGGTGGCCGAGAAGGCGCGCGAGCGGCTGAAAGCGATGAAGCTCATGCCGGTAAGCGACGCCAAGGTGGTGCGCATGGGCGAATGAGCGGGCAAGGCGTGAGCAACGACCCATGACTGGGATCGACTACGCCGTCGTGGGTGTCGTCGGCTTGTCGGTGCTGGTGAGTGTGTTTCGAGGCGCCGTCCGTGAAGTCATGGCGCTCGCCTCGTGGATCGGCGCGTTCTTGATCGCACGCTACTTCGCCCCCATGTTCTCGACTCTGCTGCCGACAGCGTTGAGCCATTCGTGGTTGCGCCTTGCGGTTGCGTTTGCTGGTCTGATGCTGGTGAGCCTCGTGCTGTTCGCACTCGCAACGGTGGCCCTGACCCGCATCGTGCGCCAGTCGAAGCTGGCTCCGTGGGATCGGGCGCTGGGTGTTCTGTTTGGCCTACTGCGTGCTCTGGTGATTCTCGTGGCGCTTGCCCTGGCAGCGGGACTGACACCGTTTCCACGCGATCCGGCATGGCGCAACGCCCTGTTCACCCCGCCGCTGGTTGCTTTGGCGAAGAAGGCGCGGGCGTATCTGCCGGAGGCGCTGGCGGAACGAATCCGCTTCGAATAGGTGGTGACAACTTTGGACTATACTAACGCGGTCCGTGGGGTGGAAACCCAGCAGCGGCGCGGGTTTCGGCCAACGGACCGGGATCGGGCTTAACGGAGTTCCGGGCTATGTGTGGAATCATCGGTGTAGTCGCTAAATCTCCCGTCAACCAGCTGCTCTACGATGGCCTGCTCGTACTGCAGCATCGTGGCCAGGACGCCGCGGGCATCGTCACCGCGGAAGGCAGCACGTTCCATATGCACAAGGGCAGCGGCCTGGTGCGCGACGTCTTCCGCACCCGGGACATGCGCAATTTGCAGGGCACTGTCGGCATTGCCCACTGTCGCTATCCGACTGCAGGCTCCGCGGACAACTCCGCCGAGTCCCAGCCGCTCTATGTGAACTCTCCGTTCGGAATTGTCCTGGGTCACAACGGCAACCTCACCAACTCCGAGCAGCTGAAGCGCGACCTGTTTCGGCAAGATTTGAGACACGTGAACACCAACTCGGACTCGGAGGTCCTGCTGAACGTGCTGGCCCACGAGCTGCAGGAATGTTCCAGCGGCTATGAGCTGGATGCCGAGACCATCTTCGCGGCCGTGGGTGGCGTGTACAGACGTTGCCGCGGCGCCTATGCGGTGGTGGCGAGCATTGCTGGCTATGGGCTACTGGCGTTTCGTGACCCCCACGGCATTCGTCCGCTCGTGGTAGGGCGCACGCTCACCGAGCAGGGGGTGGAATACCTGGTGGCGTCGGAGAGCGTAGCGCTCGACACTCTCGGGTTTCAACTGATTCGCGACGTCGGTCCTGGCGAAGCGATTTTCATTGATCAAGACGGACATTTCTATAGCCGTCAATGCGCGGCGAACCCGTCGCTCAACCCGTGCGTCTTCGAATACGTTTACCTGGCGCGCCCGGACTCCGTCATCGACGGCATCTCGGTTTACGAGACGCGGCTGAGAATGGGCCAAAGTCTGGCCGACAAGATTCGCCGCGAGCATCGCGATTTGGACATCGACGTGGTAATGCCGATTCCCGATTCCAGCCGCCCCTCCGCTATGGAACTCGCCAAGCAGCTGGGCGTGTCTTATCGGGAAGGGTTCATCAAGAACCGGTACATCGGCCGCACTTTCATCATGCCGGGGCAGGCAACCCGGCGCAAGTCGGTGCGTCAGAAGCTCAACGCAATCGGAATGGAGTTCAAGGGTAAGAACGTGCTGCTGGTGGACGATTCCATCGTGCGTGGTACGACCAGCCGTGAGATCGTTCAGATGGCGCGGGATTCCGGTGCGAACAAAGTGTTCTTCGCGTCGGCGTCACCGCCCGTGCGTTTCCCGAACGTCTATGGCATCGATATGCCGACCTCGAAGGAGTTGATCGCCAACGGCCGCACAGATGAAGAGATCGCGCGCGAAATCGGGGCCGATCAGCTTGTCTACCAGGATCTCGTGGCTCTGATCGAGGACTGCCGCTCGGTCAATCCCAAGATCCGCAGCTTCGAAGCGTCCTGCTTCAGCGGCCTCTACATCACTGGCGACATTACCCCCGAGTACCTGGCGGGCATCGAAGCAAACCGCAACGACGCTGAGCTGATGCGCCGCACCAGCGCCGCTGCAACGCAGCTCGATCTGAATCTGGCTACCACGGACTGACGCAGGCTGCAGTCTGCGCGTACCGGCCGCACCGACGACGGCTGCTGCTAGATGCGTTCGCGGTTCCCGTCTCAGAACGCAGCGCGGGTCTTGCGGATGCGAGGAACTATTGTGGCCGCTCCATTTTGCAAGTAGTGGGCATGACGGTGTCCTTGCCCTCGATGCGCCGTTCGGCCTTCCATCCCATACCGGTGCGATCCGCATCGAACTTCAGCTCCTTGCCGTCGACCCTGGCTACCGAGCTGATGAAGAGCGGCTGAATCAATTGATGGTTGTCCGCGCGCATCTGTACGGCGCCGAATAGATATTCATAGGTCATCCCTTCGAGCGCACGCGCAACCTTCTCCGGGTCCGTCGAGCGAGCCCGCTCGATCGCCAGCGCCAGCATTTCGATGACCACGCCGTGCTGGGATTGAATATAGTCCTCCTTGTATTTGTCCCGATAGCCGCCGATGTACTTGGCACTGCGCTCGTTCGGCGGGTTCACTGCGTAGACATGCACATTCTTGATGTGGCCGAGCGCGACGTCACCTAGAGCGGTGAGCATGCCCGGGGAGCCTGCGTAGTAAGAGTACCAGTCGGCGGACAAACCTGTTTCTCGCGCGGCCTTCACCAGGAGCGTGAAATCATTACCCCAGTTGCCGGTAATGACGGAGTCTGCTCCGGACGCCCTGATCTTCGCGATGTAGGGCGAAAAATCCTTCACTTTGCCCAACGGATGCAGGTCATCTCCCACGATGGATATGTCGGGCCTCTTTTGAGTCAGCATTGCGCGCGCGGCTTTGGCCACGGCTTGACCGAAACTGTAGTCTTGATTGATGAGATAGACCTTCTTGATGTTCTTGTTGCCGGCCATAGTATCCGTCAGCGCGGACATCTTCATATCCGCATCGGCGTCGAAACGGAAATGCCAGAAGCTGCAGCGCTCGTTCGTCAAGGCCGGGTCGACGGCTGCATAGTTCAAATAGAGCATAGTTCGGTCCGGGTCGCGCGCGTTCTGCTTCGAGATCGCATCGGAAAGAGCGAGTGCGACGGCGGAGCTGTTGCCTTGCGTCACGTAGCGAATGCCCTGATCGTTGGCCTGCTTCAGCGCGAGCAACGAGTCCTGCGGATTGGCTTTGTTGTCGAAGGCCACCAGCTCCAGCTTGGTGCCTCCCAGGACACCGCCGCGAGCATTCACCAGATCGATCGCATACTGGAACGCCCGCACCTCCATTTCACCGACGTTCGCGAACGGTCCGGAAAGGGGGTCGATAAAGGCGATCCTCACCGTCTCCGCGGCGATTCCTTTCGCAGCGATGCCAATCAGCGCGGCACTCGCCAGCGCGCGAACCAATCCAGATGTCACTATTGCACCCCCTCGTCTAAATTATTTGTGTCCGGTCGACCTCGGGTCGCCTTCCTTCCTTTCAGGCCCGGCTCGTAGGTTTGCCCCAACGCTTGCCGAAAGAATATCTTACTCGGAAGTTACAAGTGAGCTCGTCCCAAGAGGGTCCTAGCTGCCGAGAAGCTTGTAGTGCCGTTGTTGCTGAATCCTCCATTAATAGCCCGATCGATGCGCCTTACTTCAGGCTTGCTGTCGAGCGGAACGCTTCGCATGCAACACGAAGGTCGGTGATGAAACAGCGACGAATGCGCCGGCGCAGGGACCCAGAAACGTCGAGGTCGACCTCAAGTCTGAAACATTGGCGGCTTAGAATTCCACTGCGAAGCGCTGAGTGCATCCCCGCCTGGAACTACCACGATTGATGCGAGACTAACAGCTGGAAGCGATCAGGCTTTGATCACACATTGTTGCCCACGCACGTCGTGAGCTGGTGACACGCGCTTCGATCGGCGTAGCCGTTTCACGACCAGTGAGCAAGGGAGATTGAACAGCAATACCCGGACGCTTATGCGCCGCCTCGTCGTGGACGAGGTCACCATCGTTGCAATGGCTCGGAGGAGGGCAATGAGCACAGTCAATCTGTCCAGGCTCTGGTACATCTTCCCGCCCGATGACCAAGATCTTAGGCCAGGGCAATTCGAACGGAAGGTGACGAGCTTCATCAACTACCTGCCACGGGAACAGCAGATCGCGGTGCTGGACTTCTTGATGGTTCAGTACGCCGCATTCGAAAAGCAGCTGGAAGTACTGCGAGAGCGTGCCGTCGTCTCGCACCCGGAACACTGCGAGCGCTCGAAACGGCTGTCCCATCATCTAGAGACCTTGCGGGTGTGCCGTCGATCCCTGCATCCGAGCTAGGCGCTTCGGCTTCGTGGCAATGGAAGCGAGGTATCGGGAATTTCGCTGAAGTGCCCGATCGGAAGCACGCAGTTCAGAATTCCTCCCACTCGCCGTCGCTGCTGCGAGAGAGCTTGGCCATCGAAGCCGGCGCGACAGACGTGCGGTTGCTTCGCGTTGCCGCGGCTGCTTCCGTGATAGTCGGAGCAGTCGCCCGACCCCCTTGGGGAACCTTGAATACGCTCACTGCCGTCACGAGGTTCTCGGCAAGCCTGCGCAGTTGCTCGGCCGATGCCGTAGCCTCTTCCACCAGCGCTGCGTTTTGCTGGGTAACCTGTTCCATGACGGTCACGGTTTGATTGATCTCCTGGATGCCGGCGCTCTGCTGGCTGGAAGCATCGGCAATACCAGACATGAGTTCGCTGACGTGATTCACGGCGGTTACGATCTCGTCCATGGTGGCGCCGGCTTGCGCTACTAGTTTCCCGCCATTGTCGACTCGCTCGACCGAGCTGTATATCAGCTGTTTGATTTCCTTTGCCGAGTCGGCGCTGCGCTGCGCGAGGCTGCGTACCTCTCCTGCGACGACCGCGAAACCACGACCCTGCTCTCCGGCGCGCGCGGCCTCGACTGCCGCGTTCAGAGCCAGAATATTGGTTTGAAAGGCTATGCCGTCGATCACGGCGATGATGTCGGCGATCTTTTTGGAGGACAGTTGTATCTCGCTCATCGTGTTCACCACCTGCCCGACCAGCTCGCCGCCGCGTGCCGCGACTTTGGAGGCATGCTGAGCCAGCTCGTTCGCCTGCTTCGCGTTTTCGCTGTTCTGCTTTACGGTTCCGGTCAGTTCCTCCATGCTGGCTGCCGTTTCCTCCAGGCTGGAGGCCTGCTCTTCGGTGCGTTGAGAAAGATCGGTATTCCCGGCGCGAATTTGTTTGGCAGTGATGTGAATCGAGTCCGCGGCGACCCGCACTCCGGACACGATGTTCGAGAGGCTGTCGGCCATATCGTCCAGCGAATTCAGCAGCTGCCCGGTTTCATCGGCGTGGCGGCTGCGGATGCGGCTGGACAAATCCCCCGACGCAACCTTTTTCGCGTAACCTACAGCGCGCGTCATCCGACGGCCGATAGTGCGCTTGAGAGTCAAATAGAGCAGCCATGACAAGGCCAGCGCAATGAGGACGGTGCCGATGAACAGCTCCCCGCGCAGAACATTACTGACCTCGAACACCTCTCTGACCGGAGTCTCGCCGATGATCAGCCAGTTCCACGCCGGGAAGAAGGAGTACACCGCGATCATCTCTTCCGAACTTCGCGCTTCGGTCGAAGGTGCAGCGTAGCGCACGACGCCCTGCTTCTTATCCAGCATCTCGCGTACCACTTCGTGCCCGCTGGCATCTTTGTAGCCAAGCAGATTCGAGCCTTCGGCTTTGGGGTGGACAATGACCGTGCCGAGGTTCGCGCCCGGACGCACATCGAGAACGTAGAAGAAGCCTGTCTGGCGCAACTTGACACCGCGAATCTTCTGCTTCAGCACTTCCATGTCTTGGCTGATATCGATGCCCACGTAGAGCACGCCTATCACCTGTCCATCGCCGTCGCGGATCGGCTCGTAGCTGGTCATGTAGTTGCGGCCGAAAAGCACTGCCGGCCCATGATAGCCTCGCCCCTCCAGCAGCTGTTTGTAGCCCGGATGCTCGTGGTCGAGCACAGTGCCTATCGCGCGCGAGCCATCCTCTTTCTTAAGCGAAGTGGCGATGCGGACGAAGTCGCGACCGTTGCGTGCAAACACGGTCGCGGTTGCTCCGCTGCGAGCGGTGAATGCGTCGACGCGGTCGAAATTGAGATTGATGCGCTCCGCACCGGCGCGCAGCACCGGCGTGCTCAGCTCGCCGATCTTGACCGTAGCGCCGCGGTCGAGCTCGATGCGCTCAGGGAAGTAGCCAGCGAATTCCTTGGCTACGCGTCCGACATCCTTGTCCAGGGCGCCGTCGAATACCTGTATCAGATCCTGCATCTGACGGCCGGTCGAGCTCAGCTCGTCCATTGCCTCGCGGTCGAGGTAGCGTGTCATCGTCATGCTCATCAGCAGGGCGAGCACGCCAAAGGCAGCAAGCACCAGCGCGCTTGCGGTCAGGGCGAATTTCGCGCCGATGGACAACTTCGAAAAGCTCTTGAACATATCGCACCTTTGCTCGGTGAGTCGCCAGCGGGTTGTCGAGATGGTCGATCCCCGGATCAGTCGGTCGTCGCAAGCCAGAAGCTTGCCAGGACAGCGCTTCGAACCCGGTTCACGTTGGGCATTGCGTCGGGCTGGCGCTGTCGGCGGTGCGCCGGGTACGCACTGCCTCCAACACACGCTCTGCCATGTTGTAAATCGACGCCACTTCGTCCACCGCCCTCAAGGCGATCGCCTCACGCGGCATGCCGAAGACCACGCTGGTCGCCTCGTCTTGCGCCAAGGTGTAGGCCCCGGCTCGTCTCATACGCAGCAGGCCGGCAGCTCCGTCTTTTCCCATTCCGGTGAGGATGACGCCCACGGCCCGGCTGCCGAGGGTGCTGGCGACGGAGTCGAACAGTACATCGACGGAGGGCCGATGTAAGTTGACCGGTGCGTCGGCAGACACGCGCAGAACAAAGCGCCCCTGGTCACTGCCCGGGCTCACTCGCAGATGCCGCCCTCCGGGTGCGACGTACACGTGCCCTGCCCGCACCGGCTGGTTGTTCACGGCTTCCTGAACCCGGATCTGGCACAGCCCGTTGAGTCGTTCGGCGAACAGACGTGTGAAGTATTCCGGCATATGTTGCGCGACCAGCACAGCCGGGGCGTCGGCTGGGAATTGCGTCAGCATCGCGCGCAGGGCCTCGGTTCCGCCGGTAGAAGCGCCGACCGCAACCACCCTGTCCAAGCGATCGTTCTGCGTGCCGCGTGCACCCTTGACCGCGGCTCGTGCCGCAGGGGCGTATGTCGGAGCGGGGCGACCTGGCTGGACGCGAGCCATGCAGGCAGCGCGGATTTTCTCGGCCACTGTATCCCGATAGTCTTCTCCTAGGCGATCGCTGAGCCGGGGTTTGGGGACGAAGTCGACTGCACCCAGCTCCAGGGCCTGCAGCGTTATCGCGGACCCATCCTGCGTGTGTGCGGAGATCATGATCACCGGCATGGGACGGGCACGCATCAGTTTCTCGAGAAACTGAAGCCCACTCATGTGCGGCATCTCCACGTCCAGGGTCAGCACGTCGGGGTTGAGCTCATCGATCAGGGCACGCGCCTGATACGGGTCCTCGGCCACGCCGACCACGCGCATATCAGAGTGACTGTCGATGATGTCGACCAGAATTTCGCGGACCAGCCGGGAATCGTCGACCACGAGCACGCGGATGGTCACTTGAACAACTCCACTTTCCCGCTTAGATCGACGAGCATCAGCTGGCGGCTGTAATCGAGTTCGCGGGCCAGTACGGTATCGTTGTGCAATTGGCGCAGCTTCTTGACCATAACGCGCCCGCTGGAAGGAAAAAAGTAAATCTTGCGTGCACATTCATCCAGCAGATCCTTGGCCGCTACCTGGATGCCCTCTTTACCCAGGTAGTCGACAATGAAGCGCGCATTACTCTCGCCAACCCCGGCGGCTCGAAGGTCGGGGATGACGCTGCCGCCGCCGAACACTTTCGCCTCCATGGTTTGCTTGCGCGCTCCCTGCCGCAACAGGCGATTGATGAGGACCTCCATGGCAAACGTCCCGTAGCGCGCAGAGCGGCTGGCCGGGCTTACGTCCCCGACCGATTGCGGCAGTAAAAAATGGTTCATGCCGCCAACCCCCGCGACCGGGTCGCGGATGCAGGCAGCCACGCAGGAGCCGAGCACGGTGGCGAGCACAATGTCGCGGTCTGTGACGAAGTATTGGCCCGGGAAGATTTTGGCGACTTCGGTGTTGAGCCGCGCGTCGAAGTAGATGGAGGGCTCGCCGGCGTCCCCACTGGTCCCGGTCCACATCTGCGTCAGGCTGGTCGCGAGCGTGATACGGAGCAGATGGTCAGCCGCGTGGCCGCCGTGCAGTTGCCGCGATTGCGCGCTGGACTCATCTTCGTGCAGCTAGATCGCCGCTTCGACGTCGAATATTCCCAGCTCCTGGCTGGAGATCAGTCTCTCGATGTCGAGAAGGATCAGCATGTTTTCGCTCTTGGCTGCCAGCCCGATGACATACTCGACATTCACTGACGTAGCGAACTCCGGCGGAGGCTTGACGTCCTCCTCGGTCAACGCGACCACGTCGACGACCGCGTCGGCCACAATCGCTACAAGGCGTTCATGGATGAGCAGCACGATCGCCACGGTGAATGGAGTGTAGAGCGCTTCCTTGAATCCGAACTTGATGCGCAGGTCGATTACCGGTGCGATCAAGCCACGCAGATTGATCACTCCTCTTATGTATTCAGGTGCACCTGGCAGCTTGGTCACAGCGTCGAACACGCGGATCTCCTGCACCTTGAGGATGTCTATGGCGTAGTCTTCGTCACCCAGACGGAAAGCGAGAAATTCGCGTGTCGGCACAGCTACAGCGGATGCACGAGCGGTAGTAGATGACAGGTTCTGCATGTGGGGACCTCAGTCTTCAGTCACCCCTGGGCGGCAACCAGGGTTTCCAGGTTCTTCATCGGCGCCAGCCCGACGCGCATCAATGCGCTCACGTCGAGGATCAAAGCCACTCGACCGTTGCCGAGAACGGTGGCGCCAGCGATACCCGGCACGCGCCGGTAGTTTGTCTCGAGGCTTTTTATAACCACCTGTTGTTGGCCCAGCAGGCGATCGACCGCAAGCGCTGCGCGCCGTCCGTCGGCTTCGACGATCATCGCAATTGCGGCGTCCGTCCGCGCTGCTTCGGGTCGGATGCGCAGCAGGGGCTCGAGGTCGAGAACCGGGACGTAGCTCTCGCGTACCTGAACGACCTGGGGACCGCTGGTGATGGACTTGATTTGCCCGGGGTGAGTCAAGAATGCTTCCGATATGGAGGACAGCGGGACGATGAAGCTTTCACCTCCGATCTCGACAGTCATGCCGTCGAGGATGGCGAGCGTAAGCGGCAGGTGGATCGAGATTGTGGTGCCCTCGCCGCGAGTCGAGCGTACGTCGATGTGGCCGCTCAGTGCGCGGATATTGCGCTTGACCACATCCATGCCGACGCCTCGCCCTGAAACGTCGCTCACCTCTTCGGCTGTGGTAAACCCGGGCGCGAACACCAGTTGCCAGACCTCTTCGTCGCTCATCGCCGGGTGAATGCTCAGGCCGCGTTCTTCGGCTTTGCCCAGGATCCTCTCGCGGTCGAAGCCGGCGCCATCGTCCTCGACCTCGACGAGAATGCCGCCGCCGCGATGCACTGCGCGCAGCTGCACCGTACCGCGGCGATTTTTGCCCGCGGCCTCGCGCAAGCCGGGCGGCTCGATTCCATGGTCCAGGCTGTTGCGCACGAGATGCATGAGAGGGTCTGCGAGCTTCTCGATCAGCTCCTTGTCCAGTTCGGTCTCGCCCCCATGCATGACCAGCTCAACGTCCTTCGAAAGCTTGTGCGCGAGGTCGCGTATCAGGCGAGGCATCCGCGAGAAGAGGAAGTCTAGAGGTAGCAACCGGATGTCCATCACCGCCTCTTGCAGGTCGCGCGTCTGTCTTCCCACATACGCGACGCTGTCCCGTAGTCCGGCGTCCTGAACCGCGGCGCTGCTTTGTGCCGCCTCCGCCAGCATGGACTGCGCGATCACCAGCTCGCCCACCAAATTGAGCAGCCGATCGACCTTGTCGACGTCGACGCGGATCGAGGAGCGGTCGAAGTACATCCGGTCGTTGGCACGACGACCAAAGCCGGAGTGATTGGGGTCATGATCGACGGAGCGTCTGCCTAGTGCACTGGTATCGAACACTCCGGTTTGCGTAGCAGAGGCCGCATAAGGGCTATCCAATCTGTAGCCGCCGGGCTCTTCCGTAAACAGGCCGAATGCAGTTGTTTCTGCTCTGCCGGTGCGCTTGGCCGATGCGGGGCTTGCTGGTGTGACTGGCCGCGGCGAACCCTGTTGGCGCTCGACACGCACGTTGTCGGTGCCCAGCAGCGACACGAGCTTCGCGCGGACCGCCTGCTGTCGCTCGGGCGTCAGGAGAAACAACGAAAAGGTCGGAACGCCGCTCGCGCTGCTGCTGGCCTGAACGTCCTCCACGCGCCCGAGGGTGCCGAGTTCCGCGTACAACTCGGCAAGCGGGAGCGCAGTGATCCCTTTCTCCGCAGGCAGCTGAACTTCTACACGGAAGCGGGCGCTGCGCCCCGTTTCCTGCGCGGGATCATCGAGGGCTGCGGGAGGAATGCCATCAGCTTGCGCGAGTTGGGTGAGGCGTTCGTACACGGCCAGCAGCGCGGCTGGGTCCACATCGGTTGCGTCCTTGAGACAGCGCAACTCCTCGCGCACAGCGTCGCAAGCGTCGAGAAGCAACGAGACCACGTCATGGGTTGGCCGCAACTCCTCCTTGCGAATATGGTCGAGGATGGTTTCGATCCGGTGCATCACTTCGGCCAGACGTGTAGCCCCGAAGATTGTGCTGTTCCCCTTTACCGAATGCGCAGCGCGAAAGATAGAGTTCAGCGCCTCGGGGTCGGGCGCGCGCAGGTCCAAACGCAGGAGATGTCCTTCCATCGCGGCCAAGTGTTCCTCCGTCTCTTGGAAGAACATAGGCAGGAAGCGGGTCAAGTCCACGCCTGCAGGCTGTCCTGTTCGATTGGTGCGCGGCATAGCGGGGGGCGCGCTCGTTCAGCGCGTCACTTTCTCCACGACTTCGATCAGCTTGTTGGGATCGAACGGCTTCACCAACCAGCCAGTCGCTCCGGCGGAACGACCTTCCTCCTTCATATTGTCGGAGCTCTCGGTGGTGAGCAGCAGGATCGGGATCCCTTTGTACTGCGGCAGAGCGCGCAGCGCTTTGACCAATGTGATGCCGTCCATCTTCGGCATGCTTTGGTCGGTGATGACTAGATCGACCTGATTGCCCAACGCCTTCTGCAGCCCGTCCATACCGTCCTCGGCCTCGATCACCCGATGACCCGCGGACTTCAGGACGTAGGCCAGCATCTCGCGGATGGCGGCCGAATCGTCTACGGTGAGGACCAGCTTTCTCATGGCGGATCTGCGTTCCATTAATACATCGGTGAGCGGGCAGGTTTTGCGCTAGAAGAGATCGATTCCGCCGGCCTGCGTGTCCCATTGCCGGACGCGGCTGTCGCCGCAAGATTCCAGAGCCGCCACTGCTTCGAGGAATGCGCGTTTCTCCCCGGCGAGCTGTGACGCCTGCGTTTTGGGATCGGTGCTCTGCGCGCTGATTGCTTGGATCAACTGCTGCAATCTTTGCGAGACCAAGAGTAGACCGTCCACGCGTTGCTCGGTCGTAGCGACTAGTTGCCCCACCAGGTCCGAGAACTGCAAATGCTGAGAAGCGGCCAGTAAGCTCTGTTGAACTCGGGTTGCGGCCTCGTCTTCTCCCAGCCCGGACAGCGCGCGGGTGGCAGCATGAAAGCTATCCAGGAGCTTGCGAGTCGCATCAGCCAGCAACAGTTGCGTCTGTTCGAGCTCCTGGTGGGCGGCCTTGCACTGTAGATTGAGCGCGGCTCCGGCGCGGCCAACCAACTGTTCCAGCTCGTCGTTGGCAGCGCGTGGAATCGCCGTGGTGGTCTCGCTTCCGTGTGCTCGTTGCCGCCTCATAC
>Ga0335083_10004359_pt1 | contig 18032 bp, 13 predicted proteins | sample Lox_Sample_42_FD_206716 | JGI IMG/M metagenome (GOLD analysis project Ga0335083, IMG submission 206716) | Soil microbial communities from Loxahatchee National Wildlife Refuge, Florida, United States - Lox_Sample_4.2 | ecosystem: Environmental > Terrestrial > Soil > Wetlands | place: USA...
TTTCAGAAATTATTTCCTAGGCATATTTTATGGCATATACATCTGCTTTCAATTGCAATTTCGCAGATTCAGTGGACAGACATTGAATTTTTAAAGCTTCAGACGGATTAATGTCCTGCGCTTTTATTTCTGCTGCACCCCAGGATAAACCGCTCCATATCATTTTGTCATATTCGATGTACTGAGGAATGATTTTTTTTCCCTGGGTGACAACTATTTTCAGGAACTCATTTATTTTTTTCCCATCAGGCGGCGCTCCACCCCATGAACGATATGGATAGCCATAACTGTCGAATTGCTGAAGAACGATGCGGATATCTTTTCCTGCGGGAACTTTTACAATTGCTCCGATTGTATTGTTTGGACCTGAACTGAAAGAAGTTTCTATTTTTTCGATCGCTAAAGGAATATGCACCGTTTCATCGACACCTAATTTATATTTTTCTTCGGCATATTCATCAAATCCGACGATTGCTAGTTGTTCAGGACCCAGTTTTAATATCTTATGATCGATCGTGGGTTTAAATCCTCCATCTGCAAACAGAATGGCGGCTTTTGAATAATCTGAAATTGGTAAATCTATTGCAGCAATTATTTGCGAAGGATTCATAACAGTGAGCACTGATCCATTAATTGTTTCTGCTTTGAATCCATATGGCTTTGCCGTTCCCGGAATGGCACCAAATGTATTCCATAATCCGTATTGTTGCAGATTATGAAACATTTTCTGAACTTTTGCAAACCATTTTGCATCTGAATCATTGATCAGTTCCATATTACCATGATAGACATTTACCCAACCTCCTCTTGCCAGTTCTAAAATCAACATACTTTTCCATACATGATCTGCCCTGAAGTAGCAGGTGCCGGTTTTTCCTGTCATGAAACCACAATTATCGATCCGGCGAAGAGGAAGACCATTGAATTCGAATTGGCGAACCATATGATCCGAATAGATATCCTGCGATCGCCATATATTCATTGTCGGCACATCTGCAAATCTTGGATCACCACTGTAAATCGTGTCAAATATTTCGAGCCATCGTGGATCAACTGTTTTTTTGAAAACAGTAAATGTATTTTCCATATCACCACCAAAACCGTTGTATCCAACTATCAGCACATCCTGATTTTTTATCCTGAATTGCTTCAGCATATCCATCAGTGCAAGTTTATTCATCTCTTCAATTACTTCAGGCAAATGTGCCTGTTTTGCTGCTTCCGTTGCAGCTTCGAAATATGCAAAATCAAATTTGAAAGCCCGGACCCCTTTATTATACCAGATCTGAAGAGTTGCACCCAGATGTTTTAAATAACCTCCGCTAAACAAGCACATGATATTGGGATCTGTTGCCAAAGAATCCTGCCATTCGGGAATTACTTCCAAAAAACGTCCGCTTCTCGTGGCAATAAGATTGGTCGAGAACCACATGCCTGGTTTAATCTGATTTTCTTTGCATGCATTCAGCCATTTGTCAGGTCCATTGGGCCAATGTTCGCGATGCCATATACGATAGCCACCCATTTTATCAAACCAGAAAGCATCCATCATATAATAATCGAACTGCACCCCATTTTTTTTCAAACGGATTACTTCATTGAGTTCCCGCATCGCCAGTTCTTCTGTCAGTGGAATATTATCAGAGAGTTCATCGTAAGAAGACCAGTTATTATAAATAGTCAATGGAGCTTTAGGACCACTTGTGATCAGGTTCGTGCGGCGGTCTTTCAAAAATTTTGATTCTTCAATGACTGAAGAATTATGATCGAGTTTTTTAATGAGCGGATGAATGGCAACGCTGCAGCCCAGGGTATTTTGAAGAAATTTTCGTCTGTGCATTCGCGAAGTTATACTTTTCCAAAGTTTCAAACTTTGGAAAAGGGTGTCTTAGTCTTAATAAAGAGTTTTGTCGTTTTTTAGCTTCCATTTTTCAAATAATTTCAATGCGTCTTTATTTTCAATAGCGAGCATTTTTATTTTCCGGTTTTCCCGCGAACGCGTTAATTCATCATAAATAAAGGAATCATTAAATCCTATCGCGGCAGCGTCGTTTTTGTTGTTCGCAAAATAAACTACTTTAATCCGGGCCCAATAGATTGCTCCCAGGCACATGGGACAGGGTTCGCAGGAAGTATAGAGTTCACAATCCGGCAGATGAAAGACTCCCAATTTTTTGCAGGCATCCCGGATAGCCATGACTTCTGCATGAGCCGTAGGATCATTGTCAGCAATCACCTTGTTCCACCCCCTTCCTACAATTTCTTCATTCAAAACAATGACACAACCAAAGGGTCCCCCATGATTTTTTTCTATGCCGGCTTCTGCCAGACGGACTGCTTCCATCATAAACTTTTCTTCCCTTTCCACTAATTTTTTTTCAAAATTACTGAAGAAAAAACTCTTGGTTAGTGTGAGTCATGCGTCGAAATGAAATACAAAATCCTGCCAGAGACAGGATTTTTTTTGATATATCTTACCGTTTATTATGCTCTTTGCTTTGTGCTGCTTTTGCGTTTTGATTTTCTCAAGGCCGAATCAATTCCTTTTTTTAGATTTTCATATGTCGGTTTTCCAGTGAAAGGAACACCATTGATGAAGAAAGCAGGAACACTGGTCACTCCTTTTTCTTTTCCTTCCCTAATATCTCCCTGTACCTGCCAGCCATAAGTTGCATTTACCAGGTCGTCCAGGAATTTTTTATTACTGATACCGGCTTCTCTTGAATGCAATTTCAAACTGGTTGTTCCCAGATTACGCCTGTTATTGAACAAGACATTATGCATCTCCCAGAATTTTCCTTCCTGGGCAGCAGCCACGGCGGCCTCACCTGCTTTAAGACTACGCTGATGAATTTTGGTCTGGGGAAAATGACGAAAGTTGAATCTGACCTTTCCTTCATACTCATCCAATAATTTCTTTACAACTTCATGTGCTTTTGCACAATCCTCATTTTCATATTCGCCAAATTCAACCAAGGTTACCGGTGCGGTTTTTTTACCTACGAAGACGTCTTTTGGTTCAATAATTTCGACGATTTCCTTTTTAAAAGCCATATATTAACTCCTTTTTATTATAACATTTCCAAGGCGCGATGGTTTGGTCTTAAAGCGCCAATGCCACCCGGTTCATTGGGGTGGCATCCGTAAAATTAGCTCTTTTTGGCCAGATTTTAGCTCCCGGAGCGTGACTATGCGCTAAAAATAATGCCTTCTTAACAGTTTCTTTAAGAAGAAGCCTTTTTCTCCCTGGTTTTGCGCGGTTCTGATGGCGGATTAGGCTGAGTAGAAGCCTCATTTCTGAACACCACGATGCCGTCAAATACATCCACCAATACTGGGTGGGATCGGTCGATTTCCCCAGCTAATATCTTTTTACTCAATTGGTTAACAATTTCTTTTTGGATCAGACGCTTCAATGGCCTGGCCCCGAACTGCGGGTCGAAGCCATTTTCAGCCAGGTAATCGATGGCATAATCGCTAAAACGGAGGTCGATTCCGTTTTTAGCCACCATCTGCGATAGATTTTCCAACTGTATTTTGATAACTCCCCGGATTTCGTTTTTGAGCAGGGGCTGGAACATGATTACTTCATCGATCCTGTTCAGGAATTCGGGACGGATCGTCTGCCTGAGCAAATTAAGAACTTCCTGCTTTGTCTGTTCGACAACTTCTTCACGATTTTTTTCAGTAACGTTCTCGAATGCAGCCTGTATAATTTGGCTGCCGATATTACTGGTCATGATGATGATGGTGTTTTTGAAATTCACTACACGGCCTTTATTATCTGTCAAACGCCCATCATCCAATACCTGAAGCAATACATTGAAAAGATCAGGATGTGCTTTTTCAATTTCATCGAGCAAAACCACGCTATATGGTTTCCTGCGAACGGCTTCTGTCAATTGTCCGCCTTCATCATATCCCACATATCCCGGAGGCGCTCCAACCAAACGGCTTACTGTATGCTTCTCCTGGTATTCGCTCATATCAATACGAGTCATCATGCTTTCATCGTCGAACAGATATTCTGCCAAGGCTTTGGCGAGTTCTGTTTTACCAACTCCTGTAGTCCCCAGGAATATGAATGAGCCGATTGGTCTTTTGGGATCCTGCAAACCTGCACGACTTCTCCGGATTGCATCAGCGACGGCAGCGATGGCTTCATCCTGGCCCACTACCCGCTTGTGTAACTCATCTTCCAGATTCAATAATTTTTCTTTTTCTGCCTGCAACATTTTTGCAACCGGAATTCCTGTTGCCTTCGCGACAGCTTCTGCAATATCTTCAGCATCCACTTCTTCTTTTAATAAACGTTTCTCACTTGAGCGAATCAGTTCAGTGGAATACTTTTCAATTATTTTTTCTTCTTCTTTGATTTTGCCATACCTGATTTCCGCAACTTTTCCATAATCCCCTTCTCTCTCGGCCTTTTCGGCAACAAGTTTTAATTTTTCAATTTCAGCTTTGGCATTCTGTACCTTCTCCACTAATTCTTTTTCCTGTTTCCATTTGGCTTTTAATGTGTCTCTTTCCACACTGAGATTTCCGATCTCAGCATTTAGCTGCCTCAATTTCTCATCATCGTTTTCTCTTTTGATTGCTTCCCTCTCAATTTCCAACTGACGGATCTGTCTTTCCAACTGATCCAATTCTTCGGGCATGGAATTCATTTCCAGTCTGAGCTTTGCTGCACTTTCATCAATGAGGTCGATGGCTTTATCCGGAAGAAAGCGGTCGGTGATATAACGATGTGATAATTCAACCGCTGCAATAATTGCTTCATCTTTGATACGCACATGATGATGAGTTTCGTAGCGGTCTTTCAATCCGCGAAGAATTGAAATAGCATCTTCTTCACTGGGCTCATCGATCATCACTTTCTGGAAACGACGTTCCAGAGCCTTGTCTTTTTCAAAAAATTTCTGGTATTCGTTAAGAGTTGTAGCGCCAATCGCCCTTAATTCCCCGCGGGAAAGCGCGGGTTTTAATATATTGGCAGCATCCATTGCTCCCTCACCTCCACCAGCGCCTACCAGGGTATGTATCTCATCGATGAAGAGAATAATCTCGCCGTCGCTTCCTCCTACTTCTTTTACGACTCCTTTCAATCTCTCTTCGAATTCTCCTTTATATTTTGCACCTGCAATCAACTGCCCCATATCGAGGGCATAAATAATTTTTGATTTCAGGTTTTCCGGAACGTCTCCATTGACAATCCTGTGCGCAAGACCTTCTGCAATGGCGGTTTTTCCGACTCCGGGCTCACCAACCAAAATCGGGTTATTCTTGCTGCGGCGTGAAAGGATGTGCAGTGTTCTCCGGATCTCTTCATCTCTTCCAATGACAGGATCTAATTTCCCTTGCCTTGCCAATTCATTTAAATTCTTCGCATATTTATTCAATGCGTTGAATTGCGTTTCCTGGGTCTGGGAAGAAACGGTAGATCCCTTACGCAAATCTTTAATAGCTGCGATCAATCCTTTTTCAGTGAGTCCTGCGTCCTTCAATAATTTTGCAGTAGAATCACTGCCATGGATAAGCGCTAAGAGGATATGTTCGGGCGTTACAAATTCGTCGTCGAATTGCTTTAATACCGACCCGGCTCGCAGGATGACATTATTTGCTTCCCGGCTGATAGATTGTGCCGGCTCTCCTCCATTTACTTTAGGGAGTTTCTGGAGTAATTCATCGAGTTTCGTTTCGACGAGATTGAGGGTGACATTATTTTTTTTCAGCAAATATTCAACCGGGGAATCCTTCTGATCAAGCAACGCTTTCAGGATATGCTCCGTCTCAATATTTGGATTTTGTAAATTAAATGCTAATTGCTGTGCCTGTTGAATGGCTTCAGCTGCTTTTATGGTAAAGTTGTTTAAATTCATAGCTGCAATTTTCCTTTTGAAACGTGAATAATAAGTCAAATCTCAATCCAAAGCATAAATGCTGAAACTATGTCACACAAAGTTAATGTAGCCTGTCTTCCATTCAGTCTGGTATTTTTTTTACTGCTATTCTGTCTGAACGGTTTTAGCCAGGGTGAATTCGGCCAGGTGGATCAATTATTAAAAGAAAATCAAAAAACACTGGGAAATAATTTTGTTGCCCTGGTCTGGAAGGATGGAAAAATGGTTTATCAGAAACAGGTTGAAAAAGAGATCGGTGATTTTAATGCAAAAACACAGGTTCCCATTGGAAATTGCAGTCAATGGTTAACGGCTGCCCTGGTAATGACTTTCGTGGATGAAGGCAAAATATCCCTGGAAGATAAAGTGAGTAAGTATATCCCCATTTTTGCGAAATACATGAAATCTTATATAACGATTCGCAATTGTCTCACCAACACGACGGGTATCCAGGCAGATCCTGTAGGACCAATGAAACTGGTTCAAAAAAGTAAGTTTGAAAGTCTTGAAGATGAAGTAAACTCATTCGCATCTAAAAGAGAAATAGAAGCAAATCCGGGCACCCAGATCTATTATAGTCATGTCGGACCGAATATTGCAGGTAGAGTTTTGGAAATTATCAGTAAGAAAAGCTTTGACAGATTGATGCAGGAAAGAATTCTTCGTCCTCTGAAAATGAGAGGAACAACTTTTGCAGATGATAATGGGGGTGCCGTGAATCCTTCCGGAGGCGCGCAATCTACTGCAAATGATTTAATGAATTTTTTGGTCATGCTATTGAATAAAGGAGAATTTCAGGGCAAACGGGTGTTGAGCGAAAAAGCAGTTCAGGAAATTGAAACGGCCCAGTTTGCTGAACTCCCGGTCAAATATCTTCCCAAAGGATTCGATGATCTTCGGAATGGATTGGGAAACTGGATCCAAAAAGGTAATGTTTTCAGCAGCCTGAATTTAGCGGGCACCTGGCCCTATATCGACAAATGCAGGAACTATGCTGCAATTATCATGGTTAAAAATCCCGAAAATGACCCCAGAAAAGATATCTATATACATTTTAAGGAAGCCATAGACCGGCAATTCAATTCCTCCTGTCAATAAATGATCATGAATCCTCTGAAAAGAGTCTTTGGAAATTTTTTTTCTGCCGGCCTTTTCATTTCCTTTTTACTTTTTTTCAAATCAGTTTCCGGTCAATATGATTTTAGTGAGACGGACAGATTGCTTAAAAACCACCAACACTTATTGGGAAATGATGTTGTTACGTTGGTCTATAAAGATGGTAAAATTATTTTTAGCAAGGAACAGGGAAGATTTAAAAATAATACTGAGATTCCGGTTGCCTCCTGCAGTAAATGGCTTACTGCAGCGATGGTCATGACATTTGTAGATGAAGGCAAATTGTCGCTGGATGATTCCATTGGAAAATTCCTTCCCGTTTTTACACGATATGGAAAGGGAGATATTAAAATCAGAAATTGTCTCTCTCATACTACAGGACTTGAATCAGGAGCGATGAATCTCTTTAGTATTCTGCGGGAATACAGAAAACGTCAGCTGATGGATTCCCTGGGTGAGGTGGTGAACGGATTTGCAAAGAACAAAAAAAGAATTGCAGAACCGGGAACAGAATTCCGATATAGCAATATTGGATTAAATATCGCAGGACACATTCTCGAAGTAATCAGCGGAAAGAAATTTGAAGTTCTTTTTCAGGAACGCATTGCCATTCCATTAGATATGGGTCACACGAGTTTTACACAGGGAAGAGGCTTACCCGACCCTTCCGGAAGCGCTTTCTCTACCGCAAATGACTACATGCATTTTTTGATCATGATATTACAGAAAGGAGTGTACAATGGAAAAAGGATACTCAGTGAAAAATCAGTGAATCAAATGCAAAAACCTCAAATCAGCCTTGGTATGGTCAAATATGCACCTTCTCCCGCTGAAGGATATGTATATGCGCTGGGTGAATGGGTGGAGGAAACAGACAAAAACGGGAACAGTGAAGTTGTTGCCAGTCCGGGTTTATTCGGAACCTGGCCGTTGGTAGATAACTGTCACCAATATGCGTGTATTTTTCTGATTCAAAGTATCCTGAGCAGGAAGCAAAGAGATGTATATGTGGAGATCAAAAAATCTATCGATCAGCAAATCCTTTCTTCCTGTACATCGTCAGACAGGAAGGGTTTATAGTCAGACCGAACAGCTCATCGTCAGACCAAAAGGTTTCACCGTCAGACAGGAAGGGTTTATAGTCAGACCGGACAGCTCGTCGTCAGACCAAAAGGTTTCACCGTCAGACCGGACAGCTCATCGTCAGACCAAAAGGTTTCACCGTCAGACAGGAAGGGTTTATAGTCAGACCGGACAGCTCATCGTCAGACCAAAAGGTTTCACCGTCAGACCGGAATATTAGCAACATCAGACCAGATGATTCATCGTCAGACCAAAAGGTTTCACCGTCAGACCAGAATATTAGCAACATCAGACCAGATGATTTACCGTCAGACAAGATGATTTATTGTCTGACCAGGACGGCCCGATGATGTTTCTATTCAATCAGATATATTGATTGATAATATTTTCCAGCCATTCCTGTTTTCCGCTTAATTGTTTTGGTTCACCATTTGAAATGGCAAAACTCCTCAGGTCTTCCAGACTAAGTTTTCCGGTTTCAAAATCTTTTCCTTTGCCGTTATCGAAAGATGCATAGCGGTCTTTCCTGAATTTTTTGTAAGAAGATTTTTGCAATACATTATCTGCAATGATTAAAGCGCGCGCAAATGCATCCATTCCTCCGATATGCGAGAGGAAAATATCTTCGAGGTCGGTTGAATTTCTTCTTGTTTTTGCATCAAAATTGACTCCACCTCCTCCGAAACCTCCTGCTTCCAGGATGATAAGAAGTGATTCTACCAGCTCATTCAGATTCATGGAGAACTGATCCGTATCCCATCCGTTCTGGTAATCGCCCCGGTTTGCATCAATACTTCCCAACATTCCCGCATCGGCTGCAACCTGGAGCTCATGCTGGAATGTATGCCCGGCAAGTGTTGCATGATTGACTTCTACATTCAGTTTAAAATCCTTATCCAAACCATAATAACGAAGGAAACCAATTACAGTTGCAGCATCATAATCATATTGGTGTTTGGTAGGCTCGCAGGGTTTGGGTTCAATAAAAAATACTCCTTTGAATCCCTGCTTCCGCGCATAATCACGGGCCATTGAAAGGAATTGTGCAAGGTGATCCAATTCGCGTTTCATATTTGTGTTGAGCAAGGTCATATAGCCTTCTCTTCCTCCCCAGAAAACATAATTTTCGCCACCCAGGGCAATCGTTGCATCCAAAGCATTTTTAACCTGAGTGCCTGCATAAGCAAGGGCTGCAAAGTCGGGATTGGTAGAAGCGCCATTCATATATCTCGGATTGGAAAATACATTTGCAGTGCCCCATAATAATTTTATTCCACTGGCTGACTGCTTTTGTTTGGCATAGTCTACAATTATTTGCAGTCTCTTTTCATATTCCGTAATGGAATCTCCCTCATCAACCAGGTCAATATCATGAAAACAATAATAAGGAGCGCCTAATTTGCTGATGAATTCAAATGCCGCATCCATTTTGTCTTTTGCACGCTGCACTGCATCGGACGAACTGTTCCAGGGAAAATTTTTTGTGCCCGGACCAAAAGGATCAGCACCGGTATTACAGAAGGTATGCCAGTAACAGACTGCAAAACGAAGATGGTCCTTCATTTTTTTGCCGCCGACCATTTTATTTTCGTCATACCATTTGAATGAAAATGGATTGTCTGATTGCGGCCCTTCATATTTTATTTCTCCGACCGAAGGGAAAAATTCTTTATTGCCGATAACAGTTCCCATAATGTGAAGTTTTTATTGACTGAAATGTAATAACCCTTTTTTCCAAAACAAATACGCTTCTGATACCTGCTGCTTTGAATCCGGATCAGGGTCTATTTTTTTAATCACGTGCATACCATTGAAACTTTCTGAAAAACCTGAATAATACCCGGCTCCTACTCCTGCCGCCCTGGCTGCACCCAGCGCTCCATCTGTATTGTAAAGTTCAACTGTGCAGTTCGTGACATTTGCAAATGTAGTGGCAAAAACATCACTTAAAAACATATTCGCATAACCGGCCCTGATAGTATTCATGCGGACTCCCATCTGTTGCATGATCTCAGTACCATAATGCAAAGCGAAGACAATTCCCTCTTGCGCTGAACGGGCTACATGTTCCCAGCGATGCCGGTTAAAATCCAATCCTTTTAAATAACCCCCGGGATTCTCGTTTACAAGAATTCTTTCCGCCCCATTTCCGAAAGGATAAAATTGCAGGCCATCAGATCCGATATTGATTTTGGAAGCAGCTGCGTTGATGGATTCATAAGATGCACCCCCAAAAAAGTTTTTACGCAGCCAGCTGTTCAAAATTCCTGTCCCGTTCACACATAATAAAATTCCATAACGGGGATCCCTATCCGTATTATTGACATGAACGAAGGTATTTACTCTTGAGAACTCATCATAATTTGCCTGATCTGTAACCCCATATATTACTCCGGATGTGCCTGCCGTGGCGGCGATTTCACCAGGCTGCAGTACATTCAGTGAAAATGCATTGTTGGGTTGGTCGCCGGCCCTGTAACAGACAGGGATACCCGCAGATAAACCCAACAGGGCTGCCGCATCTTTCCCAAGCCGACCCTGATCGCCAAATGTGGGGACGAGTGGTGATAATATTTTTTCGTCAATCGAATAGTAATCCAGTAATTCTTTCGCAACTCTTTTTTCAGGGAAATTCCAGAGAATGCCTTCAGACAAACCAGACTCTGTTGTTGCAATTTCTCCGGTCAGTTTCAAAGCGATATAATCTCCCGGTAACATTATTTTATGGATCCGGCTATAAATCCCGGGTTCATTGTCCATTACCCATTTCAATTTCGATGCGGTAAAATTCCCCGGGGAGTTCAAAAAATTCTGAAGGCAGAATTTTTCGCCCATCTCTTTAAATGCTTTTTGGCCAATTTCAACAGCACGGCTATCGCACCATATGATAGAAGGGCGAAGGGGCCTGTTGTTTTTGTCGGTACAAACCAAACCATGCATCTGATAAGAAATGCCGATGGCAATTATTTCATCAGCCTTAAATGAGGTTTGCTGTTTTAATTTCTTTATCGCAAGGATTAGCTCATTCCACCACATTTCAGGATCCTGTTCAGCAAAACCTGGCTCCGGAGATGAAATAGGCATTTCATTTAGAGGTGAAAAAACGGATGCTTTCGGTTTACCCGTTTCTGCTTCCAGAAGAGCGGTTTTTACTGAAGAAGAACCAATATCAAAACCTAAAAGATATTTCATCAATAAGATAATAAAGCGGCAATTTAAAAACTATTTTCGTGTTATTGTCTATCATACAAGAAGTAACAATCTTTTATTTTTATATCATAAATAATTTTTATGTTCGAAAATAAACATCAGCCCATTGCTCCTATTCGAGTTTATCGCAGACGCATTGCCAAATGTATGGCTACGGGGATATTTATCATTTTTGGTTGTTTGATTCTCGGCATACTGGGATATCACTGGACTGGTGAAATTCCCTGGCTGGATTCTCTTCACAATGCATCCATGATTTTAAGCGGAATGGGCCCTGTGGTCGAGATTAAAACTGTCGGGGGAAAATGGTTCTCTTCCTTCTATGCCTTATTTAGTGGGGTGGTCTTTATTACGAATATTGGGATTATTCTTGCTCCGGCGATTCATCGATTTTTTCACCGGCTCCATTTGGAAGCAAAATAGACAATGGTCAATGGACCATAGTCTATGAGCCAGCCTTCACTAAAACCACTTTACTATGGTCGGCCTTGTATAATTGTTCATAATATTTTACAAGTTCCGGATAATCTGTGGCAGGAAATTTTCCGCTGTATTGTTCGTTCAAACGATAGTAGATGATTTTGTCTGGCTTCACCATGGTTGAGCAAATGTATTTGCCGAACTTATTTTCTATTTTCATGTCCTGTGGTATGGCCTCGGGTCGATAGCCGGATGGAATATTTATTTCAACAGAATCAATATCCCTGTATTCATAACTCAATTCAACAGGGTACTTTCTTTCCTCATCAATTTTCAACCTGCTATTTGTATGCGTCATAATGTTAGGAGCGATAAAGAATCTCTTTCCGCTTACTTGTGCATAATTGCTGACAGTTAATTCAAGATTTTCATCAATTACCGGAGGTATATTTTTTTCTTCTTTATAATCAAATTTAGTTATATCATAAGTAGGTAAATCAATATCTTTTTTTAGTGATTCCATGAGTTTGTCTTTCGACAGATAATTGATCTTTCCTTCTAATTCATCCTGCTGCATTGCTTTATAACTCGTGTTGACCTGAGCCTTGAGAGTTCCCTCATCATTGAGTGTAGCATTTATTTTCCTGATCTGTATATTATCTTTTAAACCATATTTGGGAGTATGTACCAGTTTCCCACCAGTTTCATCAATCAACAATGCATAGCGGTCTGCTGTAAATCCGCTCAGGTATCCGGCCGGCAGGGTTTGGCTGGTGCATTCAAGCCAAACCGTATCTTTTTGTAATGGGACGCAGCATATCGCATGATCGAAAGGGTCGCTGGGAAAACTCGGATCAACATTGGAAGAAAAATTACCTGATTTAATAATTACCGAATTTCCTTTTATTCCAGCTTCTTTCAACAAAGCAACCATAAAATTCGAAAGGGCTTTACAATCTCCATAGCGTTTGGTAGCGACATAATTCGCATCATAAGGTTGCAACCCTCCTATCCCGAGTTGAATACTGATATATCTTGTGTTTTTTTGGAGATAATTGTAGAGTACAGCTATTTTTTCTTTTGGATCAGTTAGTTTATCAGTTAAATCATGAACTTTTTTCTTCAAATCCTCCGGTAAGATATTCCTTCCTTTAAAAAGTTCGTAAATAAAACTACCATATTCTTCCCATGTTGACATATTGCCTTTGTGTCCTTCCGCCTCAAAATTTGAAGGAGCTATCAGTACTGCAGGAACGATATATCGAAGAGATGGCGCCATAGGCTCTTTGATTATGGCAGGAAGATTTCTAATCTCCCAGGTATATATTTTATTATTTCCATTTTCTGAAATAGTGGGTTCGATGGAGCAATTCAATGGCTTAAATCTTACCTGGTAATCTTTTGGTGCGATGATAACATATTTGCTGTATTGCACTGATAAATTGAATTTGCCTTGTGGAAACCAGTCGGAGATCTCAAGAATCGCGTTGAGATCATCTTCCTCTTCAAAGTCGACTGTATACGGATAGCTGTGCTTATAGAAGGCATATACCTTGTACCGGGTGTCGGTCATGAGGCTTTGTTCATCTCCTGCACTGATATCCTCCATATCTTTCTTCTTTATATGCTTTATCTCTTTTCCCGATCCGTCATATAAGGTCCCGGAAGCAGAATTTATGCTTGTGAATTTGTTATATACACTGACATATTTTGCGTAATCATCACCATCTTCATCAAGTATCGTATATACCTGCCGTTGATGCAATATGGCTTTTCCAGGAGATTTTATTTCAAAGATCATCTCGCCATAACGTTTAACTGCATGTGCATTTGCTTTGAGCGAATCAGGAATCAACGCTGCATTGTAATTCTGTGCGAACAAGACAGATGATAAGACTGAAAAAAAAAATAGGATCCAGATTTTCATAGATTATTTTTTCTTTTTAAAAACAATTTGCTCACTTTGCTTTTCTACAATATCATTAAAAAAATCACGTAAGCTCTTATATTCTTCAGGAGGGAAGAAAGCTTTATTCAATTTAACACGGGTTCTCAATTGTATATTGGTTTCATTTTTTTGAATCAAATATTCGAAGAAACCATCTGTTTCATTCAAAGTTATTTTTGCAGATTTTGGCATTTCCTCAACCTGGTATCCTACTGGAATTTCCATATCCAGCACGTATACGTAGTCCATTGCAAAACTCATTTCAACCGGATAAATTCTCTGCGCTGATTTAAAAGGATTTTCTTTATATATTTCTCCTACCGAAGGAGTGAAATAAATCATATCTTCTTTTCCGGTAAAATTTAAATCGAAGTCAAAATGTATCGTCAGAGGATCATCCAGCCTGTTCAGAGAATCTATACTTTCATTTGAAATTTTAATATCTGAACTATAATTTTGTAATAAGTCCCTGAAAAATTCTTTCTGAGAAGTCTTTTTTATTTTTTCCCTTGTCTCATCTGAAGCAAAATGTCCCAGGGTGGTTTGGAGACTTCCTGAAAGGCCGCCTTTTTCCCCATTAACAATAAACACGGAGGTTAATTTTATTTCTTTTGCAGAGTCTGCTAATAAATAGATCGGGGCAGGATTTCCTTCCCTTATGATCATCGCCTGCCCGTTATAACAATACACGGGCAGAAAGGCAAAACCCATGTTTTTCTGGCTGGCATCCAGGCCATAATAAGATGAATCTCCTTTTGCGAGGCAAATAACATAATTATATTTTTCCATCAAAGGATAAGTTTCATTGGGAAACCCATGGTCCCTGGTACTCAGAATGACAGGATCGGCCTGAATGCCTTCATGGATGAGCATTGCAATCAACAACAAATTAATTTCCGCCACGGTTCCCGCTCGGTTTTTGAAGACTGATTTTAAGGAGCCACGAATCTGAATTCCGGCTCTTCCCATACAGGTGAAACTATCACGAACAAAGGAGAAAATATTTCTCATTTTGTCCAGTTTGCCGGCCGACTCTTTATTAATTTTTTTTAGGTCATCATCAAGCCAGCCGTTGTTTATTGATAAATCGGCACCAAAGTTTTCACTTTTCATCAGGCCATCACTGATTGTGAGCCAATCGGCCAACAATTTCTGGTAGAAACCACCTCCGGGCGTTTGATATGCTGATAACTGAAATTCGATTTTAGCAATATGATTGTTGATTGTTGAGGTATAATTTTCTTCCCTGATGGCAGGAATGTCTTTCATCACCCAACGATGATCAGTTCCTGAACCTTGTATTCCATATTCATTGGAAGAAGCACGTTTGCTTGTATTGACATAATAAGGCAGATAACCCTGGCTTAAAAAAACAAAATTCAAAATTTCAGGAATTGATGCTTGGTACTCACTCCACAAACAAGGGTATTTTCCCTGGAATTGCCAGGTGGGTAAATTAAAATTGGATGGAGATTCCAGAGTATAGGTATATTCAATGATAGCGCCTTCCTTAACTGCAGGCAAAGCAAATTTTATCGATTCAAAAGCCGTATTATTATTTTCAATAAAAACAGATTTATCGTCTAACTTAGTTTGAAGTACCTGTCCGTTTTCTATATTATAGGTAGCCGCTTTTATTTCACGTATTTTTTGCTGGACTCCGCCTTTCGAATAAATCTGGATACCGGCAGCGGCCAGATCAAATCCTTTTTTATCCAGAATTTTTGCTCTTCTGTAAAAAGTATAAATAAATTTCATTGGAATTCGGGGATCTTTTTCATAATGGACTTCTCCAAAATCCATTATCACCACTGCAGCTGCACCACTGTCCCATTTAAATTTAGAAAGATCGAAGTCTGCAGAACTTATCTTGCCGAATTTGATAGCAGGAGTATTTTGTGCAAACAGGTTTTGATAAATTAGCGTGCATACTACTATTCCCAAAATTATAGTCCTTTTCAAATGAGTCATTTGGGTAAATTATTTTTTCTTCTTAAATACGACCTGCTCACTTTGCTTCTTCACGATAAAGGCAAAGAAATCCCGAAGGGTATTGTATTCATCCGGGGAGAAAAATGCTTTATTGAGTTTTATTCTCGAGCGCATCTGGATGCTTGTTTCATCTTTCTGAATCAGGTATTCGAAGAACCCTTCTTTTTCATTGTAAGCAACTTTTGCAGACTTCGGCAATTCCTCAACCACATATCCGGCAGGTATTTCCATGCTTAAATTATAGGTCTCATCGAATCTGTAAGGCATTTCAACCGGGTATTTTCTTTCGGCCGATTTAAATGGATTTTCCTTATATCCTTCCGACATCATGGGATTGAAATAAATGATATCCTCATCAGCATTCTTGATATCAAAATCATAACTCAGTTTAATGGGGAATTCCAATTTTGTCAGGGAATCGATGACTGGATTTTGAAGGACGATATCCCCGCCATAGCCCGACTGAATGTCTTTAAAAAAGTCTTTTTCAGATTTCTTTTTTATTTTTTCCCTGGTGTCATAGGATTCATAGTATCCCAATACAGATTGAAAGTTTCCGCTGGGATGACCCTTATCGTCATTGATGATGATTACAGAAGTCGATTTTTGCTCATTCAATGAATCAGCGTCGAAAAAAACCGCATAAGGTTTTTCTTTGTTGATCGTTCTTGCTGTTCCATTATAACATTCGTTGGGAAGATGTCCAAATCCTATGATCGGATCACTGGCGTCTAAATAATAAGCCCGATCGTTCGTTTTGGCCGAGCAAACGACATAATTGAACCTTTCGATCAACGGGTAGGTTTCACTGGCATATCCATTTTCCCTTGTGCTTAGTAAGACAGGGTCTGCCGATATATTTTCATGTCGCAACATGGCGGTGAGCAGTAAATTAATTTCTGCAACACTTCCACTTTTCTTTTTGAAAACTGTTTTTAAGGAATTTTCAGCAAGTATAACTTCGTTATTAGTGCAGGTGAAATTATCTCTGACAAAAACATATATTTTTTTCATTTTTTCAAGGTCATCATGACAACCGGCCGTGATCGTTTTCATATCTTCACTCATCCAGTGGTTATCTTCATCCAATGCTTTTCCGAAATGTTCGTCATTCAGCAATTTTTCACTGGCCATAAACCAGTTTCCCATATAATCATGGCGCTCGGCAGTTTCACCGAATTGTGTATAATGCAACTGGAATTCGACCCTTGAAACATGATTGCGGATAGTTGTAGTATAGCTTTCCCGTTTGAGCGGAGGCACATCTTTCATGACCCAATGACTTTCGTCTGCCGAACCGCTTATACTATATATGTTGTCACTGCTGCTGGCTCCCCCTGATTCGCGAACGCTGTAATAAGCTTTTACCGTCTTTGTTGTTTTGACAGCAAATGACTGGTCTCCTTGTGTTAAAACAACATAATGGAAAAATTGTGGTACTGTGACCAGGTACTCGCTCCAGAGGCATGGATATTCGCCCTGGAAATTCCAGGGCTGCAAATTGGTGTAAAAATCTGACTTGATGGTATAACTGATTTCAATGATCGATCCCTCCTTCACAGCCGGCAGTGCAAATTTTTTCTTCACATTATGTCTATCGATCTTGTCTGTAAAAATGGATTTATCTTCCAGCCTGGTTTCTGTGATTTTGCCATTCTCGAGGTTATAAGTAGATGCTTTTAGGTCGGCTAGTTTTTCTTCATCGGTTCCGTCTGAATAAAGATTGATACTTTCTGTTGCCACATCAAAACCATTCTTGTTGATTATTTTCACGCGCCTGAAACGTTTAAACACAAGGGTAAAATATCCCTTGATATTTCCTTCGAATGAGGTATTCCCGATATCTGCGATAATTACAGCAGAAGCACCTGAATCAAATTTGTTTTTGGAAAGATCAAAATCTTCAGGAGCAATTTTTCCGAATTTAATGTTTGATTTATCCTGTGCGCAAAGGTAATTTTGTAATAAGCAGATGCACAGAAATGCGATGAGCAATTTCTTAATGTTCATGTAGGGTGTAGTTAGGGTTACTAATCAAAGCAATGTTACTCTACAAAATAACGATTTAAAAATATAAAAATTATTCAGATTTCTCCATGACAAATGAAATTGACCGAAGTCATTTTATTAAAAACCTGGCCTTGCAATCAGGTTTCGATTATTGCGGAATCGCGCCGGCAGAATCATTGGACGAAGATGCAAAGAGGCTGGAACACTGGCTCAGCAAGGGTTTGCAAGGTTCGATGCAGTATATGGAAAAATATTTCGATCTAAGGGTAAACCCTCAGAAATTACTTCCTGGAGCAAAATCTGTGATCACATTTTTGTTAAATTATTATCCTGAAAAACATCAGCCAAAA
>Ga0335083_10004361_pt1 | contig 18020 bp, 19 predicted proteins | sample Lox_Sample_42_FD_206716 | JGI IMG/M metagenome (GOLD analysis project Ga0335083, IMG submission 206716) | Soil microbial communities from Loxahatchee National Wildlife Refuge, Florida, United States - Lox_Sample_4.2 | ecosystem: Environmental > Terrestrial > Soil > Wetlands | place: USA...
GCGCGCCCGGATTCAATGGTGGTGTTCAGTTGGATGTTATTCATTGTGAGCAACTTACTGAAATTTCTACTGGCGGTTTTAATTTTCCAAAGCTGCATCAACAGGCTTTGGGCCAACGGCTTTGGCCTTCCTGACCAGGATGCATTTGCCATGGGACGGGGCGAGGCCTTTGTGGCCACCGCTGATAACCCATCGGCCATTTACTATAATCCCGCCGGAATAACCCAGCTCAAAGGAGACAATCTCCGCGGCGGCCTTTATGGAGTTTATTATAACCCAAGTTATCGCAATCCAAACAATGGCAATACTTATAACGGTTTGGCAAATCTAGCCGCCATTCCTCAGGCTTTCTATGTTCATAGCATGGAAAAGCTGCCGCTAAGTTTTGGGCTGGGTGTTTATTTTCCCTACGGCGGAAATATGGATTGGCCCCAGGATACCGGATTTCGGGAAATCGCCGTCAGTGCCTCTTTAAAGTACGTCACGATTAATCCCACGGTCGCATGGAAAATATTGCCGTCACTTTCCATCGCTGCCGGTGCCATGGTGAATTATGTTGATATGACAACGGCTCAAGGTGTTCCCGTTCCATCATCAACATTAATTAACTATTTCGATTTTAAGGGATCCGGCTGGAGCGCGGGTTACAATGTCGGTATCCTTTGGAAACCGATAAAAAAAGTTTCATTTGGGGCAACGTTTCGCAGTTCAGCCACCGTGACCCTTAATGGTCAAACTCACTACGAAGTCCAGCCTGTGATCAGTCCTGCGGTATATAATTCCGCTAATATGAACATGACTTTCCCATGGACGGTTGTAAGCGGGATATCTTACCGGCCCACGGCCAAATGGAATTTGGAGCTGGATGGCAATTACACCCACTGGAGTAGCTTAGGCACCTTAAACCTTCATCAGGATAATCCGCACCCTCCTTTGAACTCAGACAATACTGTAAACTTTGGCTGGCAGGGAAGTTGGATAGCCGAACTGGGAGCAACCCGTTATTTTGACCATGGCTGGCATGCGAGTGCAGGCTATGCCTTCAATGAAAATTCGGTCCCTAATACTTATTACACGCCTTGGGTGGCAGACCTGAATCGGCATCTTTTTAGCGTGGGCGTTGGACGCACCGGCAAGCGATTTGATTTTGATGTCGCTTATCAATTAGGCTACGGCCCATCACACACAGTTACCGGCAGTAGTCCGTCATTAAAGATCGAAGGGAATATTAACCAGTCCGCTAATGGCCAATACGGCTTTTTCAGCAGCGCCTTCATTGTCTCCGCGGGAATACATTTCTAAGCCCGTCACTATTAAAATATTCCCCAAAACTGGAACTAACTGATTGCAGAAGGAATTCTGTCTGATATCATTAACCGATTGATTGTGAACAGTATCGGAAACCACCACCCGACACTCACCGGCAACAGCACGCCTATGCCTGGGGAATCTCATTTTGCTTCACTGGGCCCAAATAAAATTCATTACGTCACCCTCGGCCAGGGAAACCAAACATTTGTCTTCATCCATGGTTGGGCATGCAACCTGGGTATCTGGCGCGAACAGGTTTCAATGCTCGCCGATAAAGCGAAGCTCATTTTTATCGATCTTCCCGGACACGGCCAGAGTGATAAACCGCAGACCGCTTACACGATGGATCATTTTGCCGATGCTGTCCTGTCCGTCCTTAAAGATGCGGGCGTGGACAAGGCAGTGTTTATCGCCCACAGCATGGGTGCGGCCGTACTGTGCCGCATCTATCATCGCTCACCGGAAAAAGTAACCGCGCTGGTTTCCGTGGATGGATTGCTGCGTCGGCCCCATGGCACGCCGGAACAGGCCATGGCACTGGTCGGTCCCTTTGCCACTCCCCAATATCTCGACCACGCTAAAAAATTTATCGGTTCTTTTTTCCCCACTCCTGGCACAGAGGCATTGCGCGACCACTTGATGTCCGAAATGCTCACCACCCCGCAACACGTCATGCTCGGCGCCATGCTTGGGATGTTCGGACCCGACCAGCCCGATTGGATTTTGCAGAAGGTCAACATCCCCGTGGCAGTCATCAATGCGCCCAGCTTTTGGTGGGCCAATGGTTATGAAACCTATGTCCGTTCATTGAGCTCCCAATGCGATTACGTCTTAATGAATGGAGTGGGACATTTTCTCATGCTGGAAAAACCCGCCGAGTTCAATTCGACCCTCTCGGGCATGCTGCGCAAGTTCGGTTCGCTCGTATAAAGAACTACAGCCATTTAACCTTCCCAATATCGGCTTTAGATTGTTCTTAAAGACTCCGTTAACGTTAATGTTAAGCCTTAAATCTTTGCCTATCAACGATGTTAAGGATGCTATCTGTCTTGTTAAGGAGGGTGTTAAGCTTTAAGTGTCTGGAAATCAACGATGTTAAGGATGTTAAGCCTTTCCCGCGAATATGCCAATGTGGTGGACTGGTACTCCTTGTTTCCGCTCAATCAATACTTTTATCGCATTAAACAAAAAACAATCCCGTTGTTTTGGCCCAAAAAATGATTCATCTTCCTTCGTAATGAGCATCGTTTCCCAAAATAACGGAAATCCTGCCCGCACTTCCGGGAAAAAGGCTGCCAGGATGCCGGCTGCCTCCGCAGCCTATTCCGCCCCCGGAAACGAAGTTTCTTTCCAGGCGGCCGATGGGACCGAACTGCGCGCCGGCCTTGGGAAGCTCACGCCCCACGCAGCCATTTTTGATGCCGGCCATCTGGCCACGACCTTGCGCGCGTCGGAAGTATTGAACAATTTCAAAATTTTCGCGGGAAACCGTGTCATTTATTTTGGGCGCGCCGTCGTCAGTAATGTGATTCAGACTGACGCCTCGCTTCTTTGCGAAGCCAAGCTCTATAATCTGGGTTCGGAGACCGCCTTCTTTTTGCCGCCCACGGAATCGCCCGCCAACCTCGAGGAAGCCTACAATGCCTTTTTTCAAAACTGGCAGAATGGTTACCGTATTTCTGATGAATTCAAAGTGCTCGTGACCGATGTCCAATCCTACCTCACCGGCGTGCGGCACTGGTTGGAAGGACTGGAGTTTGGGCTCAAGACCCAAAGCGACAAACCGGCCAAAGAACGCGCCATCCTGGATGTCGTCGCGCCTCGTGTTATTAGCGCCTTCAACCGCCGTCACGAGCGGTTCGAAGAAATTATCTATGCGCTGCCACCTGAATTACGGACGGTTCACCAGGATTTTGTGCGCCAGCACTGGCAAAAATTGTTCCTCGGTTCGCCGTTCGCCCATCGCACCTATCACAAGCCCAATGGCTACGCCGGCGATTACGAAATGATGAACATGATTCATCGCAACCAGCCGGAAGGAAATTCTCTTTACGACAAGATGATCCACTTTTTGCTGGTGAGCCAATGGCCGGCGCTGTCCGTTCGCAATCGCATCGCCCACCTGCGCGAGCATATCTTCAACGAAACCGCCCGCACGGCTCGTATCGAAAAATGTGCGCGCATCCTCAACGTCGGCTGTGGTCCTGCCCGGGAAGCCCAGAATTTTTTGAGAGAAACCCAATTAAGCGACTGGGCTGATTTCACGCTCGTGGACTTCAATCAGGAAACGCTTGTCCACGCCGGCGATACCCTGGCCGGGATCAAGCGCGAACATTCCCGGCGCACCGCTGTGCAGACCCAGCAGATGTCGGTCTATGAGCTCTTGAAGCGTACCCGTCAAAACACCGGTGACGGGCAGAAGTTTGACCTCATTTATTGCGCCGGCCTGTTCGATTACCTGGCGCCCGATACCTGCCGGGCTTTGATTGACCTGTGGTATGATTCCCTTTTACCCGGTGGCCTCATGCTGATTGCGAATATGGATGACTCCAAACCGTTCCGCAACTTCATCGAATTTGTTTTGGACTGGCAGTTGCTTTATCGCGACAGCCATGAATTCCTGGCCATGGTTCCCGCGCGCTGTCGCGAGGTCACCCGCGTCATTGCCGAGCCAACCTCGGTAAACTTGTTCCTCCACATTCGCAAACCGGACTGACATGCCCAATATCCCACCAGAATTTGCCGAAGCCTGGAAAGAATACGACCGGGAAACGACGATCCATAAAACCAAACTGGGATGTCTCTTTGGCATCGTGATGGTCCCGATCTTTGCCTTGCTGGATCATTACGTTTATAAGGGACAGACTTTGGAATTCTTTTTCGCCCGGTTATTATGTTCCTTCCTGATGGGTGCGCTCTTTTTTGTTTTAGGAACTAACTTCGGAAGAAAACATTATCATCTTCAGGGCATAGTGCTGCTGTTTCTTCCTTCAGCCACGATTGCGTGGATGATTTATATGACGCAGGGAAGCGGATCGCCCTATTACGCCGGCCTGATTTTGGTGCTAATGGTTCTGGCCGTAGTGCTGGATTGGACCTTCTGGCAAAGCGTAGTTTGTGTGGCGCTGGTTTTGTTGCTTTATTCAGTGGCCTGCGTTTTTTCAAAAGCAGGCTTTGACAAAGTCATTTTCGTAAACAACTTATTTTTCCTGATGTCCTGTTGCCTCGCGATCATCGCGGGCACTTATTATCACAGCGGTGTGCGGGTGAGCGAGTTTGTTTCCCGCTGCGAAGTGGATAAGAGCAGCAAAGCCCTCGCCGTCAGCCTCCAGCAACTCAAAGAGAACGAAATACAATTGGTGCAATCGGAGAAACTGGCGTCGCTGGGGCGCATGAGCGCCGGCATTATCCACGAAATTAATAATCCGTTAAACTTTGCCACCACCGGTGTTTTCACCCTGCGCAAAAAGAGCAAGCACATCATTCCCGAACAGCAGGCCGAGTATGATGAAGTGATCAGCGACGTCGAAAAAGGTCTTAAACGGGTGCAAACCATCGTTTCCGATTTGCGCGTTTTTACCCATCCGGATTCGGACCTGCCGGAATCAGTAGATGTAGCTGAGGCCACCAATGCGTCCCTGCGCTTTTTGACGACAGAATGGAAGGACAAAGTACAAATCGAAAATAAAATCCCTCCCGGCCAGATTGCCCAAACCAACCGGAACAAATTAGTTCACATTCTCGTGAATCTCCTCCAGAATTCGCTCGACGCTCTGCGTCACAAGAAGTTTGAGGGCGAAGAAAAGCCGGTCATTCAAATTGAAGGCCGCCTCGAGGATGGCAAAAGTATTATTGTTGTCCGCGATAACGGCACCGGTATTGAGCAGAAAAATATGGCCAAAATTTTTGACCCTTTCTTTACCACCAAAGACGTCGGTGAAGGCATGGGCCTGGGGCTGAGCATTTGCCATCGCATCGTGCGCGGTTACGGCGGCCACATTAATGTTGTGAGTGAGCCTGGCCGGTTTTGTGAGTTTATCCTGGATTTTCCGGAGAAACGCACGCGCAAAACCGAGGCAGCAGTAATTCCGCCTGTTCCCGTCGTGCGTGCCGGTGTCCCGTCGAATGTAAGTTGAGCGAAACCTAAAAATGCAGAACGAATACGATTATAAAAAATTCGCCATCCTTTATGTGGACGACGAGGAGATGTCCCTTGTGGCCTTCACGCGGGCTTTTGGCGACGATTTCCGGGTTTTAACGGCCAACAATGCCCAGGACGGCCTCCAGTTGCTCGAAACCCACAAAGATGAAATCGGCATCCTGATGACCGACCAGCGTATGCCCGGGGAAAAAGGCGTGTGGCTTTTGGAGCGCGCCCGCAAACTGCGCCCGCGCATTATTCGCATTCTGGTGACTGCGTTTGCCGATTTTGACGCCGCCATCGCCGCCGTCAATAGCGGGGCGATTTATAAATACGTTTCCAAGCCATGGGACCCTCCGCACTTGGAGGAAACTCTCAAGCATGGCCTCCAATTTTTTATGGTGCAGACCGAGCGCGACCGGCTGCTCGCGGAAAAAATGTCCGTGCTCCATAACATGCTCATTGCCGACCGCATTGTCAGCCTTGGTTTGCTGGCTGCGGGCTTGAGCCATCACATCCGTAATTCGCTCGTGGCCGTTAAAACCTTCCTCGATCTCGCCCCGGTGAAAATGAACGAGGAAAAAACGGATTTGAACAGTCTGCGCAATCCCGATTTCTGGAAGGACTACCACCAGAACGTGCAATCCCAAATTGAGAAAATTAATTCTCTCCTCAAAGATCTGTGGGTGGCTTCGGATAATCCGGTTTCCACGTTTGCTGACGAGGTTAATTTGTTCGATGTCATTGGTGATGCCTTGAAATCGCTCGGGGACCAGTTCACCGCCCGCCGCATCGGCATTGAAAATAACATTCCCGCCACCTTGCCCAAGTTGCGTGTGGACAAACCCAAGTTCCAGCGTTTGTTTGAACTGTTGTTGAAAGAAGAACTCTCTGTTTTACCTGCCGGTACTTCCATCAAGCTGTCTGCCGAATTTGTCGATCAGGCCAAACCGGAAATCGTCGTTGAAATTGGCGATGATGGGCCCGGCCTGCCCAAGGACGCATTACGCGCCGTCTTCGATCCGTTTGCCGTGCAGGGCCGGGTCGCTTCCGAATACGGTATCCACCTCATGGCCTGCTTTTTCATCATCCATCACCACGGTGGAAAAATGGAAGCGCGCAGCACTCCGGGCTTCGGCACCACGTTTCTCCTGCGCTTGCCGCTGAAACCCGAGCCTTTGCCGGCGCCCACTGGCCAGACGGATTTCCTCCAAAAAGCCCTCCTCAACCAGGAATTGTGGGAAAAACTGATCTCGGAGTAGCTCCACTACTTTCTTATAGAAAAATTAACGCCGTCAGTAGGCTGTGGTTTATCGGACACGGACACCATTTCACCCTCGCCCCCATCGGAGGAGAGATTTCCCCTAAAAAATTCGCGCCTGGGACCCATGAATCAAAACGATCGTTGCCGTTCAAGGGATCGGCCAATGATTCCCCCTCTCCTCGAGGGAGAGGGCCGGGGTGAGGGCGAGCTTCTTCACAGCCGAGTCCGCGAGGCCCTGATTAAAATGTTCATGGGCAGGGCTGGGGGGTGAGGGGGCAATTTTAGCCACCCTTACTTGTTTGCCGACGGACTGTTCGTAGACGTATTTTGGGGCGAATAGAGTCCCGCTTTGATGAAGGGCTCCAAATAACTGCCATAACCTTCCGCCTGCATTTTATCCACAGGAATAAAACGCAGCGATGCGGAATTGATGCAATAACGCAAACCCGTCGGCCCCGGGCCGTCATCAAAAACATGGCCCAGGTGCGAATCAGCCTGGATCGAGCGCACTTCAGTCCGTTCCATGCCGTACGAATTATCCACGTGTTCGACCACATCCGTGCTGGAGAGCGGTTGCGTAAAACTCGGCCAGCCGCAGCCGGAATCAAATTTATCCAGTGAACTAAATAGTGGCTTGCCCGAAACGATGTCCACGTAAATGCCCACGGCATGGTTGTCCCAATACTTATTGGCAAACGGCGGTTCCGTGGCCGATTGCTGTGTCACGGCGAATTGTTCGGCCGTCAGTTTCTTTTTAAGCTCCGCTGCATCCGGTTTTTTAAAATTATTTGTTTCCATATAAGGGGTGAGAGGTGCTGAATCGTCGTTGGTCTGCTGCGCGTGTGTCACGTAAAATGCCACTCCCAAAATGACTGCTACGGGCACTACCGCCATGGCCAGTTTAGCGAGATTCAATTGCATATAAGTTAGATGAATATCAGGCCAATATGTTCAACCGCTTTTAAACAAATTTCCACTCGGAAAATGTCGCGGCCTGGCCGCAGGGTTCACCCTTCTCAGTCACCAAATTCCATACAATGGCGCGGGTAATTTGAAATCTCCGGCCATTTTTAGAAATTCGGATGCCCGAATAATCGTCAATAAATCCGTTGCGCGTAACTATTTCCAGCAGCCGGGCGCGCTCCTCGCGATTAGGGGCTTCCGCCGTCAGCCGCGAAGGCGTGCGCGTAAATTCATCCCATGACATTTCCCATAAAGCCAGTGCCGCGCGATTGCCGTAATTCAAAACCGGGTCTGCCTGCGTTCCGTGCGAAACCACGATGAACGGCGCGTAAAAAAGTTTTTCCGCAAGTTCGCCATCCGAAAAATCTCCCGGCAACAGATCGCGTCTCGTCCATTTCCTGAAGCTGCGCGCCAGGCAACGGGCGTGGTCCGGCATAAAATCGTTGGGTGGAATATCAGTCATTTCAAGGCAGGTGAAACCAATTATAGTCGTTCGAGAAAACCGGCATGTCCGTAATAATTTCCACCCACAACATCGCTCCAATCATGATGGCCAGCACGGCAAATTTCGCAATGTTTCCCAAACGGTTTAACAGGCGATCCAGGCCGTAAACTATCAGCAGCAGAAAAGGAATTGCCGCGCCAAGCAGTAGTCGGCCCGAAGTGAAATATGGATAGTCGCGCGAGGGATACGGGCAATTGTGAAAATCATAGGCGATCGATAGCACCGCGAAAAATCCCAGCATCGCCAGGAAACACGCCAGGCTTATCCGGAGGGCATTACGTTGTGCGGGATCGGTTGAAAATCGCCGGAAGAGCGCTGGCGCCGCCGCGCCAATGAGCACCAGGGAGACGACAGTGTAGATCACGCCCGTCCACGGCAAAGCCATCGGCTGGTGATGCCACCAAAATTCTCCCTGCCACAATGTCCCCAGTTGCCCGGACAAATATGTCCAGAGACCGGCGGGAAGAAAAATCGGATGCTGCCACCATTGGCTGAACGGCTTGATCGTCCAGCCCAGAAAATCCGTTTTCACCCCGGAGCCCGTGAGATCACCGAAATTGATTTGGCACCAAACCATCCAGCAGGCAATCGGCGGAATGGCGCAGCACAGGAACCCGACCATCGCTTCCGTGGCGGCGCGCCGGTACACCTTCTCGGATCGCTGGCTGGTTTTCATTACCACTACGATTAAGACAATCAGCAGCAGCGGCAAATTACTGATTTTGGCCAGGTACGTCGCGGCAAACCCCAGGCCCGTCAGCCCGCCCACAGCGGCCCCCGGGTTATGCAGCCATTTCAGGAGGAAATAAAAAGTCGCGCCAAAGCACGCCAAAGAAAGGACGTCATTCCCCAGGGAATAAAACGCGGTCTGCGGCATGAACGCCAGCAGGGCGGGCACGCCGAAACGAACAAAGATGTTATCAAAAAACACCACGCGCGCGGCGGCATACGCGAACCACACCGCGGCCACCATCATCAGCGCATTTAGAAAGCGCAGCCAATACAACAACCGTCCATCCGCAAGGCCAAGCCATCCGCCGACGTCCCACCAAAAACCCGCCAGCGCGTAGTAGAGTGGCGCCTGCGAGACTTCGTAATTTTGCTGCGCCCGCCAGCTCGCGCTTCGCTCCGCCAGTACCCGCTGTTGTGCGCCCGCTGGCAATGTCCATGGCGGCGGCGGCAGTTGCCCGTTCGGAAACTGGCCGGGCATTCCCAGATACGCATGGGAATTCATCTGCGCCAGCCACGACGCCGACTCCGGGGAGACCAGCTCCTTGCCCTGCGGCACGTGCCCCTCCGAATACTTCACAATCAGGTCAAAATGGATGCCTTCATCCACATTGTTGAAAAAAGGGAATGCCGCCGAGAACAGCAGGACATGAAGCGCCGCCACGACGCAAAGCAGCAGGACAACCGTCTTCTCGCGCGATTCGGAAAATGCGGCGGGTGGCCTGGTGTCCTCACCGGTTTGCATGACCGGCAAAGTAGCAACGCAGCCCCCAAAGCTCAAGTTTGCGGGCGCACGACAGGCTATCCATCGGAACTTTGATCCGGCATGGGCGCTCTTGGCGTGAACAACTCGGAGTCAAGTTTCCCTAACGTCATCATCAAGGACGTGATAAAATGACCGTTGCCACCGCTGTGGCGGCTTGATGTTCTTTGACATATAGAGTGGGACAGGCATGACACATGTGTCTCTTCGCCTGTCTTTAAAATGGTTTGCGCAGCAAACCTGATTGAAGCCCCGTCAGGGCGATAGAAATATAGCCCCGGCTTTTAAGCCGGGGTAAGACATAGGCGTAAGCCCATCCATATCCGCGAAGCGGGCGAGTCTGCGAGTGTATCCGCATTTGGCATCCGGCTCGGCGGATTTAGCTTGCAAGCCTTCAGAAACCTTTAGAAGGCTTCGGAAGCCTTTAGAAGGGTAAAAATAACAATCCTTTTTTCCTTTGGGTGACGACAATCCGCGTAATCCGCGGTTCCAAACCTGAAGCCTACTGAAAGCTACTGTAACCTATTGTAGCCTACTAAAGGGGGGCGGGGGGGGAGGGCACGTGTCCTTACAAAGGCGCCACCTGCCGTTTTGACAGGCATCTGCTCACTGCATAGTACGTGGTAGTCCGTCAGCGAAGGATCAGGACAATGATCACGATGAGCAGAATCAGCCCAAGCCCGCCACCGCCAACCCAGACGAGCGTGCCCAACATCGGAGTAAGTAAAAGATGCATAATTTTGTCGGTTGAATTTTGATGCTTTGACGGGGCTGCCTCCGGTCAGGGAAGCAACCCCGGATTCAGTTACTTGGAACATTCGCACGATTCACGCAGCGCGCGTTCGATATTGTCGCGAGCTTCGCCGGTGCGCTTTTGGATGCGGCCAATCAATTCATCTTCTTTGCCGTCCACGAATTGAAGATCGTCGTCCGTCAGCTTGGCCCATTTCTGTTTCAACTTGCCTTTCGCAATGTTCCAATCGCCTTTGATTTCAAGAGTATTCATAGGTCGTTTATTTGTTATTGGTTGGTTGAGAAATTAATTGGTTGAACCGCCGTTGATGGCATTCGTGGTGTGGTTCCAGGCGTTCGTGGCTCCGCTCTTCATATCGCCCCAGGCATTGGTGGCCGCATTTTTGGTATCTTGCCAGGCGTTCGAGGCGCCTTGCTCCACGTTTTGGGCGGCTGAATTGGTGTTCGCCGGGCTTTGATCGGCATTGTTGGACTGGTTGCATCCGGTGGCTGCCAGGATGAGCAGGGCCGCGAGGGACAATAGTTTTGTTTTCATAATTAAATTAGTCTCCGGTTCAGCAGTTGGTTTGGGCGGTTAACCTCTTCCCCGGCGGAACCCGCCGGCCAAAAGGATGATCAGGCAGATCAACAAGACCAAACCCAACCCGCTCCCGCCTACGACGGGGCCGCCAAAGTAAAACCCGCCGCCTCCGAAGAGGAGAAGCAGGACGATTATAAGTAATAATAGATTCATGACTGTAAGCTTAGCCGTTCGAATGCCATCGGTGAAAATAGCTCCCAAAGTCATGGTTATCCTTGGTAATCAGGGGTTATCAACCGATGAGGCCACAAAATGAACAATCAAAACGCCCGCCTATCCATGCATTATGCAAAGATTAATCCTCTCAATCCGACAAAATACAAACTTGGCGAAGCCCTGGCAGGGCGAGCTAATAGAACGCCTCAACACAAATGGCGATTTTCAAATATCGAAACCTCCGCCAATCTATCTGTATCTAATTCCATATGAGCCCGATTACCCGCCGTACATTCATCGGTAAAACCGCCCTCGGCACTGCGGCAGCGATTTCCTTCCCATACATTTCGACAGCGCAGAAATCATCGCTGCCCGCAAAGAAGTACAACGTGCTGTTCCTGATGTCGGACGATTGCCGCGTCGAGCTGGGCTGCTACAACAGCATGTTCAACGCGAAGACGCCGAACCTCGACGCACTCGCGAAATCAGGCGTGCGGTTCGACCGGAACTATTGCCAGTTCCCGCTCTGCAACCCGTCGCGGTCGTCGCTGCTGACAGCGCGGCCGGCGACAAAGACCGGCGTGCTGGGCAATCGCACGGCGTTTCGCGACCTGCACCCGGACTGGACCAGCCTGCCGCAATTGTTCCGGCAGAACGGTTACGTGTCCGTGCGCGAAGGGAAAATTTTCCATGGCGGCATTGATGATCCGAAGGCCTGGGACGAGGCCTCGAAATGGACGGAGGATGACGAGGGCGGCATGCAATCGCACGACGCCGGGAAGGTCGAGGACATCACACAGATTGCCGAAAAGACGCCGCGGGATATGAAGTCGCCACGCCTGGCCGGCGTGGGCACGGGCGATAACCCGGGACGTGAACGCGCGGTTTACTCCGACCGCATCGTCATTCTCAACGGCAACGGCGAGGGCCACGGCGATTATCACACCGCCGACCGCACGATTGCCAACCTGCAACATTACAAAGACCAGCCGTTCTTTATTGCGTGTGGATTCGTGAAGCCGCACAGCCCACCGACCGCGCCGCAAAAGTTTTTTGACATGTATAATGTCGATAACATTACGCTCACGCCAGACTTCGCCTCGATGCCGACGGTACCGCCGGGATTTCCGCGCGCGGCGATTCGCCCGAACAACGCTGATTTATTCATCGGCCGCGGCGCGAGCGTGGCCGAGGCGAAGGAAGTCATCCGTGCGTATATCGCTTCGCTTTCGTGGATGGACTGGAACATCGGCCGCGTGGTGGGAGAACTGGACACTCTCGGCCTGCGGGACAATACCATCATCGTGTTCTTGGCCGACCATGGTTATCAGCTCGGCGAGAAGGGGAAATGGTCCAAGGCGGGGTCGCTGTTTGAAATGGGCACGCGCGTGCCCCTGCTCGTAGCCGTGCCTGGCGCAAAGGGCAACGGGCAATCGTGCTATCGCATCGTGCAGTCGCTGGATATTTACAAGACTCTGGCGGAACTGTGCCACCTGCCGGTGCCGGAGGGTTGCGAAGGTAACAGCCTTGTACCGCTGATCAATAACCCGCAGGCGGCGTGGGACAACCCGGCGTACAGCGTGTGGAGTGAGGACGGCAAAACGTTGCACGGCACTGCCGTGCGGACGGAACAATGGCGCTATGCCGAGTACGGCCCGAATGGAGAAAACGGCGCGATGCTGCTGGACCCGAAAGCGGACCCGCTGGAAATGAAAAACCTCGCGGATGACCCGCAATATAAATCCGTTTGCACAGAGTTATCAGCGCTCACGCGGAAATATGCGGTGACACTGGGACAAACGTGAAATTTCTTTATCCCACTTGTAATCTCGGAAAAGCTGACATGGTCTTCAACCACGCGACAGACCCTGCTTATATGGCTGTTTTAGATATTGCTACGTACGATAAAGACATGGCTGATTGGGACTACCACCGTCTGACTGCAAAGATCGCATCTCAGATGGAGCAAGAGCGGATTTTTGCATGGGGCTGTCCTGAGTGCGACTTGCAAATCCGTATTACCGCCAATCCTCCATCAGGTTCTAACTTCCATCCCGTTGAAAGCGTGTCAGGTTTCCTGGCCACATCTGGCCAATTGTGTTTCACAAGCTATGACAATCTAACAATGTGCGCGCAGTTTAAAGAATATCATTTTCCCGACCATGAGGATCGTCCGTTTACCATTGAGCCCGGACGATACCAGATTACGGTCCATCGGATGTTTCATTGGCAACACGGCGAACAATCCCCTGAAAGTATTGAAGAAGGCGACCATTTTATTATTGCCCTTCGTCCAGCACCATCTTCCGCACCTTCCTTGCGCTTTGATTCAGTACCCTGGGCATGGCGGCCTGCAAAATCTGATCAGGCATGACCATCGACTATTTTATCTTCGCCAAAATCTGGTCGGTGATGGCTTTTACTGCTTCTTCGGCTTCGGCGTCGAGGCCCACGGTGGTTTTGGCAGTGGTGTTAATGCCGCAGGCGACGCCCGGACGCCATTCGGAGTTGTCGCAGAGTTCGCATTCTTTCATGCCGATGCGCGGATCGACGTAGCCGAGGCTTTGCTTGATTTTGAGAAGATCCTTAAGTTGTTCGGGCGTGAAAGTGTTCGGCGCTTTGCCAAGCTGTGCAGTGACGAGGAGCGTGCGGCAGTAGGCCTCGACAATTTCCATGCGCCAGTAGGCTTCCTCGATGTTGTTGTGGCTCCACGACACGACGCCGTGGTTGGCCATGAGGACGGTGTTGTACTGGCCGACGAGTTCGGAGACGAGCTTGCCCATCTCGGGCGTGCCGGGTGTGCGATAGGGCGCGATGCCGACGCTCACAAAGACCTCGTACTCGGGCACCATGCACGTGGGCGGCACGATGCCGGCAACGGCGAAGCCCGTGGCGTAGGGCGGATGGCAATGGCACGTGGCGACGGCCTGCGGCTGTTTCTGCATGATCTGCAGGTGCATGAGGATTTCGCTGGTCCGTTTTTTGGTGCCGCAAAGCTGGTTGCCCTGGAAGTCCACGAGGCACATGTCCTCAGGCTTGAGCGAGCCTTTGCTGACGAGGGTGGGGGTGCAAATGGCGATGTCTTCGCCGACGCGAATGGCCATATTGCCGCCGTTGCCATCCACGTAGGCGCGCTCCCAAAGGCGGCGGCCCATCTCGCAAATCTGCTGCTTCAAACTGTGCGCGTAAGGCGAATAAAAAAATGCTTCGAGCTCGGACTTGGACGATTTGGAATTGGGCGGCCGGGACGGCGGCGACAATTTGCCATCGGCCGAAGGCGAACCATTGTTACTGGAGCTGCTGCCGTTGGATTTTGGTGTACCCATCTGGGGCGCCCCGCCGTTCGATTCGATTTCGAAAATATAATCGCGCGCCGATGGCGTGATGATGGCATCGGACGGGATAGTTTTAATATCCTGGCCGTTGCGAACCATTTCTTTGACATCCCGAATGCTAATAATCCTGCTCATATAAATTTTGATTTAGCCTTTCCACGGGCGATAAAACATTTCATCCACGAGGACGACGCTGATAGCGTCCACGGGCGTCGGCTCGTCGAACGGCTGGGCGGCCTCGCGGCCTTCCTCGAATCCGACAATCTGCCGGACGTCCGCGCCGAGGCTGTCATAAATCATGAGACTTGGCTCGGTGCCCATGGCGGCGGGCGTGTCGAGTCCGGCCTCGAACTGGCCGTGGCTCAAGGGGCTTACGACCAAAAACGTGCCACCCTCGTAAGAGTCCACGCTCTTGCTCAAGGTGACGCGGCCGATGACAGTTCCCAGTTTCAAATTCGTTTTCCCGGTTCGTGTTCGTCTACAATGCCGACGACCATCCAGCGCGCGGGGCTTTTGTCATCGCCCACCGTTTGCCGCGCGGCCATGCCGTCGGACGAAATAATCACTTCCTGGTGCACAGCGGCACCATGCGGATCGAGCGCCACCATGGGCGCGCTTTCGGGCTCACCGTTGGCGCCGATGGGCTGGCAGATGATCATGCGGCTACCTTCGAGGCTCGGATGCTTCCGGGTCCCTACGATGTTGCCTTCGACGCGTGCCAGTAACATAGCTCTAATAAATTTTCAATTGGTCCACCATCACGCAACGGCGAACGCGCGTGAACGTGCGGGGGTTCGAAACGCCTTCGCCGGTGGGAGTGGCGATGGAGTAGCTCAAGTAACCTTCGCCGCCGAGGCCCAGGCCAGTCATGCAGGCGCCGTTCTTGATAAAGAGCGTGGTGTCCAACGCACGGGCCATAGCAGACATGTTTTCCACGTCATGCGAATGGATGATACTGGTGTGCTTGTAGCCGTGCTCGGCTTCGAGCGAACGCTCGATGCCTTCCTCGACGCTCTTGACGCGTACGATGGGCAGGAACGGCATCATTTGTTCTTCTTCGACGAAGGGATGCTTCGCGTCCGTCTCGGCAAAAAGCAATTGGGTGTCTCGACCTATATTCACGCCGGCCGCGCGGGCGAGGACTTCCGGGTCTTTGCCGATGAAATCACGGTTCACACTCGCATGAGCGCAACCACCGCCCTGGCCTTCTTTAAACGTGAAAGCGGCCTTGGTGAGCTTGTCGAGTTGCGCGGGATTCAATTTCACCGCGCCGTTCTCGGACATTTGCTGCATCAATTTGTCGGCGACTTCGTCGAGCACGAAGACTTCCTTTTCGCCGATGCAGAGCAAATTATTATCGAAGGCCGCGCCGGCGATGATGGCTTTGGCGGCGCGCTTGGTACAGCAGGTGTCGTCCACGAGCACTGGAGGATTTCCCGGGCCGGCGCAAATGGCGCGCTTGCCGGTTTGCATGGCTGCCTTCACAACGGCCGGACCGCCAGTGACGAGCAGCAGACGGACGTTGTCGTTCTTGCAGATGGCAGCGAAACTATCGAGGGTCGGCTTCTCGATGATGGTCACGATATTTTCGATGCCGGTCTCGCGGTAGATGGCTTCGTTATAAGCGCGGACGGCGTGGGCAGCACAACGCGCAGCGCTCGGATGCGCATTGAAAACGACCGCATTACCGGCGGCGACGATGTTTACGATATTGCCGCTCAATGTCGGGACAGAGTGAGTACTGGGCGTGACCGCACCAATGACGCCGAAAGGCGTGTATTCTTCCAGCGTGATGCCATGGTCGCCACTGCGGCCATCGGGGCGGATCCAATCCACGCCGGGAACAAGCTTGATGATTTTGAGCTTGGCGATTTTGTGGTCGAGCCGGCCGATTTTGGTTTCTTCGAGCTCCATCTTGCCCCAAGGCTCGGCATTTTTCTCGGCCATGGTCTTGACGATCTCTTCAATCTTGCGCCGGGCCTCAACGCCTTTTTCCTTGAGCTGCAAATACGCTTCCTGAGCGGCTTCACAGGCTTCGTTGGCATCCTGAAACACGCCATATTTTCCCCGCAAAGCAACGTTTGCTTTAGAAGATTTCTTGTGCTCGCAAGCGCAGGACTTCGAAGCGGCGGGAGCTGGCGCGGATGCGGGTGCGGGAGGTTGGACACGCGGAGACGGAGATGCAGATGGAGACGTAGTGGGCGCGGAGACTGGAGAGAAGCTCCGGCCATTCAACTTCCCAAGCACCTCAGACACCACGTCACGGATCATTGTTTCGTTCACGGCGCTCATGACAATTCACTCAACCTTTCGTGCTGAAAATCTGTTTATTAAAAACATCCACGCTATCCACGATGCCCACGATGACGGCGTCCACTGGCGATTCTTTCAAGCCGGGGGCGAGACGGGCACTGCTGCCCTGGCAGAACAAGACCATTTCGCCTTCGCCGCAGCCGACGCTGTCCACCGCCACGATAGTATTCACGCCGGGGCGAAATTTCGTCGGGTCTTTTTCGTCCACTAGCTGCGGGCGCAGCAAGAGGAGTTTGCGGCCCGAGAGATTCGGGCTTTTCTTCGTGGCGACCACGTTGCCTTCGACTTTGGCCAGAAACATAAATGTTAAAACGTTAAACGTATTTCGCGCTAAGGGCCGTCGCGGGCATGGCGTTCATCGCTTCCGCCCTTCAACGAACCTTCCCGCTTACTTCTTTTTCGGCAATACCGCTTCGACGTCGTTGTGCGGGCGCGCGATGACGTGAACGCTGACCAGCTCACCCTTGAGAGCTTTAATGGCCTGCGCGCCGGCGTCGGTCGCGGCCTTGACGGCGGCGACGTCACCCACCACGCACGCGGTCACGAGAGCGTTACCGACCTGGGTGACCGGGCCGACGAGCTCGACGTTCGCGGCCTTGAGCATGGCGTCCGTGCCCTCGACGAGGGCGACGAGTCCGCGCGTTTCAATGAGTCCGATTGCTTGTGGCATAATTCAGTTTTTGGTTGTTGGTTATCGCTGTTAAAAATTTTGGACTCCGGATGGACGCGGAAAAAGGGATGCCGAAACAAGGCACCTCACCCCGGCCCTCTCCCCATTTTGCTCCGCAAGCTCCGCAAAACGCGGAGAGGGAGAACCGTCGCCGGCCTGGTTGTCGTATCCGTGTCTATGCGCGTTCATCAGTGGTTAGTTTTTCTTTGTCTCCAGAAATCGTTTGGCTTCGCGCGCCACAACGAGTTCCTCGTTCGCGGGAATCACCAAAATTTTTACCGGCGAATCGGCTGCGCTGACGACGGCTTCGGTCGCGCGCGTGGATTGATTTTTCTCCGGGTCCATCCGGATGCCGAGATTTTCCAAGTCCGCGCAAATGGCCGCGCGCAATTCTGCGCGGTTCTCGCCGGCGCCGGCGGTGAACACGATGGCGTCCGCGCCGTTCAACTGCAGATAGAAGCTGCCCATCCAGTGCCGGGCGCTGGCCACAAAAACATCCAGCGCCAGCTTCGCGTTCGCATTGCCTTTGGCCGCCGC
>Ga0335083_10004362_pt1 | contig 18017 bp, 20 predicted proteins | sample Lox_Sample_42_FD_206716 | JGI IMG/M metagenome (GOLD analysis project Ga0335083, IMG submission 206716) | Soil microbial communities from Loxahatchee National Wildlife Refuge, Florida, United States - Lox_Sample_4.2 | ecosystem: Environmental > Terrestrial > Soil > Wetlands | place: USA...
GTTCCCGGCGTGGAGCAGGCCGGCGACGAGTTCATGAAAAGCATTTTCGCTTTGAAAGCCGGCGAAACCGGCGTGGCCGCCAACGAGCCGCAAACGGTGTACTACGTCGTGCAAATCGAAAGCGAGGAGCCCACTCTGGACGCGCTGCACGAAGAATTCATGGCTAAAATGTCCAACGAAATGTCTAAAATTCCGTATGCATTTGTCGGCCTGGAGGAGAACCAGGGGATGCCCCTCGCCTGGCTCAAGCAGGTGCAAAACGAATTTGGCTACCAATTGGCCCCCGGCGAAACGCTCTCCGACACGCGCTCCAGCAGCGTCGATTAGACGCGGCTGTTGGGCATTCACGATCACCGTGTTTGCAACTTCTGGTATCGTTGCCATCGTCGTGCCGTCGTGATTTAATTTGATTGAACTACAACGATACGAGGGGAAAACATGCGGCGATCGACATCTTATTTGCCCCGCGCCAATCGCTCAAATGCACGCTCCCAAAGGCCCGCGTTGCTTTCCCGTGCACTTCGCCTAGCACAGGCCGGCAACCGCCGGGCAGCCATCGACCTGCTCCGCGAATTGTCGAAGCAAACACCAACCGACGCGCTGGTCTGGTTTCATCTGGGCGCACTGCTCGATGCCGGCGGAAAAATGCGCCAGGCCATTCCTTGCTATCTCCGGGCGTTGCGCCTGAACCCGCGTCATCCGCAACACTACGAAATGTGCCTCTACCTGTGCAGTTCTTACCGCAAAACCGGCCGGCCACTGGCGGCTCGCCGCTGGCTAAAAAAAGCGGAAACCTTTGGCCACGACACCGCTTTGCAACGCCGCCTGCAGCGATTGCTGAATCGCCGGCAGCGGCTGCAAGACTAAACTATTTCACCACTGCACCAGTAATATGCCGTGATGACCACTGCCATTTCGCTCGTTCACCGCCTGCACCAGCACCGCGCGTGGGTAAACCAAAATTTACTTGCCGCTGCGGCGCAACTTAACGACGAGCAGCTCCGCCGCCCGTTTGCCATTGGGCAAGGCTCCGTATGGAAATCGCTCACGCACATGTACGCAGCCGAGTATGTTTGGCTGGCCGCGCTACAAGGGAACGAAAACGCCCTCGCGCCCGGCGATGTCCCGGGCCAATTGCCCGGCAATCAACAGGGGGAAGACGCCCTGCGAACGTTGGACGAGTTGCGCCAAAAATGGTCCGCTTTGGAAAAACGCTGGGCCGATGATTTGGCCGCGCATGCGCCGGAATCGCTCGACGAACTGGTTTACCGGTTCAGCGCGTCGTTTGGCGAGCGGTTTAGCTGCCGCCGCTCCGATGTTTTGTTGCACGTGTGCGCCCATGCACAATACACCACGGCCCAGGTTGTAAACATGCTCCGCCATTTAGGCGTGGAAAAACTGCCCTCCACGATGCTGATGGCCCTGGCCCGCCAGGAAGCAAAACAACAGCAACCTTGAAGGTCGCTTGGCCGTGCAACCGCGACAATGCACTGCTGCCAGCAGCTAGTAGGTACATCCGCGAGCGGATATCAAGTCGTAATAATCACGACAAGCACCGCCACGACTATGCACACGGCAATAAATAAAATCGCTTTGCGAAGCTGCGGATCCAGCCGACGGCGAATTCTCGGCAGGTTAACCGCTGTCTCCAGCGACGAACGGTCAATCTGAAATTCATCCAGCGGCTGGATTTCGTACACCGACGGCGGCGTGGGTTGACCCCAGGGGTTTCGACGGTCGTAATGGGCATCGTAACGGGCACGCCGCTCCGGATCGGAAAGAATTTCGAAGGCTCTTTGGACTCGGATAAACGCCGCGCGCACTTCTTGTTCGCGACCGATGTTCAAATCGGGATGGTACTTCTTCGCCAATCGCCGAAAGGCGACACAGATGTCATCCGCCGAGGCGGACGAATCGACCTCTAATTCTTCGTAATACGATCGCATGACCCATGAAGAAGTCGGCGAGTTACTTTGGCGTCGTGCATGGCACGACGTGCTGAACTCTTCTCTACCGCCCTGCGCTCGGTTTGCAACCAGGCCGCGGCATGGCGCTCCAGCCCGTGCCCAGTGCTTCCTTTCATTCGGCTACCATCGAACAACGCCATCACGACTGACTCCCCATCGCGGGAGGTTTGCCCCCACATTATAGCTAGTATCCTGCAGCGAAACCAGGGCACGCCCGCAGGTCAATCAACTGACGATGTCTACCTGGAATCTATTCCATTCCCGCTATGCCCCCTGCCGCAATCGGACCGTTGTGACGCACCGCAATCACATCGCTTTACAGCGATGGCGATTGATTTTTTAACACACCCGTGCGGAAGTATTAAAACTCAGCAATAATAGTGGCACAATCACAAATTAAACAAAGGAGCAAAGCAAGTGGAAATCAAACGCAGTGGCTCTCAACCCTCCGCCAAACCTCCGGCCGAGTATTTCACCGGCACGGTCCGGCTCGATCCGCTGTTTCAGCCCATCGCCCCGGCCCGTGCGGCCGGCAACAGTGTCACGTTTGAGCCTGGCGCTCGCACGGCCTGGCACACCCACCCGCTGGGCCAAACGCTCATCGTCACCGCCGGCTGCGGCCTGACGCAGCGCTGGGGCGGCCCAATCGAGCAAATTCGTCCCGGCGACGTGGTTCTGATTCCCCCGGGCGAAAAGCATTGGCACGGCGCGGCGCCCGCCACCGCCATGACCCACATCGCCATTCAAGAAATGCTCGACGGCAAGCAAGTCGAATGGCTGGAAAAAGTCACCGACCAGCAATACTCCCCCCGCGGCTAATCCTCCTTATCGCGCAGCGGACATGATGTTTCAGCGGTGTTTCGGCGGCCGTTCGGGTGGTGGGCCAATTTGAACATAGCCCGACTGTGTCAGTCGGGAAAAGCGGCTGTCGGAATTTCAAATTGTCCCACCACCGCCGTTCGATCATCAATCGGTCCCGGCGCGCCGGCACGATGCCCGCGACCCAAGCCCCGCGTCGGCCTCTGTTTCTCGGCCAAGTTGGAAACAGTTCCAGGGTGCTTTGCTAGCGCCGCCAGTGGAAATCGCCCCGCGATAGCAAAGCGCCAGCTCGCAAATTGATATTGCCCGATTTGACGCGCGTCGCTTGAATGTCCGCCGGGTGGGCACAAGCCGAGGTCCCGACGCTCGGATCGGCTAAACTGCTCCCGCATTCTTAAAAGGTGAACGCGCAATGAGCATTAAATTTTCACGCTTGGCGACGGCCGTGTTGCTGGTCGCTGTCATTTTCCTGATGTCTGGCCGCAGTTGGGCAATTTATAATGTGCTGGGACCTTCTAAAGACGAATGGGGGTTGAAGTACGACGTCCAGGTAAACGACGCGGGGGGCGATAAGGTGAACGTCGTTTTTACACTCGCCGACGAAGGTCGACTCAAGCCCATCTATTCCATCGAACTGATTGCAATGAATCCGGAAACCGACAGTCAAGGCGGTCACGGGTACGACGTGAAGGAGAAATTCGAGTTGAAACCAACCGCCGATGGTCGCCGCGTGGGGCAAGTGCAAATGCGCAAGGAATTTTTAGACCACGCCCAAATTCGGATCCTCACCGACAGGTTCGACGGCCAGCCACAACGGTGGTTAGCGAACTATGAAACTCCCATCCGGCGGTTCTTGGATAAAGGCCCCGCGGAGGTTCCGCCTCTCGCCTCACCGCTAGGATCGAAACTCACCAAATAAATGAATGGCGCCATGGCTCTCTGAGATCCCTAGCATTCAGCGCGGCTTCGCTACCGCGAGATAATTCTCTTGACCGCCGTTCGCCTTCTCATGCGCCGTTCCTGACGGATTGCCGCGCGAGGAAATACGGTCTGCAAGCATTCCCGCACCGCCTGCAGTCTCGAAGGTTTTGTAGTTTCCATGATCGTTCTCCTTAAAATCGCTCCCTAGGAAATCACGCGCAATTCCCGCTCCAACCCCGCAAATACTTGCGGCCCTCCCATCGTTCCCGCATAATTTGAAAGAAACAAGATCACATCAATAGCGTTCGCATCTTCGGCAAATCGGGCAACTCATGTTTTCGGAGACCGCCCAATGAAAAGCAATCCTATCGACTGGTTTGAAATTTACGTTCAAGACCTCGCCCGCGCCAAGCAATTTTACGAATCGGTTTTTCAAGTCAAACTGCAAAAGCTCGATTCACCGATTCCGGGAGTCGAGCTATGGGCGTTTCCCGGCGAAATGAACATCTACGGCGCGTGCGGCGCATTGGTCAAAATGGAAGGCTTTAACGCCACGGGCAATTCCACCATTGTTTACTTTCATTGCGAGGATTGCGCCATCGAAGAAGGCCGCGTCAAAGCCGCGGGCGGAAAAGTCCAGCGACCCAAATTCTCCATCGGCCAATACGGCCACATCTCCCTGATCATCGATACCGAAGGCACCCTCGTCGGCCTGCACTCGATGTAATCACACGATTGGTCATCGAATCCGTGCCACACAATCATAAAGCCGCGACCTCTGGTCGCGCGCATTCTCCCTCTCCCTCGACGGGAGAGGGCCGGGGTGAGGGTGAGCAGCAACTGGCTGCCTGGGGCAAAGGCCGCCGTCGCCCCAGCGATCGGCCCGTGCAAGCTATTGCCGCCGCAATTTCGCTATGGCACGATGATGGCAACTCAATTCGGCACTGCTGGACAAGCCAGCAGTGGCACCGCCCAGACGTTTTCCGATTATTTCCCCGATGGCGTACAACCTTGATGAGTAGCCCACCCCATAAACTGATTTCTCGTCGCGCTGCCAGCGATGCCTTGAAATCATCGCTGAAAAAGCGCAATCCCAGCTTCACGCCGCTCTGTTTCGCCTACCTGGCTGCGCTCCTATTTTTGGTCGGCATCTTCGCGCCCAGCTTCACCATGATTCCCAAATTTGGCGACGGCTTTTTCGAGCGGCTCGTTCGCCTGTTTGTCAGCAGCGACCTGGAACCACGGCAGTTTTCGCTCGTGGGCGGCATCCTGCATCTGTTCCAGGAGGGGCAATTATTTATCGGCGGCTTAATCCTGCTGTTTTCCTTGGCGTTTCCCCTGGCCAAGCTGATCGCCCTGATCCGCGCCATTCACCTCGGTTCTCGGGCCACCCAGCGCCATTTGAAAATGGTCGAGAGCCTGGGCAAGTGGTCAATGGTCGATGTGTTCGTCATTGCCTCGCTGGTCATTTGTTTCAAAGGTTTTCCAGGCGGCACCCACATTCAAGTGCAATGGGGGATTTATATCTTTGCCATTTCGATTTTGCTCTCGATGTGGGCCACCTACATTCTGAAGCAGCAATTCCACCCCGCCGCCGCGGTTAATTTGACGAGCGGCGCCGCAGCCGACTTGACCAGCACCACGGCGACGAGTTTGACCTGCGATGCAGAAAGTTCGGGCGATCACAAGATGCTCTAGTCCGCGTGCGCCTGCGGCATTTGCTAGTCGCTGGTTGCTAATCGCTCGACGCTTTCAGCTTACCGCCGCGGCTTCAGCACCACCACCGCCAGCGGCGGGAGAGTGATTTCAATCGAATGTGGGCGGCCGTGAGCCATGTGGTCGGTGGCCATGATGCCCGGGCCGTTGCCCAGGTTGCTGCCGCCGTAGAATTTGCTGTCGCTGTTGAAAATCTCTTCGTACCAGCAGCGTTCCGGCACGCCCAATAAATATCCTTCTCGCGGCACGGGAGTGAAGTTGCAGGCGACAACCAAAAAGTCGCTGGGGGTTTTCGCCTTTCGCAAATACACCAGCACGCTGTTTTGCCAGTTGTGGCAATCGACCCATTCAAAGCCGGTGTAATCGAAATCGACTTCGTGTAAGGCTGGCTCGCGGCGCATCAGTTGGTTGACGTCGGCCACCATTTTTTTCAAACCCTGGTGGCTTTCCCATTGCAGCAAGTGCCACTGCAAGCTTTCGTCGTAGTTCCACTCGTTCCACTGGCCAAAATCGCCCCCCATGAACAGCAGTTTTTTCCCCGGGTGTGTCCACATGTACCCGAGCAAAAGCCGCATGTTGGCGAACTTTTGCCACAAGTCGCCGGGCACCTGATCCAGCAGCGAACCTTTGCCGTGCACCACTTCATCGTGCGACAAGGGCAGCACAAAGTTTTCGTGAAAGGCGTAAATCAGCGAGAACGTGAGTTCATCGTGATGATACGTGCGATGGATCGGGTTTTTGCGGAAGTAGCGGAGCGTGTCGTTCATCCACCCCATGTTCCATTTCAGGCTGAAGCCCAGCCCGCCGACATACGTAGGGCGCGAAACGCTCGGCCAGGCGGTGCTTTCCTCCGCAATGGTCAGCACGCCCGGATGCTGCAAATGCGATTGGACGTTGAACTCCTTGATGAACGAAATGGCCTGCAAGTTTTCGCGGCCGCCGTATTCGTTGGGAATCCATTGGCCGGGCTCGCGGCTGTAATCCAAGTACAACATGCTGGCGACGGCGTCGACGCGCAGCCCGTCCAGATGATATTTATCGAGCCAAAACAGCGCGTTGCTAATCAGGAAATTGCGGACCTCGTTGCGGCCGTAATTGAAAATCAGCGTCCCCCAGTCCGGATGCTCCCCTTTGCGCGGGTCGTCGTGCTCGTACATGGCGGTGCCGTCGAAGCGGCGCAGGCCGTGGTCGTCACGCGGGAAATGGGCCGGCACCCAATCGACCACCACGCCAATGCCGTGTTGATGGCAGTGATCGACAAAGTACATGAAATCGTGCGGCGAGCCGTAACGGCTCGTGGCCGCATAGTAGCCGACCGTTTGGTAACCCCAGGAGCCGGAGAACGGATGCTCGCTGACGGGCAGCAGCTCGATGTGCGTGTAACCCATCTCCAGGCAGTATTCGACCAGTTGATGGGCCAGCTCGCGATAGGAGAGCCAGCGATGCGGATCGTCGACCGGCCGGCGCCAACTGCCCAAGTGCACTTCGTAAAACGACATGGGCTTGTCGAGCGCCTGACGCTCGTGGCGATTGCTCATCCAGCCTTCGTCGTGCCAACGATAACGGTCCAAGTCGACCACCTTGGATGCCGTGCGCGGCGGAATTTCCGCGGCGAAGCCCATGGGGTCGGACTTATCGACTTCGCCACCGTGGGCTTGCTTCACGCGGAATTTGTACAGCGTGCCTTCGCTTAGGCCGGGCACAAACAATTCCCAAATGCCGCCGGGGATGTGCTTGCGAAGCTGGTGGCGTCGGGCGTCCCAATTGTTGAAATCGCCGATGATGCTGATGCCCTGGGCGTTCGGGGCCCACACGGCAAAGTTCACGCCTTCCACGCCGTTCACGGTGCGCACATGGGCGCCCAGCTTGTTGTAGCACTGCCAGTGCTGGCCCTCGCCCAGCAGGTGCAAATCGTAATCGGACAGCAGCGGTGGAAAAGCGTAAGGATCGTGCATCGTGGTTTGCTCGCCCTGCTGGTTGACTTCCTTAATGAAATACTGCGAAGCCAGTTCCGGCTCCGGCGTGGGACATATCGCCTCGTACAAACCGGCCGGATGAATCCGCCGCATCGGCTGCGAACCGCCGTGGGCCGGATGGATAATCCAGGCTTGCTTCGATAGCGGCAGGTAAGCCCGAACCGCCACCGCCCGACGGCCCGAATCGATCACCTCATGCGGCCCGAGGATTTCGAAAGGGTTTTCGTGCCGCCCTTCCACCAAAGCCCGTACTTTCTCCAGCTCAACACTAGTTCGCACAACCGTGTCCTCCAAATTGCTTCCGTTCAAGCGTGATTTTGCCTTGTTTGGCATCGTTTCGTCCAGCCACCAACCAAGAAATGCCCCGATATACGAGAAAAATGGTGAAAATTGTGGTCATTCTTCCTACCTCCCCCTCGTGCGATTTTTATGCCCAAATTGGCAGTCGACTTCGTGCACCTGCAGGGCGCGGTCGAGCCGGCGCCACAAATCGTAATTCTTTACCGGCACCATTTGGCCATGCCACTCCCATTGCCAATTGTTTTCCCGCCAATCGTCCAGTCCGTAATCGATGCCGCGACGAACATAATTGCTGCTGGTTTGCAGCGTGACTTTGGCGGGCGAATCGATCGCTTCCAAACCCCGCACGACGGCCAGCAATTCCAGCCGTTCGCCGGGCAGTGTGGGTTCAGCATCTTCGACATCAGCCTGTTTACGACCGTCCGGCGTCTGCAGCACAAAGTGCCATTTCCCGGCATGGTCCTTACTACGGCATTCAGTTCTCAGCAGAAAATGGGGAGCGCAGACAGGCATGGCAGCAGGGTGCGAAAGGGAAAACAAAAAACAAACGGAAACCATCGCCCATACAGTTTTACTTATCGCCAGACTTTCCCCAGGCCATTCAGTTTTCCGCACCGCAAAAGTTTGCCAAATGTCTGTTCGACGGGCTCTTAGCCGTTACAATCGGCGGCGAGCGCAATCCCGGACTTTGAGGTCGGCCATTAAAGAAACAAAATGAGCGCATTTCTCGCGGATCATCGCTCGCTGGAAAGTCAATTACGCCAGCTGTTTAACGTGGTCAAGCACCAGTTGACCGTTGGGCCGTTCCAGTTCCGCATGCTCCATCCCCGCTCGGCCGACGAACTGATCGACGAAGCCGAATTCAACCGCGACGAACGGTTGCCTTATTGGGCCGAAATTTGGCCATCCGCCTTTGTGCTGGCCGGACGAATTGCGGAATTCGCCCAAGCCATTCAAGCCCAGGGGTTGCAACCCCTGGGCTTGGGCGACACTAGCGGCATGCGACAGCCGCGGTTGTTGGAACTCGGCTGCGGCTGCGGTCTGGCGGTCATGTCTGCATTATCTGCCGGATTTTCCGTCACTGCCGTCGATTACTACCCGGAAGCGCTCGACTTCGTACGCCTCAACGCCGTTTTTAACGGCCTGCCGCTACCGGAGACCCGCACCGTCGATTGGCGAAACTACCCGAATGACCTCGTCGAATTCGACATGGTCGTTGCCGCCGACGTACTGTACGAGCGCGATTATTGCCGGTTAATTGCCGGAGCATTTCGGCAATCGCTGCGACCCGGTGGTCTCGGGCTGCTTACCGATCCGCAGCGAATCAAAGCCGAGGCATTTCCCGACGAGTGCGTCCGCGCAGGTTTGCACATCCGCGGCCCGCAAGTGTCCGGACCGCTTGGTGTTCCCGGCGGCGATCCCGGCGTACGGCAAACAGTGAATTTGTTTGATATTCAACGTCCTGCGAGCCGCGCAATTTGAATGAAAAAATAAAGCCCAGGGGCGCCATCCCCTGGGCTTTAGAGCGCGCCGTTGCGCGACCCAACGAGAACACAAGAACAATTCCGAACTTCGTGGCCCGGCTTTCCACAACACCGTACGTCGCGCTTAGGCTGCCTCGGTCATGAGTTTCAGCGCCGGCACTTCGCCGGTGATGCCCACAATCCATTCTTCAAAAATGCGCACATCCAAAGCGGAGGCGCTGATCGCTTCCGGATGGAATTGCGTGCCCAGCACCCACCAGGCGTCGGTCTTGCTTTCAAAGGCCTCGATGACGCCGTCCGGTGATCGGGCGCTGACCATGAAGGCCGTGGACAGCTCGTCGACGGCCATGTGGTGCATGCTGTTGACGCGGATTTCGCCGTCGCCAAACACGCGCTCCATCAGCGTGCCGGGCACCACCTCCAATCCGTGGCGATGAGCTGTATCGAGCGAATCGGTGTGCGGAATGGCCTTAGGCATATCTTCCGGAATGTGTAAGTACAAATTGCCCCCTTGCGAAACATTAATGAGCTGCATGCCGGCGCCAATGCCGAAGACAGGAATCTTTCGCTTGGCGACCAGTTTCATCAGCAGCCTGTCCGATTCCTCGCGGCGGGCGTCCATCAACCGTGTGCTCGGATGCAACATGTAGCCGTCGTTGCGCGGGTCCAAGTCGGCTCCGCCGACCAACACCACGCCATCGAGCAAATCTAGAATTCGGTTCATGTCGTCGGCCTCGGTTAATGGCGGAATGACCACCGGCACCCCGCCCACAGCCGACACACAATCGTAATAGCCGGAGGCGATGTACGAAAAACTTGGCGCATCCTTTTTGCCAGTCCGATAGTCCGCGTTCATACCGATTAAAGGCTTCTTGCGCATGGCACTTCCTCCTTGACACATCGTGTGTCTGAAATTGGGGTGAACAAGATACGGCCCAAGCCGCTCGACGCCGGCGCGGCGTCTAACAGAATAGCTGGCATGTTTCCGTCCCTGAAATCACGCTGCTGTGTTGCCGCCGAAACACGTCAGGCCAAGTTCGGATTCCTTCCGTACTTTGCCCCCCACGAATTGTTCGGCGAGCAACGGTCCACGATCGAAAACCATCTGGCCGTGTCACCCCAGCCAGAACATTCAAACTGGCCGCCAATGTAGCGACCCGCTCGCGGCCTGCAAGCTTTTCGGTTATTTTGCGTGCAGGAAGCGATGCTATCGCAAGATAGTGTGCTAGCGGATGAGCTAAGGGAAGTAAGGAGTGAGTGGTGAGGAGTGAGTGGTTGTGGACGAAATCGTGTGGAAATTCAATGCGCCATTCAAAGGGGCAAAACATGCTCGAGAAAAGTCGTTACCGGTTGGAAGAGTTTGAACTGTATCAGGCGGCGCGTGATTTTCGGAGGAAGATTTACGGATTGCTTTCAGCACTGTCCAACACTGAAAAATATTGCCTCGACCAACAAATGCGGCGAGCTGCGGTTTCGATCACGAATAATATCGCCGAAGGGCATGGGCGTTGGCATTACCAGGAGAACATTCAGTTTTGCCGAATGGCGCGAGGGTCACTGGAAGAAATTATCGATGACCTAACCGTGTGCGAAGATCAACACTATCGCAGTTCCGCAATGCTCATCGAACTGAAACAGCAAGCCTATCAATTAATTTCGCGGATCAACGGCTATATTTCCTACTTGCGAAAATCGCAACTTAACAACAGGAGTGAGTAGCAATAACCACTCACTCCTCACCACTCACCATGCCCTTCTCCCAGGTTTGCATCGAATCATTGGGTTACACGTTGCCGGACGAAATTATTTCGTCCGAGGAAATCGAGCGACGCTTGGAGCCGCTGTATGCGCGGTTGAAGTTGCCGGCCGGCCGCTTGGAATTGATGACCGGCATCCGCGAGCGCCGCGTGTGGCCGCCTAACACGCTGCCCAGTCAAATCAGCATCGTCAGCGGCGAGCGCGCAATCAGCGTCGCCGGAATCGATCGGCGCGATATCGGCGCACTCATTCACGGTTCCGTCTGTCGCGATTTTCTGGAGCCCGCCACGGCCTGCCGCGTGCATCATCAGCTCGGTCTGCCGTCGCAGTGTTTAATTTACGATGTGTCTAACGCCTGCCTGGGCCTGCTCAACGGCATGGTGCAGGTGGCCAACATGATCGAACTGGGGCAAATTCGCGCCGGGCTGGTTGTGGCCAGTGAAGTCAGCCGGCCCCTGATGGAAACCACCCTCGCCATGCTCAACGCCGACCAAGCGCTGACTCGCGACACGGTAAAGCCGGCGCTCGCGTCGCTCACGATTGGCTCGGCCAGCGCGGCGGTGTTGCTGGTGCATCGTGAATTGAGCCGCACACAGAATCGGCTGCTCGCCGCGGTGGGGCGCACCAATACGGTGGCCCATGAATTGTGCCACAGCGGGCGCGACGAAACCGTCGGCGGCGGCATGGCCCCCCTGATGCAAACCGATGCCGAAACGCTCATGCACGAAGGCATTGCCGTCGGCCACGAAACGTTCGGCCAACTGCTCGCCGAACTCGGCTGGACCAATGCCAACGTTTCCAAAACGGCGTGCCATCAAGTGGGCTCGGCTCATCGCAAAATGATGCTCGAAAAATTCGGGCTGAACCCGGCCAACGATTTTGTCACCTATCCCTGGCTCGGCAACACGGGCGCAGCGGCGCTGCCGGTCACGCTGGCCGTAGGCATCGAGCAGGCGCATTATTGCGGCGGCAATCGAGTGGCCCTGCTCGGCATCGGCTCGGGCATCAACGTACTGATGCTGGCGATGGAATTGCAGCAGGGTTTGGTTTCAGGCGGCAAACTTGGTTAACTCCTTTTCATTCTGTGATTTGACCGTGGGGCATTTCACTGCGAAAATAAACACGCTACAAACGCCACGATAGGTGAAAAAGAACTTGCTATGAGCAATCATCCCTCGACCGATGAACCATTTGGCTTTCCGGCCGGGGCCGGGGAGCGTATCACGCTGGATGAATACCGCCGCCGGGCCGCCAAGGGAGGACACAGCACTTCCAACACCTTCGAATTATTGGAAGGCGTGGTCGTGCCCAAGTGCCGTCAAACACTGCGACACGAAACGGCGGTTGAAAAACTGCGCGACTACATCGGCATCATGATCCCCAACGGCTGGCACTTGCTGGTTCAGCAACCGATTGCCTGCGGCGATAGTCAGCCGGAGCCCGATTTGGCCAGTGTCTGCGACGTGCTCGATGAATACGCCAACCGCCCGCCCAAGGCGGAAAATGTTTCGCTGGTGGTGGAAGTGGCCGACGGCTCGCTGCTGGCGGACCGCACGCTGAAAGGCCGCATTTATGCGCGTGCCGGTGTGGTTTGCTATTGGCTGCTCAACCTTATCGACAGCCAATTGGAAGTATTTAGCAATCCCAGCGGGCCGGTGCCCATGCCGGGCTATCGAGAAAAACGGGTTTACCGCACTGAAGATAAATTGTCGCTGGTGATCGGTCTGGACGATTTGGGCACGGTCCGGGTCGGCGACATTCTGCCATGAAGCGGAATGCCAACTGACCAGATGCACGGAAAAAGCCACGGATGAATACGGATTTTAAAAGCTGATCCTGCTGACTGATTTTAGCTAATTCAAAATCAGGAACTGAGCAGTTTTAATCTTGCATCTGTTTTTCATCTGTGCTCATCCGTGTTCATCTGTGGCTAGTCCTCTCTGCGCCTCCGCGTCTTTGCGGTTCAAAATCATTCGCGCAAAGCGCGGCGGATGAGGTCGTGATCGAAATAATTCACGCTCATCCCGGCGTCGATGACGATTTGCTGGGCGTTGATGCCGCTGGAGCGCGGGCTCAGTAAAAAAGCTGCGGCGTTGGCGACTTCTTCGGTTTGCACCGCCTGTTTGCGGAGCGTGGCCTGTTCCGCGTACAAATACGCATCGACATAGCCGGGAATTCCGGCCGAAGCGGACGTTTTTAACAAACCCGGCGCGACGGCGTTGAACCGCACCCGGGAAAACCCGCTGAACGATTTGGCCAGAAACGCCAGCGACGAATCGAGCGCCGCTTTGACCGGCGCCATGAACCCGTAGTTTTCCGCCGCCATGCGCGTGGTTGAAATCGAGACGCTTACGACCGACGCGTCGGGATCGAGCAGTTCGCGCAGCGCATTGGAGACCGCGATCAGCGAATAGCAAGAAATATCAACGGCCTTCAAAAACGCGATCTTGGGCGTTTCGTGAAACGGTTTTGGTCCCGCATTAGTTTCGGCGGTGCCGTAATCTGCAAAAGCGATCGAGTGGCATAGCCCGTGCAGCTTCGGTCGGATTTCTGCCAACTGACTTCGCAGTCGAACAATTTGCTCTTCGTGCTCCACGTCGCACACCAAAATCGGCACGTTGCCGACCAGTTTTTGCACGTTTTCGCGCCGGGCTTCACTGCGAACCGAGTATACCACGTCGACGCCAGCCTCGGCCAGCACACGCCCCACGTGCCAGGCCACGCTTTTGCGATTGGCCACGCCCATGACCAACACCGTTTTGCCCTCGAGTTGCAGGAAATCAGTCACGGTGTCGCCTCGCTCTTGGCCACCAACATGCAAGCGAATTCCAACCGGGCAGACACTTTTCCGGCGCAGGTGACTTTGGCCTCGAAGAAATATGCTTCGCCAAGCCGTTCGCGCAGTTGCACTTCGATTTCGATCGTATCGCCAGGGCGAACCATTTGTTTGAAGCGCACTTCGTTCATCCGTGTGACGACAGGCATGGTTTGCGAATCAGCATCATCCGAACGCTGAGCCGCAGAGGTCGGTGGATTTTTGCTGCCCAGCAAAATCGCGCCCGCTTGCAGCGCGGCTTCACACAACATCACCCCCGGCACAACCGGCTCGTCAGGGTAATGTCCGGCGAAAAACCATTCGTCACCGGTGAACCGTTTGCGGCACACAATCCGGTCGCTGTCGCGAGCCACGATTTCATCCACTAGCAAAAACGGCGGCCGATGCGGAATGGCAGCGTAAATTTCAGCCAGGTTATTGTTCATCGGAGTTATTTGAACTACAGAGACACTGAGAAATAAAGAAGAGATTCATAAGGAAGCCAGGAAACCAGGAATGACGATAAATACAAACAATTCATAACTGCCTTCAATCTAACTTATTCCTGCATTCCTGGATTCCTTATAAAAACATCTGCCCGCTTCGTTCCTCTCTGCGTCTCCGAGTCTCTGCGGTTATTCTGCCGCCACCACATCACGAGACCTGGATTTCGTCAGCAGCGCATCCACGTCGTTCGCCACGATCACGCCGTAGTTCATCGCGCCCAGCCACCCTGACATGATAATGCCCACGCTGCCGGCATGGTACAGCCCAACAATTTGCTGAGGCAATCCGCGGGAAATCGCCAGACCTTCGAACTTGGTGCCAAAGCTCGCCCCCTGTACATGCCGGGTGTAATGCTCGAAGGTGCGGGGCGTTGACGCTTCGGCATGGTCGAGCTTGTCTCGCACGCCCGGCACGTATTTTTCCAGTGTGGCCAGCGTGGTTTCGATCAGGTCGCGCTTGCTCAGTTCGTATTCCTCCTCATTCAACGTGGACCAATCTTCGTATCGGGCATTCGTGCTGGAAACGACCAGGCAACGGTCGCTGCCCGGCCGAGTTTGCGGGTAGTAAAACGAAAACGTACGGCTGGTAATATCGCGGCCCAAGAGCAGGTCGGTGCGAAACAGCGGCGCTACGGAGCTAAACAGCAAATCGCCGCAGGCGGCGGCGATCATCTCGCCCGGCTTCAGCGCCATGTACACCTGCGTGCTGGAATTGTTAAGCCGTACGGCCCGGGCTTCGTCGACAAACTGTAAATCGAAATGATCCTCGCCCACCAACTTGAAGATGGTCGATTTCAAATTCGCGTTGGAAACCACGGCGGAGGTTTTGATGTCGCGCCCATTCACCCGCACGCCGACCACGCGGCGGCGGCGATCGACGAGAATTTGCTCCACGTCGCAGCGAATGCGCACGTCGACGTCATTGCGCAGAAGCTCCTCGTGCATCAGCTTGATGAGCCGATCGGTTCCGCCCTCGAAGGTATATACTCCCTTCGACATGAAATTGGAAAACACAATGCCGTAGGTAATGGCCGGATCTTCCAGCGTGGAGCCGTTGGCATAAGTGATGGGCTCCATCAGCAGGCGAATCACGTCCTCGCGTCCTGGAAAGAACCGCTGAAACAATTGGCCCACAGTGGCCGATTGGTCGTCGTAAAAATTCATTCGCCGCACGGTATCGAAAAACGAGCTGACTTGCGGCTGCGGCACGCCGAATTGCGTGGTTAACAGCCGGATAAAATCGTCGCGATCGAACGACGTGGTCAGCGAGAACATGGGATTGTCGAAGCGAATGTGCTTCAATTGCACAATCGAATCGGCGATTTCCTGCGTCCAATAGCGGCGGCAGCTTTTGATCATGCCGATCGGAAAGCCGTGCAGCGAAATATCAAAAATATGCCCCCCCGGGCGGCGAAACCACGTGGCCATGCCTCCCAGCTTATAATGTTGCTCCAATAGCATTACTTTTTGCCCAGCGCGGGCCAGCGTGTTGGCACAGGTGAGCCCGGCCAGACCGCTGCCAATGACGATGCAATCGTACGCTTCGGCAACGTCGTTCAAAAAATCGCGAGGCATGGCGTGGAAGGGACGAGGATCGGGGGCCAGGGGGTGAAGAATTAGAAAGCGTGTGGCGCATTGATTATCGCAGCAGCATGTTCGCCACCTGAATGCCGCTGGTGAGCGCGCCGACAATGCCCACGTAACCTTGATCGGCGCCGCACACCCACAGGCGTTCCAAGTGCGTTGTTGCATCGTACCGTTTTTGCGGTGCGCCGTACACGGCCCCACGGTCGTGGCCGGTAAAGTGGCGAATGGTTGTGGGGGTAAAGGTATCGTGCGCCACCACGTGCCGGTGCAGATCGGGGAGGAAGCGGGCTGCGGCATCCAGCATTTTTTGATGCCAATATTGCTTCTGCGATTGGTATTCTTCCGGCTCCAGCGCGACCCAACGGTCGAAGTTGGCCAGCGCGGTCAGCCGAATGGTTCCTTCAGCAGGCTGTGGCGTTTTGGCATTTTCGGGTGCGATACTTTCGACGGCCGCCGAGTAATCGTAATTATTCGGCGAGCACATGATGCCGCTTTGCACATCGGCGAAATCATCGGGCCGGGAGTAATGGAATTGCGGCGAATTGTTGTAGAACACAATGGTATCGGAAAATCCCAAATCACGCGGCTGGCAATCGAGCGTGCAGATCGATTCGATGAAGGTCATATTTCCCGCTGAGCTGACAGCCGGTGATGAATCCGTCGAGTATGCATTGCGTTCGTCTGATTTCGTCTCGTTAGCCCCCACGACAACCGCGGCTGGCCGTCGCACTGAAGCACACAGCCGCATCGTTTCGTTCCAACCGGCCGATGAAATCACTTGCTTAGCCGCCAACTCCGTGCCATCGTCCAATCGCACGCCTTCGATTTCGCTTGCATCGCCAACAATTTGCTGCACGCCGGAGCGTAATTTCAGTTCTCCGCCAAGCTCCTTGAACCGCCGCGCCAGCGGTCTTAAAATGGTGCGAATGCCACCCCGCGGCCGGCACAACCCTTCCAAAAAAATTGCCCGAAACAACACGCTGAACGAGCCCCAGTCCATGTCGTGTTCGGTCGCGCTGCCGTAAAACATGACCGGGCACAACAGCATTTCGATCAATTGCGGATTGCTCAACTTGTCTGCCAAAACTTCCCGCGCCGAAGCGGCTGCCGCCGCCGATTGCAGTTGATCGTAATCCAACAGCGCAGCGAGCAAACGCTGATAATTCTCGCGCTGGCCGGGAAAAGCCCGCTCGATTTCCGCCGCCAAAAGCGCCGAGTCGTTATTGAAGCGCAGCCGCACGTCAGGAAAAGCGATGACCGAGCCATTCTGTTCGGCCAATTCAAAATCGTCCCAGCCAATTCGCAATTGCCGCAGTAGTCGCGGCAATGGTCCGCGCTTGGCCCCGCGGGGAGCAAAATTGGTCAGCGCGTGCAGGCCGACGTCGTAATTGCGTCCATCCAGGCGATAATACGAATTCAATCCGCCGATGGCGTAGTGCCGCTCCAGAATGCACACGCGGCGATCGAACATCGCCAGGCGAATGCCGGCCGCCAGGCCCGACATGCCCGCGCCGATGATGATGACGTCGTACATGGGAGGCGGAAAGGGGCGAGAGATCAGGGGCGCGAGGCGAGAGGCGAGTTAATTCGTCCCTTCTTCCGCCATCAGGCCCGTTGCAAACCGCTCATCAACGGTTCTAAATACTTCACCGTGCCGGCAAGCGTGGCCAGATGAATGTAATCATCCTCGGGAATTTGGATGCGATAACGCTTGCGCAGTTCCATCACGATGTCCAGAAAATCCATGCTGTCCAGCTCAATTTGCTCGCGCAACGGCTTATCGTCCGCGAGGTGGCTCAAATCCTCGTCGGGCACAATATCGGACAAAATGTTGATGAGTTCTTCGCGAATATCCGTCGCCGTCATGCTTCACTCTCCACGAATATGCAAATCCAACATCCACAGATTAACACAGATAAACACAGATAAAAATGGGGCTTAAATCCGGCAGCCACTGCAAATCGAAGCGAAAATCCCCTGATTTGCGAAAACCGGTGCAAAGCGAGTGGCTTACCGATCCCTTAAAAATCCGTGTCCATCTGGCTTTGTTGAAACCCTATTGATTCCAATGGGAAAACAGTTTACATCAATGCGTCATGGAAACCACACGTGCGATGACGCGGTCGCCGGTGGCGTTGGCCAGGAAGGCCGTCGAAATTGCGCAACGT
>Ga0335083_10004366_pt1 | contig 18012 bp, 17 predicted proteins | sample Lox_Sample_42_FD_206716 | JGI IMG/M metagenome (GOLD analysis project Ga0335083, IMG submission 206716) | Soil microbial communities from Loxahatchee National Wildlife Refuge, Florida, United States - Lox_Sample_4.2 | ecosystem: Environmental > Terrestrial > Soil > Wetlands | place: USA...
CCTGGGCCAGCAGCGCCAGCAAGTCATCGCCTACCCGGAGTAAGCGGAGCACGGAACACCGACCCTGAGCTGCCTTCGCAGTAGCCTGTCCTATATATCTCGACGAAAAGAATCTTTATATAAGGATATTGCATCTACTCACTGTGCAACCAAAAAGGCTGCACTCAAGGAGCGCAACTGAATGTCCAGGAAACCAACCGCCGGCCAACTCTGGATCGTCCTCGCACGCTGCCACAAAGCCTTGAGCCTGCTGGTCGAGCGTAGCGTGGCACATGCTGGACTTGGTCTTAGCGACTTCATGACCCTTGAGGCGCTGCTCAACAAGGGTCCGCTGACGATCGGCGAGCTTCAGGTCAAAGTCCTGCTGGCCAGCGGATCAATGACCGCAGCCGTCGACAGGCTTGAAAAGAAAGGCTGCATCATCCGCAAGGCGGATGCTCACGACCGGCGCGCGAGAGTCCTGGAACTGACCAGCGAAGGCAGAAAACTGATCAAGAAGATCTCAGCAGAGCATCTGGCTGAATTACAGACGTGGGTTTCGGTCCTCAGCGAAAAAGAGAAGGAAGACGCCTACGCAATCCTCAGGAAACTTGGCCTGCACGCAGCCGCCATTTACGAGGCAGAAAACGCAGCAAGATAAAGCCGCCATTCCGAGCTGGCGGGCGAATTCACGAATAAAGCAGAAGGGAATCATTATGAAAACTCCAATCGTAGGTCTTCATCACGTAACGGCAATCGCGTCCGACCCGCAGCGCAACCTGGACTTCTACACTCAGGTCCTCGGCCTTCGTTTCGTGAAGCGCACCATCAACTTCGACGACCCGGGCACGTACCACTTCTATTTCGGAGACGACACTGGCAAACCCGGCACTATCCTCACCTTCTTTCCCTGGCCGCACGCCAGAAAAGGACAGATGGGCGCAGGCGAAGTGATCGCGACTGCATTCTCGATCCCTGTGGGCTCGCGTTTGTTCTGGATCGAGCGCCTCAAGGCCAACGGCGTCAACGTTCAGGAGCACACCCGCTTCGGTTCTGAAGTCATTTCGTTCAGCGATCCTGACGGCATGATCATCGAGCTCGTTGAGCAGAAAGAAGCGAATCCCGGAGCCGCCCCGCGCTATGCCGACGTCCTAGCCTCGAAGGCGATCCAGGGCTTCCACGGAGTCACGCTGCTTGAGCGCAGCCTTGAAAACACCGAGGAACTGCTCAGCATCATGGGGCTTAAAAAGATCAGTGAAGAAGAAAACTTCGTCCGCTTCGCTCCTGAAGGCAACGCACTTGGCCGCTTCATCGACATCAAACTCGATTCGGCAGCACGTCGGGGCAGCATGGGAGCAGGCACAGTCCATCACATCGCCTTCCGCAACACCGACGACGCGGCGCAGGCCGATTGGCGCAGAACTCTGGCGCGCTATCTCTCGGTCACGCCGGTGCAGGACCGCACCTACTTCCACTCGATCTACTTCCGCGAGCCGGGAGGCGTGCTCTTCGAGATGGCAACTGACAATCCTGGTTTCCTGATCGACGAGCCGGCCGAAAGCCTTGGCGAGGAGTTGCGCATCCCCGAATGGTACGAGCCGAACCGCCGCGCGATCGAAGCCCACATCGCTCCGATCACGTTGCACAAAGCAGCCGTTGTTAAAGGTGAAGAAGTAGGAGCATCGCGATGAACACCCTTGGTCCACATGCAGCACAACCGATTCTGCAGGTAGGCACGCCTCTCGATCGTGCGGCAGGAGCCATCCTCCTGCTGCATGGCCGGGGAGGATCGGCCGAGGACATCCTTGGCCTCGGCGAAGCGCTCGCCGACGACCGCTTCGCTCTGCTCGCTCCACAGGCTGCCGGGCACACCTGGTATCCCAACTCGTTTCTTGCACCGCGCCGCCAGAACGAGCCTTGGCTCTCTTCCGCCCTTCGCAAGGTAGAAGAAGCGCTCGCTCTGGCCACCGGCACCGGAATCCCCACCGAGCGCATTGCAATCGCGGGATTCTCGCAGGGAGCCTGTCTCGCCACCGAGTTCGTGGGACGCCACCCGCAGCGCTACGCCGCTCTGCTCGCCTACACCGGAGGCCTGATCGGTCCGCTCGACGAGCCGATCACGCTCACCGGAAACCTCAACGGAACTCCTGCACTCTTCAGCTCCGGAGATCCTGATCCGCACGTGCCCTGGCAACGCGTGCAGCAGTCGGCAGACCTCCTCGCGAAGATCGGCGCTCAGGTCTTCACCGAGCGTCATCGCGGACGCCCGCACACCATCCTGTCCGGTGAAGTCCGGCAGGGAAGAGAGCTCTTATCCGCCGTCCCCGCACTCTAAGCCCCCTGACGGTACGGATACCCCACCTTCGCGAAGCTAAGGTGGGTATTTCTTTGCGTTCTTCGCGTCTTTGCGGTGAAATGCCCTCTGGGTCCTTTGTGGTGAAACACGGGGGACTGTCAACTGACAACTAGAAGCGAGCAGCTAGAAGCTAAAAAGCTGGACATGACCTACGCTACCTACCCCAGCCTTCGCGACCGTGTCGTCGTTGTCACCGGAGGAGCCTCCGGCATCGGCGAGCACATCGTCGAACACTTCGCCCACCAGGGATCCCGTGTCGCCTTCCTCGACATTGCCGACGAACACGCCTCGCACCTTATCGCCGGCCTCAAGGACGCACCCTCCAAGCCGCTGTATCGTCATTGCGACCTCACTAACGTCTCCGCCCTCACGGCTGCGATCAACGACATCGCCGCTCGCTTCGGAACCATCGACGTCCTCGTCAACAACGCCGGCAACGACACTCGTCACGCCACCGAAGACGTCACACCCGAATCCTGGGACCGTTGCATCGCCATAAATCTGCGTCAGCAGTTCTTCGCCATCCAGACAGTCATCCCCATCATGAAGCGCGCCGGCCGCGGCTCGATCGTCAATGTCAGCTCGATCAGCTGGCTGATCCCCAGCACAGGACTCCCCGGTTACGTGGCCTCCAAGGCCGGCATCGTCGGACTCACCCGCACCCTCGCCCATGAACTCGGCCCCCACAACATCCGCGTCAACGCCGTGCTCCCCGGAGCTATCGCCACCGACCGCCAGCGCCGCCTGTGGTACACCGAGGAGTACAAAGCCGAGATCCTTCGCAACCAGGCCCTCAAGCGCGTCCTCACGCCCGATGAAGTCGCGCGCCTCATCCTCTTCCTCGCTTCCGACGACAGTTCTGCAATCACCAACCAGAGCCACATCATCGACGGCGGCTGGGTCTGATGGTTTTCCGGTAATCAACTCACCTTGGCTAGAGCGCACTCCGGCAAATTTCGAGGAACCCCTTGACAAACTCCGCCGCAGACTTAACCCTCATTTGGGGCTTTGAATCGCTCCGAACCGCTGTCTAAATCATCTCCGCCTTATTCCAGAAAGATTCAGGAGAAAGTCATGAACACCACCCGCACTCAATCCCCGTCGCTTTCCTCAAAAGCCGCTGCCATTCTCACACTCGCAGCCTTCATACAGCCGATAGGCGCCCAGAACCCGGCTATGCAGCAGAAGGTTCAGGAGATCAAGCAATCCCAGGCCTTCAACAAGGAGATGCTCGCCCGCTACACATGGCAAGAGAGCGAGACCATCAGCCTGAAAGGCGAAGTCAAGAAGACAAACATGTACCTGGTGCGGATTGGCCCTGACGGTACCCAACAGAAGACTCCGATCGATGCCCAGCCGCCAGCCCAGCCCAGCGGCGGCCGCCTGAAGCGGCACATCGTTGAGAAGAAGAAAGAGGAGTTTGAAGATTACGCTCAGCAGATCGGCGCACTTGCCAAGCAGTACGCGCAGTTCGATCCCGACACCTTCCAGCAGGCGTTTCAGAAGGGCAATGTCTCCTTCACGCCGGGTCCTGAAGGGGTCATCACCCTTACGATCACCAACTATCTCAAGCCAAACGATAAGGTGACGCTCACCTTTAACCGTCAACAGAAGGGCTTGCAGAGCTTCAACGTTGCGAGCTATCTCAACGACCCCAGCGACGCCGTCAAGATTGCGGTCCAGTTTGCCAAGATCCCCAACGGACCGAATCACGTCTCGACGATGCAGGTCGATGGAGTCAGCAAACAGCTCACAGTCAACATCGCAAACTCCAATTACCAGTTGGTCTCCTGACAAAACCCAACCGACAGCCCCAGCTTGCCTATCCGGCTGGGGCATTTCTTTCTGTCGGCGTTGGAAATTGCGTCTGCGACCTTTGCGCTCTTGGCGCCTTTGCGTTGAATCGCTGTTCTTTCCTGGCAATCGCCAATCCCTGCCCCTGACTCCAGCCGTTTTACAATCGCCTGTGATGAAGTCCCTCCTCTGGATCGCCCTGCTGACCCTCCCGGCCGCTGCGATCTCCCAGACTTCACCCTCTTCCGATCAGGCCGCTGCAACTGAAGCCTTTCGCGCCGGCAGCGCCGCCATGGAGAAGAACGACCTCGCCCGTGCGCATACCGAGTTCGCGAAAGTCGTCCAGCTCGCCCCCAACGTCGCCGCAGGCCACAGCGCCCTCGGTGTGGTCCTCTACGGCGAAGGAAACCCCTCCGCCGCCATCCCCGAGCTCGAGCAGGCCCACAGTCTCGACCCTAACGACACCACCGCAACTCTCAACCTTGCCCTCAGCTATTCCGCGCTCGGTGCTTATGACAAAGCACTTCCGCTTTTCAAGCAGCTCGACGCATCACAGGTGCAACTTGCCCCGAGCGATCTCACTGCCTATGCCCGTGCACTCGACGCCGCCGGAGATCCCGAGGCTGCCCGTTCCAAGATCGCCGCTGCTCTCACCCAGGACCCCAACAATTCCGTCCTCCACGACGCGATGGGGACCGTCCTCGCCGAGCAGAACAAGCTCACCGAAGCCCGCCCCGAGTTCGACCGCGCCCTCAAACTTGACCCCAACCTTGCCTCGGCCCACATGCATCTCGGCTCGCTGCTTCTCGTCCAGCAGAACTATCCCGAAGCCATCGCCGAACTGCAGAAGGCTGTCACCCTCGCGTCCAGCGACCTCCAATCCAACCTGCAACTAGGCCGCGCTCTCGCCGCCGCCGGACAGGACGACGCTGCTCTCACCACCCTCCGGCACGCAACCGAGCTCGACCCCAAATCCGTCGACGCCCGGTACGCGCTCGCCGTCGTACTCCAGGGCGCCGGTCACACCAAAGAAGCCATCCCCCTCTTTCAGGACGTCATCGCGGCGCGCCCCAATGACTCCGCCGCGCTCACCAATCTCGGCCTTGCCCTCGTCCAGAGCGGAGAGGCCAAGGCCGGACTGAGCTACTACCAGCGCGCCCTCGCCATCGATCCCAAAAACGCCGTCCTCCACGAAGACACCGGCGTTGCCTACCTCCAGCAGGCCGACCTCGACCACGCCATCTCTGAATTCCGCGCTGGCTTGGCTCTCGACCCCGACAACCCGCAACTCAACTACGACCTCGGCCTCGCCCTCAAGCTGCAGGACAAGGCAGCCGAAGCCATCCCCGCGCTCGAAAAGGCGGCTCAACTCGATCCCAGTCTCGCCGATCCGCCGTTCACTCTGGGCATCATCTTTATGCAGATGGGCCGCTTTCCCGATGCCGCCCGCGAGCTTGAGAAGAACATCGCTATGCGCCCCGAAAATGGAGACGCCTGGGCCATTCTCGGCAGCGTGTACAAGCAGATGGACCAGCCCGACAAAGCCGTCCCTGCACTCCGCCGCGCCATCGAACTCCAGCCCGAGCAGCCCAGTCCGCACATTAACCTCGCTGCCATCCTAGCCGCCCAGGGAGACACCGCCGGAGCTGCCGCCGAACGCAAGAAAGCCGCCGACCTCAGCCGCGTGGCCGTCAGTCGCCAGCGCGCAAAATTCAATCTCGATAGTGGCACCCAGCTGCTCAAACAAGGCAAGGTTGCCGAGGCGCTCGTGCAGCTGAAGCAGGCTGTTGCCGCCGATCCCAATTATGCCGACGCCCACCGCGCCCTGGCCGACGCCCTTGCCCAGCAGGGAGATGCTGCCGGAGCCGCCCTCGAACGCCAGAAAGCTGCCGTCCTCGACGCCCCGCCCCACGCCTCGGCAGCGCAGTAGGTGCTACTTCACCGGCCGTGAACCCCGGATAAGAATGTCCACCAGTCTCCGGGCGCTTCGCTGCCAGTCAGGACCGATTGCGAAATTCGACACGCCGATCAGTGGCAGCAGCAGGTCGAAAGGGTCGAGATCGTCGCGAATATCACCGCTCTTCACCGCACGCGTGACCAGCGCCTTGATCGCCCCCTGAACCTGGCCGCGGGATCCTTCAAACAGCTTCGATGTGCCCCCGACCACAGAATTCAGTGCCGGTGCGATGATCTGCTTCGTCGCAATATAGTCGACAAACAGCAGCATCCAGGCTCTCAACGCATCCACGGGAGGCATCGACGCAGCCAGCTTGCGCTCCGCCGCGGCCAGCTTTTCTACCTCCGTCCGGTAGACCGCCTCAATGAGCGCATCCCGCGTCGGAAAGTGGCGATAGAGTGTTCCCGCCCCCACACTGGCCTGCTTGGCGATATCGTCAAGGCTCGCCTCGGCACCATGGCGCGTAAATGCCTCCTTCGCCACTTCAAGGATGCGCTCGCGATTCTGCTGCGCGTCGGACCGAAGCTTTCGCTGGACGCTCTGTGTCTTTTTTTTCGCCATTCGAGGAAAACTTTGAAACCGGAGACTGTCTCCGATTATCTACTGATTCGGAGACGCTCTCCGTTTTATTTCAGCGAGCGCGCCCTCGTCAATCTCGAAGGCTCTAAGCACGACACGGGACAGAGCAACACAGGAGGAGAACAAGATGCGTGTATTCGTTACAGGCGCTACAGGATTCGTCGGTTCCGCAATTGTGCAGGAACTCGTTCAGGCCGGCCATCAGGTCGTCGGTCTTGTGCGTTCAGAAAACGCCGCCAAATCGCTTGCCGCCGCAGGCGCCCAGCCACATCGCGGAGACCTGGAAGACCTCGACAGCCTGCGTACCGCGGCCGCAGCCTCGGATGGTGTGATTCACACCGCATTCAGGCACGACTTTGCCAACTACGGACCTGCCGCCGAACTCGACCGGCGCGCCATCGAAGCTCTGGGCACAGCGCTGGCAGGCACTGACCGTCCATTGCTCGTCACCTCCGGGACGCTGCTCATTGTCCGCAAGGGCCCGGTCGCAACCGAAGACGATGCATCCACTCCCGACTTTCCCCGCAAGTCCGAACAGGTTGCTCAGGCGCTCGCCGAACGTGGCATCGCTGCTTCGAGCGTCCGCCTGCCGCCATCGGTGCACGGAGAAGGCGATCACGGCTTCGTTCCGCGCCTCATCGCCCTCGCGCGGGAAAAGGGCGTCTCGGCTTACGTCGGAGATGGGCTCAATCGCTGGCCCGCTGTGCATCGGCACGACGCCGCTCACCTCTACCGGCTGGCGCTTGAGAAGGGCTCCGCGGGCAGGTACCACGCTATCGGCGACGAGGGCGTGCCGTTCAAGGACATCGCCGCCGTCATCGGCCGACGCCTGAACGTGCCGGTTGTCAGCGTCCCTCAGGAGAAGGCCGCCGACCACTTCGGCTGGATCGCCCACTTCGTCGGGATCGATGGCCCGGCATCAAGCGCGCAGACCCGCTCATTGCTCGGATGGCAGCCGAAATGGCACGGACTGATTGCTGATGTGGATCAGCCGCACTACTTTGCCGCGTGAAGAATGGACCCCTGCGAGCACGCACTTTCCCTCGCAGGGGCGAAACACCGCTAGCCTAATCGCAAGCAGCCGGGCGCCGGCGCATACCCGTACCAAGTTTTTTTCAGCTCTTTGCGTCTGCGCGGTAAAGCTTCCTTACCGATCTCGCTGGTTGAAACTGGAGACCGGGGACTGGCAACTAACAACTAGAAGCTACTGCTATGACTTCCCCCGCACCCCGGAGTGCATCTCCTGTTCCATCTGATCCAGCGTCTTTTTCTGATCGTCGGTCAGAATCGGACGTATCTGGCTATCGGCCTTCATGAACGTCGCGTGTTTCTGCGCCATGCGTTCATCTGCCGATAGGCTTTGATCCCGGTCTATCTTCCCCATCGCATCATGCATTTCCTGAAGAATGGGTCTGACCCGGTCCTCCTGATCCGGTGTCAGGTTGAGCTGTTCACTCAACTTCTTCAGATGGTTTTCAACTGGATCAGCGCCGTTTTGCGCGCCGTGGTTGTCTTTCGTGACTCCTGCTGACGCCGAGGCAGCCTGTTGCGCGCCCGCCGTCAACGCAAACATTATCAGCGTGCCGATGGCAAACAAACGAATGCGGTCCATGGTTTTCTCCACATGTTGAAATGAAATTCTGTTCTCCGATGAGCGGCCGTTCGTCCTATGATTCGCACTGTAGATGCGCAACGCAGCACCGTCGAGAGCCAGTTCCGCGATGCTGAACAAAGAGGTAGGGAATGTCCCGAAAAGCGGCCGAGAACCCACCAGAGCAGGCCCCCGCAAGACCAAAACACCGCAAGCCCGACGCCCGCTCCAGCCGCACGCGCAATCGCCTCGGCATGGCCTTCCTCGAACTGATCCACGAGCGGCCCATCGAAGACGTCACCGTGCAGGACGTGCTCGACCGCGCCTCCGTCGGCCGCTCAACCTTCTATCTCCACTTTCGCGACAAGAACGATCTGCTCCTCAGCCAGTTAGAAAGATTCGGGGAACACATGAGCACTTGGCTCATCGTTAACCAGGAAAAATCACTCCGCGTCGCTCCTGTCGCAGAGATGTTCGCCCATGTCGAACAGCAGAGAAAGCTTTACTGCATCCTCCGTGACGCCGGACGCCTTAATGACTTCTTCGATCTCGCTCAGGAATACTTCGCCCGAGGAATCGAACAGAGACTCATCGACTCCAGCCGCCTATCAAAGCTTTCAAAGCTCGAACTCGCCGCACGCGCCAACGCCCTCGCCGGGAGCCTCCTCTCGCTCTTGCGCTGGTGGATGGACCGCATCGAAAAAGAACCAGCCGCTGCGATGGACGAAATGTTCCACCGCATGGTCTGGAACGGGCTACGGTAGCGTCACACAGCTGCTTTTTCAAGATGACCTTTGGTGAATCGCCTTTGCTTCGCTGAGTAGTAGCTGGCACCTGATCCCCGACGCTATACTCAATCACACCCACGGGGCTCCCGATTCATTCGTTAGCAGGCCTGTCGCCTCGATAGTCCAATTCCCGGTGATACAGAGCACAAAGCAATGTGGAGGTGTCTCCTTGATGGAATCGTCTGATCTTCGACTGAAGAGAATGCCCCTCAACAACGGAAGCGGCCAAATTCCCGCACTGGGATTTGGAACCCTGATTCCCGACCCGGCTGTAACCATAAGCTCAACGAAAGAAGCGCTGGAAGCAGGCTTTCGACACTTCGATTGTGCCGAGAGATACCGCAACGAGCGCGAGGTAGGCGAAGCATTACAGGCAGGGCTCGCCGCTCAAGGGATCGCGCGCGAAGACATTTTTGTTACCACAAAGTTGTGGAACTCCAACCATCGGCCTGAGCGGGTCGAGCCGGCCTTTAAGGCGAGTCTCGAAAGGCTCCGGCTCGACTATCTGGACCTCTACCTCATTCACACTCCCTTCGCATTTCAACCAGGAGACGAGCAGGAACCGCGGGATCAGGACGGCAACGTCCTCTACGACAAGGAAGTGACCTTGCTCGACACCTGGAGAGCGATGGAAAGTCTTGTGGACCACGGCAAGTGCCGGGCCATCGGACTCTCAGACATCACACTGGACAGAATCGTGCCCATCTACGAAGCAGCAAGAATCAAGCCGGCAGTTATCGAAGTGGAATCACATCCATATCTGCCGGAAACAGAGCTTTTGGAGTTCTGCAAAGAGAAGGGCATTGTCTTTCTGGCTTTCGCGCCATTGGGACACGGGATGAAGCCGGGGCTGCTCGAAGATCCAGTCGTTTCGGCAGTCGCCGCACGAGTTGGAAAGACGCCGGCACAGGTTCTGCTGGCATGGGCCATACAACGCGGCACGGCTGTGCTTACCACGCCAAAAAGTGCAGCTCGTGCGAAAGAGAATTTTGACATTTCCGCCCTTCCGGAAGATGCGTTCAACGAAATCAACGGCATTCAGACCAGACAAAGGCTGAATCCTGTGGTGAATACAGGTGTCGGCGGATTCCTTCCAGGTAAACCAGCATGAAAACCGAAGAAGCACTGGAGCTGTTCCTGCACGAGGAACAAATACGGGAAGCCCTGAATGCGCACTGGCAAGCGTCGGCAGCCGGCGATGCCGACGCCGAACACAATATCTACGCTGACGATGCCATCTGTGACTATCCGCAGTCGGGCGAGCGAATCCTCGGGCGAGCCAATTTGCAGGCTTTGCGGAGTCATCACCCCGGCAAGCCGTCAGGCTTCGAGGTCAAACGAATTCTGGGACATGGTGATCTCTGGATCACGGAGTACACAATCATCTATAAGGAACGGCCATCATTCACAGTGAGCATTATGGAGTTCCGCAACGGCAAGGTTGTGCACGAGACTCAGTATTACGCGGATCCCTTCGAGGCTCCCGCGTGGCGGAAGCAATGGGTTCAACAGATCGCGTAACGCCGAACTGACCAGATTAGTATTAGTACCTGCTGCTTTTGCCGCAGTAAGGATCTTCAATGGGTCTTTTCATTCAAAGCGTCACAGCGACGCTCCACACATGGGAATGGGTGCCGATCACAATCGTCCGGGTTCTGATCGGTATCTTCTTCTGCATCTCTGGTGGATACAAGCTGTTCCTGCCGGCTCGCTTCAGTACGATGGAACGCACACTCGCCGAAGCGCACATCCCCTTTCCACATTTCAACGCGTACTTCGTGTCGCTGGTCGAGTTTGCCTGCGGCGCTGGCCTTGCGCTCGGCCTGCTCACTCCACTTTGTGCGCTATTGCTCGCCGTCAACATGATCGTTGCGATCGCGACTACCAGTATCCGTGGCATCCAGTCGACCGGCGTACTCGCCTGGACCGATGATTTTTTATACCTCCCGGAAGTTCTGTACGTGATGATTCTCATCTGGCTCATCTTCTCGGGGCCGGGTCGATACAGCATCGATGGCCTGATCTCTCCGTAGACCAGCGAACGAAGAGCAAATGCCAAAACTCCTCTCAGTCAACGTCGGCCTTCCACGTGAAATCGAGTGGCAGGGCAAAGTGGTCCGCACTGCAATCTGGAAACGTCCCGTACCTTCTCGCGTCTTTGCACGACGATTGAATCTGGATGGCGACGGTCAGGGAGATCTCGGAGGCCACGGTGGTGAGCACCGCGCTGTCATGGTCTATCAGACCGACGCTTATCGGTATTGGGAGAAAGTGCTGGGCCGGAACAATTTTGAGCTCGGACAGTTCGGAGAGAACTTTACGGTCGAGGGCCTTCTCGATGACGAAGTATGTATCGGAGATCGTTACAGAATCGGCGACGCTGTCTTTGAAGTAACCCAGCCTCGCGTCACCTGTTATCGGCTCGGGATTCGGATGAACGAGCCTCAGATGCCTGCTCTCCTCGTCTCGCACCGAAGGCCGGGATTTTATTTCCGCGTGATCACTGAGGGCGAAGTCGGCGCAGGAGATGAGATTCAGAAAATCGCGGAGGGCCCGGGAAGAATTACGGTCGCCGAGATCGACTCGCTGCTATACCTCCCGAATCATGACTCTAAGCGCATCGCGATTGCCGTCGGGATTCCTGCGTTGAGCCTCGGCTGGAAAAGTTCGCTCGGGGAACTGCTCAAAGCAGATGAGAGAGGATCCCACAATGGAAACGCGGGACTCACATCATCCATCTCATCACCGCCCTCATGGAACGGCTTCCGGGCGCTGCGGGTGCACGCAGTTCACCGGGAGACAAGCGAAGTAACTTCAGTCGTCCTCGAGTCCGCGGATGGTTCTGCCCTGCCCGCTGCGCTGCCAGGCCAGTATCTTGTATTGCGGCTCTACCCCGAGAAAGATTCACGACCCGTCATTCGTAGTTACTCGATATCAGGGGCCTCAGATTCGGGCACGTATCGCATCAGCGTGAAGAGAGAAACGGGTCCGGGCAGCAGATACGTTGCAGACGCGACGAAGACAGGCGACATGATCGAGGTCAGCGCGCCGCGCGGCGACTTCGTGTTACGGTCAGGCACTCGTCCAGTCGTGCTCTTGAGCGCCGGAATCGGCGTCACTCCCGTCCTATGTATGCTGCATGCTCTTGCGTCTGAGGGCGCCAAGCCTCCCCGAAAAGTGCTGTGGATCCACGCCGCGCGCAACGCCAAAGAGCACGCCTTTATGGAGGAATCCCGCCAATTACTGAGCGTTGTCCCCGAGAGTCGCTCCCTCATCGCTTATAGCAAACCGGAGCCGGCAGATCAACCCGGGAAGGACTTCGATATTCAGGGGCGTCTGGACTCCACAAGGCTGCAGGGGGTTGGCATTCCTGCAGACGCCGACTATTACCTGTGCGGCCCTACAGGATTTCTCAACGAGATGAATCGCTGCTTGAATTCTTTGGGTGTTCCGCCAAGTGCAATCCATCAGGAAGTATTTGGCCCTGCGAGTTCGATCACGCCCGGTGTAGTGAAGGCCGAGGAGAAGAGCCCGCATCCCCCGCTCCAATCTTCCGGAAACGGCCCGATCGTGTCATTCACTCGCAGCGGCCTTTCTGTGCCGTGGGACAAGAAGTTCAGAAGCTTGCTCGACTTCGCCGAGGCATGCGACATTCCGGTGAGATGGGCTTGTCGCAGCGGCGTCTGCCACACGTGCGAATGCGGACTCCTGAGCGGCAAGCTGCACTATTCTCCCGAGCCGCTGGATCAGCCCGCCACAGGAAATGCTTTGATCTGCTGTTCGATACCTGAATCAGAAGTTGATCTGGATCTGTGATCCGCAAGCATTCCTTTAAGACCAACTACCGCTGGGAACCCTGACAAAGCATCCCGTCACACAAACTTTGGTTCCCCTTGCACTTCTACAGGAAATGCGCTATCTACTCTTGTAGAAGTAAAAGGGGAACGATGCCACTTCCGCAAATCGATCTTCCGCAGGGAACCCTTGACCTGCTCATCCTGCGAACGCTCGCCATTGGTCCACAACATGGCTGGGCGATTTCCGAACGTGTCCAGCAGGTTTCACGCGATGTACTCCGGATACAACAGGGATCGCTCTATCCGGCGCTGCATCGCCTGGAGCGCCGCGGCTGGATCAAAGCCCGGTGGGGAACTTCCGAAAACAATCGCCGCGCCAAGTATTACGAGCTGACCCGCTCCGGCCAGAAACGGCTTGAAGTAGAAACCGACAGCTGGCAGAAGCTTGCCGCCGCCGTCGCCCGAATCCTCGAAAACGCCTGAGGCATCGCTATGCTGACTGATCTGCTCTATCGCCTGCGCGCTATCTTCCGGCGCTCCGCCGTCGAGTCCGAACTGAATGAAGAGCTCCGCTTCCACTTTGACAATGAGGTGGAGAAATACGTGCGCCAGGGCGTGCCGCGCGAAGAGGCTGTACGCCGCGCGCGCCTGGCGTTTGGTGGGCAGGAGCAGGTCAAGGAAGATTGCCGCGACGCACGCGGCACCGGCTTCGTCGAAACCACTCTGCAGGACCTTCGCTACGCGGCTCGTCAGCTCGGCAGCAATCCCGGATTTGCTATCGTCATCATTCTTACCCTGGGCCTCAGCATCGGAGCCAACAGCGCCATCTTTAGCGTTATATCCAGCGTGCTCCTTAAGTCACTGCCTTATCCGCATCCGGACCGCATCGTCCGCATTTTCTATACCAACCCCACATATCCCCGCTTCCCGCTCAATCACTTCGACTTTCGCGACTTCCGCGACCGTAGCAAGTCGTTCGACTCGATGGCGATCTACACCCGTGGAGACATGCAACTCTCCGGAGGCTCCGCCGAACCCGCTCGCCTCTACGGATTCCACATCACCTCGGGCTTCTTCCGCGTTCTCGGATTGCACCCTCGGCTGGGCCGCGAGTTTGAGCGCAGCGCCGAGCTTCCTGGCAATGGACAGCAGGTGATTCTCAGCGACCGAATCTGGCGCTCGCGATTCGACGCCGACCCGGCCATTGTTGGAAAGAAAATCACCCTCGATGCGAAGCCGTTCACCGTTGTTGGCGTAATGCCTCCAGGCACCGAGCATCCGGGCAACGAATATCACTCGCTCGCCTACGGCGGTGAGATCGATCTATGGTCGCCTTTCACTTTCGAGGGGGACCCGAGCCGCCGGGGCTCGCACTACACCGAGGGGATTGCGCGTCTCAAGGATGGCGTCACGGCGGAGCAGGCCCAGTCCGAGCTGAACGCCATCATGTCGGAGCTTGGCCGTGAGTACGCCAACGACTCGCGCTGGCATGTCCTCCTCGTGCCCTTGTATCGCGAGATCGTCGGTGCAAGCCAGCGCATGCTTCTCGTACTGCTCGGGGCAGTAGGCATGGTGCTCCTGATCGCCTGCGCCAACGCGGCGAATCTGCTGCTGGCGCGCGCTGCGACCCGTCAGCGGGAAATAGCCGTGCGGCTGGCTCTGGGCGCGTCCCGTGGCCGCCTGATCCGGCAGCTACTCACCGAGAGCATTCTCATTGCATTAGTCGGAGGCCTTCTCGGACTCGCGATGGCCGTCGGCGGAGTAAAAGCTCTCGTCTCGTTGCTTCCTGCCGATTTTCCGCGCGTGCATGAGATTCACGTCAGCGCGCCGGTCTTCGCTTTCACGTTTCTTGTGAGCGCTGCCACGGGCATTCTCTTTGGACTGATTCCTGCAATCCAGGCGTCACGAACCGATCCGAGATCGGGCCTGCATGAAGGCAGCAGAACGACGACCGGCAGCGGGCGTATCAGCAGGCTGCGCAATGCGCTGGTCGTTTCCGAAGTCAGCCTCGCCTGCGTGCTCCTCATAGGCGCTGGACTCATGCTGCGAAGCCTGCTCAATCTTGTGCATCTCGATCCCGGGTTCCGAGAGGAGCATGTTCTCACGGCGACGATCGCCCTGCCTTATCCGGAGTACAAGTCGACGGAGCAGGTTACGCAGTTCTATCAGACACTGACCACAAATCTTGCGTCTCTTCCCGGCATCGAGTCGGCCGCTACGGGCAGCGATCTTCCCTGGACGGGCTACGACGAGAACACCAGCCTCACTATTGAAGGCAAGCAGCCCGGCCCCAACGACGAATTCCACGCGCGCTATCACGTCGCTTCGCCCGACTACTTCCGCGCATTGGGTATCCCTCTGCTGCACGGACGCTTCTTTAACGGGGCGGATAAAGCCGGCGCTCCGACGGTGATCGTCATCAACCGCGCCATGGCACAGAAATACTGGGGCACGGACGACGCGGTCGGCAAGCGCGTGACCTGGGATGACCATCCTCAGGAGAAAGACTGGTTCAAAATTGTCGGCGTTGTGGGCGACGTGAAAGATAAGCCGAGCAGCGCGGACGCCGAGCCTGCCTTCTGGTGGCCCAGCCTCCAGCAGCCCTTTGCGTTTCTCGGTGAGTCACTCGTGATTCGCTCTGCGAACGATCCGCAGACGCTGGCCGACGCTGTGCGCAATGAGGTTCACCGCCTCGATCCTGCTCTCGCTGTCGCCGATGTGCAATGGCTGGATGAGATTGTCTACGGCTCGGTGGCCACTCCGCGTTTTGCCTTTGTTCTGGTCGGACTGTTCGCTGGACTCGCCATTGTCCTCGCCGCAATCGGCACCTATGGAGTTATTTCCTACTCGGTCAGCCAGAGAACTTCGGAGTTCGGGCTGCGCGTCGCGCTCGGGGCACAGAGGGGTGATGTTATCCGCCTTGTTCTGGCGCAGGCAGCCAAGCTCGTTTTCGCGGGTACTGCTGTCGGACTCGTCCTCGCTGTGACGCTTGCCCGTGTTCTCAAAAACCTTATCTACAACGTTAGCCCGGCTGATCCGCTCACTTTCGTTTCTGTGGGATTCATCGTCATCGCCATTGCCGTGCTCGCCTGCTACATCCCGGCACTGAGAGCCACGCGAGCGGATCCAATGAGGGCTCTCCGCGCCGAGTAGCCGGAAACTTCGGGAATCGCGAAAAGTCGCCGGGCCTCGGTTTAGTCTGTTCAGGGCGCATTTTTACCCGAGGCCACTTAACGGAGACGACTCGATGTTGACTCGCAGCAGGTTCCTTTCTGTCTTATTTTTTGCAGCGCTTACGTTCGGGATCGCCGGCGCGCAGTCCGGAGGAGATGCGGGCGCCGGTTCGACGCCGCATCTTGAGAAGCGCGGAAACGTGACGCAACTGATTGTCGATGGCAAGCCGTTTCTGATTCTCGGGGCGGAACTGCGCAACTCCAGTTCTTCCAACCTGAACTACATGGCTTCGGTTTGGCCAAAGCTGAAAGCGGTTCCGATGAACACGGTTCTTACGCCGCTCTCATGGGAACTGATCGAGCCGAAAGAAGGGCAGTTCGATTTCACCCTCGTTGACGGCCTGCTGAAACAGGCACGCGAGCAGCAGTTGAGAATCGTCTTTCTGTGGCTCGCGTCGTGGAAGAACGGCATGTCGAGCTATGCACCGGTCTGGGTGAAGAATAATCCGGCACGGTTTCCGCGGGTGCTCGAGCACGGCCAGCCGGTTGAGGTTCTGAGCACCTTTGGCGCCGAGACTCTCAAGGCGGACAGCAAAGCCTACGCGGCTCTGATGAAGCACATCAAGGAAGTGGATTCGGCCAACCACACCGTGCTGATGATGCAGGTGGAAAACGAAGTGGGGGTGCTCGGAGCGTCGCGCGACCAGTCGCCCGCAGCCAACAGCGCCTTCGCGGCGGCGGTTCCGGTGGATCTGCTGCGCTACCTGCAGGCGCACCGCGACACACTCTTCGGTGATCTGCGCGACCGGTGGCTCGGGACTGGCGGCCCCACTTCGGGAACATGGGAGCAGGTTTTCGGCGTTTCCACGCGGACTGACGAGGTCTTCATGGCGTGGAACTATTCGCGCTATGTAAATGCGGTGGCCGCTGCGGGCAAGGCGGAATACAACATTCCGATGTACACCAACACCTGGCTGGCCAGCACAGAAGCCGATCCCGGTGACTATCCCTCGGGCGGCGCGCAGCCGTGGGTGATTGACGTTTGGAAGGCCGGAGGCACGGCCATCGATTTTGTGTCGCCGGACATCTATGCGCCGAACTTCACTGACTTCTGCAGGTGGTACAGCCGGCCCGATAACCCGCTGTTCATTCCTGAAATGTCGAACGGGGAGGGCGCGAGCGCGGGCAATCTGTTCTATGCCATTGGTGAGCGCGCGGCGATCGGGATTTCGCCCTTCGGCACCGACGACGGCAGCGATACGAAGAATCTGCTCGGAACGAGCTACGCGCCTCTCATGGAGGTGATGCCGATTCTGCTGGATGCGCAGGCCAAAGGGAACGTGCACGGCTTTGTGGTGAACCAGGGAGGTTACTCGGACCGGACGTTCATCATGCAGGGCCTCGAGGTCAAGGTAAGCCCGGACGAAATATTCGGGTTTCGCGCACAGCAGGGATACGGGTTGGTGATCCAGACCGGGCCGGACGACTTCATCGGGGTGGGCAAGGGCTTTCGGGTGTCGTTCGCCAGCCGCAGCGGAGAACAGATCGGCGTCGCCTCAGTGGACGAAGGGAAGTTCGAGAACGGGCAGTGGGTTGCAGGACGGCGGCTGAACGGTGACGAGAACGACCAGGGCAAGTACTGGCGCTTCAGCCCCGATGCAGTGAAGACCGAGAAGGCCTCGGTGTATCGCTTCAAATAACGGCTAAGGGTGCTGCGAGAGTGAGAGGACGTTCCCGTCGGGGTCCTGGAACCAGGCGACCTTCGCCCCGCCGGGAGCGGTCCAGATGCCGGAATCGCTCTGTTCGAGCCACTGATAGCGCTTGAATGACACTCCGCGGGCGGTAAGAGTGGCGACTTCGTTCTCGATGTTGCCAACTTCCCATCCGAGGATGGTGAAAGCGAAGGGTGTGAAGTCCTTCACGCGCACGATCCGGATCATGTTGCCCTTCGATTCCATGACCAGCGCGAAGGCGTCTTCACTTTGGAAGCGCAGGCCG
>Ga0335083_10004367_pt1 | contig 18012 bp, 14 predicted proteins | sample Lox_Sample_42_FD_206716 | JGI IMG/M metagenome (GOLD analysis project Ga0335083, IMG submission 206716) | Soil microbial communities from Loxahatchee National Wildlife Refuge, Florida, United States - Lox_Sample_4.2 | ecosystem: Environmental > Terrestrial > Soil > Wetlands | place: USA...
CGGAGATCCCCTTAATCAGAAAATCGTCAAAGGGCACTTCCTTAACGACGACTCCGCTCTTGGCAGCCTTGCGCGCCTTGTTTCTAGCCTTGAAGTCGATTTGCTTCGTCAGCCAATGGTCAAAGGTCGTCACCCGGATTGCTGCCATGTTGTCCCACTCCATCGGATAGCTGTATTGCTGAGCAACATTCGACAATGGCTGAATGAATGTGAATAAATCGACCCTGGACCCACATTGTTGAAAGGCGGCGATCGCTCGTTCCGGATCTTCGAGGAAATCGTACCCCTCCGCATCCAGACGTCCGATCCGGATCAGCTTTCCTTCAACAACTGCTTCTTTGCTGCAAATCTGCATGGCACGATGCTTTCTCTGCGGCAGGGCCGTCGGCACCTGAGCCTCGGTATTTTGTTGTGTGAGACTCGCAATTGTGACCTTCCTTCAACGTTTTGATCAATTTGCGGTCCGCACATCCGACGTTTCCAAATGAGGTTTGGGCAGCCGTTTCGCAATCGCGGGTTTGCCGAACCCTGCCGCGTTGGTCACGCGAATTCTGGCGCGTTCAGGCGGGACTGTAGCTGCCATCAAAAACACGGTATACAGGAGCCCACCCTCGAAGGCAGCTTCAGACATGTTGTAAAAGACCAGAGCCAGCCATACAGCCAGCCCGAGAATGGCGAGACTGGGCGAATTTCCTAGGCGTCTGCAGATTCCGCGATAGCTGGCAATCAGGAAAACAGCTAACAGGCCACATCCAATAAGGCCCATTTCGAGGTAAACCTCAAGGTATCCATTGTGGGCCTCGTTAATGTGTCCGAGACCCGCATTTTCCCAGAACGACTGAAGACGCGGTCCCAGCCAAAAAGCCTGGTATCCGGTCCCAACAAGGACATTTGTATGCATGCTTATAAGGAAAGCCCAGATTTTTGTCCTGTCGTGCAACGTTGGATCTTTCCCAACCGCCTGAGCCATCGACCCGCTCATGCCAAAGACAAAATCCAGAACCACATATAGGACGAACGCAGCGGGAATGAGCGCCTTGAGAATCGCAGGGTGTCGCTTAAATTTTCTGTTGTGAGCCGAAGCAATCACGAGACATCCCAGCAGCAGACAAATACTGGATGTCGTGCTCTGGGAAGTGACCAGCAACCACAGCGTCATTACGAAGAAAACGGTGTCGAGAAGAATGATCCGCTTCGCTCTGTACTGTTTCCGTTCGGACCAGCGCTCCAGAATGTCCCAGAAGAAAAAGAGCCCGCTGACGAGACACAAGAGACCGAGCATGTTTTTGCTTGTCGTCGCTCCAATGTAGCTGCCAACGCCGGTCCACGTATCGTACTGCTTGCTCATCGCCGGAAAGTATTTGTTCAGAACAATGGACAACGGAACCAGCAGATAGCTGAGGCGCCTCAGGACTGCGCGAACAGCCTCGAGCGGATTCGCATCGGATACCACGATAAGCACCATGAGGTAAGTGCCCAGGTCCCGAATCCAGCGTTTGAAGACAATGAACGGAAAATCGGACCAAGTGGCGCTTACCAGAGCAAAACCCATCAGCGCAGCCAAAGCTAGATTTCGCTGAAGAAAGATGTCCCATCTGAACGATCTAGCCATAAGCACGCCGAGGGCTAGGATAATCAACGCGAGGAAGATGATTCGATCCAATGGATTTCCGTCTTCCATGGCTCGTGCTGACATGGTCTGATCGCCGCCAAGCCACTGAGAGGGCAAACGCGATCCGACGATAAACAACCAGATCACAGGCACCCACAGTGGCGGCGACGTCCTTGTCTTTGCCGGATCGAAGCGAATGAGCGCAACGAGAAGAACGACCCATAGGAGGAGTGCGAGAATTGGAGGCATTACATTACCGGCTGTGGCTGATCTGAGATAATCGGCCGCGGCATTTGTGAAAACAAAGCAACTTGATTTACTGCTAGTTCAGACGTTTGGGTGTGGATTCGCCTGCTTCCGCATATTCCTGATACTCATGCGAGCCGAATTCAGAAACGTGCCTTCGGAAAGGTGCGCGTCTCTGCATTCGGAGAGGATCCGTCGAAGGGCGACTGAGACTTCAACTAACGGCGACCGTTCTACCTTCCCGGCCGCGCCAGCTTCGCGATATAGCACGTGAAACCGCCTTGATCCATGCGGCTCTATGTTTCCGCGAGTCACAAGTTGACCAGCAACGCCATCCCATCTTACAGGCTTGTCATCACATCTCACCTCCGCTACGACCTCGGGTCTGGTTTCGCGTTTCCTGACCAATATCTCAATCGGCCGGTCGCAGGGATTCTCAACGATCAGCTCTGTACCGTACATTTCGACTTCTTCCGTGGCCTCCCCAAGAGGACGCCGGCGACATGCCCTTCGAAGGACTTTGCCCAGCGGACGCCATTGCAGGCTGGCATTTATCGACTGAAGCTTCTCGATGATCCCAATCAATTCGCTACAGTCATTCCTGAAGAACTCGTGGTGTGTGACGACAAGGCACGGTTTGCCGAGCAACATGTCGAAGGCGAAGTTCTCTGTTCCATGATGAACATATCTGCGAGTGAAAATCGGGAATGAGCCATAATTCATGATGGCGATGTCCCAAACGTCTCCGATCGTCGGAGCTGTAGCAGCCTTATCAACAGGAGCGGTTTCGGTATTAACAGCAGCAAGAAATCCATTCAGTTTCAGGACCTCCGGAGATACCGATGAGAAAACCCCCTGGGGAAAGACCATCACAGCATCGTGACGAATTCCGGTTCTCGCCGCATGGTTCCGCATTCTCGACTGAGCCACACTTGCTTTGCTGTTCAGAACCGCTGCTGATGTGTTCCCAAACTCGCCCTTGACGTGATCACAGCCGTGAATCGATATAGAAAATCCTGCCTCTCCGTCTCCGAACAATTCTTTCGCCTTTGGGGAGGTGCGGCGCCAGTTCCACGGGATAAATGCGATATTGGTTGTAAAACCATATCGGAGCATCAGACTCTGTACCGCTGTAAAGTCGCACGAGCCGTAGCGGGGCTTCAGAAGGGGATCATCGATGATCAGGCATGCGCCCAGTTCTTGAGGGCGCCACATAACATCGGCGAATGTATCCCTGATGAACATGACCAGCGGAATGGCGGAGCAACATTCGTTCCGCACGTCATAGAAGTTGGTTTCCAGTTTTCGGTCAATATCAACCGTACGCGAGCTACCGCATAAGAAAATTTGGGTTCCCTGCTGAACGAGCCGGATAAATGCCGGAACACCTTCAACGGAAATGACAGTTGAGACATCCGATTCACGGCCGTTCACTCCATGAATTACGCCATCTTCGACTCTCATTCTTCCTAAGAAGGCGAGACCGGCCATCGGTCCGGTTATGTCCGTTGGCTCTGTAGCGATTTGAAGCCTGGCCCGGTCGAGCGGGACTGGCCGGAGTGACAGGCGCGGATTTCCGGTGAGCCGTCGGAGCGCCTCCTCACTCGCATCGCGGTCGCGGGAGGCGTAGACATAGAACCTAACGATCCCCCTCGTGGTGCTCTCCTGTCTCCGCATTTTCTCCAGTGCAGTCGAGACCACGGGAGCAGATCCGAACACTGCGCAGTCCTGAAATTCGCCGTCAATGTTCACAAAATGGGAAAGACTAATAGCCTTCCACGACACTCCGAAAAAGTCGAGGACTCGACCGAGATTCTTTTGTTCAGTTCCCGGCTCGTGATCGTAAAGCAAAACTGCTGATCTGGCCACGGTGAATCCTTTTATCCGGACGAGCGCGACTTAAACAGGCTTCCGAGCGACGACCAACGAACGCATCGCCCGGCTCGGGGCTACAAGGCTGAGAAACGGAGCTACCATACGGCACGCGAGAGTCAAGGCACGGCCGGCAGAGTGCGGGACCCAGCAGAAATTCTTTTTTTCAAGGATCTCGAATCCAGCGGTTCTGAAGGGCGAGACATACTCGGCCAGAGAGGGTACGTAGCACTCTTCGGTATTTGAATCCAGACGCCGAAGACGGCTGCGAAATGCTGGGAATCGATCGTTCATGTCGATGTTCACACATACACCACCGGACCGCAGCAACCTGAAGATATCGTTTGCGCAGTCCACCTGCTTGTTGAGCCGGTGGCAATAGCGAAATGTATTCACGCCAAGAATCATGTCGAAGGTACCCACTTGGCTTTCACTCCCACTGAGCTCGGCAACAAGATCGCGCTCCAGCTGCTCGTTGCGAGCGACATAAAAACTCACCTTAGCCGCGAGGGACGGCGGTAGATAGGTACGCGCTTCTTCACGTGCCGCCTGGACGAGGCGAGGAGAAAAGTCCGTTCCATATGCAAATTCTACGGGAATCTGCTGCTGCTCGAGCAGAGCAACTAGTCGGGTAATGTTCATTCCTCCACCGCACCCAAACTCCAGGAGCCGAAGCGGCCGTCTATCCGGCGGCGACAGATAGGCCCCGACTGCGTCCAGATACGCACGGGCGTAATCGTGGCTCAGCAGGTAGCCGATGCCATAACCAGCGGTCTTGGTCGTGTACTTCCTGACAGCACTCTCCGAAACATATTCATCGAGAAATTTCTCGTACATCACTCCAGTTTTTTCCATCTTTTCCCTCGCCGTTTGCCTTTTAGTCAGGATCTATGACTTTCTGCCGAACCTCAGCCGTTCCATTTGCTTCCTGCCGCCGATGTATAGCAGCCTATGTGAGGTTCCCTGCTAACGCGCACTGTACTTCACCTTCTCGCTCCAGCTTCCTGTCCTTAAACTCCGGCAACCTGCTCGCTTCTGTAAGCGATATCGACCGCTGCGGATGGACCCGAAGACGTAGACTCGGCAAATTGTCTCCATTGTCAGACAAAATCCGAACACGTCCTCCGTTACCGGTGTCGTCATCCGACTCAAACACCACCGACCGCCTCTTGCGGAACCATGCGGCCGCCTGACTGGCGGTTGCGAACCAGGCATTACGATCCCTCAGGTCGCTAATAACGCGGCAATAGCAAGCACCCCATAAGCGCTCCGGGGCGAGGCTGCGATCATGCCAGTTGATCGTCAGGCAGCCTCCAAAACGCACCAGACTATCAATCAACTTCATCAGGACTGTAGTTGCCTGCTTCTGCGATAACCCCAAATACGCAGGGTAAAACAGCGCTGTATCCATGGCATGTAAGGGCAGTTCCAGTAGTCTGTCCGCTTCGAGCGGCTTATGCACTTGTGTAGTTCCAGCGCGATACCCGACTGTCTCTCTGTATCCAACCGTGGAATCATATGCCGCTTCGGTCTGCTCCAGGATTGCAGCGGATTGCTGGCCATAGTAAAGCCAATGCATTCGTACCCCAACTTCAGATGAGCCTGTGATCCGCCGAATTTCCTCGAGTTCCTTGCGCGCTGCGGCGGGATCGAGCCATGCGTCAATACCGTGCAGGCCGACTTCGCATCCGTTTGCCATGATCCTACGAATTGTGCCGGCCAGATCTATAGCACAATAGCGTGCTGCACGACGTTTTGGTGCAGCCCCCCGCGCACAGTTACCAGCCCTGCCCTCGAACGGAATGAAAAAGTATGTCGAGGCAAGGCCCTGCTCCAGCGCAAGATATCGGTCTTCGAAACCTTGCCAGAAGTCCGCAGCAAGACCTAGATAAACAAAGGGTAGTCTAACCGCGGCTCCCAAATTCATTATCAACTCCCGCAATCCGATTCGGCCGCGGAACAGGTTGATCATCGAGCCTATCGCCGCGCGATAGAGAAAACCGGCGATCGTGTAATCCCATCTATGGTTTGCGATCGCTGGATGGTCCACGTCATGGGTCAGACAGGCTACAAACTGATACCCATACGGAATCGGCGGGACTTCAATCAGTTCGAATCCAGCGGAGAGGATAGTCTCTCGAAGCAGGGCGATGTGTAATTCAACCGTCGGAATCTGGGCGAACTCAGGGGGCTGCCCATGTGTAAGGAGTAGCTCGATCTCTTGGAACAGATCGTAGCCGATTCGCACAATGTCTGGGCTATCCGACAACCAGCGACACATCGCGGGCCGCCCAGATCCTTCTTCTCTAAGGAAAGCAGACTCAGCTTCCCGGAATGTCACAAGGTCGCCGTAGATCGGGAGTCGATCCTGGCGATGGATCAGAACAGCGGGGCTCTGGGTTGAGTACGCCTCAAACAGATTGTCCTTGTCGGTGCAGAGCTCGCGCCCCGCATAGATGACGACCAGTTCTGCCCCGGGCACCTCGAAGTCGTCATTACTGGTGCAGAGCACAACTTCATAGCGGCTGTCATTGCGAAACCATTCCCATGGAGTCTTAAACAGCTCGAAAAACTCAGCCACAACACGGCGTTCCGAGGGTTTGGCGATAACACCGATCATAAAGCTGGAGATAGCACGGCTGGGCCAGCGTCAGTTGAGTTTCGCTTTACTAACGAGATCAGCCACGAGGTTTACCAGGTCTTCCCTTTCCCTCTGCCATGAATGATCCAGATAGACCTGCTGCCCTCGTTCTGCCTTTTCAACCGCCTTCTCTGGATAGGAAGCCGCAAAGGCCATCGCTTTTATAAGATCATCCGGATCACCCGACTCAAAGAGAATCAGCGATTCTGGGCCAAAATAGTCCCGGATGCCCGGCGTGTTGGGCGCAATCACCGGCTTGCCCAAGGCCAGATATTCAAAGATGCGAGTCGGGGTGTTGATGTCAGTGAACGTATTGCGCAGATTCGGAATGACTCCGACGTCGCAGGCTTCGATCTCCCCAACAAGTTCCTCGAGCTTCCTGGCGCCACGGTACGAAACGTTCTTTTCCAGACCCAATTCCCAGACTTTCTCCATGACACCTTCCAGATATGGTGTGCTCTTTCCGTAGATTCGGAGTTCAGCCTGGGGGATGGTCCGGAGAAGACCCGCCAACGCCTCGACTGCCAGGGCCAGACCGTTCCTCTCCACCAATGAGCCGTGATACATCATGACGAATGGTGCCGAGGAAGAACGAACGGTATAAGAAGTTGCCGCGCGATAGCGGAAGATGTTGCCATCAGGGGAATTCATGATGACAGCGAGCTTCTCCGCACCGCAACTCCGTCCACAGAAAATCTTCCTGCATGCCTCGTTCACGGTGATCACTCGATCAGCGCGTCCGATGCTCCATTTTTCCAAGCGCCGGATAACCTCAACCGCAAAGCTTGTCGCGGACTTGTTGAAGATTGTCGTCATCAATTCGGGCATCGGATCGTGCTGGTCGAGAATCACTTTGGCGCCGAATAGCTTTGGAATCAGCGCGCTGATCACAAGGATGTCCGGCATGTTGTGCACATAGATGAGGTCATACCGCTTGCGAAGCGTGCGCCATGCCAGGATAAGGGCCGAAATCGCGATGAAAGTGAAGTATTGGTAGGCGTAGGATAGGGCACCGCCACGATAGTGGCGAATCGGAATTCGGGTAACATCCGCCGCCCCCCGCGTCTCCCTTGGTGGCAGCCGATCATCCGCTTGACAGATCAGGTCGATGCTCATTCCTTCCCGAAGCAGCGCTTCTGCCGCCCGCCGTGGTCGCGGATCGGCAGGATACGAGGAGAAAGCAACCATTCCGGCTCTTTTGCCGGATAGTCGCGACGCAGGCACGGACACGAATTCGGGGGGCCCCTGCCGCTGTAACTCGGCGAACTGCAAGGATCTCCCTTCCGCTGATGTGCGAGTGGCGGTATCCATAAGGCGGCTAAACAGCGACTTCACCAAGAGCCATTCCAGCCAACGTTACGTGCGATTCACGCTGGGTTTTCATGCGATTTGAAGTTTGAATCGCCTCAAGGATCTCCGACTTCGTAAATTTCCGTAGAATCTCAATGTTCGGCATCACACAATGTCCACCGATGACTCCCGGAAAGTATTTCACCGGCGGGAAGAACTTGATTTCATCATAGAAAGAAATGACTTCTTCATATTGGGCGCCGCACTCGTCGCAATATCTTTCGATCTCCTGTGCCCAGGCAATCATCAGACCGAAGTAGGTGGTTTCAGTGAGTTTCGCGAGTTCAGTAGCCTCAGGGGAAGAAAGCAGCTTTGTTTTTAATCCCGCCGACTGAAAATGTCTCGCGGCTTCTTCACCTGAGGCGGGATCGATTGCGCCGATGAACTTCGTATAGTGTGTCAACTCCTCCAGCATTCGCGCGTGCTTGCCGCGTATGGGGCTGTTTACGACCGGGGTGCCGGTACGCTCCGCGATCAACCGGGTTGTTCCGGGTGAAACGGTGCTGTTGATGATCGTCAACTTAGGTTCGAACAATTTGATGTAGCGTATAGTCTCGCTGACAAAATCCCCAATCTGGAATGGATAGCACACGTGTAGGACATCGACGTCTCCGATTTCCCCAACCTGAAGTGAAACGTCCACTCCACAAACCTCATGATGCATGGAAAGAAGCTCGAAGAGTGGTTTGCCCACCTCGCCGAGCCCGACGACAACAACTTTGCTCGCTATTTCACCGTTCACCTAGCCCCTCCTCCGTGAAGACGCCGCACATGGTACGTTCAGTTTGCTTACGCGCCCTGTTCTACGGGCATCAGTTCATTTTTCGCATCGCCCTTTGCTTGTCTATCAAGAGCCTCGGAAGCGAAGGTCAGAATCTCCTGGGCGACTCTCCCTTGCTGCTCCGCGGTAAGTTGCGGAAACATGGGCAGCGACACGATTTCGCCAGCAATCCGTCTCGCGGCAGGAAAGTCTTCCAGGTAGTAATTTAAAGAGACATATGCCCTCTGCATATGAAGTGGAACCGGATAGTGGATCCCCGTGCCAATCCCGGCCTTTTTCAAATGGCTCATCATGCCATCGCGATTGCTGCAGCGGACCACATAAAGGTGATATACCGAGCGCGACCATGAAGGCTCGTGAGGGAGAATCAATGAGTCATTGTCCCCTAGAAGACGATTGTATTCGGCTGCGCGCTCTCGACGCTGTATATTCCACTTCGGCAGATATGCCAACTTCGCACACAGAAGGCCTGCCTGGATAGCATCAAGACGCCCGTTGTAACCCTCCACGTCGTGGTAGTACTTTCGGACTTGTCCATGGTCTCGCAGCATCTTAACCTTATCGGCCACGCATGCATCGTTAGTTGTCACAGCACCAGCTTCGCCACAAGCTCCAAGGTTTTTTCCTGGGTAAAAGCTAAATGCAGCAGCGCGCCCCATGGATCCGGCATTCATCCAGCGATTGAGTTTCTTTGAAAAATACTTTGCGCCGTGTGCCTGACACGCATCCTCAATCACTGTCAGGCCGTACTGTTCAGCCAGTGTTAGGATTGGATCCATATCCGCCATTTGGCCATATAAATGCACAGGAACAATGGCCACTACTGGTCTGCCACTTCGAATGCTGACAATTCTCCCAGATTGACTCCGCGTGCACTGCTCTTCGAAATATTCTTGAAGCCTCCTGATCGACATGTTGTACGTGCTCTCATCTATGTCGACGAACTCCGGGACTGCACCAGCTTGAGATATAGCCTCCGTCGTGGCGATAAATGTATTCGGGACCGTAACTACGACATCTCCGGCTTGCACGTCGCACGCCATGATCGCGAACCGCAACGCGTCCGTGCCACTGCTCACTGCGATGGAATGGTTGGCACCACAGAATGCGGCGAAGGCCAGCTCCAGGTCGTCAACCATAGGACCGCCAATAAACTGGGCTGTGTGCAGCGCCCGGCGAAACACGCCGGTCAGCTCTTGCTCGAGCTCTACGTGCGGGCCAATCAGATCCAGAAACGGAATGTTGTTTGAAATCCCATTAACGGTAGTCATTACGCCTCTCCACACTGTCCTCTATATAACGCAGCACTTTCGCGGGATTTCCGGCAACAATCGAATTCGGAGGGACATCCTTCGTAACCACGCTGCCGGCGCCTACGATCGCATTTTCGCCGATCGTAGTGTTGGATAGAATCGTAACCCCGGAGCCGATCGAAGCGCCCTTCTTTATAACTGTCGGCTCAACTTTCCAGTGCGCCTCTGTCTGTAGCTCTCCATTTGCGGTCGTAGCGCGCGGGTAACTATCATTGATAAATGTCACGCCATGCCCAACGAAGACATTGTCTTCGATAACCACTCCCTCGCATACGAATGTATGACTAGAGATTTTGCAACTCTTCCCGATACTTGCATTCTTTTGAATCTCAACAAATGCACCAATTTTAGTGTCATCCCCAATCGCACATCCATACAGGTTTATAAACTTGGCCAGACGCACATTCTCGCCAAGCCTCACGTCATCGGTGATGACATTAAATGTATTCATAAATACACCAGCGATCCCTTCCCCTTTAGTGATTCGCTGGCCGCCTCTAGCATCTGAACTACTCGTAGTCCGGCGCAGCCATCGTTGAACGGTTGCCGTCCGCTCGACACGCAATCCACAAAGTATGCCAGCTCTTGACGTAACGCCTCTACCTGTTCCACTTGTGGCGCCCACATATCTCCCGATCTGTAGCTTACAAGTAGGTCATATACACCTTCGCGGCTCGTTATATTTACCCCCTTGTCGTATACCCGAATTTTTTCGTCAGCTTCCAGGTCATTCCAGACCAGCATCCGTTTCTCCCCGCCCAAAAGCGTCGTTCGCACCTTTACCGGCGATAACCAGTTGACATTGATGTGGGCTATCACCTTTTCGGGGAAATACAGCGTCATATACGCAACATCTTCATGGCAGTTTAGGTGCCTCTGTCCGGTTGCCACTATCGCTTCGGGCCGCGCCTTGATGAGGTAATCTATGATGGAAAGATCGTGGGGAGCCAGATCCCAGAGAACGTTCACGTCATGCTGAAAGAGGCCGAGGTTAACACGGGTGGAGTCATAGTAATAGAGCTTGCCCAGCATTCCCCCGTCAAGCAGCTGCCAAATCTTTTTCACCGCGCCTGTGAAGAGGAAAGTATGGTCCACCATGATCTTGAGATTCTTGCGCAACGCTAGGTTGATCAGTTCCTCTCCTTGCGCTGAGTTACTCGTAAATGGTTTCTCCACAAATACGTGCTTGCCGCTCTCCAAGGCAGCCTTCGCCAGGTCGTAGTGCGTCCACACTGGCGTCACAATGGCGACGGCGTCGACTTGAGTTGACAAGATCACTTCGGTGGCATCGGGGGTCACATGAATTCCCGGATATGCCTTCAGTGCGCGCTGGCGTGCATTTGGGCTCATCTCCGCAATTGCACATACTTGGGAGTCCTCGAGGCTCGCGAGGTTTCGAACGACATTCGGTCCCCAGTAGCCGTAACCAATTACGCCGAACTTCATTGACCGGTCACCGCCCCACAGTTGGTTGATGTCTAAGCATGAGAAAGAGAGAGAAGGAGAAGGCAGAGAGCGACCGCTATCGCCAACAGGGAAATATGTTACAGGCGGAGACCTTCCTCGTTACCAAGTCTCAGTAAGCGCCTCGTAGAACAGCGCGCGGCGTCTGAATGAGGATCTTAATGTCCATCCACGGAGACCAGGACTTCGCATATTCCAAATCGAGCCGAACCATTTCGTCAAACTCGATGCGGTTTCTGCCATTCACTTGCCACAATCCCGTAATTCCGGGTTTTACATCCAGTACACGCCGACGGTGCCAGGTCTGATAGGAGGCGACCTCATAAGGAATCGCAGGACGGGGGCCAACCAGTGACATATCACCTTTAAGAACGTTGAAAAACTGCGGGAGCTCGTCCAGGCTACTTTTCCTAAGCCAGCTGCCCAACCTCGTGACCCGCTTATCATTCGTAAGCTTGAATACACCATCGCTGCAATCATCTGTCGGTTTACGCTCAGCCTCTCCAGCGATTAGCTTCTTCACGTACTCCCTGTGAGGGCTGGGGTCGTTATTGGTGTGCATCGACCGAAACTTGAGAAATGTGAAGCACTGGCCGTACCGTCCAACTCGTCGTTGTTTAAACACCACCGGTCCCTTGGATGACAACTTGATTGCCGCCGCGATCGTTAGGAATAGCGGCGTACAGAGGATTAGGGCTAGAGAACTGCCCGCGATATCGATCGCCCTTTTCACGCGCAGCAAAGTCTGTCTCTCGTTGTCGCGAGTAGATAAGTCAGGATATAGAGCTCCGTCGCTTGGACGTCCTGCAAAATCATGATCCCACTCATCCGGGTAAAAGTGAAAAGACAGGCTGACCTGATTGAACTGTTCAGAAGTTAGATGTTCTCGGAGAGTAGCGCTCACTCGATTGAGTATTGCACTCAGGGTTGAAGTCTTATCTTCAGCCGCCAGGCCGCTAAATATCGCTCCGACCGTGGTTGAGTTCTTGAACCAGCCGACGACATCTGTGTCGCGCGTGGATTGAAGCAGAGCGGCTGCGATGTTTTGCAGAGCTCTTTCTGTTTTTTCTGGCCCCTGACGATTGCCGGTCTCTAAGAGCGCAAGGAGAAACGGCTTTCCCGAGCGTTCCGTTCTTTTGCGCTCGACTACTAAAACTCCCAGAAAAGAGTCTTCCTCAAGGAGGTTGCGTTGGCCTGTGGAGGCTGATCGTAGCGACCGGGCTGTCGCTTCGCCAATTGACTCTAGTAGGGTCACCGACCTTCTCCTTGTCCGCCGCAGGTAGTCTTATGGGGTCATTCGCTTAGTCGGTCGCAGGGGTCGACAGCGATTGGGACAGACACAGCGCTCTGTTGCTGGGGCGATTATTGGTGGGGCATGTACAGTGCAATGCGGTCTCAACAACGGCTAGCTAGAGGGCCGCTCGTGATAGTGGTAGTAGTAGTCGCTGTGGGCTGCGCTCAGGGAACTATTCAACAATGCGCCAAGCAGTTTTTCACGCTCTAGCACTTCAAGCCCTCGTTGTAGCTGCCTTTTCTCGGTCGTTCCCTGACGGGTAACAAGAAGAACGCCATCTACGAGCCGTGACCAGACGCTGGTGTCCGCTAATGGCAATACGGGAGGGGAATCGATGATGATCCATTCGAATAGCGGGGCGAGCTGATTAATCAATGAGGACAATCGTGATGATTGCATCAGTTCGAGAGGGTTGCCAGCAAAACTGCCCGCCGGCAAGAACCAGATGGTGGGGCCTTTCAGGCGGTAAATACTCGTCGTCACACTGCGCTCGCCTTGCAACAATTCGCAAATGCCTGGCATTTGGTCGAGCCCGAACATTTGGGCCAGAGAGGGTCGCCTCAAATCCCCGTCTAACAGCAATGTCCGTTGTCCCTGCTTACGGCCAAGGATACAGGCCAGATTAGCCGCCACCGTACTCTTTCCGTCACCCGCATTTGTACTGGTGATCAGCACCTTTTTTAGTGGCCGTTCGCGACGGAGATTGCGCAGGCGAACTCCCAGGAACCGAAACTTCTCCGCAGCAAGGCTGTCCCGATCTGTAAGGCATACAAGTCGCGCTTGCGAGCTAGTGGCTACCTCTAAGGCTTGTAGTTGATCGAACCACTCCGGGTCTCTTTCATTTGACGAAGGGGCGTCCGATGCGTCGAAGGTCTCGTCCGATATCGCCGCGCCTGACGGCGTGAGTGCGCCGTCGTTCTCAGCACTATTCGATCCATCGAGCGCTGTTGCAGGGGTTCGTGCCTCTCGCTCCAACCTTGCGTGAAGCTCCACAATCTGAAGTAATTCGTTCGCCCTCGACAAGGCAGATGGGTCCAACCCTGAGCGTTCCCTTTCAGATCGTTGGAGAGCATCAAAGATAAGGCTCATTTTTCGTTCGCTTAAATAGCTGAATCCGCGTCGAGAGCCGGCTTGGCGTCGGCCTACAGATCGACGAAAGCACCCACATCTTGCTGAACACCCGCACCGTGGTCGTTGTTGTTGGTTTCGATCGCCGGTAATTGCAGAGGATCGAGTCGGAGATCCTTCGCCACATCTTCAACGATCAGGGGAGTGACACCCGGGATACGCTCCGCATAGGCGGAGATAAGGGCATTCTCGCAAATCGTATTTATCAGGCGGGGAAAGCCACGGGAGTGACGATACACCGCGTCAATCGCTTGCGCGGGAAACAATGTATCCGCCTGAGATTCGCATCCTGCTACCCGCAAACGCTGCTTGATATACTCTTTTGTCTGTTCTTCATCTAATGGATCAAGTCGAGCACGTAGAGCAACTCGCTGTTTGAGCTGCCGGAGTCCAACAGAATCCAGTTTCATATCCAGCTCCGGTTGGCCTGCAAACACAATCTGCAAGAGCTTTTCCTCAACGGTCTCCAGATTGGTGAGTAGCCGAACCTCCTCGAGTACTTCTGCTGACAAATGATGCGCTTCGTCCACGATCAGAACCGTGGTCAGATTCTGTGACCCTCGCGATATCACAAATCTGCTAAGGTCAAGCAATAACTCAGTCTTGTTCTTGCCAGAGACGGGAAGGCCAAAATCCGCGAGAATGTACTGTAGGAACTCAGTCGGTGACAACAGGCTATTGAACAAGTACGCGTACGCGATATCGCTGCTTTGCTTCAACAACTGCAGCAAGCATCGAAGCAAAAGAGTCTTCCCGGTACCTACTTCTCCTGTGACGACCACAAAGCCCTTGTGCCGTCGAACGCCATAGTAAAGCGCCGCGAGAGCCTCATTATGCTTATTGGTTGAAAATAAGAATGATGGGTCGGGTGTAATCTCAAAGGGATTACGGGTGAGATCAAAGAAGGCCTTGTACATTGCCCAGTCGACGCTAACCGTGTAGATAGTTGAAGACGGTGGTTGCCAGAATGGCTACAACAACGATCGCTGCCGTGCTAAATCCCAGTATCAGCCTCCTCCTACTGTTCCGCTGATCGGCTGCGCTCACGATCTCTGGGATTTCGGCAATCAACGCAATCGGTAATACGTTTTTGATTTCCTTGTCGCTGTGCATGCGATCATCCATGAACTCTCGGCCGCCCGCTACCAAAGTGCCGAGGGCCAATCCGATCCCGAGAGCGATTCCACAGAACTTGATCCGATTCGGGAAATCCGGTTTGAGAGGCAAGCTGGGAGGGTCAAGCACGCTAAAACGTTCACCTTGCTGCAGAAGTTCCATGCTAGTCGCCATTTGCGATTCATTTTTCTTCTTCAATAGCTCGTCATAACTTGCCTTGGATTGATCGTATCCGCGAGTCAGGTCTGCCATCTCCTGCTCTCGCACCGGTTCCTGATTTAACCGATCCTGATAGTCGTTGATTTTGACCTTTAGACTGGCAACGTCCTGCTCACGATTCTTAATCTCGGACTCATTCGCCTGCAGTTGACCCTGAAGTTGCAACATTGCCGGGTTTTGGGACGGATCGACCACTTCTTGAGTCGCAGCGGTCCCGTCACCTTGACTACGACCACTACCTTTACTCTTCAGATTGACAAGCAGATCGTCGCGAAGCTTTTCTGCCGTAGCAATCTGATTTCTAAGCTTGCGCACATCAGGATAATTATCCGTATACCGAGAGCTAAGATCCGCCAACTGTGTTCTTAATTTCTCGAGCTGCTGGTCGATGGCCGGCAAACTCGCCGAGGTCCCGTCCGCTTTCGTTGTTCCCTGGAAGGTCTTGTACTGATCGATCAGTGTCTGGAGGTAAACTCGTTGTTGCCGCGCGGTGTTCAATGCGTCCTGTTCGTTTACCAGCTCTGCCTGTAGTCCACTCAATATCTGGAGATTGCTGGCTTGCTGGGTGGGTAGCTCTCCGATGTGTGCTCCTTTAAACGCTCGGATCTTCGCTTCCTGATCAGCCAGGCTCCCCCGCGCACCCTCCAGTTGGCCCTCGAGAAACTTGGTCGTGCCTTCTGATTGTTGCTGACGTGCTTCCAAATTTGCGTCGATGAACAACTTACTCAATTTGCCGGTCACGTCTTGAGCAATCCGCGGGTCGCGCGCCGAATAATAAATATTAAATGCTGTGATTTGGTTTTGCATGGGCTCGCGTACGAGCTCAATGTCGATATCCTTGCGCATCTGCCATACCTTTTCCTCTTGGCTCAAACGCGCGTGGTGGTCGTTGTAAAGGTTTAATTGGACGATAATGGACAGTAGCCGCGTCCGGCTCAGGATCTGTTGGCTAATGCTTTGTAAGCGATCCTGGAGATTGTCGCTCACATTCGGAATAACATAATCCTTTGGCATCGTGGGCTGTTCCACCAGGATCAATGTACTCGATTTATAGCGTGGAGGCAGAAGCCAACTAGCGCCCCACACCGCGACCCACCCAAAGAACAGCGGTACAAGGAACTGCATGTGCCGACGGCGAATCACGCCGCGGCAGAACTCAAGATCGAAAGTCTTTGACGGTTGCTCTTCGTCGATGTCGGTCATGCTTTATCTGCCTAATGGTCTTGCAAATCGGTAGGCAATGGCAATGTACTCGCGATTCGCGTCGGGAGCATTCGCAATGACCGCGATATTGCCGTAGCTCTGTTGTAGGCGCGTGTACCCTAGTTCCATCGTTAGATGCTCGCCGACGGGGTGTTGAACAGCAACTGTTCCAACGAAAGAGTGCCCTCCCGAATCGGATTGTGAAACAACCTCGCTCACAGCTTTAGTTATCGCGTAACTCACCGTGGCCCCTAGCGTCCAGCTACGCGTCAGTTGCCAGCGCCCGGTTGCAGCTGCGCTCTGTGTATCGAACGCACCGTTCAACCCTCCACCCGCACTAACGCCATAGGAATAGCTGGCCGCGAAGCCTGCATGGCGTGCCTGCCAACCCACACTTGCTTTAACGGCCGGCATCCAGCCGCTTATCGTCGTCACATTGGGCTGAGTAACCTCATAGTGCTGTGGACCGGCCGACAAAGAAAGGGACAGTTTCGGCGCGAGGTAAAGGGTGAGAAAGATGTAAAGAGTGTTGGTCTGGGCATCGCTCCCGATTTGATTCGTGGTGCTGCCTTGGCCGCTCACAGGGGTACTCGATATTTGTGAGTACTGATAGGTCGCGCCCAGGTAGGTTTTTTCTGAGAGACGATGATTGTAGAAACCCGCTCCTCCTCGGCTCGTGGAATTGAAGAGACCGTCTGCCTGGTTTGGGTTGAGATAGTCCAGATTTGTGAAGGTGCACGACGCGCCGACCATGCTGTCCCTGTCGAATTGGTAGGTCAGTTCGGCGTTCGCATTGTTGTTTAGCTGGCTAGCGGTTGCGGCGACCACCACTTCGGGTGGAGATTGTAATGAACCGGACACTCCTTGAGCGAGAGGAAAGGGCTGATTCAATGCATTCGAAGTCTTCCCAAGCAGGTCCGCTAGGCTCAACGTGGTGTGAGGGCTCAGTCTGTACTTGAAAGTGTAAGCCAGATTCTGATCACCGTAGTTTAAGTCGCTATTGTGCTGATAGAGGGTAAATCCTGGTGTATACGACACTAGCTGATGCATTCGTGCCGTGGTCTTATCAAATGAAATCGTGGGCCATAGAGTATAACTGACATCGCTGATCGGATAGGTCCCCGTACCAACTAATACATTATCGCTATATGAGCTACTTGTGAGCAATCCTACTCTTATGTAGTTCGAGCGGGTTTCGGGACCCACAGCGGTCGAGTAATTTTCGTTACTCACAGGAGGTGGTACCTGCATTTGTCCCTCACTCCCGGCGCCCGGAGCTGCTCCGACTCCGCCTGCCCCCATCTGCGGCCATGCGGACATGGCTACAAAAATTCCGAAACTCAAACAAACTCTAAGGAGCATAGACAGTCTTTAGGGCACTACGATCGTGTCTCGCGGTTCGAGCTTGATATTTTGCTCGGGATGCTTGCCCTTAATTACATCCTTGTAATTAAAGAGAATGCGGACCTCCGCACCGGTGGAGCTCTGACGAAGGATATAGATCGACTTCTGCTTGGCGAAGTCCCGGAAGCCGTTGGCGGTTGCAATTGCGTCAAGAACTGTCGTACCGCGTGTCAGGGGATAGGATCCTGGCTTTACAACCTGCCCTAGGATGTTGAACTTCTCGCTGTTGATTTGCTGCACTATTACGGTGACTTCGGGCGTGTCCATGTAATTGCGCAATTTACCAGCTATGTCCTGCTCGAGTTGCAGTGGAGTTCTTCCAGCAGCCTGAACCTCGCCCGCTAACGGCAGCGAGATTTTCCCATCCGG
>Ga0335083_10004368_pt1 | contig 18012 bp, 9 predicted proteins | sample Lox_Sample_42_FD_206716 | JGI IMG/M metagenome (GOLD analysis project Ga0335083, IMG submission 206716) | Soil microbial communities from Loxahatchee National Wildlife Refuge, Florida, United States - Lox_Sample_4.2 | ecosystem: Environmental > Terrestrial > Soil > Wetlands | place: USA: Florida...
GCGGCAAGGGCGAAGCGGGAAGCGGAGGAAAGAGCGGAGCTCGAAGCGGCCGAAAGAGCGAAGCGCGAAGCCGAGGCGAAGGCCCGGCGCGAGGCCGAGGAGAAGGCCCGGCGCGAGCGCGAGGCGCAGGCGCTCGCCCGCTTGAAGGCCCAGGAGCAGGCCGCGGCGCGGGCCAAGGCGGCGGTGGACGAGGACGCGACGGTCGCCATTCCGCCCACCCGCGCCGCGCCGCAAGCGCAGCCGCAGGCGGCCGAGCCGCCCGGGCGCTCGATGCTCGTCCCGGCCGCGATCGCGGGCGTTCTGCTGCTGGCGGCGGCAGCCGCATTCCTGCTGACGCACAGGAGCCCGGAGCCGGCGCCGGTCGCGCAGGCGCCCGAGGCGCCGAAGGCCGCGGCGCCCGAGAAGCCCGCCGTGGACGTGGAAAAGGTCCGGCGCGAGGCCGAGGAGCGCGTGCGCAAGGAGTTCGAGGCGAAAGAGGCATCCGAGAAGGCGGCGGTAGCGAAGCTGCAGGAGCAGAAGGCGGCGCTCGAGAAGGCGGCAGCCGACGAGGCCACGAAGCAAAAGGCTGCGGCTAAGGCGGCGGCAGAGAAGGCGGCGGCCGAGAAAATCGCCGCGGCGAAGAAGGCGGCGTCGGAGAGGGCCGCCGTCGAGAGAGCCGCGGCAGAGAAGGCCGCCGCCGAGAGAGCTGCGGCGGAAAAGGCGGCCGCCGAGAAAGCAGCGGCGGAGAAGGCGGCCGCAGCTAAGGCAGCGTCAGCGCGGCCGGGGCTGCCCGCGGTGGGCGATCGCTGGGTATATCAGGCGAGCGAGCTCGGCAGCGCATCGGACCGTTACCAGATCACGATCGAGACTACCTTCGTCACGCCGACCTCGATCGGGGAGACGCAGACCGACTCCAACGGGCGCTCGCACATATTCACCCACCTGCCCCTGGCGACCATGACCGGGATGGATCCAGGCCTGGCGAACTTCCAGCCCTACCTCGGCGCCTTTGCCGAGCCGCGCGACGGACTGGCGTGGCAGAACGTGAAGGTGTTTCATTACAACCGCTGCGGTGAAAGCGACGTGACCTGCACCGCGACCGCGAAGGTCGCCGGACACGATCGCGTGACTGTGCCGGCGGGAACGTTCGACGCGTGGCGCGTGGTGGTGCACCTCGAGATGAGCTTCGGCGGCCGCGTGGTCGAGCGCGAGCACACCTACTGGTACGCTCCTGCGGTGAAGCGGTTCGTGAAGCAGGAATCGCGCACCCTCAGCACCTTCGGCAAGCGCGGGCGGGAAGTGGACATGGTGCTGGTGAACTACACGCCGGCGCGGGCGAAATAGCCGGCGCCGGAGGGCAAGAAGAGACCACAGGGAGAATCGCATGATCCGAATCCGTCGCGCCGCGGCGCTCGCCGCGCTGCTGTTCGCCGCAATCGCTTCCGGCGCCGCGCTGGCGCAGACGCGCCCTACGCACACCGCCGCCGCTCCGGGGGTGCACTCGATGCTCTGGGTGGGCAACAGCTTCTTCTATTACAACAACAGCATGCACAACCACTTCGGCCTGCTGGTGCGCGAGGCCGAGGCGGGCGCCAAGTCGCGCAACGTCTCGGTGACGATCAGCGGCTCGGGCCTCGACTGGCACGACCTCGCGTCCTACTTCCGGCCGGGCGGCATCGGGCGCTACTCGTTCGTCGCCGGCAACCAGATCCGCTTCAACCCGCCGGGCAAGCAGTTCGACGCCGTGCTGATGATGGACTGCAGCCAGTGCCCGATCCACCCCCAGCTGAAGGAGGCCTTCTACGAGACGGTGAAGAAGGACGCCGCGATCGCGCGCGAGAACGGCGCGCTGCCGGTCCTGTTCATGTCCTGGGCCTACAAGGACAAGCCCGCGATGACGGCGGAGCTCGCCGAGGCCTACACGCGCGCGGGCAACGAAAACGACGCGCTAGTGGTGCCCGCCGGCCTTGCCTTCGCGCGCGCCATCGCCGCGCGCCCGGATCTCGAGTTCTACCAGCCCGACAAGCGCCACCCTACGCTGATCGGCACCTACCTCGCCGCCGCCACGGTGTACGCGACCCTCTACCGCAAGTCGCCGGTGGGCGATCCGTACACCGCGGGAATCGACCCGGAGACCGTGAAGTTCCTGCAGACGGTCGCCTGGGAGACGGTGAAGGCGTACTTCGGCAACTAGGCCCGGCCGGGGCGCGTGCCCGCCGCGGCCTGGCGCTTGAGGAGCGCGCGCAGGGCGCGGTTGCGCGCCTGCAAGTCGCGCGCGAGCTGGATCGCGATCATGTAGCGCAGCTGGCGCGCGATGTCGGGCGCCGAGCCGGCGAGCTGCTGGTAGGCATAGTGCGAGAGCACCGCTGCGCGCACCGGCGTCAGCGCCTCGCCGGTCGTGAGCGCGGGCATCTCGTCGACCAGGGCAAGCAGGCCGAACATGTCGCCGGGATGCAGGTCGCGCGTCTCCGCCGGCTCGCCGGGCACGCCCTCGAGCTGCGTCAGGCGCACGTCGCCCTCGAGCAGCAGGTACATGCCGTCGCCCGGCTCGCCGGCGTGGTTGAACTGGTGCCCCCGGGGGTAGGTGCCGACCTGGACGCTCTGCGCGAAGTGCTCGAGCTCGCCCTCGCCCGCCCCCTCGAAGGTCGGCAAGGTCCTCAGGAATTGCTTGATGTCCATCGGCGGCCTCAGCTGCGGCCGAAGAAGGCGCTCAGCCAGTTGCGCCCGCCGCCGGGCGCCGGCCGGGGCGGCGGCGCCGGCGCCGCCGCCGCCGCACTCACCTGCACCGGCGCGCTCGCCACGCTCGTCGAGGTACGCAGGCGGTGCGCCAGCATGTCGACCAGGTGCCGGAGCAGCACCTTGGCGATCTTGCGGTCGCTGTGGATCAGGTCCTCGAAGGCCTGGTGCTTCAGGCGCAGCAGCCGCACCGGCGTGGCCGAGGCCACCGTCGAGCTGGCGAGCATCTCGCCCGAGAGTACCGAGACCTCGCCCAGCATCTCGCCCGCCTTGACCTTGCCGAGCGCGATGAGGCGCCCGCTCTCCTCGACCGAGATGTCGGCCTCCCCCTCGAGGATGAAATACAGCGAGTCGACCGGCATGCGGTCGCGGATGATGTTGCGCCCCGCCGGCAGCTCGAGGCGGCTGGCGTTCTGCAGCACCTTGCGCACGTTCGCCGGGCCCAGCTCGTCCGACAGAGCGGCGAAGCGCGCGCTGAATTCGGAGATCGTCGGGGCGTCGACCATAAGGGGTGGCGAAGTGGCGGCGTTGTCCGGGCCGCGGCGGGCCGCCGTGGCGATTCGTTAGATTCTCACAGCGCCTGCGCAGCGGCAAGCAGGGGCGCAGGCGCACCCTGATTCTGTAGAATCGGGCGGACATCGGGGGCGGGACATCCACGGAGGGGGAAATGCGAATCCGCATACTTGCGCTGGCGGCGTGCGTCGCGCTGAGCGGGCCGGCCCGGGCGGGCCTGCAGGAGGGCATGCAGGCGGCCCGGCGCGGCGACTTCGCGACCGCATACAAGGAATGGCTGCCGCTGGCGCGGCAGGGCGACGGCAACGCGCAGAACAATCTCGGCGTGCTGTACGAGCGCGGCCAGGGGGTGGCGCGCAACTACGGCGAGGCGGCGCAGTGGTACCGCAAGGCCGCCGAGCAGGGCAACCCGAGCGCCCAGAACAACCTGGGCGTGCTGTTCGAGAAGGGGGAGGGCGTGGCGCAGAGCTTCGCCGAGGCCGCGCAGTGGTACCGGCGCGCGGCCGAGCGCGGCGAGGCGAACGCCGAGAACAACCTCGGCGTGCTGTACGAGAAGGGCGAGGGCGTGCAGCGCGACGCCGCTGCCGCGGCGTCCTGGTACAACCGCGCCGCGGCCCAGGGCAACGCGCGCGCCGAGAACAATCTCGGCGTGCTCTACGAGCGCGGCGCCGGCGTGCCGCAGGACCTGTTGAGCGCGGCGCGCTGGTACCGCGCCGCCGCCGAGCAGGGGCATGCCGCGGCGCAGAACAACCTCGGCGTGCTGTACGGCATGGGGCGCGGCCTGCCTGGCGACATCGTGCAGGCGAACTTCTGGTTCGCGCTCGCCGCCGAAGGCGGCAACGCGAGCGGCGCCAAGAACCGCGACGCGACGGCGCGCCGCCTGAACGACGCGCAGCGCGCGCACGTGGCGCAGATGCTCGCCGAGTGGCGCGCCAAGCACGCCTCGCGCTAGCCGTCGCCGCCGGCGCGCTGGCGGCGATCGCCGGCGCGGCGCGGGCGCAGCAGGCGCCGCCGACGCCCGGCACGGTGCTGCAGACGATCGAGCCGCACCGCGCGCCAAGCTACGAGGCGCCGGCGGAGATCCTGTTCCGTCGCGGCGAGCAGGAGGCGGTCGGCGCCCGCGGCGCGACGCGCTTCCAGGTGCGCGGCTTCAACTTCGTCGGCAACACGGTGTTCCCGCAGGGCACCCTGCGGCGCATCGTCGAGCGCTGGCTGGACCTGCCGCTCAACCTGTCCGACCTCGAGCGCGCCGCCGACTCGGTCACGCGCTACTACCGGGATCACGGCTACCCGGTGGCGCGCGCGGTGATCCCCACGCAGCACGTGGTGGACGGCTTGGTCACCGTGGAGGTGATCGAGGGGCGCATCGGCAAGATCGACTTCGACGGCGAGCGGCGCTACAACGAGGCGCTGCTCAAGGGGCGCACCGCGGCGCTGGCGGCGGAGTCGCCGGTGACGCTGGAGACGCTCGAGCGCTCGATCCTGCTGCTGAACGATCTGCCCGGCGTCAGGGCGCAGGTCACGCTGCAGCCGGGCGAGCAGTTCGGCAGCACCGACGCGGTGGTGAAGATCGAGGAAAAGCCCGCCGAGCTGCAGCTGCAGATCGACAACAGCGGGCGCGAGGAGACCGGGCGCATGCAGCTCGACGCCAACGGCGCGCTCAACAACCCGCTCGGCCTCGGCGACCGGCTGTCGCTGCACATGGTGCGCTCGCAGGACGGGCTGCTGCGCTCGGCCAACGTCGGCTACAGCATCCCGCTCGGGGCGAGCGGGCTGCGCGCGGCGGTCGCCCACACCAGCGTCGACTACCGCGTGGCCGGCGCGTTCCAGGCGCTCGGCATCAGCGGCGAAGTGCGCATCACGGAGGCGACGCTCACCTATCCCTATGTGCGCTCGCGCCTGCACAACGTCTCGCTGAGCGGCGGGCTGCGCCGCACCGAGACCCACCAGAGCGCGCTCGGCGCCAGCGTCTCGGACGGCGACCTGAAGGTGCTCGCGCTGGCCGCATCCGGCAACTGGGTGTACAGCGACTCCTCGGTGGCCACCGCGCTCGCAGCGTTCAGCGGCAACTTCCGCAGCAGCGCGACCCCGGATCCCAACGCGCTGCGCGGCAAGTACCAGCTGGAAGGCACGTACCTGAGCGGCATCTCGCCGCACTGGGACGCGTACCTGCACGGCAGCCTGGTGCACGGCGTCGGCCGGCTGCCCGACACGGAGAAGTTCTCGCTCGGCGGCCCCGACAGCGTGCGCGCCTACCAGGCCGCGGAGCTGCGCGGCGACGACGGCTACCTGCTGAGCGCCGAGTTCCGCCGCCAGTTCGCGCTGGCTCGCACGGTCGGCGTGTTCACGCTGTTCTACGATCGCGGCGCGGTGCACAACGCGGGCTTCGCCGGGCTGGATACGCTGCACGGCTACGGCGCGGGGGTGGCGCTGTTTCCCACCAGCCACAGCCGCGTGCAGCTCGAGCTCGCGATTCCGCAGGGCCGCACGCCCTCCGATGGCAAGAGCAACGGGCGCGCCTGGGTCAGCGCGGTGATCGCCTTCTGAGCGCCGGGCAATGTTGACTGCGTCACAGCCGCGGCCGGAAAACGGGACTAGACTGCAGGCAGGCGCCGATCCGGCGCCGCCCGGGGAGTCGATGGCGAGCGGAATCCTGGCGCGAGCAGCGCGCCTCAGCATGCCGCACGCGGCACGCGGCGCGGCGCTGGCGCTCGCGCTCGCGGCGGCGGGCGGCGCGACGGCGCAGCAGCTGCCCGCGGGCGCCTCGGTGGCGGCCGGCGCCGCGAGCGTGACGCAGACCGGCCCGAACGGCCTGCGCATCGACCAGGCGAGCGACAAGGCGATCCTCAACTGGCGCAGCTTCTCGATCGGCGCCGGTAACTCGGTCGTGTTCAACCAGCCGGGGTCCTCTTCGGTGGTGCTGAACCGCGTGGTCGGGGACGCGGCCGGCATCCCGGCCTCCGAGATCTACGGCACGCTCTCGGCCAACGGCCAGGTCTTCCTCGTCAATCCGAGCGGCATCTACTTCGGCCCGGGAGCCAGCCTCGACGTCGGCGGGCTGCTCGCTTCGACGCTCGACATCCGCGACCAGGACTTCCTCGCCGGCCGCTACGTGTTCGGCATCGCCGGCGCTCCGGGCGCGTCGGTGGCGAACGCGGGAACGATCCGCGCCGCCGGCGGCGGCTACGTGGTGCTCGCGGGCGACAGGGTGGTGAACAAGGCCGAAGGCCTGATCGAGGCGCGCCTGGGCACCGTGGCGCTCGCCTCGGGCTCGCAGGTCACGCTCGACGTCGCGGGCGACCGGCTGATCAACTACTCCGTCGACGCGGCGACCTCCGACCGCATGGGCGGCGTCGCCAACGCCGGCACCCTGGCCGCCGACGGCGGGCGCGTGGTGATGACCGCGATGGCGGCGCGCGACATCACCGGCACGGTGGTCAACAACACCGGGGTGGTGCGGGCCCGCGGCATCGACGCCCAGGGCGGGGAGATCGTGCTCACCGCCAGCGCCGGCACGGTCCAGGCGGGCGGCGCGCTCGACGCGAGCGGCGCGAGCGGCGGCGGCGTCACCGTCGACGCCGGCGCCGGCGCGGCCATCGCGACCGGCCGGATCGCGGCTACCGGCAGCGCGGGCGCCGGCGGCAGCGTCAAGCTGCTCGGCAGCGCCGTCGGCGTATTCCCGGGCGCGAGCGTCGACGCGTCCGGCGCGCTCGGCGGCGGCGAGATCCTGGTGGGCGGCGACGCGCACGGCGCCAACCCCGCGGTGGCGAATGCCTCGCATACCTATGTCGCGGTGCAGACCACGCTGCGCGCCGACAGCTACGACACCGGCGACGGCGGCAAGGTGGTGGTCTGGTCCGACGACGCGACCCGCTTCGACGGCGCCGTCTCGGCGCGAGGGGGCGCCAACGGGGGCAACGGCGGCTTCGTCGAGGTCTCCGGCAAGCAGAGCCTGGCGATGAACGGCAGCGTCGATACGCGCGCGCCCGCGGGCGCGACCGGAACGCTGCTGCTGGATCCGTCGACGCTGACGATCACCGACGCCGCCGCCGGGTCGGGCTCGCTCGACGGCGTGCTGGTGCCGCCGAGCGGCAACGGCGTGATCGATGCCACCGGCACGGCCGATGCGGGCGGCAACACGGTTTCGCGCGGCCAGCTGGAGGCGTTCAACGCCACCACCAACATCGACCTCGAGGCGACCGGGCAGATCACCATCAACGACATGGCGGGGAATTTGATCAACCTCGCGACGGGCGCGGGAAACTCGTTCACGCTGCGCTCGACGACGAGCGGCGGCATCACGTTTGCCGACGCCAACGACGAAATCAAGACCGCCGGCGGCTCGATCACGCTGGTCGCGGCGGGCACCGGCACCATCGGCACGCTCGGCAAGCTGACCTCCGGCGGCGGCGACATCCGCGTCGAGTCGGCCGACGGCGGGCTGACGGTGAGCGGCGCCATCAACGCCGGCAGCGGCAGCGTCGTGCTCGAGGCGAACGAGGCCTCGACCGCCAACCAGCCGATGGCGGTCAACGCCCCGCTCACCGGCGCCAACGTCTACCTGCGCGCCGCGGACAACATCACGCAGACCGCGGCCGGCACCATCACGGCGGCCAACCTCTCGGTGCGCTACGGCGGCGGCGGCGGCTCGACGCCGAACTCGGCGCTGCTCGACCAGGCGAACAACGTGGTCGGCACGCTCGCCGCCAGGATCGAGGGCAGCGGCACCGGCGCGGCGAACGCGTTCAGCTTCAGGGAGGCCGCCGGCGGCTCGCTCACGATCGGCTCGGTGGGCGATCCGTTCAGCTCGCTCGGGCTAACCGTCGGCGCGGACTCGAGCAATCCGGGCTTCGGCGCGGCGACGATCACGGGGATCTCGACGGCGGGCGGGCCGATCACGCTCTCGGCCGACACCCTGAGCCTCGGGCAGGCGGTGAGCGCCGGCCCGGCGGCAACGGGCACGGTGATCGCGATCGCGCCGACCACGCTCTCGCGCGGCGTCACCCTCGGCGCCAAGCCCGGCGGCCAGCTCGGGCTGAGCGCCGCGGAACTGGCGCTGATCAGCGGCGGCACGCTGCGCGTCGGCAGCTCGACGGCGCTCGGCGACGCGGCCGACACGACGGGCGCGATCACGATCGCGGCCGCAACCGCGCCCGCCGGGTGGAACACGCTTTCTGTGCGCACCACCGGCGCGGTGACGCAGACCGGAACCCTGGCCGTGCCCAACTTCGCCGCGCAGGCGGGCAGCCTCGGCACGATCACCAACGGCGCCAGCGGCGCCGGCAAGGTCGGGCTGGCGGTGGCGAGCGGCGCCATCAGCTACCAGTACGGCGCGAGCACCAGCGACCCGCTGTCGGTCCCGGCGGCCGGCGTCGACGGCGTGACCGGGGTCGCCTCGAGCAACAGCGCGATCGCGCTCACCGGCAGCGGCGGAGTGTCGCTGTTCGCCGGAGTCAGCGCCGGGACCGGCACGGTGACGCTGCAGGCCGCCGCCGGCGGCGTCAGCGAGGATGCGGCGGCGAGCGTCACCGGCGGCGCGCTGCGGCTGCTGGGCGCCGGCGGCTTCGACCTCTCGGCGAGCCCCAACAACCTCGTCGACACCCTCGCCGCGGCGACCTCGGGCGGCGTCAGCTACACGCAGAAGGCCGGCAACGGCCTCATCGTCGGCTCGGTGTCCGGCACCAGCGGCATCTCGGTCGGCACCGACAACGTCACGCTCACGGCCGACGCGCTCGACGTGCAGCAGATCGTCTCGACCAACGGCGGCACGATCACGCTCACCAGCACGACCCCGGTCACGGCGATCGACCTGGGCACCAATGGCGCCGGCCTGACGCTGGACGCGACCGAGCTCTCGCGCCTCATCGCCGGCGCCGGCACGCTCGCGATCGGCGACAGCGCGCACACCGGCGCGATCACGGTGAGCGCCGCGGTCAACCCGGTCGGCGTCTCCGGGGGCATCTCGCTGCTCAACCGCACCGGCGGGGTGGCGATCAACGGCGTGCTCACCTCGGGCGGCGGCGCCGGCGCGGTGACGATCCTCGCCAACGGCGACGACGCCGACGGCACCGGCGGCATCACCGGCGCGATCACCCAGGGCGGCGCGGGCGGTATCGTCGGCGGCTCGCTCACCGTGCGCGCGGGCAACGGCGTCGCGCTCGGCGGCGTGGGCAACGCGGTGACCGGCTTCACCGCGGGCAACTTCCAGGCTGGCGACGTCACGCTCGCGAACGCCTCGAGCAGCCTCGCGGTCTCCACGGTCAACGACGCCGCGCCGAACGGCAGCATCTCGATTGCCACCAGCGGCTCGCTGAACGCCTCGACCGGCCCGATCACCACCGCCGCCAGCGGCAGCATCACGCTATCGGCCGGCGGCGCGATGACGCTGGGGCAGAACGTAGCGGCGGGCGGCACGGGCGACGTCACGCTGCACGCCGGCAACGGGCTGACGCAGACCGGCGGCGAGATCGCCGCGAACAACCTGCTGCTGACCGGCGCCGGCGCGTTCTCGCTGGCGCACGTGGGCTCGCAGGCGAACACGCCCAGCTCCGGCCACACCACCTTCCTCTACAACAACGCCGCCACCCTGGCGGCGAACATCGCCGGCACGCTCGACTACCGCGAGGCCGACGCGCTCACGGTGGGCACCATCGGCGCCACCAGCGGCGTCACCACCAGCGGCAACCTCAGCATCGTCAGCGGCGGCACGCTGGAGCAGCTGGACAGCACGATGGCGGCGCTCTCCACCACCGGTGGCCCGCTGACCCTCGCCGCGCCGCTGAATGCCGGCGGCGGCGTGATCACGCTCACCGCGGCCAATTCCGGCGCCGGCGGCATCAACCAGACCGGCGGCTCGATCTCCGGCTCGACGCTCGTCGCCGCCAGCGGCGGCCAGGCGCTGTTCGCGCAGCCGGGCAACGACGTCGGCACGCTCGCGATCGGCGCCAGCGGCAACGTCAGCTACGCCGACGCCAACGGCTTCACCGTGGGCGCGAGCGGCATTTCGAGCGGCGGCGGCAACGTCACCCTCGCCGGCGGCGGCACGATCAACCTCACCACGAACGTCGCCGCCGGCGCCGGCGCGATCGACCTGTCGACGAGCGCGGGCGGCATCAACCAGACCGCGGGCAGCGTCACCGGCGCCTCGCTGCGCGTCACCGGCGCCGGGCCGATGAGCCTGCCGCAGACCACCAACAACGTCGGCACGCTGGCGGCGAGCGTCACCGGCGACCTCACCTACACCGACGCCAACGCGCTTGCCGTGGACTCGCTCGGCGGCACCAACGGCGTGCAGAGCACCGACAACGGCAACATCGCGATCACCACGGTCGGCGGCTCGCTGAGCGTCAACCAGGCGGTGCTCTCGGGCCCGGCGATTCCGGGCACGCCCTCGACGCGGGGCAACGTCGGCCTGGTGGCGCTCGGCCCCACCAGCGACCTGACGCTCGGCGCCGACGTCGCCGGCAACGAGGTGCGGCTGAACGCCGACCGCAACTTCAGCCAGACCGCCGGCCAGATCGAGGCCGCGACGCTGCTGTTCGGCTCGGGCAACAACGTCAACCCCTCGACCCTCAGCTATTCGGGCGCGGCGCCGGCGGTGAGCGAGCTGATCTACAACTTCAGCGGCCCGACGACGCTGAACGCCAACCTCAATGCGAACAAGGTCGTCCTGCGCAGCACCAGCAACGGCTCGTCGTTCTCCTTCGGGCCCGGATTCGGCGTCAACGCCTCCAGCCTGCTGCTGGTCGGCGACGCCAGCTTCAACCTCGGCAACTCGGGCAACGACATCACCACGCTTGCGGCGCAGGGCGCCGTGCTCGCCGACGGCGGCTCGATCACGTACACGGACCAGAACAGCTTCAGCGTCGGCAGCGTCGCGAGCGGCTTCAGCTACCTCGGCACGACCAACGGCATCGGCCAGGCGGGCGGCAACACCTTCTTCGGCTTGAACGTGTACGGAGCGCCGGCGTCCGTGGCCCTGACCGCCTCCGGCACGGGCGGCACGATCGCCGTCGCGCAGCCGATCAAGGCGACGGGCACGGTCGCGCTGAGCGCGCCGTCGGGGGTCGCGGAGGCGGGTGCAGGCGCGATTACCGCGTCGTCCCTGGCGCTCACCGGCGGCGGCACGTTCGCGCTCGGCACGAGCGCGAACAACGTCGGCACGCTCGCGGCCAGCCTCTCGAACCTCGGCACGTTCACCTACCGCGACGCCGACGACCTGACGATCGGCACGGTCGGCGCGGTCTCGGGACTGACCGCGGCCGGCCCGGGCGCGACCAGCGTCACGGTCGACGCGGGAAACAGCCTCACAGTGAACGCGCCCGCGAGCGTGATCACCGCCGGCGACGCTGTGCCGAACACCGCGCCAGCCTCGCTGACGCTGTCCGCGCTGCGCGACATCACGCTCGCGAGCAACATCACGTTGCACGGCGGCAGCGTCGGCACCGGCAACGGCGCCCAGCTCAGCGTGCTGTCGAACCGCGGCGGCGTGTTCCAGACCGGCGGCAGCATCTCTGTGGTCGACAACGGGCCGGCGACCGCCGCCTCGCAGGCGCCGCACGCGGCGCAGGTCGACATCCGCGCCGCGAACCAGCTGCTGATCGACGGCAGTGCGATCGGGAACTGCGGCAACCCGTTCGGCTACGCCGGCAGCGGCGGCTGCGGCCAGGTGTCCCTGCGCAGCGTCTCCGCGCAGTCGAGCCTGGGTGCCGCGCGCGTCGACGTGCGCGCGCCCTCCAGCCTCGACAGCTCGGCGGGCACGGTCGGCGCCACCAGCCAGACCGGGCCGCGCGTGCTGCTGACCGGCGACATCACCAACAGCAACGGCGACGTGGTCTCCGCGGGCAATATCACGACCGGCACGGTCACCGTGACGCAGACTGCGGCCGCCGACGTCAACACGCTCGCCAGCACCGACACCGCGGGGCTGCTGATCTCGGGCAACGACATCACCACCAACGGCACCGCCAGCACGACCGGACGCTACGGCATCAACTTCACCGCGAACAACAACGTCACCCTGAACGGCAACGTGACGACCGACTCGCTCGACGGCATCAGCATCAGCACCGCGGCGACCTTGGGCACGGTGAAGACGACCGGCGCGGCGATCGTCACGGCCAAGACGCTGGGCCTGAACGGCGACTTCGAGAAGGGCCTCTTCAACCTGAAGACGAACGTCGCCGCGCTGCAGGTGCTCGGCGGGCGCGCCATCACCATCGACAACAGCGCGCGCACCGACACGCTGACCGCGACCGTGCTGGGGCGGGTGTCGCCCGCGACCACCGACCCGAGCAGCGGGCAGACGGTGCCGGCGGTGAACAAGCCGATCGGCGCGCTCTCGCTCACCACGGGCGGCAACCTGACGGTGTTCACCCTCAGCAACCAGACCACCCACGCCTGCGACCTGAGCGGCAACTGCGACAGCTTCTTCACCCCGGTCTCGCGTACCCCGCTCCTGCTGATCGCCGACAGCATCACCGAGACCCCGGGCGCGTTCAACACGGCGTCCTTCACCGACGTCACGCTGCGGCCCTACCACGGCAACCGCAACATCCAGGTCGAGAGCTTTCCCGCGGCGAGCCCCGACCCGAACACGACCTACTACCTCGCCAACCCGAACGGCCTGCTCAACCAGTTCAACCCGGACGCACACCTGACGATCGGCGGCAGCGGGGAGACGGGCAGCCTCTTCATCGGCAGCCACGACGCGTCCGGCGGCTGGCCCGACAGCCAGCAGTTCAGCCTCGGCACGATGCAGGTGAGCTTCGTCACCACCGGCCGCGTCTACAACCTGTTTTCGAGCAACCAGGACATCCCGGTCGTGTGGGACGTTCCGTTCCTGGGGCTCCCGCCGTACGACGCCTCGAACCACATCACCTGCATCTCGGGTCAGGCGTGCCTGAAGAACATCAGCAGCGGCAAGATTTTCATCCAGGACAGCCTGAGCACGGGGACGACCAACCCGCGCAACATCGTCATCCAGGGCACCGGCACGGGGATCGGCGGCTTCACGCCGCCCGCGGGCGGCTCGTCGAGCTCGGGTAGCGGCAGCGGCGGCAGCAGCGGCGGCAGCGGCGGCAGCAGCGGCGGGTCTTCGGGAGGCAGCACATCGCCCTCGGGCGATCCGGGCGGCGGCGGCGACAGCGGCACGCCGGGCGATACCGCGGTCACCACGGTCACGCCGCCGGGGGCCACCCCCGGCAGCGGGACTTCGACTGGCACTGGCACCGGCACCGACCTGGGCGGCGGTGACGCCGGCGGTTCGGGAGGCGCGGCCGGGCCCGACGGCGGCGCGAGCAGCGGATTTTCTGGAGGCACTACGGGCGGCGGCGACACGAGCGGCGCCGGCGACTCCGGCCTCGCCGGGGGCACGCCCTCGGACGGAACCGGACCCGGCTCGACGGGCTTCACCGATGGCGGCTCCTCGAGCGGTGGCAGCGGCAGCGGCAGCGGCGGCAGCGGCGGCGGCGGCACGGGGCTCGCCGGCGGCACCGATGGCGGCGGCGCGGGCGGCGACTCCTCCGGGTTCTCGGGCGGTGCAGGCGGCGGGGCCGGCGGCTCCGGCCTGGCCGGAGGAGGTGCCGGGGGCGCAGGCGGCGCGGGCGGCATCGGAGCGGGCGGCGGCGGGCCTGGCAGCGGCACCGGGGTGGCGGATGCAGGCAGCGGGGGCGGCGGCGGGTCGGGCGGGGATACGAGCGGATTCTCGAGCGGCGGCGTTGGCGGCACCGGAGGCACCGGAGGCGGCGCAGGGGGTGCCGGCGGTGGGGGCGGTGGCACCGGCGTGGCGGATGCGGGTGGCGGAGGCGGCGGCGGGTCTGGAGGCGACGCGAGCGGATTCTCGAGCGGCGGCGGGGGCGCCGGCGGTCTCGCGGGCAGTGGCGCTGCCGGAGCGGGCGGTGGCGCTGCCGGGGCGGGCGGCGGCGCAGGTGGGGCGGGCGGCGGCGCAGGTGGTACGGGACTCGCGGATGCCGGAGGCGCGGGCGGCGGCAGCGCCGGCGCGGGCGAGTCGGGATTCTCCGGCGGCGGCGAGGGCAGCGGTCTCGCGGGCGGCGCCGCCTCGGGCGGTGGCGCGGGTGGGTCCGAACTCGCGGGGGCCGGAGGCGAGGGCGGCGGGGCGGAAGGCGCGGGCGGCTCCGGCTACGCGGGCGGCGGCGGCGGCGGGGGCGGCGGCGGTGCTGGCGGGGCTTCGGCAGGCGCGGAGGGCGGACAAGGTGGGCAAGGTTCGGGCCTCGCCGGCGGGGGCGCAGGCGGCGCTGCCGGCGGCGGCGCGGGCTCGAGCGGAGCGGGCGGCGGCGGTGGGCAGACGGCGCAGCAGGGCGGCGGCGGAGAGGGAACGCCGCTGGCGCTCGTCGGTGGTGCGAGCGGAGACGCGCAAGCACCCGAAAGCGGCGCCGCGCCAGCCTCGCAGGCGGGAACGGAGACGCCGCGGTGCGAGCCGGACGATCAGCAGGTGCGCGCGATCGCGGGTGGCGGTGGAGCGATCCTGCTGCGCGGCAATGCGGTGCAGATCAACCACGACGCGCGCGGCTGCGCCGGCGGCCCGCCCGCGGGCGCGCCGCTGTCGCAGCGTTGAAACCCGGGAAAGAACACGCTTTTTTGACGCCTTCTGCGTTCGCGCGCAGGGCGGCCGTGCTTATAATCGATGCGCGAACGCAGATAGAAAGCGGCGCGGGTCGGTACAGAGGTTTTTGCAACGCATCAATACGATCGGGGGAAAAATGATCAAGCAGCTGCGCGCAAGCCTGAAGGGACTGAAGAAGCGGCAACTCGGACAGGGGATGACCGAGTACATCATCATCGTGGCGCTGATCGCGATCGCCGCCATCGGCGTGTACAGCTTCTTCGGGCAGACGATCCGCGGCCAGACTGCGGGGATGGCGAACGAGATGGCCGGCAAGCAGGCGAAGGAAGGCCAGGACGTCGCCACCAAGGCGGCGGGATCGGCGGTCACGTCCGCCCAGAAGAAGGACAACCTCGGCAACTACGGCAACGAGCAGAAGTAGCAAGCCCGCTTAGCTCGGAGGGGGACATGGCGGCGGGCAGGGCCGCGCTGAGAGGCCGTCAGCGCGGCCAAGCACTGGTATTCATCTGCGTCACCACTGTGGTGGTGGTGCTGGCGGCGCTGGTCATGTACAGCGTCGGCCAGCTCACGAACAACAAGATGAAGCTGCAGAACACGGCCGACGCCGCCGTGTACAGCGCGGCGCTGGTGCAGGCGCGCGACCTCAACTTCACCGCTTACATGAACCGGGCCACCATCGCCAACCAGGTCGCGGTGGCCCAGATCGTCAGCTTGACCAGCTGGGCGCGGCACCTCGACGACATGTACAGCGGCGAGTACGTGTCGATCGCCGACACCCTCGCCGACATGTCGACCCTGTCGGCGCTGTGGACGGTGCCGAGCGAGATCGGCCAGAGCGTCGGCAAGGTGGCCAAGCAGGCGTTCAACTCCGCCGGCCCGGTGCTGGTGAAAGTGCTCGACCTTCTGATCGATGCCTTCCGCGTCGCCTCGATGGGCTACCACCTCGGCATGACCGTGGACCTCGTCGAGGTGGTGCCCGACGTCATTCACGCCAACGACGCGAACGCGGACCTGTCGCTGCTCGGCACGGCGGCGGTGGCGATCTCGGCGGCCCAGCACATCGCCTTCGCCAAGACGATGAAGCCGGGCGGCAGCAGCCCCAGCGACGGCGACAAGCGCATGGCCAACGTCACCGATGCCTCGATGGACCTGTTCTACAAGAACCGCACGCTGCCCCTGACCTTCTATCCGCTGCCGATGCTGATCGACCCGGTGCGCCTGTTCGAGCCCGGCGTGGGGCCGCTGGTGATGTTCCGCTTCCACGGCGGCGGCACCGACCTGGACAGCACCAGCAGCGGGGCGCAGTACCTGAAGGCCTGGAACGGCACCGACGACTCCGGGCTGTTCGTCATCTTCTGCATCACGATCTCGATCCTCGGCATCCCGGTGCCGATCCCGTTCCCGCTGCCGCCGCTGCCGGCCGGCCACGGCGCCGCCGCCGCGGGCGACTACCAGAGCTCGGTGCTGATGTTCGGCTCGGAGCTCACGCACCGCGATACCGACAACAGCGGCACCGACTCGCGCGCCGCGGTTCCCTACGGCGGCGTCTATCTCAACCCGTACACCATGATCACCTACTACCAGCAGGTGGCCGAGGGCCCGGGCACCAACATGGACTCGCGCGCCGGGCTGCGCGACTACTACGACGTCAAGGACAACGCGCAGGGCACGACCTCGCACCAGGCCACCACCGCGACCAGCGGCACCAACTACCACAACGACGTGGCGCCGGCGATGATCATCGAGATCCAGCGCCCGACGAGCACCATCTCGACCTCGAGCACCGGCAGCTTCCGCATCGGCGGCGGCACCGGAGGGCAGCTCGACCTGCCCGACAAAACCGTCGGCAACAAGCTGAAGGCGCTTTCCAAGGCCGAGGCCTACTTCTCGCGCCCGAAGGCGCTGTTTCCGCGCTCGGACGGCAAGACCGAGTGGGGCAGCCTGTACAACCCTTACTGGCAGCCGCGGCTGGTGGCCAACTCGCTGCTCGAGCAGGCGGCGTCCTTCCTCGGCTCGGCGGCGTTCCCGTGAGCGCGCGCGCCGCATGCTGGGGCGGCGGCGCGCGGCGCGCGCGCGGCCAGGCGATGACCGAGTTCGTCGTCGGCGCCGTGCTGTTCCTGGTGCCCCTGTTCCTCATCGTGCCGACGCTCGCGAAGTACCTCGACGGCAAGGCGATGGTCACGCTCGCCGCGCGCTACGCCGCGTGGGAACGCACTGTCTGGTACGGCGGCGCGTCCTCGAGCGTGTCCTGGCCCGGCAACAGCAAGTCCGAGGGCACGATCCGCAACGAGATCCGGCAGCGCATCTTCTCGCAGGACACCTCGATCGCGGGCGGCGACGGCGGCGCCGGCGACTGGGGCGGCGACGGGCAGAAGGTCTTCTGGTACAACCGCGACAGCTCGTCGATGCTGGCGAGCTACGACGCGGTCTCGGATTCGGTGCAGAACCAGGACACCCCGGGCATCGTCAACGACCTCCTCAACCTGGTGGTGACGGTTACCGACGCGCTCGGCACCTTCACGCTCGAGACCAAGGGGCTCTACGACGCGACGGTGACGATGGACATGGGCGCGCAGAAGGTCGACATGTCGCTGCGCGATGACCCGACGCAGAGCTGGAATCCGGGGGTGCTGGGGATCGCCGAGAACAACGCGATCCTCGCCAACGGCTGGAGCGCCAACGGTCCGGACCACGTAAAGTCACAGGTGAAAGGCCTGACGCCCACCGGGCTGCTCGATCCGAGCAGCCCGCTCGGCATCGCGATGAAGGCGGTGCAGATCGCGCTGGTGCCGTTCGCGCCGGAGCTGCTGTTCCTCGAGTTCGGCAAGATCGAGCCGGACATCGTGCCTCCCGACCGGCTCACGAACTGAGGCGGGGGCGAGGTATGCGCGGCGATCGGGGAGTGCGGCGGGCGGCGGTCACGGCGGCGGCGCTCGCGGTCGCGGCGCACGCGGCCGACAACCAGATCAAGTGCCGGCGCCTGGACGCGCCGGCGGACGCGCGGCTGGTGATGGTGGCGCCCGACATCGGCTTCAACGGCGTGCCGATGGAGGTCAGGGAGCTGTACTGGGACAGCCCGCCGGCGGCCCTGCTCGACTACTACCGGGCGCAGTGGAAGGGCTTCCGCGCCGGCTACCACGAGGCGCAGACTCCCGAATGGCAGGTGATCTCCACAGTGCACGAGCGCTGCATCTACAGCG
>Ga0335083_10004369_pt1 | contig 18011 bp, 18 predicted proteins | sample Lox_Sample_42_FD_206716 | JGI IMG/M metagenome (GOLD analysis project Ga0335083, IMG submission 206716) | Soil microbial communities from Loxahatchee National Wildlife Refuge, Florida, United States - Lox_Sample_4.2 | ecosystem: Environmental > Terrestrial > Soil > Wetlands | place: USA...
ATTGTAGGTCAACTCCACCTCGGGCGCCGGCCGTCCCTTCTTCTTGCTGTCTTCGACCATGCCGACATCGTCGCCGCCGGCGACGAAGACCAGCGTATAGCGGTTCTTCTCGTCCACGCGCCGCCGGGTTTTCTTGAGCCCAAGCTTGTTGCAGTAGAAATCAAGCGCGGCATCGAGATTGCGGACGCGCAGCATGGTGTGCAGATATCGCATAATGAACCTCTTGCTGGGGGCGGGCGGTGAGCGGCCCGCATGATATAATGATCGCGCCCGATCTTGAAACGGCGATTGCCGGCCTGCGCGAGCGCTTCGATGCCGCGACCTGCATCCTGCCGTTTACCGGGGCAGGGATCTCGACCGAATGCGGCATCCCCGACTTTCGCTCGCCCGGCGGGTTCTGGACCAGAAATCAGCCGATTGCGTTCGACGCTTTTGTTGCCAGCCAGGACATGCGCAACGAGGCCTGGCGGCGGCGCTTCGCCATGCAGGACGATTTGAGCAAGGCCAGACCCGGCCGCGGCCATCTGGCGCTGGCGAGCCTCTATCGCGCCGGCCAGGCGCCGGCGCTGGTGACGCAGAACATCGACAATCTGCATCAGGCCTCGGGTGTTGCGGCGCAGGATGTCGTTGAACTGCATGGCAATACCACCTATGCCCTCTGTCTCGATTGCGGTGAACGCTACGAGCTTGGCTGGGTCAGGCAACGCTTCGAGGCGCACGGCGAGCGTGCGCCCGATTGCAGCTGCGGCGGCTTCATAAAGACCGCAACTGTTTCATTCGGTCAGGCAATGCCGAGCGAAGCGATGCAACGCGCCGAGCAACTCACCATGCGATGCGACCTGTTTCTCGCCATCGGTTCGTCGCTGGTGGTGTGGCCGGCCGCGGGATTTCCACTGATGGCGAAACGCAATGGCGCCGCGCTCGTCATCATCAATCGCGAGCCGACGGAATTCGACGCGCTTGCGGATCTCGTCGTGCGTCAAGACATCGGCGACGTGCTCGAGCCTTTCATCGCCCACTGATTCGTCGCGCGTTACGCTGTGCACAGGGCTGTGCGCAAGCGAATTTTGCGCTTTCCGCCGCACCGGCGGGTGTTATCTTGAATTTGCAGATTCGTTGAAGCGCCCTTGAAGAGGCGCCTGGAAAGCGGCGGCGTGCGGCGTCATGGCGTCGGACGGGGTTGAATCAAAAATGCCTGGCAGCAATCTCCGACCGGGAACGGTTCGAGACCTCGTCGACGAAACAGCAGCCAACCTCATCGAGTTGGCAGGCGTCATCAAGTGGTTCGACGTCTCCAAGGGATTTGGTTTCATCATTCCCGACAACGGCATGCCGGACGTGCTCCTGCACGTGACCTGCCTGCGCCGCGACGGTTTTCAGACCGCCTACGAGGGCGCCCGCGTCGTCTGCGAAGTCCTGCAGCGTCCCAAGGGCTTGCAGGTCTTCCGTGTCCTGTCGATGGACGAGAGCACGGCGATCCACCCGGCGCAGATGCCGCCGCCGCGCACCCACGTCACGGTGACGCCGACCAGCGGTCTCGAGCGCGCGCAGGTCAAATGGTTCAACCGGTTGCGCGGCTTCGGTTTCTTGACTCGGGGCGAGGGCACGCCGGACATCTTTGTGCACATGGAGACATTGCGCCGCTACGGCATCGCCGAACTTCGGCCGGGGCAGACCGTCTTGGTGCGCTTCGGGCCCGGCCCGAAAGGATTGATGGCGGCCGAGGTTCGCCCCGACGGCGGCCCGCTCGGTCTGGCGTCGCACTGACCCGTCGCCTTTTGTCCTTTTATTATCCCGTCTGACGTCGATCGGATCGGTTTTTCCGGTTGCTGCAGGACGTTGGCCCGCGTAAAGGCGAGCCGCATGCCTGCACTGAGCCGCCTCATCGTTCTTCTCATTGTACTCGTCGTGGCCGGCCCGGTGCGGCCGGCGGCGCTGCAGACGCTGGAGATCGCCAGCAAGACCGGCGTGCACAGCTTCGCCGTGGAAATGGCCGTGACCGAAGCCGAGCGGGAGAAAGGGCTGATGTTCCGCAAGGAATTGCCCGAAGGGCAGGGCATGCTGTTCGACTTCCACCAGGAGCAGGAAGTCGCCTTCTGGATGCAGAACACCTACATCCCGCTCGATATGATCTTTATCGGCGGCGACGGGCGCATCCTGCGCATTGCCGAGAACACCCAGCCGCTCTCAACCCGTCTTATTCCGTCGAACGGACCGGTTCGCGCCGTTCTGGAAGTCATCGGCGGTACTGCGGAAAAACTGGGCATTGCTCCGGGCGACCGGGTCGCATTTGCGATGTTTGGCTGGCATTAATCGGGTTGGGGCGCTTTGCTTGCCGGGCTTGGGCGAAGCGTGTACCCCCTGCATTTTCCCGGGGCATAGCGCAGTCTGGTAGCGCGTCTGGTTTGGGAGCGTGGTGGCTCGGTCCGGGTTTCCTAGCATTTTCAAATGCCTATCCCTGCTTTTTGATCAACTGCGGGACAATTTGCGGGACTTCCTGCCGGGACTGCGTCTCGGCCTCCATCGCCGCCATGATGTCTTCGTCGAAGACGTGCTGGTACTTGACCGTCGAGGCGATGTCCTCGTGCCGCATCAGCTTCTGTACGACCTTGAGGTTCGCCTTGCCGCCGCGGAAGAGGCGGGTGGCAGTGGTGTGGCGCAGGTCGTGCAGCCGGAAGTCGTCAATACCTGCCTTAGACGGCCCGAAGCGCCGCCAAGCCGTCGCTAGCCCGCTATAGGTGATCCGATAGCGCTCGCCCCGCACCAGCGACCGGCTCGGGCGGGTCGCCTTGGCCACATAGGTGAACACGTAGTCGGTAGGGTGATTTTGCAGCGGCCATAGGATTTCGCGGAGTTCGGTGCTGAGGGGGATGGTGGCGGGCTTGTCGCCTTTGCCCAACACAGAGATGGTCCGGTTGCCGTAGTCGATGTCTCTCTTTTTCAAGTTCACGGTTTCGCGCTTGCGAAAGCCCGACTTGAGCATGAAACGGATCGCGGGCAGGTAGTCGTCCCGCATGTTTTCCATCAACTTAGCTTCGTCATGGGTTTTCAGCGACTGGATGCGTTCCCGCGGTTCGTCGAGTAGGAAATTTTTCCACTCAATCTCGCGAACCTCCTGTTGCCAGTGCTTGCGGGCCCGGATGAACAGCAGCCGCAAAAGCTCTGTCACGGTTCGGTTGACGGTGGCGTTTGAAACGCCTTCGCCGCGCCGGCGCGCCACGGCCGCGGACACCATTGCTGGGCCTATATCGGCGAGCAACGTCTTTGCGCCGATACCGCTTTTGTTCAGCAACCAGTCGAGGGCGGCAAAAACCGTCTTGCCATAGGTGCCTTTGTAGTGGGCGCCGACTTCTAGCCAGAGCCTGTCGAGGGCCGCGTCAAGGCTCAGCGGCGAACCCCGCCCGGCTTTACGTCCGGCAAGCTGGATCAGGGCCTGCTTTCGGACTTGCGATTCGAAGGCGAGGGCTTCTCGCTTCGTCGTGCAGCCAGTCGATCCGAAAAAAGGCTTACGTTCGATCTGGAAGTCGTAGACGTAAACGCCTTTTTTGCCTCTTGGGTAGACGGACATTGCGTTTTTCTCCGGCTGTCCTGAAATGCTTCGAGGTCGGACGGCGCGAACCTCACGCTCAGCCTCTTCGCCCCGTGGCCGACGATGATGTACGGCAGATCGCCCGCTGCAACATGTCGTCGCAAGGTCCGCGTGCAGACGCCCAACATGTTCGCCGCACCGGCCGGCTTGAGCAAGCCCGTTTCCGCTATAGGGGCCTGCGCAGGCGAGCGTGCTTTCCGCCGCTTCGGCTGCGCGCCGCCGATCAAATTTACCGCTTCAAGATGGTGGACCGTCATGGCCTCTCCTTAAAATATGCGGCCCTGCTCTCTTGGGCGTTGGCTCCATCATTATCGTCGCTGCCGTCCGCCTTCGCCGGCTCGCCGACGACCAGGGTCAGCCCGCCCTTCGTCGCCGTAATCCGCGCGATCGGTAGGCCACTGCGATTGGCGGCGTCGACCAACCGACGGAAGTCGTTTCGTTTGAAAAGCTGATCACCCGCTTTGCGCGGCATAGGGACGCTCCTCCGCTGGCGTTCGCCAAGCAGGGCATCCCTGCGTTCAGCGACCCGACATCCGGGTCGTTAGCGTATTTATAGCATTTTTGCCGTCGTTTTCAAATTTTTGCCGCGCAACCGTCCCGCCCCCAAGCAGGGGAAAACTCGGAAAACGCCCTGATAAACTTGGCGTTTATTACGCTGCCATGGCGGCAGGCGGTTTCCGAAGAGCGCGCTGGCTAACGGGATGGATGATCGCCAGGGCCGTCCAAAAAAAGTGTCCCCTCGTGGTACACTTAAATTTCAGGACCTGAACACCAGCCGCAGTCAGGCCGCGCGCTGCTGGGGGCGATGGCATGAACACAGCAGAACGGCTCAACCAGCTTTTCGAGCGGATATTCGGTGATCCCAAAGGGGAGCATATCTCTCGCGTTGAAATTGAGCACGAGCTGCGCGACCTTCTGCATGTCTTTGACCAGGTCAAAGCACCGGCTGATCTCGATCAGTCTCAAGGTCCTAGAGTTGTATCGAGAGAGGATCCAAAGGCGCTATTGCGGCGGCGGGAACCTGGCCCCAGTTCGGCCGCCCCGACCCCAAAATGCATCACTCGCAACTACTTCAATTCGTGACCCACGCAGCAATGATCGCTGAGAACCTCGAAACTCGAACTCTGTAAAGCAGAGCCGCCGATGCTGTCGAACATTGCGCAGTTGCTCAGTAAGGCGGACTCAATGTCGCAGATGAGTCATTAGATCGGGTAATCGGGCCGGCGGCTTGTGGATAGCTGAAAAATTTGGGTGCTGCGCTTCAGGCTGACGGTGAAACGAGGTCCGTGTGTACGGCCTCAAGCATCAGAAGGAGAAGCGCAGCATGGACCATTTTGCCGGACTGGACGTATCGGTCAAGGAGACGAGCGTCTGCATTGTGTGTCCCTCGCGGGACGATGGATGAGGTGAGTTCGTATGTCCGCTTCGACCTGCCGCCACTCTGACGGCAAGGCCGCCTAACAGATTGTTCCGCCTCGTTCTCGACTCCCATGCTGGAAGGGCCTTGGTGCCGATTCCGAAGAGAAGCACGAGCCCGCGAGTGACCTCGACACTGCAGTGGTGGATAGTCTGAAAGCGCTTGACCCCGAACGGCCGATTAGAGAAGCGGACATTGGTCGCTCAGGGTGACGAATTACTAGGCCGTGAATGATACTGTGTAAAACTATACAACGAAAAAATGTAGAAAATAATGTTCTTCAGCGCGGCATCTGCTCATAGATCCCCAGCATCATCAATTCTCAAAACGCCTGATCTCTACAAAATTATCTTACATGTGCGACTGGCTTTTGCGTTTTGATACGACCAAGACCCGATGCGATCATTCCAGACAGCGGCCTTGCAAGCTAATTTGATCCTGTTATGCCGCTATATTTCGCAGAGTAATTCCCGCCGCTGGCGCTCCGATGCGTCGGAATAACGCCGCAATGCGTGCGCTTCGCTGAGCTGGCCGATCACCTGCCGGCGCTCTGCCGAATCGACGACCACGAGCACTTCTGCTTCAAAACGATCAAAGGCGCCGACCGCCTCCTGGACTGTCATTTGCGGCAGCAACGTGTGGTCAGCATGGCGCAGAATGCCGCGAACCGAGCTGGTGACGGGCACATCCTCGGCATGTGCCTCGGCCACGATCACTAGGCCGGCATAGCGGTCATCCTCATCAACGGCGATCACCTGGTTGGTTGAACCGAGGGGAAACGTCTCGCGAAATAGCGAAATTGGAGTCTCGACCGGCACTGTGCGCACGTCGGCGCGCATCATCTGCCCGACGCTGAGATCGCGGATCCAACCGACATCAGCGGCACTGCGGATGGTTTCGCCGCGCAGGTGGAAGCGCCAAGTGGCGAAGGAATAGCCGAACAATTCGCGCGTCACCTGCATGGAGATGATCACCGCGATCAGAACCGCGGTGGAAAGCCAAAAATCGCCGGTGGTCTCCAGCGCGATGAAGGTCATGGTGAGCGGGCCGCCGATCACCGAGACCGACAGCGCACTCATGCCGATGATGGCATAGGCGTCAGGGTCGACATGCGCGCCGGGCCAGACGCTGGTTAGCCCAACGGCGAACAATTGCCCGCCGAGGGCGCCGAGTAGCAAGGAAGCGAAGAACAATCCCCCGCGGAAGCCGCTGCCAAGTGAAATGATCGAGGCAAGTGACTTAAGCACGAAGATCGTGGCGATCATTTCGGGCGGCAGCTTGAAGATGCCAGTAAGATGCAGCGCGCCGTGGCCGGATGACATTACCTGCGGCGTAATCATCGCCATCAGGCCGACGAGGGCGCCGCCCAACACTGGCCGAAGTGCAGGCTTGATCCGCAATTGGGTCAATAGCACCTCGCAGGAGGCGACCCCACGCATCAGCAGAATTCCGAAAAGGGCGGCGAGCAGACCAAAGCCTCCAGCGATGACCACATCGTGCACTGCGCCCCCCGTTACAGCGTCTGCCTCGATGCCGAGCCGCAGCGGGGCAAAGGCTTGGGCAGTGAGATATCCAAACAGGGAGGCAATGCCGACCGGTGCCAGGCTGGCGATTGAATAACTGCCTATGATCAACTCAAACCCGTAGAAGGCGCCGCCGAGCGGCGCGCCGAAGGCGCCGGCGATGGCCGCGGCCGCCCCGCAGCCTACCAGGACGCGCATGTCGCTGCGGCGCAGCCGAAACGCCTGGCCCAGGCCGGAAGCGACGCCGCTGGCGAGCTGGGTATAGCCGGCCTCCAGGCCAACCGAAGCGCCGATACCGCTCGACCATACCGTCTGCGCGGCGACGATCAGGCTACCACGGATCGACATCCGGCCGCCATGCAGCGCATTGGCCTCGATCGGGTCTACCTCGGTTCCGCGCTTGCGGTTGACGTAGGCGGTGACGATGCCGAACAGCAATCCGCCAAGACATGGCGTGAAGAAAGCGTAGATGGGATCGAGTGAACGAACCCCCGACAGGCGCTCGCCAGGACCGACCCCAAAAAAGATCAAATGCAGCAGCCCAACCAATTCGCTCATACCGGCGACCACCAGACCGGCGGCGGCGCCGACGATCGCCGCCAGCACGATGAGGCTCGACTCCCGGGCGCGCACAAGAGCGCGTAGGCGGTGCGGAACTTCGAAGCGGCGGCGAATTAAAGGCATGACGGCAAATTCAAAGCGTATTCATCTGTCTCGGCTACATAATTGGTGATCGTGTCGTGCGAGTGGCGCTCTGCTCGGCAAAAACGCGGCCTCTAAGGATACGCACGCCGACGCACTCGCCCTTCCTAATATCTTTGGATTGGCCCATTGCCACTTCAATCATAACGTCCTGAACGCCAAGCTTGATGTGAGCGCGATGTCCGGCGGTTGTGCGGCGGATGTTCACAATAACGCCCGGAAGCGCACCGGCACCGGCATCGACGATTTCGACGTCGCCGGGCCGCAGGTATAGGCGGCCGCTGCCGCGATACGATCCAGTAAGGCTGACGTCAAACGCCTGGCCCTCGTACAATAAGTGATCACCATCGAACTCAACCGGGATGCTCGTGGTGTCGCCGACAAACGACATGACAAACGGAGATACTGGAGAATCGTAGATCTCATCAGGGGTTCCAATCTGCTCCAATTTGCCGCCGTTGAGGATGGCGACACGATCGGCGAGTTCGAGCGCTTCCTCTTGGTCATGTGTCACAAACACCGTTGTATGGCCCGTCCTGTCGTGCAACTCGCGCAACCAGTGGCGGAGATCTTTGCGCACCTTGGTGTCGAGGGCGCCGAACGGCTCGTCGAGCAGGAGCACTCGCGGCTCAACGGCAAGCGCGCGTGCCAATGCGACACGCTGCTGCTGGCCTCCGGACAATTGTCGCGGAAATCGGTCGCCGATCCCTGGGAGCTGCACCAGATCGAGGAGGTCCTGGACGCGCTTTTGAACTTCTGCGCTTGATGGCTGCTCGGAGCGTGGGAGAACGCGCAAGCCGTACGCTATGTTATCTCGAACGGACATGTGCTTGAAGAGGGCATAGTTTTGAAAGACGAAGCCGATGCGCCGTCTTTGGACCGGCACTCCGGTTGCATCCGTATCTCCGAAAAAGACCTTACCGGTGCTCGGCGTTTCCAGACCGGCGATGACGCGCAATAGCGTGGTCTTGCCGGAGCCGGAGGGCCCGAGCAGCGCGATCAGCTCGCCGTCTTCGATTTCGAGGCTGACGCCGCGCAGTGCGCCTGTCCTGCCAAAGTCTTTCGCGATATCGGTGACACGAATACGCAATGCCGACCCCTTTTAAACGCGCGGTGCGCGGGCCAAAGCCTCGCCGTAATGCATTTCAAGCAAGGTCTTTGCTCCAAGAGTTACCAGCGCCAGCAGCGTCAGTAGCGAAGCCATGGCGAAGGCAGCGGTGAAATTATATTCGTTGTAGAGAATCTCGACGTGCAGCGGCATCGTGTCAGTCAAGCCGCGAATGTGGCCGGACACGACTGAAACCGCTCCAAACTCGCCCATGGCTCGCGCGTTACACAACAGCACGCCGTAGAGCAGTCCCCATCGGATGTTCGGCAGTGTAATTGTGAGGAAGACACGCAGGCCTCCGGCGCCGAGAGTCAGCGCGGCCTCTTCGTCGGTGTTTCCCTGCTCTTGCATGAGCGGGATCAATTCGCGTGCCACAAAGGGAAACGTGACAAAGACGGTCGCCAATACGATGCCGGGGAGAGCGAAGATGATCTCGATATTGTGTGCCTTCAGCCATGGGCCGAAATAGCCCTGGGCCCCGAACAGGAGCACGTAGATCAGGCCGGACACGACGGGAGAAATCGAGAACGGCAGGTCGATTAACGTGATCAGCAGGCTTTTGCCGTGAAACTCGAATTTGGCGATCGCCCATGAGGCGGCGATCCCGAAGAACATGTTCAGCGGAACAGCAATCGCCGCAACGATCAGCGTAAGCCGGATCGCGGCGTGGGCGTCCGGATCCTTGAAGGTCGCGAGATAGACCCCAACCCCTTTCCAGAGCGCCTCGGTAAAAACAACGACCACCGGAAGAATCAGAAACAACGCAAGAAAGGCGAGTGCCAGTGCCATGAGTGCCGTCCGGGCGGGAGCGCTCTCGGTCGTCACGGATGGCGCCGCCTTGTTGGGTCTTTGGTGCCATTCAGGCATGTCCGAGCCTCCGCCGGCTCCAGGCCTGGATCAGGTTGATCGCGAACAGAATGATGAAGGCCAACGCCAACATGATCACAGCGATCGCGGTTGCGCCCGGGTAATTGAATTCTTCTAGTTTGATGACGATCAGCACCGGCGCGATTTCCGACTTATATGGGAGATTGCCGGCAATGAAGATGACCGAGCCGTATTCGCTCACGGAGCGCGCGAAGGCGAGCGCGAAACCGGTGAGCATCGCGGGTGCCAGCATTGGGATGATGATGCGAGCGATAGTCTGGAAGCGGCTTGCACCGAGGGTGGCTGAAACCTCCTCAACACTGCGATCAATTTCGGCAATAAGCGGCTGCACGGTGCGCACGGCAAATGGCAAACCGACGAAAACGAGTGCGATGAAGATGCCGGCGGGTGTGAACGCCACCTTGATTCCGACCTCAGCGAGTATTCCGCCGATCCAGCCGTTCGGGGCGTAGAGCGTTGCCAGCGCAATGCCGGCCACCGCTGTCGGCAACGCGAAGGGCAGATCGACTGCCGCGTCGAGGAGTTTTCGACCCGGAAATTGATAGCGCGTCAGTACCCAGGCGATCAGCAGCCCGAACAAACAGTCGACGAAGGCCGCAGCGAAGGCGAGCCCGAAGCTGATCTTCAGAGCCGCCACTACGCGTGGTTCGGTTGCCGCTGTCCAGATTCCGCGGACGCCGAGCCCCGCCGCTTCCGCTATTAGCGCGGCGAGCGGAAGCAGCACAATTATGCCGAGGTAAAAAAGCGTGTATCCGAGCGCGAGCCCGAAGCCAGGTAACGCACTCGGCTGTCTGAATCGCACGCGTGCGCCTCCGTCAACCACACTGCAGCGCGCTTCAGCGGTGCGCGGCAGCCATTATCTGATCAAATTCCCCGCCATCGGCAAAGTATTTCTTCTGCGCTATAGTCCAGCCGCCGAATTCCTTTTCAATGGTCACGAGCTTTAGAGGTGGAAGACGATCGAGATCGGATTTAGCGGCAAATTGTGGCATCGCCGGCCGATAGAAGTGCTTGGCGATTATGGCCTGCGCCTCAGGCGTATAAAGGAAGTCGAGATAGGCCTGTGCCGCCTTACGTTTATGCTCCGGGTCGACATTGCCATCCACCAGCGAGACCGGCGGCTCAGCCATGATCGAAAGCGAAGGGGTCACAATCTCAAACTTGGCGGCACCAAGCTCTTGCAGGACGAGGTACGCCTCATTTTCCCAAGCGATGAGCACGTCCCCGATATCACGGCGTGCGAATGTGGTCGTAGCTCCGCGCGCGCCGGTATCCATAACGGACACATTCTTAAACAACGAGGTCATGAACGCCCTGGCTTTACCCTCGTCGCCACCTTCCTTTTCAGAGGCATAGGCTCGTGCAGCCAGATAGTTCCAACGTGCACCACCGGACGTCTTCGGGTTTGGCGTGACAATTTGCATGCCGGGCCTCACCAGATCGTTCCAGTCTTTGATGTGCTTCGGATTGCCCTTGCGCACCAAGAATACAATGGTGGACGTGTAGGGGCACGAATTATCCGGCAGGCGCTTCTGCCAGTCTTTCGGAATCTTTCCGGTCTTCGCCGAGATCGCATCGATGTCGGCGGCGAGCGCCAGCGTTACGACCGATGCGTCAAGCCCGGCGATCACGGCGCGCGCTTGCGCGCCCGAACCGCCATGCGACATGCGGATGGTAATCGTCTCGCCGGTGTTCTTTTTCCAGTCGGCTGCGAACAGCGCATTGATGTCGCGATAAAGCTCCCGCGTCGGGTCATATGACACATTGAGCAAAGTCGTTTGCGCCGATACTTGCTGCGCATGGACCATCATGACAGCGAGGCCAATTGAGAGCAGCAGCATTTTGCCGGTTCGGGAAAACGTCTTCGCTAACATCTCCGTTCCCTTTCAATTGCCCGATGCGCATCGCGGCAGAATACCCTAGATTTACTCGCTCGCAGCGACGTGCGCCGCCCGCAGAGAGAGAAATCCGCGCAGGAGGACCGCGCACTGAGGTATTGGTCGTGGCGTACGCAGATGCCGTCGTCGGACCGGATCGAGCCGTAGCCTGAACTGAGGCTCGTCAATCCCTTGAAAACCGTTTCAAGGTATTTGGCGCCGTTGCGGAAGTGCCGGCACTCCCAGCATTGCCCCTGGGCCTGCGGCGTTTCGTCGCCCATCTTGCATCCTCGAATGACTGGCCCGGCGATGAGCTCGCCGGGCCGTCGTTCATTTCCAACGGTCAGCGCACCAGATTTTCCCAGTGCGCAGCAAACACGATCGCCGAGAGAACGAAGCCGATGATCACGTTGACGATCGCACCGGCGCTGAATGCCAGGAAGGGCTTCTTGCCGGCCCCCGCCAGTTCGCGGACCCGTGTGGTCAATCCGATACTGAGGAAGCAGAAGATGAAGGCCCAGGTACGAAGGTCTTTGATCGGCGCCACCAACGTCGGCACCACGCTCTTATTGAAGTCGGCGAGACTGTAGCCCGTCGTCACCAAAGTGATGATCAGCGACGCCACCAGGAAGCCAATTACGAACTTGGGAAACCGCCACCAGATCTCGGCCGCCTGGGGCTTGCGGCCGGCCTCGGTTCGCTGCCATTGCGTGGTGGCGACAATGGCTAGCACGAAGGCCCAAATGCCGATCCACACGTCGCGACCAACCACTTTGATCAACGTGTAGGCGAACACCGCCTGATCGCTGGTGCCGGCGACGGCGCCGTGGCTTGCCATATTGCCGTAGGTCTGCGCGGCAGCAAAGCCCGCAGCATCGGCGAATTCGGACGTGCCGATCCAGGCGCCGCCGACACCCGCTGGCAGATGCAGATACTGTGCGACAAACGGTAGCACGAAGATCATCGCAATCGCCCAGATGATGACCACGGTGATGGCAATCGGCGCGTCTTCCTTCTTGCCGCCAAGCGCGCCTGAGATCGCAATGGCTGCCGACACGCCGCAGACCGCGCCACCGGCGCCGAGCGTGGCCGCCAGGCGCCGGTCGAGGCCTAGCTTCAGGCCAACCCAATAGATCACCAGGAACGTGACGATCGAGACGATCGAGGCTTGCAGAATGGCCACAGGTCCAGCCCAGATGATGAGCGTGAAGGGAAGCGTTGCACCCAGCAGAACAATGCCGGTCTTGATGTAGAATTCGACGCGGAATCCCGAGTCGAGCCAGCGCGGCAGGCCGACGACATTGGAAAGCAGCAGGCCTAGCACCAAAGCCACTAGCGGCGGCTCAAGATTATAGGTGTTCGCCTTGTCCCACTGGCCGAGCGCAAAGATGATCACGGACAACACATAGAGGACGACGAAAGACGGAATGAATTCGCGCGCCTTATGCCCGAGCACAGTGAGTGCAATAGAAAAGACCGCAAGCCACGCGACGAATTGCGCGATGTAGCGAACGTAATTGGCAACGAAATGCGCGCCTAGCTGCGGTAGCGTCGACCACTTCGCCGGCGTCACCGCTAGCCAGCGTATGCTGACGCCATTCGCGAAGAAGACGTAGGCCACGACGACAATGCCGAGCCCCAGCCAGATCGCCCACCAGTCTTCCTTCAACCACAATTCACGCCAGCGCAATGGTGGAGCAGCGATGCTTTCGCGCTGAAATTCGGTATCGATACTGGTCATAGCCTGGACCCTTCCATTGACGACGCCGGACCTATGGAGACAGCGCGACGGCCTTTGCCGGTGCGTTCAATGGCTGGTAAGTAGAAGAATGTTTCGCGGGCCTGCAATAGACCAACAAAAATAAGAAAATTGTTTCTTCGAAGTAGACCAATGCGCGTTTATCGTTCTCTTACGCGCTTGCGTCGCGTAAAACAATCAACCGTCCGTTGACGTAGCTATGGCACGCGCAACGACTGGTCCGGCGGCCTGCTCTGAAATTGGAATGAGTTAAATTGAAAAAACCCGCGCCGGTCAAAGCGCGGGTTTGTGCAGTCTAGTGGAGGATTCACGCCGCCCTCTGGGGAGATAGCGGCGATTGCGTACAGCAGCATCATACGGTCTTTGGAAAACCGGACAAATAAATTTCGGGTTATGTTCGCCGCCGGTGGCGAACTTCTTGCTCAACCGTTATGCAGGCCAAAGTGAACGCCCGCGGCGCTTCTCGCCCAGGCCTGTTCTTAGACTGTGCTGGTGGAAGGAAGAGGCGAAGAAGTCAGGTTGGCAACCGCTTCACTCAGCGGGTACTTATTTCCACCAAACGTGCGATGTGGCCTATTGGCACATCGTTGGTTTCGTTGCGCTGCAAATTCTAGGACGCCATTGGGCAGCCCAACAACGGACAAACGGGCGCTTACCGACCTCAATTAATGAGTACGCGGCCTAGTTAGAATTTCCACCGGCAACCTATGATAATAGTGCGATCTCCAATAGCTAGGCTAGATCGCCTCGATATTAGCGCGCCATCTAGTTGATTGCGCCCGCCGATGGCGAAGCCTTTCGCCACCTCGATGTCGATCGTCCAAGACAGCCCGCACTCGCGGGCGATCGCAGGTGACGGTAGCTGGAGGGACTACCGGTTTACAGCGGGCGCCACAGCATTTGTTGTCGTGCCGCGCCAAGCAGCACGCCGTGCGATCTCCGCGCGCTGATCGTGAACTGCAAGAGCGTTGGTAACAGCTTTGTCGATCTGCTCGCCATCAACCGTGCCGCACTTCAGCAATAGATCCGCCACCGCAATTACGGCTGACCAATGCTGTCGCAACAAACCAAGTGTTTCCGCTTTGCAATAGTCGAGAAAGGCCTCAAGGGCGTTGTCGACGTAAAGAACTGAACGAGCAAAATTTATTGCGTTGCTCATGTCATGCGACCTGGCGTTAGGCTCGACACCCCCGAATTCGGTTTCCGCTAGCGGTCCCGCTAAACATCCAATTGCTTCGCACGTCGCCAGAGCCATCCATCGTCCAAATCCAGCTTCTTCGCGATCTTCGCCCAGCGGTGGCGTAAGTTCACGCACCTCGGCGCAGGCATCGGCGCGCTGTATCATTGCGGCGTTGCCGGAGAAATGTTTCGGGTCGCTGTTCTCGCACCATACGGCACCGCAGACGTCGTTAAACGGTACGATGGTCGCGCCTTTTAGTTTACAGCCGAGCGCGCGCATGACGACGGCATGACCGGCTTCGTGATATGCCATGCGCACGCGCCGGTCGGACTTCGTTGCCGCCGCTGTGTCGTGGTGCGGTGACAGGACATCGGAGGGCGCGGGGGCTTCGCTCTGCCTATCAGTTTCGGCCGACATCGATGTTCTCCTCCGTCTTGGTCTCTGGCAGGGCGGCATGCCCACTCAGCACATGCCGTGCGTGTGATCGCAACAGCGGGCCAATTGCTTGCAACGCCTTCGCTAACTCCCCTCGAACGCTATCGGCAAAGCCCGAAATTTGTTTTGCTTCGAAAATAATTGCACCGGCCGTGCCCGTGACCGACGCCAACCGAGCAATGGCATCATCAAACGTCGGCGCGATCTCAGCGATTTCATCCGCCAGCCGTTCAACCTCGGCTGCAGCATCGGCTCGCTTGCGTTGCTCAGCTTGCTCTACAGCCTCTTCTTCGAGCACTGTCAGTTCGAGCTCGATCTGAGCGAGCGCGACGGTCAGCGTGTTGAAGCGGTCCTGTGCGGCGCGGTTTGCCGCTTCGGCCGCATCAAGCTCGGCATCATTGGCACCTGTGACGGCAAGCCGCGACGTCTCGGCTCGGCGTTCAGCGACCAGTTGTTTCGCGGCGGTCAGGCGAGCGCAGAGATCATCACGCTGAACGCGTTTGCTTTGCAGATCGCGCTGAGCTTTTTTTTTTCGATGGACCGCTTCGTTGAAGTAATGCCATCCCAATTTTATAGCGTCAGATTCCGCAGCGGAGCTACTACCCAATTCCACCACTAAAACCCCAAAGATTGTAACAAGTCTTATAGGGACCAAACGTCTCCGGCAGATCGCGCCATGGCGCGCCTGACCTCAAGACCCAAAAGATGCCGTTGAGCACGCGCCGGTCATTCGCGCGCGGAACGCCGCGCCGCTTGTTCGGCAGGAATGGCTTGATGGCCGTCCATTCGTAGTCGGTGAGTTCGTAGCGCATGATTCGAGGCTCCGGTTTGGGAGCTTGAATCACGCGCAGGGCAATATCATCAAGCCGCCACGGCAGGGCATGACAGAACCAATATCCTGATTTTGCTTCCGCTTTCGGGGCACAGCCGACATGGCGGGATATGCTGGTGGCCACGTCCCGGTCGAAAATGACCCATAGCCACATCGCACTACCACGGGTTCGTACCAATGAGCCGTTTGACCTACGGGGAAACACTTACGGAGATTATCTAAATTTCGGCGACGTGACGTCGGCGCTAACCATGACCATCAAAATCGTAGAGGCACGGTCATGAACTATTCAATCGCCACCGCTGACCGCGTGACCCATCTGAAGATTGTTGCCGTGGCTCTTGTCTGGGCCATTCTGGTCACCAACGTTGCCATCGCGTTAACTTGAGAGGTCAGTGATGCATAGAAATCATGCACTTGGCCTTCACGGCGGCCAAAGCGCCTTGAGCGATCAGCTCCGTGAGACGTATATACAATGAGATATATCGCTGATTACCTTAAGGCCGTCCGCAACTGGGCAAGCAACCATAAGCCAAGACGCCCTTTAAGTGATGGCTATGAGATAGAACGCGTTGCTCGCGAAGTCGGCGTTTCTCCGAATGAATTGCAACGCATGACAAAACGTGGGCCCGACGCGGCGAAATTATTACTCGTTCGGATGGCAGCGTTCCATCTAGATGCCGCGCTTATCAGCAAAATCAATCCTGCGACTATGCGTGATTTACAAAGACTGTGTTCGAACTGCGCCAGCAAGAGGCGTTGCCAGCGAGATCTCCTCCGTAGTCGCCAAGCCTCGCGACGCCTTCCTTTCACGATCGATGATCCTCGCTGGCGACATTACTGTCCAAACGCGGGCACGCTTGATGCTCTGCAATCCCCACATGACGTGCGCTACTGATTCTTGACCGAACGGATTCAACTGCATCGTAAATTCCGTCATCAAGGGAAAATGGCAGAAATTGAAGAATGCGCGGCATCTTTGGCCCGTCGCCGCCGAGGGTATAAGCGCGTTCATCACCTTAAGTCAGCGAGTGAAATATCCGCTTTTCTCGCTGCAGTCGGAGCCCAATATGCGGATGGTTAGTCGCGAAATGGCTCGAAGGCGTCGGGATCGGCTAACAGCCGCCATCTCGCAAATGCGAATATCTGCATTCTTTTCCCATGACGAAACAGGTGCCTCTTCCCAAAGTCACTAAGGGCCTTATGCTCAGAACATGGCCAACTGGGAGTTAGGGGCTTCCGGTCGGCCTAGTCCTATGGAGGACTCGCTCGTGGCGCGATCCTGAGCAGTAGAAATCTGCGCCGTGATGTGGCGGCTGCGCGGCTTCCTAGATGTTTAGGCCAGGCCCCGCCGGGCTTGCTCGGCGGGGTTCCTATTTGTACCCGCGCAATAGTGTAGCGGCCTTTGCAAAGCGAAAATGTGACAGCGAGCAAGGACCGCTAGCTTTTCAAAAAAACGCGCGGGACTGCAAAAGCCAGTCGGGGCCGCCGAACTGAAAACAGATCGACGACCCCGCCCAGCCGTCCAGAATCTGTGGCGGAATCCCGAAGGCTCTTCTCATTACGTCGGCGTTATTTCTGAAGCGACGCAATCTGGTCAGTAACCTCACCGGGTAAGGTTAAGCTTGCGGCGTGGAGTAGTTTTCTCTGTACCGCGTCTTGGCTTCAGCCATCGCCATGAAAAAAGAAAACCCCGGTCGTCGAGGGGGCGGCGACCAGGGTCAGGCTTGGGGTCCAAGGGTCAGGGATCAGACAGCTTGGAGCGGCATCCTAAGAACGGCGCGCAACAGTGGTATGACATTCCACCGTCACACTGTTATTTGATCAATCAGCGCCGGATCATCGCCCGGTGTGCGCGAACTGTTCACCCGTCTAGATACCGGCCGCGCCTGCAAATAATCATTCGGGGCCGGCTTGAGCAGTTCGCTTCCGTCATTGCCCGCCAGCCATCGGTCAAAGTCCTTTGGTTGCAACAGGACCGGCATCCGATCATGGATTTTGCCAGCGAGCTCATTGGCATCAGTTATTATCATGGTGCAGGACTTCAGCGGTTCGCCTGTCTCGATATTGTTCCATTCGTCCCATAGGCCGGCGATGGTCAGCGGTGAGCCGTCGCGCGCCGTGTAGTAGTAAGGCTGCTTGCCGGTTGGGGTTGTCTTCCATTCGTAGTAGCCGGAAGCGGGGATCAAGCATCGATTGCGCTTGAACGCGGAGCGAAACATTGGCTTCTCAGCGACCGTCTCGGCCCGCGCGTTGAACGTCGATGGCGTTTCCTTGGCGGTCTTTTTCCACCAGGACGGAATGAGGCCCCAACGCATCGGCACCAGCTCGCGCTTGGCCTCGCGCTCAATCACCACATCAATCGTGGTTGTGGGACAGATGTTATAGCGCGCTGGTAAATTGCGCTCCGGTTCTGCCGGTACGGTCAGGCGGTAGAGTGCAACAATCTCGCGCCAAGTCAGCCGGTTGGTGAAGCGCCCGCACATGGCTCTAGATTAATTCTGCCATTCGTCAGGGTGCTTAGGCTTGGGTCGCTTCACTAGCAAATAGTGCGGCCTCATTGCTGAATTCCACTGCACCATCCTTCGTTTGCAACACTCGCAATAGACGCTACCGCTATCAGCGATCGGCAATTTGGTGTGGCTCACCGCATACCGCGCTCCGCAATGCGGACAGCTATGATCGGTATTGAGACTGCTCA
>Ga0335083_10004371_pt1 | contig 18007 bp, 17 predicted proteins | sample Lox_Sample_42_FD_206716 | JGI IMG/M metagenome (GOLD analysis project Ga0335083, IMG submission 206716) | Soil microbial communities from Loxahatchee National Wildlife Refuge, Florida, United States - Lox_Sample_4.2 | ecosystem: Environmental > Terrestrial > Soil > Wetlands | place: USA...
AACACCAGCACCTTGCCCTCAAGGATGAAGAAGACCTCCTCGACCTCGTGGGTGTGCGGGGCGTTGCCCTGACCGGGAGGGATGAACATGACCGAGAGCGTGAAGTGCTGGGCCGGGATGACGGACGGGTCGGCCTTGCCAGAAGCGCCCGAGCCGATGAAGCGGTGTTGCGCGCGCTTGAAGCCCTCCACGCGCGCGTCGGCGAAGGCGTCCCAGTCGGCGCGCCGGTCGGTGAAGCGGGCCACGTGCGTGGCGAGCAGCTCGTTGAGGGACTGCGCGGTCTGGGTCATGTCGGTCTCCTCCCGGGAGCCCCAGTCTAGTCGCTCCCCCTCGAGGCCGCAAGGCGCGACGTGGCCACCCGCGGCCGGGGCGCGTCTTGATTCGGCGCGGCCTATCCGCTACGATCCGCGCTGCGACGGCTTCTCGGCACGAGGCCACGCCAGGAGGGTCATCCATCATGGGCAAGATCGTCTTCGCGGGCGCGATGTCCCACGTGCTCGACCCCGACTACTACCAGCGCGCCTGCGGCGACGAGGGCCGGCAGAAGGTGACCGCGTGCATGACCGAGATCGCCCGGATGGGCGAGCGCTTCTCGGCGACGCGTGCGGACGCCCTCATCGTGGTGGCCGACGATCACCTGAACGCGTTCTCGTTCAACGCGGTCCCCGCCCTCTGCGTGCGCATCGGCCGCACCGTGCAGCGCATGAAGCAGGATCACGCCGAGGCGTTCGACGCGGTGCTCGAGCACATGCCCGACCGCTATCCGCTGCACGAGGACCTGGCCAACCAGATCCTCGAGAAGGGGCTCGGATCCGGGTTCGACCTTGCCATGTCCTGGGAAGCGCCGGTGGACCACGCCTTCCTCAGCCCCGTGAACACGATGCACGGCACGCGTCCGATCCCGCCGCTGGTGCCGATCTGGGTGAATTGCTTCGTGGCCCCGCAGCCGACCCCGAAGCGCTGCTTCGACTTCGGCCGCCACATCGCCCGGGTGGTCGCCGATGGACCGTGGAACGTCGGCCTCATCGCGACCGGCGGCCTCTCGCACTTCCCGGAGCTGTCGCTGCCGCGGGTGGGTGACACCGACACCGTCTTCGACCGGAAGCTGATCCACTGGATGGAGCGCGGCGACCACGAGCCGCTGCAGGAGCTGACGGCGGGCGAGCTCCACAAGACCGGCGAGCACGAGTTCCTGAACTGGATGGTGCTGCTGGGGGCGGTGTCGCCGGCCCGCGCGCAGGTGCGCTACTTCGGCGAGCTCCGCCGGATCAACCTGGCCGCGGTCGAGTGGAGCCTCGCATGAGCCGCTACGAGGTCAACAGCCTGCTCTACCGGCTCAAGAAGGATCCAGAGTTCCGCGCCCGCTTCGACCGGGAGCCGCGCGCGGCGCTGGCCGACGCCGACCTGACCGAAGCGGAGCGCGACGCCTTCGTGGCCCACGACATGCGGAAGATCAACGAGCTGGGCGGCTATCTGCACCTCGTGATGTCGATTCCGGGCCTGGCGGCCCACTAGGCGCGTCGCCATGAAGCTCGTCCGATACGGGCGCGCCGGCGCCGAGCGCCCGGGTCTCATCGACGAAGACGGCCGGTTGCGGAACCTCTCGCGCGTGGTCGCCCCCGAGATGCTCTCGCCCGCCGGGCTCAAGCGGCTGCGCGCGGTGAAGCCCGAGCGCCTGCCCGCGGTGAAGGGCGCGCCGCGGCTCGGCTGCCCGCTGCAGGGTATCGGCAAGATCGTGTGCATCGGGCTGAACTACACCGACCACGCCGAGGAAGTCTCGATGCCGCTGCCGAAGGAGCCCACCATCTTCATCAAGGCCAACAGCGCGATCAGCGGCCCCGACGATCCGATCGCGCGGCCGCCCGGCGCACGGAAGCTCGACTACGAGGTCGAGCTGGTGGCGGTGATGGGCCGGCTGGCGCGGGGCGTGGACGAGGCTCGCGCGCTCGGCCACGTGGCCGCGTATTGCCTGATGAACGACGTCTCCGAGCGCGAGTTCCAGATGGAGCACGGCGGCGGCACCACCAAGGGCAAGAGCTGCGACACGTTCGCGCCGATCGGGCCGTGGCTCGTCACCGCCGATGAGATTCCGGACCCGCAGGCCCTCGGCCTGTGGACGACGGTCAACGGCGAGCGGCGCCAGCAGGGCAGCGCCCGCGACATGGTGTTCACGGTGCGGGCGCTGATCGCCTACGTGAGCCGGTTCATGACGCTCCAGCCCGGCGATCTGCTGTCGACCGGCACGCCGGCCGGGGTGGGGCACGGCGCGAAGCCTCCCCGCTATCTCGAGCCCGGCGACACGGTCGAGCAGGGGATCGACGGCCTCGGCCGGCAGCGGCATCGGGTGGTGCAGCGCCGGGTGTGATCCTCATCGAGCACGGCACCATCATCACGGTGGACGCCGAGCGCCGTCTCCTCGCCGACGGCTCCGTCCTGGTGGACGGCGGGGAGATCGTCCAGGTGGGCCCCGCCCGCAACGTGCGCCCTCCCCGTGTGCCCGATCGCGTGATCGACGCCCGCAACCTGGTGGTGGCGCCCGGCTTCGTCGATACGCACGTCCACCTCTCCGAGCACCTCAACCGCGGTCTCCTGCTCGACGACATCCCGGTGGACCGCTACCTGCCCGACTGGCTGATCCCGCTCTACTCGGTCATGACCGCGGAGGACGAGGAGCACGCGGCCCTCCTGGCCGGCATCGAGATGATCCGCACCGGCACCACCACGTTCTGCGAGGCGGGTACGCTCTTCGACGTGTCCGCGGTGGCCGGGGCGGTCGACCGGCTCGGCATGCGCGCGATCCTCGGGCGCTGGACCTGGGATCTCGAGTCGGGGCCGGACCGCATGCGGCAGACCACCGCGGAGGCGCTGCGCGCGAACGAGGCGATGCTCGAGACGATCAACCGTCGCTCAGGGCTCGTGCGCGCCTGGCCGCTGCTGCTCGGCTTCGGCACCTGCTCGGAGGAGCTGATCCGCGGGGCCAAGGCGCTCGCGGACCAGCACGGGGTCGGCTGGGGGATGATGCACCTGGCGTCGCATCCCTCGCGCCGCACGCGCGACCGCCTGCCCCTGGCCACCCTCGACGGCTGGGGCGTGCTTGGCCCGCGCACCAAGCTCTCGCACATGGTGTACCTGGACGACGCCGACATTTCCCTGCTCGCGCGCCGCTCAGTCAAGGTGAGCCACTGCCCCACCGCCGGGCTCAAGCACATCAAGGGGCTCGCGGCCCACGCGCGGGTGCCCGAGATGATCGCGGGCGGCGTCTGCGTCTCGCTGGGCGGCGACAGCGGCAACGGCTCCAATCACTTCGACATGCTGCGGATGATGTACCTCGTCGCCAGCATCTACAAGGATGCGCGGCTCGACGTCGGCGTGATGCCGCCCGAGACCGTGCTGGAGATGGCGACGCGGCGCGGGGCGGAGTCGCTGCTGATGGAGCGGGAGATCGGCTCGATCGAGCCAGGCAAGCGCGCCGACCTGGTGCTCTACGATCGCGACGTCCCCGAGTGGCGGCCGCTGCTGAATCCGCTCAACAACCTGATCTACGCCGCCACCGGATCGAGCGTGCGCAGCGTGATGATCGACGGGCGGATGGTCCTCGACGAGGGACGGATCACCACCGTGGACGAGCGGGCGGTGTACGCGCGCGTCGAGACACTCGCGCGGGAGCAGGTGCGACGTGCTGGATTGACGATCGAGAGCAAGTGGCCGTGGCTCCCGTGACCGGAGCCGCGGCCACCCGGGACCGAGCCGCTACAGGACGAAGCCGCGGAAGCCCTTGCGGGCGAGCGCGTCGCGGGCCGACTCGGCCTGCTCGCGCGACGTGTACCCGCCGATCCGCACCACCCACGGCACCGCCGAGGACTCCACCCGGCGGACGGCGGCCCGATAGCCGTCGCGCTTGACGCGCTCGGCGAGCCGGTCCGCCTGCTTGACATTCTTGAAGGCGGCGATCTGCACCTCGAACGTCCGCTTCGGCGTCGTGACCGTCGCCGCGGGCTTGTCGGGCTTGGCGCTCTTCGCGGCCACCGGGGTGGGCACGGACGCGGACGCAGCGGGCCGCGCGGGCGTCTTGGGCGGCGCGACCTGCGGCGGGGAGACGGGAGACGACGAGTCGACGAGCGCCGAAGCCAGCGGCGGCGCGGGGCTCGGGGTCGCGGGCGGAGTGGCCACCGGCTCGCCGGCGGGGGCGGCGCCCGACGGCTTCGTGGTCACGGTAGCGATTACCGACTCGGGTGTGGCTTCTCGCTTGGCGTGCTGACTCGGCGTGCCGACCTCGTACCAGCCGAGCCAGTGCGGGATCGCGAAGACGAGGACGAACGTGACGGCGGCGGCGACGACCCCGATCCAGATGCCGCGGAACGCCGAGTCGCGGGGCGCTTCCATCTCCTCGTCGAGGTCGTCCTCGAGCCACGAAGGCTCCTCGAGCGTCGGGAATTCCTTCTGCGCGTCGCGCCGGTCGGCGAGCGCGTGTGATGACTCGCCGTCGCGCGGAACGTCGTGTTCCGGTCGCGTTTCGTGATCGGTCAGCATGTCTTCCTCTTAGCATGGCCCCCACCACGCTCCGGCAAGAATAAGCACCGCGCGGCTCCTGGTGACGCTGCGCGGCACTCTTTCGTTCTCCTGGCCCGAGCGTATTGACTCCTAGCGCGTGCAGACGTAGCGTTCACCCGCGCCGATGTCATTGCGGTGACTGGCTTTTCCGAGGAGACATGCCGTGGAGACCAACGGTCATCAGAGCCCCGAGCGGATCCGAGCCCGTCTGAATCACCTCATCGTGGACGCCGACGTACATTGGCTCGAGTTCGGCCCGATGCTGAGGGAGGAGCCGCGCCGCATCGGCGGTGACGCAGCCGCCGAGGGATTTTTGTCCGTCGGGCGGCAGGTGGGCCAGTCGCCCGGCATGTCGGTGGCCGAGCGCCTCGGCGCCCCCGCCCCCGCTCGGGCCGGGAGCTAGCCGTGCGGCTCGAGGACCGGATTGCGCTGGTCACCGGCGGTGGGTCGGGGATCGGGCGGGCCATCGCGCTGCGCTTCGCCGAGGAAGGCGCTCGCGTGATCGTCAACGACGTGAAGCAGGAGCGGGCCCAGGCGACGGTGGACGCGATCGCGGCGCGCAGCGAGGCCCAGCGGGGCCGCGCGATCGCCGCGGACGTGGCCGATTCGGGGCAGGTGCGCCGGATGTTCGAGGAGATCGATCGCGAGCTCGGTGCGCTGGACATCCTCGTCAACAACGCGGGCATCGCCGAGACGGGGGCGGGGGATCGTGAGCGGCTCAAGGCGAAGGGGGAGGCGCGCATCGCGGAGCTGATGGCGGGCGGGCCGGTCACCACGCACTGGGACGTCACCGAGGAGATGTCCGACGAGGCGTGGCACCGGATGATCGGGGTGCATCTCAACGGCACCTTCTTCTGCACCCGCGAGGCGCTGCGCCTGATGGCCCGGCGCAACCGCGGCGTGATCATCAACATGTCGAGCGTTGCCGCGCTCATGGGGCTCGACGCCACGCCGCACTACAGCGCGGCCAAGGGCGGCATCCTCGCGTTCACGCGGGCGCTGGCGCGCGAGGTGGCCTCGCGCGGGATCCGGGTCAACGCGATCTGCCCGGGCTACATCGACACGCCGATGACGCAGCCGATCTCGCCCCTCGTGCAGCGGGTGATCCTGAGCCGCACGCCGATGAGCCGCATGGGCACCCCCGAGGAGATCGCCGCCACCGCGCTGTTCCTGGCCTCCGACGACGGCTCCTACTTCACCGGCCAGTGGCTCTCCCCCAACGGCGGCCTCCACATCGGCTAGGCCGGGGTCAGGTCTTACAATCCGACATTTTCTCGGGGGGCTGCCAACATGTTGCGCTCGGAAATGTCGGAATGTAAGACCTGACCCCGGCCTAAGCGCGGGGGATGGCGGCGCGGGCGAGGGCGTCGGCGCGGTCGTTCATGGGATGGCCGCTGTGGCCGGCGACCTTGTGCCAGGTGACGTCGTGCTGCTCGACCAGCGCGATCAGGGCCTCCCAGAGATCACGGTTCTCCACCGGCTTCTTCTGGGAGTTGAGCCAGCCGTTCTTCCGCCACCGTTCGTACCACCGGTCCCGGAAGCAATTGATCACGTACGCGCTGTCGCTGTGAATCGCGACCTGCCGCCGGCCGGCGAGCGCGCGCAGCCCCTGGATCGGGGCGGTGAGCTCCATGCGCTGGTTGGTGGTGGGATTCTCGCCGCCGGAGAGCTCGGTCTCCCGCCCGTCCTCGATCAGGATGGCGCCCCAGCCGCCGGGCCCGGGGTTCCCCGAGCACGCGCCGTCCGTGTACATGGTCACGGGGGATTGCGCGGGCATTGACGTTTCGGGCTACTCACCCAGCCCTCACCCCGCAGGGAGAGGGAGCTCGGGATCAGGAGGGCCAGTAGAGGTAGCGGCCGCAGGACTCGCAGGGGATCAGCGAGGACTGCGCGCGGAGCTCCTGCAGGCGCTGGGGCGTGATCGTCATCCGGCAGGCGCCGCAGAAGTTCGGCTTGGCCACCGGCACCAGGGCCAGACCCGCGCGGGCGCGCAGGATCCGGTCGTAGTCGGCCAGGATGTTGCCGGGGAGCTTGGCGGCCAGCTCCTTGCGCTCGGTGCGGACCGCGGCCAGGTCCACCTCGATCCCGCGCAGCTGCTCCTTGAGCGTGGCCTCGTCGCTGCGCCCCTGGGTCTCGCGCTGCTTGAACCGGGATTCCGCCTCGCGGATGTCTCCGGTCAGTCGCTCCTGCGACTCCATGAGGACCAGGACCTCCTCCTCCATCCGGGCCTTCTCCTGCTTGATGTCCTCGATCTCGATCAGGACGGCGGAGTATTCCTTGTTGGTCTTGACCTCGTAGAGGCGGGCCTCGTTCTTGACGCGCTTGGCCTGGACGACCTCGAGATCCTTCTCCTTGGCGCGCTGGTCCTTCCGGGCGGCATCGAGGCGGGTCTTGGCCTGCTCGACCTGCTTCTTGGCTTCTTCGACGGCGGCGTGGATGGCGGCGATCTCCTTCGGAAGCCGCGCGGCGTCCGCCTCCAGCGCGGCGATGCGCGTGTCGATCGCCTGCAGATTGATCAGGGTCTGGAGCTGTTGGTCCATCTGCTCATGTCCGCTCGGCTCGCCTTCGGCTGCACCTCGCCATGCAACTGCGCCATCCAGCCCTGTGACTGCTTGGCGCTGCTTTTGGTGGGCCCACTTGGACTCGAACCAAGACCGGACCGGTTATGAGCCGGGGGCTCTGCCAATTGAGCTATGGGCCCGGCGGTCATCATACCACCGCGGCCGCGGCTCACGATTCCAGGAAGCTCCGAAGCTTCTTGGAGCGTGAGGGATGCCGCAGCTTCCGCAGCGCCTTGGCCTCGATCTGGCGGATGCGCTCGCGGGTGACCGCGAAGTCCTGGCCCACCTCCTCCAGCGTGTGCTCGCATCCGTCGGAGAGGCCGAAGCGCAGGCGCAGAACCTTTTCTTCGCGGGGCGTCAGCGAGTTGAGGACCTTGTTGGTCTGCTCCCGCAGCGAGAGCCCGATCATGCTCTCCACCGGCGAGCCCACCTGCTTGTCCTCGATGAAATCGCCCAGGTGGCTGTCCTCCTCCTCGCCGATGGGCGTCTCGAGCGAGATGGGCTCCTGGGCGATCTTGAGGACCTTCCGGACCTTGTCGACCGGGACTTCCATCTTGATCGCGATCTCTTCCGGGGTGGGCTCGCGGCCCAGCTCCTGGACCAGCTGTCGGGAAGTCCGGATGAGCTTGTTGATGGTCTCGATCATGTGTACCGGGATCCGGATGGTGCGGGCCTGGTCCGCGATGGCGCGCGTGATCGCCTGCCGGATCCACCAGGTGGCGTAGGTCGAGAACTTGTAGCCGCGACGGTACTCGAACTTGTCGACGGCCTTCATCAGGCCGATGTTGCCTTCCTGGATCAGGTCGAGGAACTGCAGGCCCCGGTTCGTGTACTTCTTGGCGATCGAGATGACGAGCCGCAGGTTGGCCTCGACCATCTCCTTCTTGGCCCGCGCCGCCTTGGCCTCGCCCTGCTTGATGATCTTGACGATGTTCTTGAGCTCTTCCGCCCGGGCGTCGGCCAACTCCTCGGCCCGCTTGATCTTCTGCTGGGCCACCCACACCAGCCGATCCTTGATCTGGGGATACTTGGCGGCCGCCTTCTGGTAGAGATCGCGGTCGCCATCGTCGCGATCGTCGTCGGCCAGCGAGGAGAGGAAGGCGTCCACCGCGGTCGGGGCGGGCCGGCGGCCGTCGGACCAGAGCGCGATCTCGCGCTCCGCCCGATGGATCTTCTCGACGAGCTTCTTGAGATCGGCGCCCCACATATCGAGGAGGGACTGCTGGAGGTTGAGGCCGCGGAGGATCGCGAGGACCTTGCTCTTCTTGGCTTCGGCTTGCGTCTCGATGCGCTTCCAGGCCGGCTCGGTCTTGCCTCGCTTCCGCCCGCCGGCCTTGGCCTTGAGCCGTCGCCACTGGTGCGTGAGTCGCTCCCGCTCGCGCAGCAGCCGGTCCACGTTGCCGAGCTCGCGGATCACCGAGCGGCGGAGGGCCTCCTCCTTCTCCTCGGTCGACTCCTCTTCGGGAAAGTCGACCACGTCCTTGATCGGGGCCTCGTTGCGCCGCAGCTCGTCGCGCAGGGCGCGGATCTTCTCGACCGCGAGGCTGGTGGAGAGGATGGCGGCGGTCGCCTCGTCCTTGCCTTCCTCGATGCGCTTGGCCAGCGTGATCTCGCCCTCGCGGGTCAGCAGCGCGACCTTGCCCATCTCGCGCAGGTAGAGTCGGACGGGATCCTCGGTGCGCCCGACGGGACCGGGCGTCAGATCGATGCGCCGGGGCTCCGGCTCCTCGTCGTCCGGCTCGGGATCCGCGGCCTGGGAGGCCATCTCCGATGGCAGTCGTGCCGCCTTGGTCGAGTCCACGAGCTCGATGTCCATCGAGCCGAACATCAGCATGATGTCATCGAGCTGGTCGAGCGTGACGAGATCGGAAGGCAGGGCGTCGTTCACCTCGTCGTAGGTGAGGAAGCCCTTCTGCTTGCCCTTCGCGATGAGCTTGTCCAGCTCCTCGATCTTCGGTTCGTCCGCCGTCTTCGACTCGTTCGCCATGCGTCGCGGTTCTCCTGGTGGGGGGTTAGGGTGTTCCTGCCTGGCGCTGGGGGTCCGTCGGTCCGTGACTCGACAGCCCCGGGCGCGCCAGGGCCAGCTCCCTGACGGCCTCCGCCTCCCGTTGCAGATCACGCTGCAGCGCCCGGAGCTCGTCTTCGAGCGCGGGCAGCGCCGGGTCGCCACTGGCCTGGGCCTCGATGATGGCCCGCGTCACCTGGCGTACCCGGTGTTTACGATGCCGGATATGGTACCGCCTCTTTAGCTCTGCGACGTGACTATGTGTATCGCCCCACTTGCGCTCCTCGACTAGGAGGGCCGCGAGCAGCCCCCGCTCCCGGTCCCCCGGCATCTCGGCCATGAGCGCCTCGGGCGCCCCGTCCGGGGCGCGACGCAGGGCGGCCAGGACCAGCCGCAGTCCCTGGTGGGACACGTCCTCCTCCTCGAGGAGCGGGAGGAGCTCGGATCGGGCAAGGTCGACCTGCAAGAGCAGGGCCACGAGATCGCGCTCGAAAGGAACCGGTGGCGGCCAGGAATCACCCGATGCGGCGTCACGGGTCGTGTCGCCGACCTGTTCGGGCTTCCGCCCCCGCGCCCGGGCCCCCTGCAACTGCTGCGCCTCGATCCAGAGCTGGGTGGAGTCCACACCGAGCCGACGAGCGGCCTCGCGCGCCAGCGAGGTGGCCTCCTCGGCATTGGCCACCTTGGAGAGGATCAGGGCCACGCGCGCGTGGGCGTTGTTCCGGCCGCGCCCGGTGGTCAGGTCTTCATCGCCGAGGGCCTTCTCGAGCACGAACGACAGCAGCGGGCGCGCCGCCTCGAGCCGCGCGCTGAGCGCGGTGGCGCCCTCGGCGCGGAGGAGGCTGTCGGGATCGTGGCCCGCGGGGAGCAGCGCCACCCGGATCGGCAGGTGCCCGGCCTTCTCGAAGCCGCCGGTGCGCGAGACCGACCAGCCGAGGTTCTGCAGGTCCATCACGTCGTTCATCATCTCCTCGAGCCGGGTCGAGGCCTTCTGGCCCGCCGCGTCGGCGTCGAAGAGGGCGAGCACCTCGTCGGCGTAGCGGCGCAGCAGGCCGAGCTGGGCCACCGTGAACGCGGTGCCCAGCGCGGCCACCGTCTCGCCGAAGCCGTGCTGGTGCGCCATGAGGCAGTCGAGGTAGCCCTCGACGATGATGGCGCGGCTCCGCTCCCGGATCGCGGTCTTGGCCACATCGAGGGCGTAGAGCATGTGTCCCTTGACGTACAGCGCCGTCTCCGGCGAGTTGAGATACTTCGGCTCCTCGCCCGATAGCGCCCGGCCGCCGAAGGCCACCACGCGGCCCTGCACGTCGCGGATCGGGAACAGGAGCCGGCCCCGGAATCGATCGTAGAAGCCGGGGGCGTTCTGGCGGGGCAGGGCGAGGCCGGCCTGCACGAGCGCGTCCTCGCCGATGCCCTGCTTGGCCATCATGGAGAGCAGCGCGTTCCAGCTCTCCGGCGCGTAGCCCAGCCCGAAGCGCCGGGCCACCTCGGGATCGACGCCGCGCTGCTCGAGATACGCGCGAGCCTTCTCGCCGCCACGCTCCCAGAGCGACTGGGTGTAGAACTCGGCGGCCAGCGCCATCACGCGCCGCAGGGCCTCGAGCTTGTTCTCGACCTCGGGGGCGCGGCTGCCCACGTCGGGCAGCGTGACGCCGGCGCGGTCGGCCAAGGCGCGGACCGCTTCCGGGAAGGCCACGCGGTCCTGGCGCATCAGGAAGCTGAAGGCGTCGCCGCCTGCGCCGCAGCCGAAGCAATGGTAGATGTTGCGCTTCGGATTCACGGTGAAGGAGGGCGTCTTCTCGGTGTGGAAGGGGCAGAGGCCCTTCCAGTTCTCACCGGTCCGCTTGAGCTTCACGAACTGCCCGACGATCTCGACGATGTCGATCCGGGAGCGGATCTCGTCGAGCTGCTGCTGGGAGAAGCCGCCCGGCATGGGGTTATCCAGATGCGGGGGCCCAGGAATGGCCCCCGCACTCCCCCACACTGCGGTCTACCGGATGTGGTTTCATCCTTGCGACAGGGTCGCGACGGTGGCCCCGGCGCCGCCCTCGGAGGACGCCCCCGGGCGATGCTCGGCCACGAGCGGGTGGGAGCTCAGCACGTCCTCCACCGCGCGCCGGAGGGCCCCCGTGCCCTTGCCGTGGATGATGCGCACCGAGGTGAGCCCGGCCAGGAAGGCGTCGTCGAGGTATTTCTCGAGCAGATCGCGGGCCTCCGACGTGGTGCGCCCGATGAGGTGCAGCTCGATCGCGACACCGCTCTTGCCCGGCACCGCCACGGTGCTCCGGGCTCGCGAGCTCGTTCCCTGTCCAGTCACCATCCGGGGGGCAGCGTACACGACTCCCTCGCCACGCGCCAGCACACGGAGTGCCTGCGCCGGCACCTTCACGGTGATCGCGCCGGCCTGCACGGTGGCGGTCTCGCCGTCGAGGCTCACCACGTGGCCCTTGAGCCCCAGATGCGCGATCTCGACGCGGTCGCCCGCGGCGGGCGGGCCCGATGCGGGGGCGGCGGGCGCGGCGGAGCCCGCGGTCTCCTCGACCCGCTTCGCGGTCTCGACCAGACGCTTGCGCGAGCGCTCGAGCTCCGGGCGACTCTTCTCGGTGCGCTTGAGCCGATCCCACTCGTCGTTGACGTGGCGCCGCACCTCGGTGACGAGGCGCTGGGCCTCGGCTCGGGCGCGGGCCATCGTCTCGCGCGCGCTCGCCCGCGCGGCCTCCATCTCGGCCTGCGCACGCGCGAGCAGGCCGGCGCTCTCGGCCTCGCGCCGCGCGAGCAGCGCGTCGCGCTCGGCGTCCTTGCGGTCGCGGTCGTCGAGGCGGGCGAGCAGCTCCTGGAGCTGAAGGTGCTGGGTGGAGCGATGCGCGTGCGCCCGCTCGATCAGCGCGGGGGGCAAGCCCAGGCGGGCGCCGATGGAGAGCGCATAGCTCTGGCCCGGCCGGTCGTAGACGAGCCGGAAAGTGGGGGCGAGACGCTCCCGGTCGAACTCGACCGAGGCGTTGCGGGCCCGTGGATGGGTGGACGCGAAGCCTTTCAGCGGCTCGAGATGCGTGGAGGCCGCGACCATCGCGCCGCGCTCGGCCAGGGCCTCGAGCACCGCCTGGGCCAGCGCGGCCCCGTCGTCGGGGTCGGTACCCGCGCCCAGCTCGTCGAGCAACACGAGCGATCGGTCGTCCACGCGCTCGAGTACCTCCCGGAGCTGCTTGACGAAGGCGGAGAAGGTCGAGAGGTTCTCGGCCACGCTCTGGTCGTCGCCCACGATGGCGAAGAGCTGCGAGAACACGGCGATCCGGGCCCCGTCGCGCGCGGGTACGTGGCAGCCCGACTGCGCCATCAGCGAGAGGAGGCCCAGGGTCTTCAGCGCCACCGTCTTGCCGCCCGCGTTGGGGCCGGTGATCACGAGCAGGGGACGGTCCGCCCCGATCTCGATGTCCATCGGGATGACGGGATGTCCGCCCTCCGACTTCCACGCCTGGGCCAGGAGCAATGGGTTCAGCGCGCCGCGCAGGACGATGTCGCGCTCCTCGCCGACGGTGGGCTCGACCGCTGCCATCCGCTCGGCGAAGGCGCCGCGCGCGAAGATCAGGTCGAGCGCGCCGATGCCGGCCACGAGGGCGTCGAGATCCGGCAGCGCCTCGCGCACCGCGTCGGTGAGCGCGGCCAGGATTCGGACGATCTCGGCCTCCTCCTCGCGGGTGGCCTGCACCAGGTCGTTGTTGGCCTCCACCATCGCCTCCGGCTCGACGAAGAGCGTGGCCCCGCTCTGCGAGCGGTCGTGGACGATGCCGCGCAGGCGGCCCTTGGCCTCGGAGCGGATCGGCAGTACGTAGCGGCCGTGGCGGACGGTGACGTAGCGCTCTTGGAACGTCGTGTCCGCGTTGGGCCCGCCGAAGTAGGCCTCCAGCCGCTTGACGATCTCGCGTCGCAGATCGCGGACGCGCTGGCGCACGCGACGCAGAGCCGGGGAGGCCTCGTCGCGCACCTGGCCGTCTGCGTCGAGCGAGCGCCGCAGGAGCTCGGCCAGCTCCCTCTGCTGCGGGACGCCCACGAGCGAGTCGGCGAGATCCGGCGCGATCGGCGCGATGGCGCGGCCGTAGGCGCGGAGCCGGGCCGCGGCCTCGAGGAGCGGGATCAGCGCGGCCAGATCCGCCCCCTCCGCCACCGAGCCCGGCACGCGCGCGGCCTCGAGCGTCGGCCGCACATCGGGGATGCCTTCCCAAGGCGGCGCGCCTTGCTGCCCCAGCGCGGCCCGCGCCTGGGCGGTCTCCGCGAGGAGCCGGCGGATCGCGGGGAGATCGGTGAGCGGCGTGGTCTCGCGCGCGCGCTCCCGGCCCATGGGGGTGCGGGCCTCGCGCGCGAGCAGCGCCAGCACCTCGGTCCACTCGAGGCCGCCGCTGCCGGTCGAGAGGCGGAACGTGGCGTGGGGGGCGGTCATGGACGGGCCGCGGTCAGCGGCGCTCCACGAGCTTGAGGACCTGCTCGACGGCCTCGTCACAGGCCGTCGCGATCGCGTCGTGCTCTTCCGGATAGAACGGGGAGAGCACGTGGTCGGAGACCTGGTCGCGGTCCTCGCCGGGCCGGCCGGGGCGGCCGATGCCGATCTTCACCCGGCGGAGCTCGTCGGTGCCGAAGGCCGCGATGAGGGAGCGCACCCCGTTGTGGCCGCCCGCGCTGCCCTTCAGGCGAATGCGCACCTTGCCGAGCGGCAGGTCGAGGTCGTCGAAGACGATGACGAGATCCGACGGCCCCAGGTGCAGCGTGCGGGCGAGACGCGCGACCGGCGGCCCGGAGACGTTCATGAAGCTGCCCGGCTTGATCAGATGCAGCGTCTCGCCCTGCCAGCGCCCGTGCGCGACGGCGTGGGCGCCGTCGCGCTCGAAGCGCGCGTGAATACGACGGGCCAGCGCGTCGACCACGCGCTGGCCCACATTGTGTCGAGTGTTGCGGTACTCCGGCCCGGGATTCCCCAGTCCGACGACCGCCTGGGCCACTTACTTCTTCTTCTCGGCTCCGCCCTTGTCGCCCTCGGCCGCTTCTTCCTTGGGCTTGCGCTCGGTGAGCACCTCGGGCTCGGCCGCCGTCACTTCCGCCGCGGCGGCCGCGGTCGGCGCCGCGACCTCTTCCGCCGCCGGCGGAGCCACCGTCACGACCGCCTGGTTCGGATCGTTCAGGACCCGTACGCCCTCGGGAACCTTGAGATCCTTGACCGTCAACACGTCGTGAATGTTCAGGTTGGTGACGTCGGCCGCGAGGTACTCGGGGATGTTCCCGGGCAGGCAGGACACCCGGACCTCGCGGAGCACCATCTCCAGGATGCCCTGAGAGTCCTTGACCCCGACTGACTCGCCCACGTGGTGGATGGCCACCGAGACCTGGATGGCGCGGTCCATCGCGACTTCCTGAAGGTCCACGTGGATGAGGTTCTCCGAGACCGGATCGAACTGCATGTCCCGGATGATGGCCATCTTGCCGTCCTTCGACCCCTCGAAGGTCACCCGGAAGAGCTGGGTGCTGCCCTCATGGCCGTGGATGAGGCGGAGGATGTCCTTCGGCGTCACCGCGATGTTCTCGGGGCTCGCGCCGCCGTAGAGGGTGGCCGGAACCAGGCCGCTGCGCCGCAGGCGCCTGGCGGGCCCCTTGCCGATGCCGTCCCGCTTCTTGATGGTCAGCTCACGCAATTCCATGACTCGTTGCTCCTTGTGGTATTGGCTCGTCTTTCAGACGGCTCACACGAAGAGGGTCGAGACCGACTCCTCGTCGTGAATGCGACGGATCGCCTCCGCCAGCAGCGGGGCGACGGAAAGCACCCGGATCTTGGACAGCTGCCGCTCCGGGGTGAGCGGGATCGAGTTCGTGATGATGACTTCCTCCAGGACGGATTCCTTGATGCGGGTGATGGCGGGCCCGGACAGCACGCCGTGCACCGCGCAGGCGAGGATGCGCCGGGCGCCCTCTCGCCGGAGCGCGTCCACCGCCTGGATCAAGGTGCCCGCGGTATCGATCATGTCGTCGGCGATCACGACGTCCTTGTCCTTGACGTCGCCGATGAGGTGCATGAACACCGCGACGTTGTTGCCCTCACGCCGCTTGTCGATGATGGCCAGTCCCGCCTTCAGGCGCTTGGCGAGGGCTCGGGCGCGCTCCACGCCTCCCGCGTCGGGGGAGACGAGGACGGGGTCCTTGAGATCCTTCTTGGCCAGGTAGTCGATGATCACCGGGGGCGCGGCAAAGAGGTGATCCACCGGGATGTCGAAGAAGCCCTGAATCTGGCCCGCGTGGAGGTCCACCGCGAGCAGCCGCTGGGTGCCAGCGGCGGTGAGGAGGTCGGCCACGAGCTTGGCGGTGATCGGCATCCGTCCCTGCACCTTGCGGTCCTGGCGGCCGTAGCCGTAGTAGGGCAGCACCGCGGTGATGCGTCGAGCGGATGCGCGCTTGAACGCGTCGATCATCACGAGCAGCTCCATCAGATGATCGTTCACGGGCGGGCAGGTGGGCTGGATCACGAAGATGTCCTGGCCGCGGACGTTCTCGTTGATCTGCACGTACACCTCGCCGTCGGAGAAGCGTGAGACGTCGGCGTCGCCCAGCGGGAGCTGGAGCGTCTTGGCGATCTCCTCCGCCAGCGGCCGGTTCGCGTTACCCGAGAAGAGCTTCAGCTCGTAGGACATGTCGTCTCCCGTGACGGCATTGCTAGCGCCTGTTCCAACCTTCCTTTACTTCTTTACTGTTTTTTCGAATGCGCTCGGCTCGCCTTCGGCTGCGCCTCGCCAAGCCACTGCCGCGCCTCGCCAAGCTCGAACTGGCTGGGGCGGGAGGAATCGAACCTCCATTGCGGGGTCCAAAGCCCCGAGTCCTACCACTGAACGACGCCCCAGTGAAATCACGTCGCCCGGATCGCCGATCCCGAGTTCGTCCGCACCGCCCAGCAGGCCCAACCCGCCCGGCTCACCCGGGACCGGATCTGGCGCGCGTGATCCAGGGACCGCGCCACCCCGAACACCGTTGGACCACTGCCCGACATGATCGCTCCGAGCGCCCCCGCTGCCAAGAGCGCCGCCTTCATGCGACCGATCACCGGCAGAACCGGCTCGACCACGCTCTCTAGGTTGTTGGTCAATGCCGCCGCCACCTTGCTCACGTTCCGGGTCCGGAGCGCCTCGATCACGCGCTCCGTGCCGGTCGGCTCGGCGCGCCAGCCCGCCGGTACCCGACCGTACACCTCGCGGGTCGAGAGTGGCATCCGGGGATTCACCAGGACGAGGGCGTACCCGCCCCCCGCCGGCAATGGCGTCAGATCCTCGCCCCGCCCCCTCGCCACCGCTCGGCCCGTACCGAGGAAGAAGGGCACGTCCATCCCCAGCTCCACCGCGAGCTCCTGTAGGCGCGCCTTGGGCCACCGCAGGTTCCACAGCCGATTGAGCCCCCAGAGGGCGGCCGCCGCGTCGCTCGATCCCCCGCCGAGTCCGGCCGCAACCGGGATCCGCTTCTGCAGCCTGATCCGGGCCCCGTGGTCGGTGCCGGAGGCCTTCTGGAGCAGACGGGCGGCGCGCATCACGAGGTTGTCATCGTCGGTGGGCAGGTCGGGGTCGTCCGTGTGTAGCGAGAGGGTATCGGCCGCTTCCACCAGCATCCGATCGAAGAGGTCCACCGCCTGGAGCACCGTCGCGATCTCATGATAGCCGTCCGCCCGCTTCCCCAACACCTCGAGGGCCAAGTTGACTTTGGCCGAGGTGCGGAGCACCAGCTCCCGGCTACCCCGTGACCGCTTCGCCAAGGCAGGACACGCTACCACGCGCCGCGACAGAGTGTCAACGGAAGTCTTGAATTTTAACGTGTTCCGGGACAGTCAGGGTCACCAGCGAGGGATCGAGCGAGGTGTTCATCCTGGGATCCCGATAGCTCGCCGTCACGCGCAGCGCTCCGTCCGGCGTCTCGAGCCGGAGCCCTGCCGGTGGACCATCTGCGGGCGCCGACGCGAAGGTCACGCGGGCCGGGTTCTTGCCCGTCCACTCCACCTTCCGTGCCTGGCCGGTGTCCGGGTCGAACCAGATCCGCTGCTCACCGGAGGCTCCGACCAGCCGGAGCGACGGGCCGACGTCGTCGGGGGTCAGAAGCTCGATCGAGGTCGGATCGGCCATCGGCCGGACGCGCCCGGCGAGCAGGGCCGCCAGGTCTTCGACGCTCATGGCCAGGCCGAGCCAGCGACGATTGGCCTCCGGGGTGGCGGGCGCGATGTAGGCGCGGTTGTCGAGGACCTCCCAGAGCGTGACGCTCTTCGCGTCGCCGGCCACGATCAGCACCGGGGTGCCGAAAGGGGAGAGGGCCTCGAATCGCAAGGCGGCCGGCTCGCCGGTCAGGAGAAGCACGCCGGTCAGGCGCTGCGCGCGGCCGTTGCGACGGATCGTCAGATCGGTGAGCGAGCGAAGATCGTTCAGCGAGCGGCGATGCTGCTCGATCCGGGCCAGGGCCGTGCGGGCCTCCTCGGCCACCGGCTGGACCGGCGGCGGCGCCGCGGTGGCGCAGCCGCCGAGGACGGCGGCCAGCAGGACGGCGGCCGCGAGGCTACTTCTGCTCGGCCTTGGGCGGTGCACCCTTGGCCCGAGTCAGATTCTCCCGCGTCTCCTTGATCTTGTTCCGTACCTGGGCGGCGGTGGGGCCGTCCGGGTCCACCTTCAGCGACTTCTCCCACGCCTCGAGCGCCTCGGTGGTGAGGTTGTTCTTGAGGTAGGCGTCGCCCAGGTGCTCGTAGAGCACGGGGTCTTCCTTGGCGAGGCCGATCGCGCGCTTGAGCTCGCGGAGGGCCTCGGGATAGCGGCCCTGCTGGTAGTACGCCCAGCCGAGGCTGTCGATGAAGTAGCCGTTCTCGGGCTCGAGCGCGAGGGCCTGCTGG
>Ga0335083_10004372_pt1 | contig 18005 bp, 15 predicted proteins | sample Lox_Sample_42_FD_206716 | JGI IMG/M metagenome (GOLD analysis project Ga0335083, IMG submission 206716) | Soil microbial communities from Loxahatchee National Wildlife Refuge, Florida, United States - Lox_Sample_4.2 | ecosystem: Environmental > Terrestrial > Soil > Wetlands | place: USA...
TTCCCGAGGTCGGCGAGCTCGACGCGGTGTCGCCCGACTGGCGCGCGCGCTGGGATCCCGCGCGCTGGCCGCGCCGGCCGATCGCCGAGCTGCGCCACGCGATGGAGAAGTTCCACGACCGCGAGCTGGAAGGTCAGCTCGCGGTCGTGCGCGAGCTCGCGGCGGCCGGTGCGCCGGTGCTCGCCGGCACCGACACGCCGAACCCGTACGTCGTGCCCGGCGCGAGCCTGCACCAGGAGCTCGCGTTGCTCGCGGCGGCCGGGCTCACGCCGTACGCGGCGCTGCGCGCGGCGACGATCGACGCCGCCGACTTCCTCGGCGATCCGCACGACGGTCGCATCGCGCCCGGCGCCCGCGCCGATCTCGTGGTGCTCGACGGCGATCCGCTCGCCGACCTGCGCGCGCTCGATCGCATCGATGGCGTGGTCGTGCGCGGGCACTGGCTGTCGGGCGACGAGCTGCGCACGCGCCACGACGAGCTGGTCGCGGCGTATCGCGCGCCGGCCTGGCTCGCGCCGGTCGAGCTGCCCGACGCCCACGTGGTCCGCTACGTCGTCGCCGACAACGGCACCGCGGTCGGCGCGTACGGCATGGCACGCCGCGCCGGCGAGGTCGTCGAGCGCCAGACGCTCGAGGACGAGACGATCTCGGCACGCACCGCGACGGCCCCCGACGGCACGCGCACGCTCGCGCTCGACGTCGAGCGCCCCGACGGCACGCGTCACGCCGAGCATGCCGGCCGCACGCCGCGGCTCGTCGCGTGGCTGTCGCCGGCGACCGCGGCCTCGCTCGTCGAAAGCGCCGGGTTTGCCGCCGCGCGCAGCGACGCGCGGCATCGCGGAGGGCCGATCGAGCCGGCCGTGCTCGAGCCCGACGAGCGAGTCGCGCTCGCGGTCGCCGAGCCCGAGCGCGACGCGCCCGACACGCTGCACCGGGGCGAGCTGTCGATCCGCCGCCAGCCCGACGGTGACCACGGCGAGCACGTGTACCGGCTTCACCTGACGGTCGACCACGGCTCGTGGATGGCGCGTCTGGTCATCGACCTCGACGGGATCCCCCGCGAGCTGCGCGTGACCGACTCGACACGCCCGGTCGTTCGCACCTGGAAGCGGGAGCGCTGACCGTGTATATGCTCGCCCCTCGGAGGCACGTATGGGGACCACGACGAAGATCGCCGCGCTCGCGTTGATCGCGGGCGGATGCGGCAGCAGCAGCGGTCACACGCCCGACGCGACCGCGATGCCCGACGCCGCACCGAACGGCGCCTCGTTCGCCACCGCGATCGACCTGACGTCGGCGCTCGATTCGACGAGCGGCACGATGGGCATGCTTCCCGACACCAAGACCAAGCTCTATTACAAGCTCACGCTCGTGGCAGGCGATCGCATCGTCGCCGCGACGCAGACGAACGCGGAGATGACGACCGACGGCTCGGTCACCGACACGATCGTCACGATCTTCGACTCGGCGGAGACCGCGATCGCGCAGGACGACGACGCGTGGCCGCGGTTCTCGACCGACTCGCAGGTCTACTTCCAGGCGACCGCCGCCGGCACGTACTACCTCACGGTCGACGACTGCAACGCCGAGAGCTCGAGCGGTTGCTACCCGGCGTCGGGCGTCACCGACTTCAAGTACACGCTGTTCGTCGACCACACGTCATCGGCCGGCACCCGCGAGAGCTACGCGTCGTCGACCCAGGACGGCACGACCGCGCACGCGGACAAGATCAACTACGCCGTGCCATCGGGCGACGCCGCCGGCCAGTACGGCTACTACGTGATCGACGGCAACTTCGCGAGCACGACCGCGACGCACGTGTTCCAGTTCACGGCGCCCGCTGCGAAGATCGATCTCGGCGCGCGCAACCACGTCGACTTCTGGGTCCAGCCGATCAGCGCCGAGAACGGCGACGGCTCGACGTCGAACGTCAAGGCATGGATCACGGCGGGCAACGGCGTGACGATCGCGTCGTCGGCCGATCAGACCAACTACAAGGACGGCGACAACGCGACGAACGGCCCGCTCAACCTGACGTTGCCGGCGTCGGAGGGCGTCGAGTACTACCTGTTCGTGCAGAACACGGCGACGACCTCCACGCCGGCGACCGACTACTACTTCATCCAGCACTACGCCGGGTCGCTGTATTTCGGCACCGCCGAGGGTGAAGGCGCGGGTGTCACCGGCATGAACGACACGGTCGGCACGGCGCAGGTGCTCGCGACGCCGACCGGCGCGGACGCCGGCTCGTTCTTCGCCGACGGCGACATCGGCGGCGCGGGCGACGTCGACTACTACGAGGTCGACCCTCCGTCCGGCACGACCAAGGCCGCGATGTCGTGCTCGTCGGCGCGCCAGGGCTCCGGCGTGGTCGGCCTGACCGCGACGCTGTACGCCGCAGACGGCACGACCGTGATCCACACGCTCGGGCCCGAGACCGCGACCGCGGACCTTATCGACGCGACCGAGTTCACGGTCCCGACCGGCACGATGAAGGCGTACATGAAGGTGACCGCGACCTCGCAGTCCGCCGCGGTCACGGGCACGTTCTACCTGTGCAGCGTCGCGTACAGCGCGACCTGAACCGGCAGCTACGACGCCAGCCGCTTCTTCTTGAGCGCGATCAGCTCCTGGCTCGACGGCACGCGCGCGCGGGGGCCGGTGGGCTGGACGTCGCGCGCTTCGAACGCGCGGCGGAACGCCGCGAAGCTGCCGCCGGCGCGGTGGGCGTCGAGCACGGCGAGGCCGGCGCGAGTCTCGCCTTGCGCGAGCATGTACTCGACCCACGCCCAGCGCGCGCTGGTCGGGCGCACCTCGACCTTGCCGCCGAGCCCGGCGGCCGCGAGGCCGCGGCGCAGGCGCGCGAGCCGGGCCTCGACGACGTCGATGCCGGCGAACGGCGCGCCGTCGAGCGGCGTGTGGCGCTTGGCGACGAACGGCGCGACGCCGAACGCGACGCGCGGGTGGATCTTCGAGAGCTCGGCCGAGAGCTGGACGAGCTCGTCGATGTCGGCGTCGGTCTCGCCCGGGATGCCGACCATCATGTACAGCTTCACGGTCTTCATGCCGTGCGCGCGCGCGAGCTCGGCCGAGCGCAGCAGGTGGTCGGCGCGAGTCGAGCGCTCGATCACGCGGCGCATGCGCTCGCTCGCGCCGTCGGCCGCGACCGTGAGCGTGCGATAGCCGCCGCGCGCGAGCAGGCCGACCAGCTCGTCGTCGAGCTTGTCGGCACGCAGGCTCGAGATGCCGACCTCGCGGTCGGTCTCGACGATGTCGCGCACGATCGCGGCGATCTCGGGATGGTCGGTGACGGCGGCGCCGACCAGGCCGACCCGACGCGCCCCTTCGGGGATCCCCCCGATGATCGCGGCGCGCGGCACGATGCGCATGCCCCCGTTCGTCGAGCGCCGCATCACGCAGTACGTGCAGCCGCGCGAGCAGCCGCGCGCCGCCTCGGTCATGAACATGTCGGCGAGCTCGGTGTGCGGCGTCGCGATCGCGGAGCGCGCGGGCAGGAGCTCGTCGGCCGCTGCCGCGACGTCGGGCACGCGCTCGCCGTGGACGTGCGGTAGGTAGAAGCCGGGCCGGCCGGCGAGGGCGTCCCACAGCCGCTCGCGCGCGAACCCGACCTCGCGCGCGGTCTGCACGAGCTCGACGACGAGCTCCTCGCCTTCGCCGACGATGATCACGTCGCAGAACGGCGCGGCCGGCGCCGGGTTCGAGAACGTCAGCGGGCCGCCCGCGACGACGATCGGATGGCGCGCGTCGCGCTCCTCGCGCAGGACCGGGATGCCGGCGCGCGCGAGCGTGTCGGCCACGCCCGCGAGCTCGAGCTCGTACGCGATCGAGTACGCGAGCATCGGATAGCCGCCGACCGGCCGGCCGGTCTCGAGCGTGTCGAACCGCGCGGGCGGGTCGCCATCGTCGGGGAGCATCGCGCGATCGGCGGCGACGCCGGGCAGCGCGTGCAGCGCGCGATAGATCTGCTGGTAGCCGAGCGACGACATCGCCGCTCGATACGGGCTCGGATACACGAGCGCGACGCGCGTCTCGGCTTCCTTGTAGAGCGTGCCGCGCTCGGCGGCGAGCAGCGCGCGGCGTTCCATCAGTAGCAATTCCGGCTGCGATCGACGCGCAGCCGTTCGGGGCCGTGCGAAGTCGGCACGCGAACCTCGATGCACGAGCTGGTCGCGGCGCGCGCCGTCGGCTCCGCGTTGTCGTCGCACGGGAAGCCGCGGAACTCGACGATGCGATCGCCATCGCCGTCGCGATCGACGCCCATCGTCCACTCGTTGCTCGCCGCCGGTCGGCCGCCGAGCGCGAGCCGCCCGGTGCGCAGATCGACCGGCACGTCGATCAGGCCGTACTCCGATTCCCACTGCGCCTGGCCGCTGGTCTGCACGGCCTCGATCGACCACGCGGCGTCGCCGCAGGTCTCGTTGGTGTGGATCGCGCGGGTCACGCGGGCGGTGGCGAGCACGTGGCTGGTGTCGAGCACGACGATGCGATCGCCGACCTGCGGCGCCGGCCCGAAGCAGTCGCCCGACACGCCGCCGCTCAGCGGATCGGCCTGCAGCGTGCAATAGCGGGGCGTTCCGCTCAGCCCGTGCGGCGCGCGCTCGACGCGCACGACCTGGCCCTCGCGCGGATGCGGGCTCGCTCCCGCGCGCGCCGCGAGCGCGCAGCCGACAACGATCGCGACGAGCCGAGTCACGTCTCATTCTAGCAGCTATGGTAACGACGTCCCATGTCGTCTCTCCGCTACGCCGTCCGCGTCGAGGCGCCCGCGCGCCACATCGTCGACGTCGAGCTCCGCTTCACGGCTCCCGCTGGCGCCCACGTCGATCTGGCGATGCCGGCGTGGTGCCCGGGCAGCTACCTGATCCGCGATTACGCCCGCTACGTGCGCGATCTCGCGGTCGCGGCCGCGGATGGTGCGCCGTGCGCGCTGCACAAGGTCGACAAGCAGACGTGGCGGGTCGACGCGCCGCCCGCAGGCGGCGAGCTCGTCGCGCGCTACGCGATCTACGGCCACGAGCTGACCGTGCGCACGAATCACATCGACGCCGATCACGCGTTCCTGCACGGCCCGGCGACGTTCCTGTATCCGATCGCGCTGCGCGACGCGCGTGTCGAGGTCGCGATCCACCATCCCGACGAATGGGTCGTGACCACCGCGCTGCCCGCCGGCGGCGTGGCCACGATCGACGAGCTGTTCGATCACCCGATCCACGTCTCGCCGTCGACGCGCACGTTCGCGGTGCCGTCGAAGATCACGTGCCGGCTCGCGATGTGGGGCGAGCGTGCGCCCGGCGGCACGTTCGACGAGGCGCGGCTCGCCCAGGATCTCGCCGCGATCGTCGACGATCACGTCGCGCGCTTCGGCGAGGCGCCGTTCACCGAGTACACGTTCCTCGTCATGCTCGCGCACGACGCGTACGGCGGCCTCGAGCACCGCGCGTCGAGCGTGAACCTCTTCAACCCGTACTTCGCGGCCACGCGCAAGGCGTACGAGGGCCTGCTCGAGCTGCTCTCGCACGAGCTGTTCCACGCGTGGAACGGCAAGCGCATCGCGCCGCGCCCGCTGCTCGACTTCGATTACACGCGCGAGGCGTACACCCCGTGCTTGTGGCTGATGGAAGGCGTCACGAGCCACTACGATCGGTTCGCGCTGCGCACGAGCGGACGGATCAGCGCGAAGAGCCTGCTCGAGAAGGTGCTCGACGACTGGGCGCGCCTGGTCGCGACGCCCGGCCGCGCGCGGCAATCGCTCGAGCAATCGTCGTTCGACGCGTGGATCAAGCTGTACAAGCCCGACGAATCGAACCTCAACACGACGGTGAGCTACTACCTGAAGGGCGGGCTCGCGATGTTCGCGCTGGACCTCCAGATCCGGCGCCGCACCGAGGGCGCGCGCAGCCTCGACGACGTCTTGCGCCTGCTGTGGCGCCGCTACGGCGCAGAGCGGCAGCCGCACCCCGACGATCTGCAGCCGGTGTTCGAGGAGGCCACCGGGCTCGCGCTCGACGACGTGTTCGCGCGCCAGATCCGCGGCACCGCCGATCCCGAGCTCGCCGAGGAGCTCGCGCACGTCGGGCTCGAGCTGCGCGGCTCGGCCGATCCGGCGCAGGTCGCCGACGGCGCGCACGCGGTGTGGCTCGGCGTGACCACCTCGGGCACGCGGGTCACCGGCGTGCTCGACGGCTCGCCCGCGCAGGTCGCCGGCATCTCGCCCGGCGACGAGCTGTGCGCGATCGACTCGTTTCGCGCGACGTCGGAGGCCGAGCTGCGCGCGCTGGTCGCGGCCCGCGCGCCCGGCGAGGAGCTGCGGGTCTCGGCGTTTCGCCGGCATCGCCTGATCGAGCTGTCGCCGGTGATCGCGCCGGCGCCGCCGACGCGCTGGGAGATCGCGGGCGTCGGCGAGCCCGGTGCAGCAGCCGCGCGCTTCCAGGCGTGGCTCGGCGAGCCACACCCCGGCGCGCAGGTGCTCGCGACGGTCACGACGACCACGCGCTGGATCTAGCTGCTAACATCGAACCCATGAATCGCAGGTTCGTCGTGGCGGCCGCACTCGTCGCGTTCGCCGCCCCCGCGTGCAGCAAGAAGAAGAGCTCGGAGGGCCTGCCGCCCGCGCAGGAATGGACCGCCGAGCAATCCGGCGCAGACATGGCTCCGGCCGGCGCCGACGACGAAGGCGGCACGATGAAGCACCCCGGGCCGGTCGATCCGAACGGTCCGAACCCGCACGCCGGCATGGACATGTCGAACGGAAGCCCCGGGCCGGTCGATCCGAACGGTCCGAACCCGCACGCCGGCATGGACATGGGCGGCGGCGGCACCGACGTGTCCAAGCTGGGGTTGCCGGCGCCCGATCCGAACCGGGCGATCGATCCGACGCATCGCGTGCGCGGCGTGATCGCGGTCGATGCGAAGGCAAAGGTCCCGGCTGGCGGCGTCGTGTTCCTCGCGGCGAAGCGGCCCGGACCGGACGGCAAGCCGCTCGATCCGCCGCTCGCCGTCGAGCGCTTGACGTACAACGGCGGCGAGCTGCCGTTCGAGCTCGGCGAGGCGCAGGCGATGATCGCCGGCACCGAGCTCATCGGCGACGTCGTCGTGACCGCGCATTACGCGCAGAACGGCGACGCGCTGTCGAAGGCCCCGGGCGACGTGATCGGCTCGGCGCACGTGAAGATCCCCGCCGACGGCGTCAAGATCATGCTCGACACGACGCTGCCGTAGCGCGGACGATCCTGGTCAGAATCCGCGGCTCAGCGCGACGCCGACCGACGTCTGCGTGCCGGTCGGCACGAGCATCACGTGCTCCTTGTCCTTGTCGTCGCCCTTGTGGCCGAGCAGGTACATCACGACGCCCGCGCCCGCCGCGACGCCACCGGCGATCATGAAGCCGATCTGCTTGTTGTTGTCGCTCTGGCCCTCGGACTCTTCCGATCCGATGTTGGTCTCCCACTTCGTGGTCATCGAGTGGTCGCTGATCTTGTTGCTGAGCTGCCAGCCCGCGATGCCGTAATACGTGCCGATGCCGAACGCGAGCACGCCGGCACCGCCGACGACGAGCCCGGCGAGCTGCATGTTCGTGAAGCGCGGGCTGGTGTCGCTCGGCTCGTTGCCCGGCGTGCCGCCGGTGATCGGCGTCCCGGTCGTCGGCGGTGTCGTCGGGCCGGGCGGCGGCTCGATCGGCGTCGGCGGCGGCGTCGAGATCACGGGCTCGGGCGGCTTCTTCTCGGTCGTCGGCTTGCAGACGTCCTTGTCGTCGACCTCGTGCCCGAGCTGGATGTGCAGCGCTTTGACGTTCGCGGTCGCGTACGTGACGTTCGCGCCGGTCGGATCGTCCTTGAGGTACCAGCAGAAGTACTTGAGGGCCTCGACCGGCTTGCCTTCCTGCTGGAACTCCGAGCCGATGTTCGACAGCAGGATCGGCAGCGGCGCGATCTGATACGCCTGCAGGTACAGCTCGATCGCGGTCTGGTGGTCGCCGGTCTGGCTCTTCGCGATGGCCTTCTTGACGAGATCGCCGGCCTGAGCCTTCTGCTTGTCGTTCGGCGCCGCGGGTTGTGCGTGCGCGGCGGCAGCCAGCGCACCTGTGACCGTGATCGTCGCGACGAGCACGCGAAGAATCCCCATGCTCAGACATTATCACGATCCCCCAGTCCCTGTTAGGATGGCTTCGATGACGCGTGGACTAGCCTTGGTGCTCGCAGGCGGGCTTGTAGGCTGCGGATCGATCGCCAGGGGTGGGAACGGCGATGCCGGATCGGGCCCCGACGCCGAGGATCTGTGTTCCGTGACGAGCTGCGACGACGGTGATCCGTGCACGGTCGACACGTGCAGTAACGGCACGTGTCAGCACGCGCCTGCGAACGTGGCAGGCATGAAGACGTTTCCGGTCGGCATGCTGACCGAGTTCACGCCCCCGGCGTGTTCGTCGATGCTCACGATCGACGCGGCCGGCGCGCAGGGCGGAAGCGCGACGTCGCCTGCCTTCGCCGGAGGCATGGGATCGCACGTGGTGACGTCGATCGCGATCGCGAGGCCGAACATGGTCTTGCGGGTGATCGTCGGCGCTCAGGGCCAGAGCGAGATCTACTGCGGCGGTGGCGGTGGCGGCTCGTTCGTGTGGGATGCCTCTTCCACGGCGATGCCGCTCGTCGCGGCCGGTGGCGGTGGCGGTGCCGGTCTGAACAGCGTCGGCGCCGGGGCTACGGCCACGACCACCGGAACGGTGGGCCCGGGCGCGACGCTCGGCGCGGGCTTCAACGGAAGCGGTGGCACCGCGCCGTCACCGGCGGTGAACTGGGCAGCCGGAGGTGCAGGCTGGAACAGCAACGGTGCAGGCGGCGGGGGGGCGGGCTTGAGTGGCTTCTCGATTTCAATCGGCGGCTCGACCCCGCTTGCGGGCGGCTTCGGTGGCTCGTTCGGCGGCACGCAGGCCTACGATGGATCGGGCGGGTTCGGTGGCGGCGGTGGTGGGCAGGGGCGGCCCAACGCGGTCGCCGCTGGCGGTGGCGGCGGCTACAGCGGTGGTGCCGGTGGCGTCGAGAACCCGGCCAACACGTTCAACGGCGGTGGCGGCGGCGGCTCGTACGGCGTGGGCGCACCCACGATCACGGCGGCGGTCCAGACCGGAGACGGCGCGGTCACGCTGACGTGGCAGTGAACGAAAAGAGATCGACTATGACGAGACTCGTTTGGCTCGCGCTCCTGGTCGCCGCGTGCGGTCAGGTTTCCGTAGTTCCCCCCGATGCGGCGATCGATGCGCCGACCCCGACGTTCGCGACCATCTCGCCGACGTCCGGCATCGTCACCACGATGGTGACGATCACCGGCACCAACTTCGGCAGCACCAAGGGCATCGTCACGATCGGCGGCATCGACGCGATGGTGACGAGCTGGACCGACACCTCGATCGAGGTCGCGGTGCCGAACATCCTGCCGCAGATGGCCGACGTTCGCGTGATGACGGCGTTCGGAGTCGGCCTCATGGGCTCGCAGCAGTTCCAGGTCGTGCTGCCACCGGTCGTGTACATCCACAACGGCGCAAGCGATCCGACGTTCGGCTCCGACACGATCACGATGCTGCAGTGGAATCCGACGATGATGACGCTGACGGCTGTGACCCCGAACATTCCGACCGGAATGGACCCGAGCCAGTTCGGTGGCTGCGATACCTCGATCTACATCCACACCGCGTCGCGCCGGCTGTTCGTGACCGGTCTGCAGGGGCTGGCGGTCTTCGACATCGATCCGGTCACCGGTGCGCTGGCGCCGATCCCCGGCTCGCCGTTTGTCGCGACCGGCGCGACCGATCTCCTGGGGATCGAGGTCAACAAGGCCGCCACGCGCCTGTGGTCGCCGTCGTTCCAGTCGAACGCGCTGATCGTCTACGACCTCGCTGCGGATGGCACCGCGACCCAAACAACCGGCTCGCCGTTCGCGATCTCCGCCGAGCCCGACGTGGCTGTGCTGTCGAGCGACGAGACCTACTTGTACGTCAACACCGAGGCGGACGTGTTCACGGGCTTCACCACGGCCGACACCACCGCGTTGACCGGCGCGCCCTACACGCAGGGCTTTTTCTCGTACTTCATGGCGCGGCGCCCGCAGTCCGAGCAGATCTTCATCCCCGGCGGGCTCGGTACGGGTGAGCTCTCGATCTGGGAGCCGGACCCGACGACCGGCGTGCCGACCCAGGCCTCCGGCTCGCCGTACACGCTGACCGGCATCACCGAGCCGAACGGGACGGCGTTCTCGCCGGACGGTAACCACGTCTATCTGATCAATTTCCGTTCGGCGACCGTCGCCGAGTTCGCGCTGTCCACGGCGGGCGTCCCGTCGGCGGTCGCGGGATCGCCGGTGACGGTCGCAGCCGGCTTCCAGGGCGCGTGTCCGGCCGTGACCGCGGACGACAAGTTCCTCGTGGTTGCCGGCCTCACCTCGGTCGCGGTCATGTCGCTCGCGGCGACCGGTGCCGCGACGTCGGTGACGGGCAGCCCGTTTGCGTTCTCGGCTTCGCACAACACGAACGGCATCGCGCTCACGTTCTGAGCGCCCGCTACGGAAACAGCGGCCCGAGCTTCGCGACGATCTCGTCGTGGACGAGCCCGTTCGACGCGACCAGACCGTGCGGCGAGCCGAGCTGCGTGTAGTCCATCGCCGCGCCGCGCACGTCGGTGAGGCGGCCGCCGGCGCGCACGAGGATCGCCTCGGGAGCGCACGTGTCCCACGGCTTCGTCTTCGGCCACGGGTTGACGTACAGATCCTTCTCGCCGGCCGCGATCAGGCACAGCTTCACGCCGACCGAGCCGACGTTCTCCTCGTTCGCGATGCCGAGCGCCTGCTTGACCTCGTCGAGCTTCTCGCTGCGGTGCGACTTCGACGCGACCAGGCGGAGCTGCGAGACATCGCGCACCGCCGACACACCGAGCTCGCGCCGCTCGCCGGCGTGATCGACCCAGGCACCGTCGGGCGTCGCGTAGAACATGCGGTCGGGCACGGGCTGATAGACCACGCCGAGCGCCGGCCGGCCGGCGACGACGAGCCCGATCATCACCGAGTAGCCGCCTTCGCCGCGGATGAAGTCCTTCGTGCCGTCGATCGGATCGACGAGCCACAGCCGGCGCGAGGCGAGCGAGCCGGGCGCAGGCGGAAGCTCCTCGGAGATGATGGCGTCGGCCGGGAATGCGGCGCCGAGCCCGGCGACGATCAGCTTCGACGCGCGCTTGTCGGCGACCGTGACCGGCTCGTCGCCCGGCTTCATCTCGATGTCGAGCTCGCCACGCTGCATCCGCATCACCTCGAGGCCGGCCTGGCGCGCGAGCTCGCGCGCGGTCTCGAGCTCGGTCTGTAGCGCGGACATGCCCGCACCTTACACGCGATCCGGCGTCCGGGGTTGCCGGTGCACGACCGCCGGTCGGACGTTCCGGACAGCGCGCCGCGTCGGATCGCTCGCTTGCGCCGGCACGCTCCATGCTGTGCCGACGTGCGTGCAGCCCGATCGCTGTGCCGCGTACGTCGCGAGCCGTGGTGCGCTCGCCGCGCTCGAGCGCGCGGCACCGAGCTGGCCCGACGAGCTCGCCGACCACGCCCATGCCGCGGCCTTCGCGGCGGTCACGGCCACGGCCGACGCGCTCGGCCATCCGCAGGACAGCGCGGTGCGCCGGCGCTGCCTGCGCGACGCGATCGTCGCCGCGATCCGGCTCGCCGCCGCGTGCGACGTCGCGCGCGCTCTCGGGCTCGCGCGCGATCCGGCGCTCGATGCGGTTCAGCGCGCCGCGAGCCGCGCGATCTCGACACTCGCGATGCTGCTGCACGCGAACACCGCGGGCGTCGACGAGTAGTGCGCGTCGGCCGGTCAGTCCCCGAACGCGAGCTTCGGGATCTCGGCGAGATCCTCGAGCACGCGGCCGCGCGGGTGCGACGCCACGAACGCGCGCTCGTACGCGGGCGTGCGCGGCGATGCGAGCAGCCCGACGCGCGCGCCGAGCGCGAGCGGCATCGCGAGATCGAGCTCGAAGATGTCGCCGACCACGATGACGTCGCGCCAGTCGGCGCGCGCTTCGTCGATCACCGCGCGCATGGTGTCGTGATACGCGCGCCGCCGCAGCAGCACCGGGCGATCGAGGCCGGGCACCGCGAGCTCGGCAGGCGCGCCGGCCCATTCGTCGTCGACATCGAACTTGCGCGCGAACCCGCGCACGCGCGACGTCAGCCACGCGACGCCAGGTGCCTCGCGATCGAGCGCGGCGACCTTGCCGGCCACCGCGTGAGTGTCGGAGTTCGTCACGATCCACGTCGGGCTGCCGCCGAGCGCGCGCAACACCGGCCCCGCGCCGGGGCGAAACACCGGGTGGCCGAGCGTCTTGGCGTAGTTGTACTTGTAGAGCACGCTCGACAGCAGGCGCCCGCGGTCGGACGCGCCCGCGAACACGCCGAAGCGATCGAGCACGCGGTGCGCGACCGGCACGATGCGCAGGTACGGGTCGACCGTCGCCGGCGCGACCGCCCGGCCGAGCCACACGAACGGGTGCGACGCGGGCGCGCGCGCGAGCTCCGCCTCGACCTCGTCCGCGATCGCGGTGATCTCGGCATCGCCGGGCGCGCGGCCGACGAGCAGGCACAGATCCTCGAGGTAACCGTCGCGAAATGGCCGGCCCTCGGCCTCGGCGTCGGTCATCGTGCCGTCGAAATCCAGGATGAGGACGGTCAAGCGCGGCCAGCGTACTACTTCGAGCGCTGCTCGTACACGCCGTCCCAGCCGTCCGGCGGCGGCTCGGCCGCGAGCACGTCGCAGCGCGCGGCGAGCGCAGCGGCGGCCGGATCGGCGTGCTCGCCGGCGAGCGCGGCGAACTGCGCGCGCGCGGCCGCGAACTCGCGCCGGCGGTACGCGGCGAGCGCTTCACCGAACGCGCGCTCGACCCGCGCCGCGCCGACCCGCCCGACCAGCTCGAACACCGGCGCGGCGGCGGCGCGGCCCTTGACGCGCACGACGTCGAGCTCGCGGAACACGAACGCGGCGCCGGCCGCGCGCGCGGTCGCCTCGCCGACGAGGATCCCGGCGCCGTACTCCTTCGTCAGCGCCTCGAGCCGCGCCGCGAGGTTCACCTGGTCGCCGAGCACGGTGTAATCGAAGCGCGCGGCCGAGCCCATGTTGCCGACCGCCATCGCGCCGGTGTTGATGCCGATGCCGATCGCGATCGCCGGCTTGCCGCGCTCGCGCCAGCTCTGGTTGAGCGCGACCAGCGCCTCCTGCATGCGCAGCGCGACCTCGCACGCGCGCGCCGCGTGATCCGGCACGTCGACCGGCGCCGACCAGATCGCCATCACCGCGTCGCCGATGTACTTGTCGAGCGTGCCGCCGGACTCGAGCACGAGCGCGCTCATCGGCGTCAGGTACTCGCCGAGGAACGTCGCGAGCTCCTCGGGCTTCATGTTCTCGGCGAACGCCGAGAAGCCGCGGATGTCGGAGAACAGGACCGTGAGCTCCTTGCGCTCGCCGCCGAGCCGGGCGCGCGCCGGATCGGCGAGGATGCGATCGACGACCGCGCGGCTCACGTACTGCGAGAACACCGCGCGCAGCTGCGCCTTCTCGCGGCCTTCGGTCGCGAGGTTCGCGATCGTCGCGGCGGCGAGCACGACGAGCGCGGCCGCGATCGGCGGCGCGACCTCGACGATCGTGCCGCGGGCGAACACGAGCTGCGCGAGCGCGACGTAGCCGGCGAGCGCGACGGCCGCGACGGCCGGCGGCACCCATGCGCGACGCCGCACGCGGCGCAGCTGCGAGAGCGCGACGAGCGCGCCGAGCAGCGCGGTCGCGGCGAACAGCGCGAGCGAGCCGGCGTGATGCATGACGCGGCCCGCGAGCACGTTCTCGGCGAGCGTCGCGTGGAGCTCGATGCCGTCGGCGATCTTGTCGAGTGGCGTGGCGACCTTGTCGGAGGTCGAGTACGTGAAGCCGACGAACGCGAGCTTGCCGGCGAGCGCGTCCTTCGGCGCGGTGCCGGCGAGCACGGCGGCGGCCGAGACGTGCGGGATCGCATCGCGGCCGAGAAAGTCGAGATCGATCGAGGCCGCCTCGCCGAGCGGCAGCGTGCGGCCGGCGGCCTCGAGCGACGGCTCGCCGACGAGGTACGTGGTGTCGGCGGGGCGGCCGAGGTCGGCGAGCGCGACCGCGAGCCCGAGCGGCATGTAGTACGCGTCGCCGTAGCCGATCGCGAGCGGCACACGGCGCACGACGCCGTCTGCATCGTGAAACGAGTTGACCGCGCCGGCGCCGGTCGCGCCGCGCGCGATCGCGGGCAGCGTGAACGCGACGTGGGTCGCGCCGACCGGTCGCCGCTGGCCGCCGCCGCCGGCATCCGCGACCTCGCCGTGGCGGGCGAGCGCGAGGCCGGGCGGCTCGGCGTCGGCCGTACGGCCGCCGGGGTCGCGAAAATACGCGCCGAGAAACACGCGATGCGCGTCGGCGATCGCGGCGGCGAGCTCGTCGTCGCCGCGCAGCTCGCCGGCGACGTCGTGGACGAGCGCGCGGAGCTCGGGCGGCGCCGCTTCGGGCGGTGCGTCGCGCAGCCGATCGTCTTCGGCGCGCACGCGCGCCGACAGCGGCGCCGGCAGGATCACCTCCGGCGTGTCGAAGAACAGGTCGAGCGCGATGATCTTCGCGTCGTAGCGGGCGAGCGCGCGGATCAGGCGCGCCCAGCCGCGCCGGGTCTGGAACACGTCGGGATCGCGGGCGCGGGTGTCGTCGTCGACACCGACGATCACGATCCGATCGCTCGCCGGCGGGCGCGGCCCGCGCAGCGCGAACCGCCCGTCGATCGTCATGTCTTCGAGCTTGCCGAGGCCGGGCAGGGGAGTGACCCGGTCGTGAACGAGAAGGAGCCCGAGCACCGCCGCCGTCGCGACAACCGCGGTGACGAGCGGCACGTTGCGCGGTCGCGCGCTCACTCTACTCACCTCGCCTCAGGCTCCCACGCTGGCCCTCCCGTTGTCCTCTTGACGCCGCCCCAACCACATGGAATAAGACCCCTCGCTGACAACTTGATGCGGGGTGGAGCAGCCTGGTAGCTCGTCGGGCTCATAACCCGAAGGTCGTAGGTTCAAATCCTACCCCCGCTACTAACGTTACTTTGCACCTGCCCAAGTACGCGACCTACTTGGGCATTTGCATTTTCGGGGAGGAGGGCCAACGGGAACAGCTCGAAACGGAGCTCGTAGCCGCTCGGCTTGCGACCGACGCGGATCTCGCCCTCCTTGAGAGCGCGTCGGATCATCATGCGGGCTCTGTCGGGCTGATCGACAAGCAATTGATCGAGGGCGAACGCGCCGTGCGTGAGCTCGTCGAGCGACGGGAGCCGCAGCGGCTGCTGGGCCTCGCGATGGAGCCGATCGATCGCGGCGCGCTCGGCCTTGGCGTGGGTCTCGAGGTCGCGCAGGGTCGTGACCACGTACTCGGAGCGGTCGCCGTCGGCGATGAACCCGACGAGGCCCTTGATGCGATCTTCATCGCGCTGCAGCCGGTCCTTCCGTTCGGCGAGCTCCTTGTCCATATCGCGCGTGTAGCTGCGAAGCAGCTCGCCGATCTTCCGGCGGATGTACTCGATCGCCTCCGGGGTCTGGATCTCCTCCCGGATCATCTCGAGGCAGTCACCGCGGAGCACCTCTTCGCGGACGCGCAGGTCGTTCGTGCAGGTTCCCTTCCCGAACGCCGTACTGCAGCGGTAGTAGCGCGAGTTACCGCCGCCGTAGATCGTCATCGGGAAGCCGCACACGTCGCAGACCAGGATCCCGGACAGCAGGTAGGTGACCTTCCGCGGTGTCGCGACGTTCTCGGGCTGAGTCGAGCGCTTGGTGTACTTGCGGTTGATCGCGGTGAGCCGCTTCTGGACCGCGGTCCACAGCTCGGCATCGATGATGCGCAGATCGGCGCGCTCGATCGTGATCACCTCGTCCGCCGCTCGGGCGCGCGGGCGGCGCTTGTTCGTGCCCGGCACCTTGACCCACTGGCGCTCCTTGAAGCGCCAGACGCCGACGTACTTCTCATTGTAGAGGATGGCGCGGATCGTCGAGCTGCCCCAACCGAATCGCTTGTGTTTGGTTCCGCGCCCGGCGCGTGGCGACGGAATGCCCTCGCGGTTCAGCGCGCGAGAGATGCGATGGAACGCGCCCTCGTCGCGATACATCGTGAAGATGCGAACGATGAGCGCCGCCTCGATCTCTTCGATCACGATCTTGTTGCCGAGCACGCGCCCGGTCGCATCGGTCTCGGGCTCGGTGCGGAAGCCGTACGGCACGCCGCCCGTGGCGAAGCCCGCCAGCGCGCGCCCTTCGAGCCCGCGCAGCGTGCGCTCGCGCAGCTCGTCGACGTACCACTCCGCCATCATGCTCTTGAAGGCGTAGGTCAACTTGCCTTGCTTCATGCTGGTGTCGATGCCATCGGAGAGACCGATCAGCGGGACGCCGGCGAACTGGAGGCGCTTGAAGATGTGCGCGGCATCGCCCATGTCGCGCGAGATGCGCGAGACATCCTCGGTCAGCACGACGTCGACGCGCTTCTCTTCGACGGCACGCAGCAAAGCTTCGAGACCCGGACGTTGCATGCTGCCGCCAGAGATCGCGTAGTCGGGGAACACCATCGCCTTGGTCGGATCGCCACCGGCGCGCGCGATCGCTTCGCGCCCGCGTCGCGCCTGATCGTCGATGCTGGTCTCGTTCTGCAGGTCGGTCGAGTAGCGGGCGTAGATCGCGACGCGTCCGGTGGCGAGCTTGTCGTTGTGCATGATGGTTCGTTCTCTCCGGTGTCAGGGCTTTTCGTCTCGTATGCGCCGCAGATGCGCTTGCCAGACCAAGTCGATCAGGAAGTCGAGGAACTCGCGCTCACGCTCGCTTGGCTCCCCGGCGGGCGCCGGGTCGGCGGGCTGCTCGGGAACCTCTGGTGCCGATGGGCCACTCACCGCGCTTCTCCAGGTACTCCATCAGCGCGACCGTGCAGAGCTGCCCGAGCGAGCGGTGCTCCGCCTCGGCGGCGGCCTCGAGTGCGCGCTTGAGCGCGGACGGCACGCGGAAGCCGATGGCGTCGTCCTTCGGTCTCATGCTGCTCATTGTTAAACATTGTTCTACCTCCAGACAAGCGATTCTTGGAGCGAGTTACGGCTTCTTCTGCGCGGCCCACGCGCCTCCGGGCGCCGTGGGCGGCCTCGGCGGAACGATCGGGATCCGCGGCCCCCGCGGCGCCGTCGACGCAGCCGTTGCCGGCGTTGCCTGCGTTGCCGGCGTGGGCTGCGCTGCTTGCTTGTCGCGTGCGTCGGCGACTGCTCGTAGGCGCGCGATCACCAGCTCGAGCGCCTGATCGACCGACAGCGCCGACAACGGATGCGGCTTGGGAACGCCCGGCAGCACGATCGGCGTGCCGGGCTGCGCGCCGAGCGCGGCGAGAATCGTTTGGCACGCCTGCGCACCGGTCGCTTTCTGTTCCGCGGTCGCGCCGTCGGTCATGGCGACGCGAATGGCTTCGAGCAAGTCCTGCATGTGGTCTCCTCGTGGTTAGAACGGTGCGTCCTCGAGCTCGGGCTGGCCGAGGATGTTGTCGCGGGGTTTGAGGCGACGGATCATGCGCGTCTCCTCGTCGAGCGAGTCGGTGGGCGACGTCAGCCGGATCGCGACCTCGACTTGCGCGCGGTCGTACGTCAGTCCAGGGTCGTGACCTTCGCCGTACTGGCCGCGCCAAAACCCTTTGTACCGGCGCCATTGCTGCAGGTGCCTTGTCAAGGTGTCGTAGAGACGCGTGCTCGAGGAGCCGACGTACAAGATCTCGTGCGATCGCACGTCGCGGATCACATAGACGCCGGACTTGCCGTCGAGCTCACGCACCCACTCGGGGTACCGCTCGCGTGGCGAACCGACTGGCCGATAGACAAGGCCCGCGTTGCGCAGCGCGAACGCGTGCGGTGGCCACGCGCGCGCGTGCGCTGAGCTCAGCATCGCGAGCGACC
>Ga0335083_10004373_pt1 | contig 18005 bp, 11 predicted proteins | sample Lox_Sample_42_FD_206716 | JGI IMG/M metagenome (GOLD analysis project Ga0335083, IMG submission 206716) | Soil microbial communities from Loxahatchee National Wildlife Refuge, Florida, United States - Lox_Sample_4.2 | ecosystem: Environmental > Terrestrial > Soil > Wetlands | place: USA...
TGTACCGTGCCGGCAACGGCGTATTCTGGCTGAACCCGAATTCGGGTCTGTTCACGATCAAGGGTTCCACCAGCACTGTCAACTTTTGCACTGCCGGCCAGACTACGCCCTGCTTTGCCGTTCCAGGGGCGGGGCAAATGGGCAACACGGCGTACGACGGCTACCACCTTGGCCGCTTCTTCGATCAGGATCTCTCGATGGTCAAAGACATTCAGATCTGGGAGCGCGTGAAATTCCAGGCGAAACTGGAGGCCTTCGATGTGTTCAACAATCCGAACTTCGCCGGTCCGAGCACCACGCTCGACAGCACGACGTTCGGCCAGTACACAAGCACGTTCGACACCGCCCGCGGCGGCGGCGTGACCTCCCGCATCGTACAGTTTGGGATCGCGATCAAATTCTAGCCGCGGATTCCCGGGGGCGCGTTTAAGGCGCGCCCCCTTTTCTCTGGCTTGAAATTCCACCCGTGTTGCCGTATAGTAACCCCAATTCGCCGTACCACGAACTTTGGTGTCGTCTTTCAGTGCGGCTACGGATGCGGGGTCTCCCAGGCTCGCTGTGAAGCGGGCCGCCTGCCTGCTTGGGTCTCCGTTGTATCGAACTTTGTCTGCGAGGGATGAACGATGAACGATCGCACGTGGATTGCTTTCCCGCGATTGCGGCCGGCCGCCGTGCTGGCCTTGTTTGGAATTTGGGCATTCCTGGTGACGCCCAGCGCCTCCGCCCAGAGTACGACCGCTGGCTCGGTAACCGGGGCGGTGACCGACCCGAGCGGCGCCATGGTCCCTAAGGCCAGCGTCGAACTTCTGAACGTTGATACCAACGCCGCGCAAACGCAGATTGCCAACGACGCCGGCGGTTTCGTGTTCCCCAACGTCGCGCCTGGCACCTACAAAATCACGGTGAAGATGACAGGCTTTCGCGCTGCCACGATGACCAACGTGGTGGTGGAAGTCAACAAAGCCACGTCCGTAACCATGAAGCTCGAAGTAGGCCAAGCGGCAGAAACCGTCGAAGTGACGGCGGCCGCTACGGCCCAACTGCAGACCGTGGACTCGCAGATCGGCAACACGGTGACCACCGATGCCATCCTTCGGCTGCCCACCCTGCAGCGCAACGCCACCGAGCTGATGAACATTCAGCCTGGCGTGGTGGCGGGCGGCAGCGGCCTGATGATGCGGGTCTCGGGCGGCATCGACGACCAGAACACCGTGACGCTCGACGGCATCGACATTACCCAGAACGTGGTCGCCACCGGGACCGCGGTGCCCACGCCTGCCGATAGTGTCGAAGAATTTCGCGTGACCACCGCCACGCCTGACGCGAACTTCGACCGCGGCTCCGGCGGACAGATCACGTTGGTGGGCCGGCACGGGACGAACCAGTATCACGGCGCGCTCTATGAGTATCTGCAGAACTCGGCTTTGAACTCCAACACCTGGGACAACAACCACGCCGGCATCGTCAAAGCGGCGATCCGCGACAATCGGTTTGGCGGCCGGTTTGGCGGCGCGATTCGCAAGGACAAGACCTTCTTCTTCGCGAATTACGAGGGGCGCCGCTTCGCCAGCGTGGCGCAGGTGCAGCGCACCGTTCCCACTTCACTACTACGGCAAGGTATTCTCCAGTTCAAGGATGCCGCGGGAAACACCGAGCAGATCAACCTGTCCAGCGCGACGATTTGCGGCCCCAGCGGGAATCTCCCCTGCGATCCACGCGGGCTCGGCATGAGCCCGGCGGTGAAGGCGCAATGGGCGCTGCTGCCGCTGCCCAACCTGCCCGGCGGCGACGGCCTCAACACCGGTTCCTATCTTGCCAACATTCCAACGCCGATTTCGACCAACTACGGCGTCATTCGGCTGGACCACAACTTCACCGACAAGCTGCAGTTTAACGGCAGCTATACCGTTTACGACTTGGCCCAGGCCGGATCCGGCGACATCGCGATTGCCAACGGCCAGCCTCGCTCGATGGTACAGACGCCCGATCACGGCGCCCTCATATCCGCCCAGCTCACATGGCAGATTCAACCGAGCCTGCTGAACGTCCTGCGCCTGGGCGTAGTGAAGGACAACACCGCGACCGCCGCCACCTCGCCCACGGTCGCCGCCGGGACTCTGAATATTCCCGGCTCGCAGACCTCCGCCGGTCCCATCGGACTGCTGATCGGCCAGGGCGTTTCGAGCTTCCTCGATTCCCCCATCGACATGGACACGCAGCGCGCACGCTACCAGGCCAACTACAGCCAGACGCGGCAGCTCGTGGACGACATGACCAAGATCAAGGGCAAGCACACGTTCCAGTTTGGCGGCAACATCGAACAGCTTCCCTACACGCACGTCCGCGCGGATAAGGTGGTCGGCTCCATCAGCTCTCTGGTGGCGAACATTGACGCCAACGCATCCGGCGACTTCCTGCAGATTCCGTCTGTCAACATGCCGCAGACCTGCGGCGGATCCCTCACTACCAACTGCCTGCGTGCAACGGACCTCACGAATTATGCCCGCTACTACGCCTCGGTCTTGGGGATGGTGGACAACGTCAACGTGCTGGCGGTCCGCGATCAGAACTTGAACCCGCTGCCCTTTGGAACCAACATCACCGACCGAACGCTGGAGTATGGCACGTATTTCTACTTCCAGGACTCCTGGCGGGTGAAGCCGAGCCTGACCCTCACGCTGGGTCTCTCATATGGCTGGCAGAGCGCGCCCACCGAGGCCCATAACCTGCAGACCGTGCAGATCGACGCCACCACGGGGCAACTCATCAACCCCATCACTTACTTGAACACCAAGATGCAGGATGCGCTGAAGGGGCAGGTGTACAATCCGACGGTCGGCTACACGCCGGTCTCGGTGGCCCACGTGCCGGTCTATAAAGTGGATTGGGGCGATGTGGCGCCGCGCGCCTCCTTCGCGTGGAACCCCTCGGTTAGCGGCGGAACAATGGGCAAACTGTTCGGCGATCGGAAGACAGTGATCCGCGGCGGATTCTCGGTTGTCTATGACCGTTCCAACACCGTACAGGCGGTCGAAATCCCGATGCTGGGCGTTGGCTTTGATCAGACCATCAACATTCAAACTCCCGGCTGCAACTCGACCGGTGCTGGAGGCCTCGGATGCAATGCGGCCGCCGGTTCCGCCAATCCCGGGCTCTCCGACTTCCGCGTGGGCGTGGATGGCACGCTCCCACTGCCGCAAGCGAGCTCCGCGACGGCGCCGGTGATTCCCTCGACCGGCTTCGGCGAGATCCTTTCCTTCCAGGTTGATCCGAACACGAAAGTCGGCCGCAGTTATAACTTCGACCTGAGCGTGCAGCGCGAGCTGCCGGGCGGCATGGTCCTGGAAGCGGCTTACATCGGCCGCACGGCGCGACACCTGCCGCAGGCCGTGAACCTGAACTCGTCGCCATATATGTTCGTCGACCCGGCCTCCGGACAGTCTTTCGCACAGGCATTCGACGCGGTGGCGAACGCCCTGCGCGCCGGACAGACGCCGGCCAATCAACCCTGGTTCGAGAATCAGTTCCCGGGTCTGACCGCGGCCAAGGGGGTCACCGGCTCGAACACGGCTTACATCATCGCGCAGAACCGGTCGAGCTTCACTACCGCCAGCGTCAGCAACCTGTTTTCCACCATGGGAAGTTACCGGCGGCTGCTCGGCCTGCCGCTCTACAACAACGATCAGGCCCAGGTGGAGTTCCTGCGCACCTACATCGGGCAATCCAACTACCAGGCAGGCATTCTCACCCTCAACAAGCGTTTTTCAAAAGGCCTGCTGATGACCGCGAACTACACGTACGCTAAGGCGCTGGACGACAACCTCTCCAATCAGAACAACGCCGGCTTCTACGGCAACAGCTTCCATCCCGGCGTGGATTACGGCCCGTCGAGCTACGACCGCCGCCACGTGTTCAATGCCATGTACGTGTACGATCTCCCGGCCGGCAGAGGTCACAGGTTCCACGCCGGACCGATTGGCGACCAGATCATCGGCGGATGGTACACCTCTGGCATCGTGACCATGATGTCGGGCCTGCCCCTGACGGTTTCCGAAGGCAACCCGGCATTCGGCGGCGGATTGACGCTTTCCCCCAGCACCGCGGCGATCCCCACGGCGCCGGTTACGGGGATCGGGAAGAACAACGTGGTCGGAACCACCGCGGGAACCTCGGCCGGTGGCGCCACCGGCACCGGCATGAACCTGTTCTCCAACCCGGACGCCGTGTTCAGCAGCATCCGCTGGGTCAACCTCAGCACGGATACCCGCACCGGAAAGGCCAATCCATTCTATGGCCTGCCGTTCAAGAATTTCGACATGAGCCTCGGCAAAACGACGAAGATCACGGAGCGTGTGAATACGCGGTTCTCCGCGGATTTCTTCAACGTTTTCAACCACCCGAACTTCAACAACCCGTCGATGAGCCTGCAAAGCCCGGCCAGCTTCGGCGTAATTACCAGCACCTTTACGCCTCCGAACCGCACCAATAGCGCACGGTGGATTGAGTTGGGGTTGCGCGTGGAGTTCTGAACTTTTTCCTCCGCCTGGTGTCTAATGACCTGTAGCGGAGGTATCGATGCGCTTTGCCGTAATCTTCTGCCTGGCTGCGGCCAGTCTCGCCGCCCAGGATGCCAGGGAACTGGTCAACCGCGGTGTGTCGGCGTTCAAAGCCGGTCGGTACGCCGACGCCGTCGCCGAGTTCCAAAAGGCGGTGGACGCCGATCCATCATCCGTACCGGCCCACCTCTATCTGGCGACCGCGTACATGCAGCAGTACATCCCCGGTGCGGCTTCGGCTGAAAACCAATCCATCTGGTTCGAGGCGGACAGCGAGTTCCGAAAAGTGCTGGACCTCGACCGCAGCAACAAAGTGGCGATGGCCTCGGTCGCATCGCTGAACCTGAACGCTAAGAAGTGGGACGAGGCGCGGTACTGGTATAAAGCGCTGCTCAATGCCAACCCGGCCGACGTCACGGCGTATTACTCACTGGGGTTCATCGTCTGGTCGCAATGGTATCCGGAGTATTCCCTGGCGCGGGCCGCCGCGGGCCTCCGGCCGGAAACGCCGGGGCCACTCCCGGACGCTGCGAAACGCGCGTCGCTGCGAGCGAAATGGTGGGCGACTCTGGACGACGGCATCTGGAATCTCAATCAGGCACTCTCCTATAGTCCGCAGTATTCGGATGCCATGGCCTATCTGAACCTGTTGATTCGCGAACGCGCCGACCTGCGCGACACTGCCGACGAATACCGGCTCGATGTCTCGGAGGCCGATCAGTGGGTGCAAAAAGCGCTGGAGGCGAAACGCTCGAGTGCGGCGCAGCCGATGAACATGATTGCGGCGCCGCCTCCACCACCACCCCCGCCGCCGCCTTCGGCCGGAGGTTCAGCGATGCCGAATCGAATCAGGGTCGGCGGAAACGTGCAGCAGGCGAACCTGATCACCCAAGTGCCCCCGGTTTACCCGGCCGATGCTAAGGCGGCACGCGTTCAAGGCGTGGTGCGTTTGAGCGCGATCATCGACAAGGAAGGACATGTCGCGAATCTCGAAGTGGTCAGCGGCCATCCGCTGCTGGTTCCAGCTGCGCTCGACTCCGTCAAGCAGTGGGTTTACCGCCAGACGCTGCTGAATGGCCAGCCGGTCGAAGTGCAGACTATGATCGACATCAACTTCACGCTGCAGTAGCGCGCGCCCCCTGCGTGCCGCGTCGAGACTTTTCTCGACGCCCGGCTCTCCGGGCATCGACTAAGAGTCGATGCTGCACGCCAAGGGCGTGCGCCACCAAACCCTAGAACGTGATCCCTACCATGAATTCCGCCTGGTTCTGATTGCTGTTCAGAATATTAGTCAGGTTGAAGTGCTGGTCGGTCCATCGTGTATATCGCAGCTCGGGCATGATGTGGATGATGGCATGCACGTCGAGGCCTGCGCCCATCACAAAGCCGGTGGTGGTGCTGTTGTTCTGGCCCGATGGATTCGTGATCGTTCCGGCCGCAATGCTGCTCGACAGCGTGTTGGTCAAGCCCGAGATCTTATCCCACGCAACGCCGGCATCCACATAGGGTCGTGCCAACTTCCCGGAAAAGCGATACTTCAGCAGCACCGGAAACTCCCATGCGCCCGCGCTATTCAAAGAAGTAACAGCGTTGATGCCGCTACCGAACACGTTCTGATAACTGAAGTGGCGGTAGAGCGCGTCCACTTCGATCCCCAAATGAAACGGGAGGTGCAGTTCGGCCGTAGGGCCGACCAGATAGCGGTTGGTGACGCTGCTCGATTGGCCCGATACCGTATTAATGAAATCCGTGAGCGGCAGCCCGGCCTTGATGCCCGCGGAAAACGGCTGGGCCCAGGCGGAAGCGGTAAAAAAGCACAACAGTGGCAGGAGCGAATGTTTACTCACACCCTCAGGGTAAACGATTCGCCCAAATAAATGCGCTTGACCTCGGGATCACGCTCAAGCGCTTCGGGAGATCCAGCACGGAAAATGCGGCCGTTGTTAATGATGTAGGCGCGATCCGTCACTACCAGGGTCTCGCGGACCGCGTGATCCGTGATGAGAATCCCAATTCCCGAGCGTTTCAGGTCGAAGATAATGCGCTGCAGTTCCAGCACCTGGATCGGGTCGATGCCGGAAAACGGTTCGTCAAGCAGCAGGAAGCTCGGATTGATCACCAGCGACCGCGCGATCTCCACGCGCCGCCGCTCGCCGCCCGAAAGCATGTAACCGTTCGAGCGCCGTACCTTCTCCAGGCCCATCTGCTCGATCAGCCGGTCCCGGGTCTCTTGCCGCTCACGCGACCGCATCGGCAGCGTCTCTAGAATCGCCATCAGGTTCTCGTCGACGGTCAGCTTGCGGAAGACCGATGCCTCCTGCGGAAGGTAGCTGATGCCCCGGCGGGCCCGCTGGTACATCGGAAGCGTCGTGATGTCCTGCTCGTCCACCATGATCCGGCCGGAATCCGGGCTGATCAGCCCGACGATCATGTAGAACGAGGTCGTCTTGCCGGCGCCGTTCGGTCCGAGCAGACCCACCACCTCGCCCTGCTGCACGAACAGCGACACATCGTCGACCACGCGGCGACCACGGTACGTCTTAGAGATCTCCCGCGTCTCGAGTTTATTCATGGGTTATTTTTTCTTGCGAACCAGCCGGCTGTTGGCGGGCTTGCCGTCAGACCCGATACCGATGAGCCTATCATCGTTGGCATAGTAGGTCAAACCACCAGGGCTATTCATCTCGCTGCCGTCGCTCTTCACCATCCGCGGCATGCCGCCCAGCAGGATCACCTTCTGATCGGCCGTGTAATACTCGCTGTGGTCGGCAGTTCCGTCGTAGGTAAAGCCCTGAGAGATCTGGTGAATATGAACGTCTCCGTCGGCGTATGCTTTCTCCAGCCGCGAATCGGCGCTCTCCTCCGCCAGGTACGCCTGAATCTGCTTCGACTTCACCTGTAGATTCGGCCGCGCCAGCGATGCCCCGCCCGTGTACACCGCCAGCCGGTTGTCGTCGGTATACACAAGGTGCGGCGCGTGGACCACGGTGAGCACGGGTGTTGTGGCCTTCTTTTTCTGCTCGTCCTTCGGCTCCTCCCACAGGTTCGTGATCACGTGGCCGTCGGCAATGAGACCTTTCTTTTCGCGGTCCAGATCGACCACGTCCGCCTGAACCCGATTGGCGCCCTGCCACATCACCACGTTGCCCTCGTAGTGCAGCTTCTTGTTGTGGTTGGAGGAATCCATCTTCCGCGCCTGCGCGTGCATGGGTTCGTCGCCGGAGAGCATCTGCGAATTCTTCTTCTGGTCCTTGTCCGGCATCCGGCTGGAATTCACATGGCCTTCGGCCGTGAAATCTCCGGTGCGCTGATCCATGCGGATATGGTCCGCCGTCGTCGACCCGGTGGAGTCCGACATGCGCGCGCCGGTATCGAGCAGCAGCACGTTCTCTGCTTCATCGAGCGACCCCTTGGCTGCGCGGGCCTTGCGGTCCCCTTCGTCATACGTGAAATCGCCGGTCTGCTGCACCGCGGACATCTTACTCGTCTTGGGATCGAACCGCACGTCGATCTGCTTGCTGGTGGTGTAGGACACGACGCGGTTCCGTTTCTTTTGAACGTCCTCGGCCGTCGGATCCGTCTGCGTGCGGACGTCCGTGGCGCGGAACGAGTCCACGCGGTTCTGTGCCCCGTACGCGATCGCCATATCCTTGCCGTTGAGGATGCGATGGTGCTGCGTGGGCTGGTTGGGCAGGAACTCGAGCGTGCCGGGCGCGTGCGTCACCACGGACTCGATCTCTTTACCGTCCGGACGCATCTTCAGGTCAAGCGTCTCGCTGCGCAGCACGTGCGTCTCGGCGAGTTGCCGCCCGGGCCCGGGCACGGGCCGCTCAGTCACCACGCCGTTCCCGCTCCCGGTCACCGCATTCAGTACGCTTTCCGTTTCACCCGGCGTGAAGTTCAGCTCCACGTGGTTCGCGGCCACCGTGGTCTCCGACGACTCGCCCGTGTCGACGAGTTTCGCGTTGCCGTTGCCGACAATCTTCTGTACCGCTCCGTCTTCGTCAAAATCCACGTGCAGGCCGTCGGCTTCGTATTTCAACTTGCGCTTGGGGTAGGTATCGCTGCCATGGGCATGGGTGGCATCGATGGTGTGGATCGATTTGTGTCCCTCGCCGTCATCCTGCAGCTTGACCGTGGCGTCCTGGCCTTCGACTACCGTATTCTCCCGCGTCATGCGGCCCCACGGCTTCAGCCAGATTTCCCCTTCGACCTCGTGGTAGTACAGGCTGGCCGCCTCGATCTTCATCGGCTTGGCATGCGGGCCCACGGGAACCCAGTCGAGCATTACATCCTGCTTCAGGTGCAGCGTGTGGGTGTCCGGCGCGTAAAACGCTCCGGTGGAATGCCCGGTGCCATGCTCGAAGGTGAAGTCGGCCGGGCGGTCAGTCTCGGCCTGCCCGCTGTTGGTGTCGAAATTGACTCCCGACGACTTAATCGAGATCAGCTGATGCTTCGGCTCGCCCTGCTCCGGCACCTTCAGGGTAATCTGGACCTCGCCCTCTGAGTAAAACCGGTGGTCGGTTTTGAAGTAGCTGGCTGCCGCGCTGGTCACCAGGTCGTAGGTGCCGCCGCGCTTGTCGTGCAGCTTGAGCGTGACGCCTTTCAGGTCAACCCGCGAGGAATCCCGCGCCTCGAGCGCGTCCTTCGCGGTAATCTCTACCATGGTCTGGTTGGCGTTGCTCTCCGTGTAAGTCCAGTCCTGCGCTGTCGAATTGAGATCGTCCGGCAGGCTCGCCGGTTTGGCCGGCGCCTGCGCGCGAATCGCCAACTTTTGGGCTCGGTAGGTTATGCCAAGGCCGGCAACAATCGCAGCGATGGCCACCAGCAAGAGCCAGCGGGTGCCTCGCATGGGGATAAATCTATGATACCGCGCGCCATGGCGCTTTAACTCTGTGCGTTTTTAACCACAGGTGTATCGCGATGCTCGAATCGTCGTCGTTGCGTCGTCAGAAACGATAGCCAGCGATGGGTTTGAGACGCCGCGCGTTATACTCGGTTCGCCCATGCCTAAGCCCATCCAGATCTTCGTCACTGGCGGAACTTTCGACAAGGAATATAACGAGCTCACCGGCGAGCTGTTTTTCAAAGCGACCCACATCGGCGACATGCTCCGCCTCGGTCGCTGCCTGGTCCCCGTCACCGTGGAAACCCTCATGATGATCGACAGCCTCCAGATGACCGCCGGGCACCGAGAGCTGATCCTCGCCCGCTGTCTCTCGACCGAAGCTACCGGTATTGTCATCACACACGGCACGGACACCATGGAGCAAACCGCTTCCGTGCTCGGCCAGACTGTGCAGGGAAAGACAATCGTCCTTACCGGCGCTATGGTCCCCTACCAGTTCGGCAGTTCCGACGGGATGTTCAACCTCGGCACCGCTCTGGCATTCGTTCAGACCCTGCCTCCCGGCGTGTACGTCGCGATGAATGGTAAGTGCTTTCCCTGGAATGCGGTACGCAAGAATCGCGAGGCTGGCGTATTCGAGAGCGTGGAATAACTAAGGGAATCTTAGTGCGTCACTGTCAAGTATAAAATTTCTCTAAAAATCATGGGCTTACAGCAAAAATCTGTCACTCTCGGTACGAGTGTGCTAATAATGGATACCGGAACCTGTGGGCAAGGCTTGTGGTTCCATTCTTTCAGCCCAAAACTAAAAACATCTGTCAGTGGAGGTTGTTGTTTCATGAAAATTCGTCCGCTCTACGACCGGATTGTGGTCAAGCGCGTGGAAACGCAGGAGCAGAAGATCGGCGGGCTCTTCATCCCCGACTCGGCCAAGGAAAAGCCGCAGGAAGGCGAAGTGGTGGCAGTCGGCAAGGGCAAGCGCCTCGAGGATGGCAAAGTGGTCCCTCTGGATGTCCAGGTCGGCGACCGCATCCTGTTCGGCAAGTACTCCGGCTCCGATATCAAGCTGGATAACGAAGAGTACCTGATCATGCGCGAGGAGGAAGTGCTCGGCATCCTCGATGCGCAGCCCAAGACTGCCAAGAAGGCGTCGTAAGGAGTTCATACAGACATGGCGAAACAGATTGTTTATTCCGAAAGTTCCCGTCAGGCAATTCTGCGCGGCGTCAACCAGCTTGCCGATGCCGTAAAGGTGACCCTCGGCCCCAAGGGCCGCAACGTGGTCCTCGAGAAGAAGTTCGGCGGTCCGAACATCACCAAGGACGGTGTCACCGTCGCGAAGGAAATCGAGCTCAAGGATCCGCTGGAGAACATGGGCGCCCAGATGGTGCGCGAAGTGGCGTCCAAAACCTCCGATGTGGCCGGCGACGGCACCACCACCGCCACTATCCTGGCGCAGGCGATCTACCGCGAAGGCGTGAAGTCGGTCGCGGCCGGCGCCAACCCGATGGCCCTCAAGCGCGGTATCGAGAAGGCTGTCGAAGTGGCCATTGAGGAAGTGAAGAGCCTGTCCAAGCCGGTTTCCGGCGACATGATCGCCCAGGTCGGTACCATCTCCGCCAACAGCGACAAGACCATCGGCAACATCATCGCCGATGCCATGAAGAAGGTCGGCAAGGATGGCGTGATCACGGTCGAAGAGTCCAAGACCATGAACACCGAGCTGGACACGGTCGAAGGTATGCAGTTCGACCGCGGCTATCTCTCGCCCTACTTCGTCACCGACGCCGATCGCATGGAAGCGGTCCTCGAGGATCCGTACATCCTGATCCACGAGAAGAAGATCAGCAACATGAAGGACCTGCTGCCGGTGCTCGAGCAAATCGCCCGTTCCGGCAAGCCGCTCCTGATCATCGCCGAGGAAGTGGAAGGCGAGGCGCTGGCCACCCTGGTGGTCAACAAGCTGCGCGGCACCCTGAACGCCTGCGCGGTGAAGGCGCCGGGCTTCGGCGATCGTCGCAAGGCCATGCTGGAGGACATCGCGATCCTCACCGGCGGCAAGGCGATCATGGAAGAGACCGGCATTAAGCTGGAAGGCGTCCGCCTCGAGGACCTCGGCCGCGCGAAGCGCGTCACCGTGGACAAGGACAACACCACTCTCGTGGACGGCGCCGGTTCCCAGAAGGCGATCGAAGGCCGCATCAAGCAGCTGCGCGCCCAGATCGAAGAGACCACTTCGGACTACGACCGTGAGAAGCTGCAGGAGCGGCTGGCGAAGCTCGCCGGCGGCGTGGCGGTGATCAAGGTCGGCGCGGCCACCGAGACCGAAATGAAGGAGAAGAAGGCCCGCGTGGAAGACGCCCTGCACGCCACCCGCGCTGCGGTGGAAGAGGGGATCGTTCCCGGCGGCGGCGTGGCTCTACTGCGCGCGTCGGCCAAGCTGGCTGATCTGAAAGTGCCTGGCGATGAGCAGATCGGTGTCGACATTGTGCGCCGCTCCTGCGAAGAGCCGGTCCGTCAGATTGTGGTCAACTCCGGTACCGAAGGCGCCATCGTGGTCGGCAAGGTTCGCGAGAACTCCAACCCGAACTTCGGCTTCAACGCCATGACCGACACCTATGAAGACCTGGTGGCGGCCGGCGTCATCGACCCGACCAAGGTCACCCGCTCGGCTCTGCAGAACGCCGCCTCGATCGCCAGCCTCATGCTGACGACCGAAGCGATGGTCGCGGAAATCCCCGAGAAGAAGCCGGCTCCCGCCGGTCCGGGCGGCCACGGCCCCGAAATGGATTACTAAACCACAGGCTCTCTCTCCTGAGAGGACAAGCCGCGCGACCGGGCAACCGGAAGCGCGGCTTTTTCTTTTTTGTAGGGCGGACACCCTGGTTCCGCGGGATGCCCTGGTCGCACATTGAGCAGGCACCAAGTAAATCTAAGGAATTACCCCGAGCCGACTAATTAACCTTTCACGCCTCACTAAGAATTTACCGATGTTATAGCTCGCCTGCGCCGACTTTGAAGCTAGAATAATTCCTACGTGATAGGGACCTGATCGAAGACAGGATCGCTCAGGCTTCACACGCGGTAAAGGTTAATTACACTATGCTTCAAAATCAGATCGGCAACAACACTACGGCTTCCCATCCTTTTGTCACTCCGAGCGGAGTGGTTTACTTCCGGGGTACCGACAACAAGCTCTGGAAGGTAAATAGCGACGGAACCGCCCAGATGCAAATCGGCAACAACACCACCAAATCCACGCCGTTTGTTACTCCCGACGGCTGGGTATGGTTTCAGGGTACCGACAACAAATTGTGGAAGGTTTTCAATAACGGGACGCAGCAATCGCAGCCTCGGGGGAATACCACATCCTCCAGCCCGACGGTTGTCGGGGATTATGTGTATTTTCAGGGCACCGACAACAAGCTGTGGCGCATGAAGACGGACGGCTCGGCGCAGAACGTCATCAATAACAACACCACCAGATCCACACCGTTTGTGACCCCCGACGGTTGGGTATGGTTTCAGGGCACTGACAACAAGTTGTGGAAAGTATTTAATGACGGCAGCCATCAATCCCAGCCGGGTAATAACACCACGTCCTCCAGCCCAATGGTGATGGGCAATTACGTATACTTCCGCGGAACGGATAACAAGCTGTGGCGCATGACGACCGACGGGGCGCATCAAAACGTCATCAACAATAACACTACTGAAGACACGCCGTGGGTAACTCCCGAAGGCTGGGTGTGGTTCCGGGGCACGGACAATAAGTTGTGGCGGGTGTTTACGGATGGCACCCAGCAGTCACAACCGAACAATAACACTACTTTATCCATGCCAATGATCGGGTCAATGGGAATCAGCCAGGGCACGGTTGGGGAGTGGACATACTTTCAGGGTACGGATGACAAGCTCTGGCGTCTTTTTCTGCCGGCGAATGCGATCGCGACGGGGACCCTTCGGCCGAAGTACTACATTCTGTCCGTCCTGTATTCGCCGCCGGGCGCGAATGGCGGCAAGAGCGGCTCTGCCGTCGACTACGCGAGCGGCAGCTCGACTGGGAGCAGCACTTCGACCACCAGCTCGTTTAAGGCCGGTCTTAACGTCGAGGCCAGCCACGAATTCGACATCGGGATCGTAAAACTCGGCGCGACCACCCAATTCAACGCCAATGTCACCACGACCGACGTGTCCTCCGAGAACATCACTAAGAGCCAGACTTTCGACATCAAGGTGCCGGGTCCTGGCGCGGACGGCATCAACCACGATCACGATATGTTCATGCTCATGCTCAATCCTCTCGTCGGTGTCGCTGTCTATCCCGGGAATAACGTCTTCTGGACCATGGGCGTCGACGGACCAGTGATGAACATTCAGTCGGTCTATGTGGGGTGGCTGAAGAATCCCAGCACCATGGCGGCAGGGGTGAAACAGCAGTTGGACGCCGCCGGTCTGACCCCCGCGGACTACACAGCGATTCTCGCGACCAATCCGTTCGCCCAGGGCGCGACTGCGATCGATCCGAACCGTTTCCTGCCCACGCCGCAGACGTTTCCCTACGAGCCGCCGTTCAGCGCCGCCGATCCGGTATTCACCTCGAGTATCACGACGCAGAACGTGGTGAATGTCACCAGCATGCACACCGTTCAGCACCAATACTCCGTGACGGCTACCGCTTCGGCTACTCTGGCCGGCATCGGCCTGAAAGCGTCCGGCAACCTGGAATGGACCAACAGCAGTGCATATGGCACCAGCAGCACCTCGACACAATCGGCCAGCGCAACCGTCGGAGGTCCGGCGTTCGGGTACACCGGCTCGACCGACGTGTTGGTTTACTGGGACACGCTCTACAGTTCGTTCCTGTTTGCGTTCCCGTCCACCCCGCCGGCCGCCGTTGGTTCGATCACCGATGCCGCCGGCAAGCCTCTCGCCTTTCAGCCAATCACCCTTACGGTTGGCGGCCGGAAGTTCCAGACATTTACCAACCATCAAGGCCAATACCGCTTTTACGGTCCTACCGGCGCGAGCGGCACGCTGGCAGTGGAAGGACAGACGTTTACGGTCGCAGTGGGGGCAGGGAAGGCGAACCCGCCACTAAAGCTCAAGTAGCGCGGGGCAGGCGCTTCCGCCTGCCACCCCGGCCTAGTCAAAGATCGTCGCCAGATCCATTTCCAGCGGCGGATTTGACAGCTGGAGAATTCCGCCTCTAAACTCGCGGAATCCTTCAGCTTTGGTGACGGTGTAGGCGCGCTTTAAACCGGGGTTCAACAGCCAGACTTCAGAAACACCTTCCGCAATGTAATCGTCGCATCGCTTTTGAACCTCGGAGAAACGCTCATTACCGATGACATCGATGCACAGGACCGGCGCCCGCGGCGGTGGTTCTTCCAGGTGGAACTGCTCGCGCAGCAGGCGGTAATTCTCGCGCTCTTTCCGTTCTTCGTCCGAATAGAGGCGCGCTTTCTCGAATTCATGATTGGCAATGGCGTGCTCCATTTTCTGGACGATGGCATCCATCCGATTCTGAATCTGCGCAAGCCTCTCGGCGGGAGTCATGTCCTGGGCTTGATCGTTTTCTTTCGGCTGATTGGTCCTGTAGATCGCGAACTGGGCTGTTCTATTCCCGACGTGAGCCTGCTTCACAGGGTAGATGCCGCCACGCGCTGCACCGGCGACGAGCCACTGCTCGAGACGCGCCACAGAGCCGGATCCGCCCTGTACGATCGGCGCTTCCGCTTGCTGTGCCTGCTCCCGTACCGAGTGCAGGTTGAGCCCTTGTTCGCCCAGCAGTTGAGCGGCGAAACACTTCTGCTCGCGCAAAATTCCCAGCAGCAGGTGTTCCGTGCCGATGTGCTTGTGATTGAGCCGCTGGGATTCCTCGGCCCCATATGCCAGGACGCGCTTGCACTCGTGGCTGAGCGGCAGATCCACCGAGGTCGATACTTTCTCCCGCTGCTCCGCGTGCCCCTCGATCCGGTTGCGGATGGACTCCACCGCCGCGTGCGAACGAAGGAAGCGGTTCGCCATCGCCTTGTCCTCGCGCAGCAGACCCAGCAGCAAATGTTCGGTCTCGATATACGGACTGCCGAACTGACTGGCTTCGTAGCGGGCGAAGAAGATGGTTCGGCGGGCCTTTTCCGTGTAGCGCTCGAACATATCCGCACTTTACTCCAAAACGATGGCGGACGTAGAAACAGGTACCAGGCCACTCACAGTTCACTGAGCTTACGCGGGCTGTAAGTCCTCCTTGGAAGCCGGTCTTGCAGCCTGACGGAGCCAGTCTTCGAAACGCGTCCCGCTGAGTCGCGCGTCCTTGTTGGGAAGCAGCGTCCTCTTACTCACCTCGATGCCGTAGTAGCGCGCGTGCGGGTCAGTGAGGACCTCTCGTGGGTCCTGGAGCGCCGCCAAATCGCGCCGCACGAGTTCGTCCAGACCAAACTGTTCGGGTCCTCCAATTTCCACCGTGCCATTTACCGGCGAGCCCATTGCGATCGTGCCGATTGCACTGGCGACATCATCGGCCGCCATGGGTTGGAACAGCGCGGGGGGCAGGCGCACCGTCTTGCCCTCGGTGCCGAAATCGGCGATGGCCTTGACGAACTCAAAGAACTGCGTGGCGCGGATGATGGTGTATGGCACAGAAGAGGCTTTGATGAGGTTCTCCTGGGCGAGTTTTGCGCGGAAGAAGCCGCTCTCGACCAGCCGTTCCGTTCCCACCACCGACAACGCAATGTGATGTCTCACGCCCGCGGCCGCTTCAAAGTCGAGGAGGTTGCGCGTGGATGTCTCGAAGAATTGCATCACAGCGGCATCCTCCCAGGAAGGAGAGTTCGTCACATCGACCACCACGGACGCGGCCTTGAGGGCATCCGCGAGTCCCGCTCCTGTGATGGAGTTGATGCCGGTAGAGGGCGACGCCGCTATCGCCTCGTGCCCGCCCTCGTGAAGCTTTCGCACAAGCTTCGATCCAATGAGTCCAGTACCGCCGACGACTACGATTTTCATGATTGTCCTTTGGTGTTTGGTCTCTTGTTCGGGCCCGCGGAAGGAGAAGGGTGAAGATCTTTCGCGAAGCTGCAGTCCAATTATCGATTTCTACGTGGCCGGGGAACAAGGTGCGTGTTCGAATCCACCGTGTGCGCGCGAACAGCGGTGTTCTTCATTCTGTGGGGCAGGCGCTTCCGCCTGCCACCCCCTCGTGTCTGAGCCCACGAAATCCGACGCCCTGCTAGGATTTGGGGCTGTTCGCTCCTACCGGCAAGGGCCGAATACGTTCTCTTAGAAGCGGCCCATCGTCAGCCGCACGACCTCCGGCTTCCGGTAAAACCACAGGCCGCGATCGGTCTCATCGCCGTTCCAGAGCCGCAGGGGCTTCCAGGCCCCCGCCTCAAAGACGCCCTGCTCGGCCTTCACCACCTGGCTGCGGCTCCACGGCTGCCGGCCGCGCAAATGAAAAGTAACGCTTGCGTCGACTCCCGTAACCAGAAACTCGTCCGGCCCCAACTGCGCGACCAGTGCCGCGCCATGGGCATCCTTGGTGCCGGGCGCCTGGCGGCCGTCCGGCTGAGGAAAGCCAAAGGCCACCGTTGCCTGCCATTCCCCGAAGTCGATCTCCTGCATGGTCTGGCCGGGCTCTTCGACAGCGGTTTTCACCTTGCCCTCAAACTCGAGCTTGGCGATCTCGCCGCTCATGGGGGCGATGATCGCGAAGTTCATGGCGTGGCTCGACCACGGCTGATCGCCGAAAATGTTCCAGCCGGTCCGATCCACTCCAAACGGCGCAAATCCGATCGCACCCTGTCCGAGAGCATAAAAGAAATATTTCGCGTATTTATCGTCACGTCCGGTCTCCGGGATCAACAGGGGATTGTCAGTGCGACGGTAGGCTTCCACCGTTTGGCGATACAACACCGGGTCGTCGCTGTAGATATCCGGCCCTATCGCGTCGATCGAAGGCGCCAGCGCCCGCCACAGCCCCACCAGCTTTTGAACTGCGCCGCCGCTCGGATAGCCGATACCCGGCTTGTCCAGTTGCCGCTGCGCCAGTTCCGCCGCCGGGTAATTGATCCATACATTGATGTAGTAAGGAATGTTCAATTCCTTTTTCCCGGCGGCCGCGATTGCCTCGAGGTACTTCGCCTGGTGATAGGCCTGGAAGATCTCATCGGCGTCCGCCCCGAACGCCTGCTGCCACGTTCCGGGCTGCTTGTGTGCGGCCTGCAGCAAATCGGCCGGAACCGGACCGGCAAACAACCGGTTCGCCTCGGCGGAGTTGTCGCGCACACTCCCGATGTTGCCTGCCTCATTCTCCACCTGCACCATCACTACCGTGTGCTGCTCCCCGTCGATTTCCTTCAGGTGCCGCATCAGAGCCACAAACGCGGCCTGGTCCGCCCGTTGAGTGTTGCGCGAGAGCGGCGAGAGTACATCGATCGGCTCCCCGTCCGGACGGATGACATTGGGAAAGCGCTTCGGATCCGCTTTGACCCAGCCAGGCGCATAGTGCATGTTGCCGTTCTTCCACGTTCCGAACCACAGCAGCACAAGGTGCAGGTCGTGAGTTCGCGCTCCTTTCACCAGTTCATCCACGTTGGTGT
>Ga0335083_10004374_pt1 | contig 18003 bp, 17 predicted proteins | sample Lox_Sample_42_FD_206716 | JGI IMG/M metagenome (GOLD analysis project Ga0335083, IMG submission 206716) | Soil microbial communities from Loxahatchee National Wildlife Refuge, Florida, United States - Lox_Sample_4.2 | ecosystem: Environmental > Terrestrial > Soil > Wetlands | place: USA...
CGTCACCTTTTTCAGGTCGAGCGTCTCGCCGCCGATCTTCATCTTACCCTCGGCCAGCGTGTTGTTGAGGTAGCAATTGCGCAGATAGAACGAGTGATTGGCCGCCGGCATGCGGGTGGCGTCGGAATTCCAGAACAGGATGTCAAATGCGAACGGCTTTTTGCCGCGCATGTAATTGTTGATGACATAGGGCCAGACCAGATCGTTGGAGCGCAACATATTGAAGGCAGTCGCCATTCGGCTGGCTTCGAGATAGCCTTGTTCCTTCATGTGCGCTTCCAGTTGCTGGATGCGCTCCTCGTCGACAAAAACCTTGAGGTCGCCGGCAAAGGTAAAGTCGACCTGTGCGGCGAACAGCGTGGCGGACACGACGCGGGTGTCCTGCTTGGCCGCCAGATAGGCGAGGGTAATCGCGAGCAGGGTGCCGCCGACGCAATAGCCGATGGTGTGAATTTGCTTTTCGCCGGTCGCTTCCTCGACCGCATCAAGTGCGGCGATGACGCCCTCTCGCATGTATTGCTCGAAACTTTTTTTGGCGAGGCGGGCGTCCGGATTGACCCAGGACACAACGAACACGGTGAGCCCGCTGTCGACGCACCATTTGATGAAGGATTTTTCCGGCGTCAGGTCGAGGATGTAGAATTTATTGATCCAAGGCGGTACGATCAGCAAAGGCACCTTGAGCACGTCAGGCGTCGTGGCCTCGTACTGCAGGAGTTGGAACAGTTCGTTCTGGAAAATCACCTTGCCCGGGGTGAGCGCGAGATTGCGTCCGACTTCGAAAGCATTCGGGTCGGACTGCGTGATCTTCAGGTTGCCGTGCCCTGCCTTGATGTCCTCGGCGAGCATGCGCATGCCGCGCACCAGATTTTCCGCCTTCGATTCGAGCGTCTCGCGCAACAGTTCCGGATTGGTCAGGACGAAATTCGACGGCGCGATCGCGTTGGCGATCTGCTTGATGTAGAAGGCGGCCTTCTGCCGCGTGTGCTCGTCGACGTCGGCATCGCGCACCAGCTTCTCGGCCCATTGCACGCTGAGCAGATAGAGCTGCTTGAGGAAATCGAAGAACTGGTTCTGCGACCACTCCGGATCGGCGAAACGCTTGTCTTTCGGATCTGGAGCGACCGCGGGCTCCGTGTCTTCGCCGGCCATGCGTTTGGCCATGACCGCGAATAGTTCGAGGAAAGCGCGGCCGAGGCTGGTCTGCAGTTCAAGCGCGCGGTCAGGATCGGATAGCCAATATTCGAGAATTTGTCCGACCGTCGTGACGACGTCGGCAATGTCCTCGGCCGTTTCGGTTTTGATCTTGCCTTCCTCGCGCGGCTGCAAATAGGCGGCGAGCGCCCTGCCGCCTTCCTCGACCAGACGCGCGACGTTCTGCGCGAGGGCTTCGATCTCGACCGAGCCGATCTTCGTCTGTGCCTTGGCCGTTTCCTTGATCGCTTCTTTGGCCGGTGCGGTCTTGCGTTTTGTCATCGATTTCAAGTCGGTCCCCGCCGCCAGAATTGGCTAGGACTGCGCCCTCTCGCAAGGTCCGATTGCGGATATGCCTTAGCGGTCGTTGTACGCCGGCCGATGACAGCGCACCGACCTTGCTGCAGCCATAATAGCCGGCTACGTGACTTATGCTATAATTCCTTGAGTCTACATCGATTTCCTCGATTGAAGGACTGATGTTGCAACGCATCGTACGTGTTTTCGGCCGATCGGTGCTGCCGGCCTTGGGCCTGGCGGTAGCGCTTTGCGGTTGCTCGTCGGGCGCCTTCATCGACAAGCTGCCGGGCGAGATGGGCGAACCGGCCGATGCCCCGGCGCGGCTGGCGAACCCTTACGCCTATCCCGCCGTGCACGATATGCCGCCGCCCCGGGCGACGCCGACGATGAGCGAGGATCAGCAAATCAAGCTGGAAAGCGACCTGGCGGCGGTCCGCGACAGGCAGGAAACGCGCGAAAAGGCCGCCGCTATGCCGCCGAAAAAGAAGAAGCCAGCTGCCGCCGCGGCCGACCAGGACGCCAATGCCCAGGATGGCGCAAAGACCAACCCGTGATAAAAGCCTGCCGGGGTTCACGCCGGCCGGCTGGAGTGGGCAGCCGACCTAAAGGTTTGAGACAATGGAAGACTTTTACCGCATCCGCCGCCTGCCGCCGTACGTGTTCGAAGAGGTGAACCGGGCCAAGGCGCGCGCCCGCAATGCCGGCGCCGATATTATCGATCTCGGCATGGGCAATCCCGATCTGCCGGCGCCGGCCCATGTCATCGAGAAGATGAAGGAGACGCTCGGCCGTCCGCGCACCGACCGCTATTCGGCCTCGCGCGGCATCCCCGGGCTGCGGCGCGCCCAAGCCGCCTATTACGAGCGCCGCTTCGGAGTGAAGCTCAACCCCGACACGCAGGTCGTCACCACGCTCGGCTCCAAGGAGGGCTTCGCCAACGTCGCGCAGGCGATCACCGCGCCGGGCGACGTCGTGCTGGTGCCGAACCCGAGCTATCCGATTCATGCGTTCGGCTTCCTGATGGCGGGCGGTGCCATCCGCTCGGTGCCGTCGGAGCCGACGCCGAATTTCTTCCACACGCTGGAGCGCGCGATCGTTCACTCGATCCCGAAGCCGACGGCGGTGGTGGTGTGCTATCCGGCCAATCCGACGGCCTGGGTGGCGAGCCTCGACTTTTACAAGGACCTCGTCGCCTTCGCCAAAAAGCACAGCATTCTGATCCTGTCCGATCTCGCTTACGCCGAGGTTTATTTCGATGACAATCCGCCGCCGTCGGTGCTGCAGGTGCCGGGCGCGATGGACGTCACCGTCGAATTCACCTCGATGTCGAAAACTTTCTCGATGCCCGGCTGGCGCATCGGCTTCGCAGTCGGCAACGAGCGCGTGATCGCCGCGCTCGCCCGCGTGAAGTCCTATCTCGATTACGGCGCCTTCACCCCGGTGCAGGTGGCGGCGACCGCTGCGCTCAACGGTCCCGACGACTGCATCAAGGAGATGCGCGAGACCTACAAGCGCCGCCGCGACGTATTGGTGGAGAGCTTCGGCCGCGCCGGTTTCCACGTGCCGGCGCCGCGCGCCTCGATGTTCGCCTGGGCGCCGATCCCCGAGCCATTCAAAAGCCTCGGCAGCGTCGAGTTTTCCACGCTCCTGGTGGAGAAGGCCGATCTCGCCGTGTCGCCCGGCATCGGCTTCGGCGAATACGGCGAGGGTTTCGTGCGCATTGCGCTGGTGGAGAATGAGCAACGCATCCGTCAGGCCGCGCGCAACGTCCGCCGCTTCCTCGAAACCGGGCCGGAAAAACTGCACAACGTCGTTCCGCTCGCCACCCGCCGCTAGCTCCATGGTTCAACCGCTGAAAGTCGGTGTTGCCGGTCTGGGCACGGTCGGCGCCGCCTTGATCGCCCAGGTCGCACGCGAACGCGAGGCGCTCGCTGCGCGTTGTGGGCGCGCGATCGATATCGTCGCGGTCTCCGCGCGTTCGCGGGCAAAAAACCGCGGCGTCGATCTCAAGCCGTTGACCTGGTTCGGCGATCCGGTCGCGCTTGCGCGCGCGCCCGGCATCGATGTGTTCGTCGAGTTGATGGGCGGCGCCGGCGATCCCGCGAAAAGCGCGGTCGAGGCGGCGCTGGCGACGGGCAAGTCTGTGGTCACAGCCAACAAGGCGCTGCTTGCCAAACACGGCGTAAGGCTCGCCGCGCTTGCGGAAAAGCATCACGTTGCGCTGAATTTCGAGGCCGCTGTCGGCGGCGCCATTCCAATCGTGAAAACGCTGCGCGAGGGCCTCGCCGGCAATTCGTTCGAGCGCATTTACGGCATTCTCAACGGCACCTGCAACTACATCCTGACGCGGATGGAGCAGGAAAAATTATCATTCGCCGATTGCCTGAAGGATGCGCAGCGGCTGGGCTACGCCGAAACCGATCCGAGCTTCGACATCGAGGGCCACGACACTGCGCAGAAGCTGGCGATCCTCGCGTCGTTGGCGTTCGGTACCAAGGTCGACCAGAGCGCCATTTATGTAGAAGGCATCTCCTCGATTGCGCCCGCCGATCTTTCGGCCGCCGATGAGCTCGGCTACCGCGTCAAGCTGCTCGGCGTCGCGGTCAAGACCGACAAGGGCATCGAGCAGCGAGTGCATCCGACTATGGTGCGCAAGGATTCGGCCATCGCCCAGGTGATGGGCGTGACCAACGCCGTCACCGTCGATGTGACCGGCATCAATCCGCTGACGCTGATCGGGCCTGGCGCCGGCGGGGCGGCGACCGCCTCGGCGGTGCTCACCGACATCGGCGATATCGCCCGCGGCGTGCGCACCGCGCCGTTCGGCCGGCCGATCGCGCGGCTCAAGAGCGTGCGCAAGGCGCCGATGCAGCGGCACGAAGGCGGCTACTACATCCGGCTACTCGCCCGCGATAAGCCGGGGACAGCGGCGACGATCGCCAAACGGCTTGCCGAGCAGGAAATTTCGCTGGAATCCATTGTGCAGCGCCACCAGGCGCACGCCGATACCGAACCGAAGGCCGGTTCGGTACCCGTTATCCTCATTACTTATGCAACAACTGAGGACGCCGTGCGCAAAGCTCTTGCGGCGGTGGGGCGCGATAGGGTGATCTCCGGGACACCGCAAGTGATCCGGATCGAGAAGAACTGACGGCCGGCCGGGCGCCGTTGTTTTTGGGAGTTGACGACATGGCAACGATTACCGTCCAGCCCGAATTCCTGCTGGAGCGCATTCTCAGCCTCGAGATCGTGCGGGTGACCGAACGCGCGGCGGTGTCGGCGGCGCGCCTGCGCGGGCATGGCAAGGACAAGGCTTCGGATCAGGCGGCGGTCGACGCCATGCGGCGGGAGCTCAACAAGCTGCCGATCGACGGCACCGTGGTGATCGGCGAGGGCGAGATCGACGAGGCGCCGATGTTGTTCATCGGCGAGAAGGTCGGCTCCAAGCACGGCCCGAAGGTCGATATCGCGGTCGATCCGCTCGAAGGCACCACGCTCTGCGCCAAGAACATGGCGGGCGCCATCGCCACCATCGCCATGGCCGACGCCGGCACGCTGCTGCACGCGCCGGATTGCTACATGCAGAAGATCGCCATCGGTCCCGGTTATCCCAAAGGAGTCATCGACCTCGATGCGCCGGCTGACGAAAACATCATCGCGCTGGCCAAAGCCAAGGGTGTCAAACCCGCCGAAATCACGGCGATCCTGCTCGACCGGCCGCGCCATGCTGACATGATCGAGGCGGTGCGCAAGACCGGCGCGGCGGTATCGCTGATCAGCGACGGCGACGTCGCCGGCGTCATTCATTGCGCCGAGCCGAAGACCGGCATTGATATCTATCTCGGCATCGGCGGCGCGCCGGAAGGCGTCCTGGCGGCGGCGGCTTTGCGCTGCATCGGCGGGCAGATGCAAACCCGGCTGATCATCGACACCGAACAGCTGCGCGAACGTACGCTGAAGATGGGCATCAAGGATCCGAAGAAGAAATACAGCATCGACGACATGGTGAAAGGCGACTGCCTGTTTTCGGCGACCGGCGTCACCAGCGGCCCGATGCTGCAGGGCGTCAAATTCGGCAAGGACATGATCGAGACGGAGACCGTGGTGATGCGCTCGGTGACCGGCACCGTGCGCCGCGTGATCGCCGAACACCGTCAATTCGATAAATTCCATATGGGTTGAGGCGCCCGCGGGCGCTTCGCGCCCGGCGTCCCCATATACGGCCGGGCAATGGAGGTTCGCATGAGGCGCCTTTTCGCACTGGCTATCATCTGTGGTTTAGCGGCGTTGCCGGCCGCGCGCGCCGAGGACGCGCCGTCCCCGGAGGCGCTCAAGGCGGCGCAGGAGCTGTCGGCGCTGGTCAGTGGTGATACGGTTAATCAGATGAGCGCGGCGATGACGGCGCAGATCTGGCCAAACATCGAAAACAGTCTTAGCGCCAAGATCGACGCAGCGACTTTGGCCGAGTTGCGCGCCGAGTTTGAAAAGTCGGTTGCGGCTTTCGCCAACGAGACGATGCAGTCTTCGCCGGCGGTCTATGCGCGCAATTTCACCGTACAGGAACTGCGCGAGATCGTCGCCTTCTACAAGACGCCGACCGGCGCCAAGGCCTTGCACACGATGCCGAAGGTCGTCGGCGAGGTGATGGCGCAGATGGGCCCGCGCGCGCAGGCGTTCCAGCAGGAGCTCAACGCCAAGCTGATCGCCATTCTGGAAAAACACGGCTACAAGAATTGACGACGATGGCGGCGCTGCCCGCAACGGCTTTGAATCCCTCCGAACACTTCTTTCTCGGCGTGGAAAGGTCCGCGACCGGCCGCTCCTGGCGCGACCGGCTGGATGAGCGCGGGCAGGCGCGGGCTCGGACGATCGCGCAACGCGCCGGCGTGCCGGAACTGCTGGCGCGCGTTCTCGCCGGGCGCGGCGTCGAGGCCGACGCGGTCGCCGCCTATCTCGATCCCAGCATCCGCACGCTGATGCCGGACCCGCATGTGCTGACCGACATGGAAGCGGCGAGCGCGCGGCTCGCGCACGCGGTGATCAATGGTGAGAGCGTGGCGATTTTCGGCGATTACGACGTCGACGGCGCGACCGCTTCTGCTTTGCTGGCCGGCTATCTGCGTGATTGCGGCCTCGATCCTATCGTGCATATCCCCGACCGGATTTTCGAAGGCTACGGGCCGAACGTCGACGCGCTCCGCGGCTTCGCCGAGCGCGGCGCGAAGCTCCTGATCACCGTCGATTGCGGTATCACCAGCCACGGCCCGCTTGCCGAGGCCAAGGCGCTCGGCCTCGACGTCGTGGTGATCGACCATCACCAGGCCGACGAGGAATTGCCGCCGGCGGCGGCCATCGTCAACCCGAACCGCGTCGACGATCTGTCCGGACTCGGGCATCTGGCCGCGGTCGGCCTCGTGTTCGTCACGCTGGTAGCGCTGTCCCGCGAGCTGCGCCGCCGCGATTTCTGGACCGGGATGCGGCCGGAGCCGGACCTCCTATCGCTGTTGCACCTGGTCGCGCTCGGTACCGTCGCCGATGTGGTGCCGCTGACGGGACTCAATCGGGCCTTTGTTGCCAAAGGGCTGATCACATTGCGCCGGCGCGACCATGTCGGGCTGACCGCGTTGATGGATGCGGCGCGGCTGTCGGGCCCGCCGGAACCGTGGCATCTGGGCTTTCTGCTGGGGCCGCGCATCAATGCCGGCGGCCGCATCGGCCGCGCCGATCTCGGCGCGCGGTTGCTGCTGGAGCAGGATTCGAGCGAGGCCGTACGTATTGCCGCCGAGCTCGACCGTCTCAACCGCGAGCGCCAGAAGATTGAACTCGCGACCGTCGCGCAAGCGGAGGCCGAAGCTTTGGCGGCACTCGGCCTGGAAGAAAAGGGCGCCGTCGTCGTCACCGCGCAGGAAGGTTGGCATCCAGGCGTGGTTGGGCTGGTGGCGGCACGGCTGAAGGAGCGCTACGGCCGGCCGGCATTTGCCATCGCGTTGGAGCCGGGCGGCACCGGCACGGGATCGGGGCGTTCGATCGCCGGCGTTGATCTCGGCCAAGCCGTGCGGCGAGCCGTGCGCGACGGCTTGCTGGTCAAGGGCGGCGGCCATGCCATGGCGGCCGGTATCACGTTGAAGAAGGACACGCTCGCCGCATTTCGTGCCTTCATGGAAGACACATTGGCGAGCGCGGTCGAATTGGCACGGCGCGAGCGCGCGCTGTTGATTGACGGCGCGATCAGTGCCGGCGCGGTCTCGCTCGAACTTTGCGATTTGCTGGCGCGGGCTGGTCCCTACGGCGCCGGCAATCCCGAGCCATTGCTCGCGCTGCCGGCGCATACGCTCGTCTATGCCGATCAGGCTGGTGAGAGCCACATCCGCGCGCGTTTCAAAGCCGGCGACGGCAAGATCGTCAATGCGATCGCCTTCCGCGCAGCAGGCCAGCCGCTCGGCCGAACGCTGCTCGACAATCGCGGCCGAGCGATGCACGCAGCGGGCAGCCTTGCCGTCGACCGCTGGCAGGGCGAGGAGCGCGTGCAGATGCGGCTGGTCGATGTTGCGCTGAGCTGACGTCTACTTTAAGCCGCGCAAGACTTTAGCGAATGGCTTGAGTAAACTCGCCGTAGCCGCGCCGGTCGAGGGAGGTAACAATGAAAAAGCTGACTTTAATCTTTGCCGCTTGTTTGTTCGCGTGCGCTGCCGCCGTGCCGAGCGCGCGCGCGGAATGGCCGGATCATCCGATCCGCTTCATCGTCGGCTTCGGCCCGGGCGGCGCCAATGACCTGATTGCGCGCTTTACCGCGGAGGGCGTCGGCAAAGAACTGCATCAGACGGTCGTCGTGGAAAACCGCCCCGGCGCCGGCGCGGTAATCGGCACCGCCTATGTCGCTCATTCGACGCCCGATGGCTACACATTCCTTGTCGGCGCGGCGAGCACGATCACCAACAGCCTACTGTTGAAGGATCTCCCCTACAAGGACGAAGACCTTGTGCCGGTCGGCATGATCGCGGTCGCGCCCTCGACCATTATCGTCAATCCGAGCGTGCCGGCGACCAACATGAAGGAATTCATCGCCTGGGCAAAAGCGCAGAATGGCAAGGCGACTTGGTCGACCGCCGGCAACGGCTCGACGCCCGAGTTCGTTGCCGAGATGATCAAGGAGGCGGCCGGCGTCACCTTTACCATCGTGCCGTACCGCAGCGGCGGCGATAGCGTGAATGCGGTACTCGGTAACAATGTCTCCGCCACCTCGGAAGCGAGTATCGTCGTAGTACCGAAAATCAAGGCTGGTCTGCTCAAGGCGATCGCGACGACCTACACCAAGCGCATCAGCATCTATCCGTCGATTCCGACCACTGCGGAACAGGGCTATCCGACCGTGCAGATAGGCCATTGGGCGGGGCTATATGCGCCGAAGGGTACACCGCCGACGGTGATCGAGCGCATGAACGCGGCGCTGCAGGCGGCGCTCAAGACCGACGAGGTCAAGGACAAGTTGATCAAGACCGGCATCGAGCCGGCCGGCGGCTCGGTCGCAGATTTCGTCGCTTTTACCAAGACGGAGCGCCAGCGGCTGAGCGAACTTGCAGTCAAGATCAGGGTGACGAAGGAGAAGTGAACGGCATCAGCCGTTCGCCAAAGCTTCGGCAATCTGTTCGGCGCGCGCGAGCTTGTCGGCGTCGAGCAGCAGATTGACGACGGCATCCGCCTTGGCGGCGCTGACCGTGTGCGTGGCGAGGGTCTTGAACTTGCGTACGATGTCGGCCTCGCTGGCGAAACTATGTTCGCTGCCGCGCGGCGCCTCGACGGTCTGCTCTAGCCTCGTGCCGTCTTTCAGTTGCACTTCGACGCGGACCATGTGGCGACAGTTCGAGCCGCGCGCGGTGATCGTGGGGTCTTCCACCACGCTCACTTTTCTCGACAGCGCGATGCGGCGCTCGTCGGTCACCACCGCGTCGGCGAATTGGTCGACGAACACGTCGCCTTCGATCAGCAGCGTCGCCACGCAGAAGGGGAGATTCAGCTGCGCCGAGGTGAGGCCTTGTGGCGTATACGGCCAGCCGACATGCTCGACGGTGACATGCGAGCCGTGCACCACGATTTTATCGACCGCATCGGGGCCGAACGGCGTATTTTCCTGCATCATGCGGATTGCGTCCAGCGTGGTGTGATTGCTGCCGACGCAGGAATAGAACTTTAGCGAAATGCGCATGGTCTCCCAGCGGTGGCCAAGTTCGGATGATAGCTCATCGAGATTGAAACGGTCGTTCGAGCGCGAGAAAGTGGTGCAGAAGCCGCCATAGGGCGACTCGAACACGTCGACGATGCCGGTGAAACCGTTTTCCGCCAGCAGTGCGCCATAAAGCCCGCTCTGCGCTGCGCGCCCGGCATGCATGCGCTTGACCATGGCGCCGAATTGCGCGGCCATGAGGCCCGCGGCCTGCGTCCCGGCAACGCCGAGTGCGTGGACAGTCTGCTCTGCCGAGAGGCCTAATGCACGCGCTGCACCCGAGGCCGCGGAAAACACGCCGACCGTTGCGCCGGAATGCCAGCCTTGGCCGATATGCTGCGGCCCCATGCATTTGCCGACGCGCGGGCCAATTTCGTAACCGGCGACGGCAGCCGCGAGAAAATCACGACCGCTCAGGCGGGGGCGCAGTTCGGTGACCGCAACCAGCGGCGGCAGCGTCACCGCGCCGACATGCAGCACGCCCTGGCGGTGCACGTCGTCAAGCTCGAAACCCTGGATCAGTGTGCCGTTGGCAAGCGCCGCATGCGGCGCCGACAGACACTCCGCCGTGCCCCAGACGCGACAGCCCTTGGTGGTGTCTAGCCTGCCAAGGGTCTGCCGCAGGATTCGGCTCCATTCGAGATCGGCGCCATAAAGCGCGCAGCCCAGCGAATCCAGCATCAACAGCTTGATGCGCGCGACGACTTCGGACGGAATATCCTCGTAGCGCAGCGTGGAGACAAATTGCGCAATAGCGCGGGTATGAGGGTTATTGCTCGAACCTGACATGGTTGAAATTCCGAAGTTCGACTGATCAGGTCACGAGTATTTCTTTTCCAGCGCATCGAAATGCGGCTTTTGCACCAGCCGCTGGCGCTCTTCGAAGCTCGCCAACTCGTTTGCTATGCCGGCGAGCGAGCCCCGCTCCTTCAGGTGGCCGAGCACCTTCTGCATGCCGGCGATGGACGCCTGCAGCGCTGCATTTGCATAAAGCACCATGGCATAACCCATGCGCTGTAACTCATCCAACGGGATCATCGGTGTCAGGCCGCCAGCGACGATATTGATGAGCTGCGGCACGGGCAGGCGCTTGGGGATTTCTGCGATCTGTTCCTTGCTGCGTGGCGCCTCGACGAAGGTCATGTCGGCGCCGGCCTCGATGTAAGCGGCGGCGCGATCCATGGCGTCGTCGAAGCCGTTGACGGCGATCGCGTCGGTACGCGCCAAGATGATCAGGTCGGGATCGATGCGCGCATCGGCCGCAGCATGGATTTTTTGTACCATCTCCTCGCGCGCGATCACGCTCTTGCCGGCGAAATGGCCGCAGCGCTTGGGGAAGTCCTGGTCCTCGAGCTGGATGGCACTTGCGCCGGCGCGCTCGAGTGTCTGAACGGTGCGCCCGACATTGAGCGCATTGCCGAATCCGGTGTCAGCATCGACAATCAGCGGCACATCGACGGCCTCGCGCATGGCGCTGACGTTATTGGCAAGCTCTGTGACCGAGATCAGCCCGATATCGGGCATGCCGAGAAAGGTATTGGTGACGCCGGCGCCGGTGACATAGATCGCGGCATAGCCAAGGTCCTCAATCACCCGCGCAGTGAGCGCGTTGGGGGCGCCGGGCAGGAGCATGGCTTTGCGCGAGCGCAACAGATCGCGCAAGCGCCGATTGCAGCTGTCTTTCATTCTCGGCTCGTCCTCGTAATACGATCGCCGTGTTTTGAAGTTTTTTCGCCGGCAAAGCAACTGGGCGGACGATATGAAGGTGGGGCGCCATTGACCGGTCACACTATTCGCGGGACGCATTTAGCTCAGGGCCGACGAAAAAAACGCTACTGATGTCGCCGTTCTCATCGTGGACTGATACTTTCACCGTGTGGGCCTTGCGCTGAAGTGCGCGCGCTTCTCCGAGCGCGACTTGCGTTGCCGTTTCTGCAGATGTGTAAGGGCCATGCCGCGTGGTGTTGCAATCGACAAACCATCTGCGGTTGAGGCGGATGATGGACAAGCTGGCGATATTCATCCCAGGCCCTATTTTATGCGAGAAATAGCGGAAGCGATTGCAACTCTAGATTTAATTGGTGTGTGGTTCGTAAACTTTGTTGGTGAAAAGCAGTCGCTCCGATGCTTGTGCGCGTCGCATAAAGAAACTGTGTGCTTAGCTCAACGTTATGGTCGCGGCCATTGCGTCGGGGACGAGGCCGTGACGCAATCGGCGCAATTACATTGTTTGCATGCGAAAGAATTGTCGCCACCGCCATTCTGCCTTCAATCAATTGGCGCGCTGGCCGAGATACGGCGTGAGGAAATCGATCACTGGGACGGTACAATCGAGGCGGCGCATATCACACCGCGCCATGCGTTAACCGAACTCAAAAGTCGCGAAAACGCCGAAATGATCGGAAGCCAGCGCGGCGGGATCGTTGAACACGACGCGGCAACCCAGAGCAGTTAATGCGCCGGTGAAAAAGATATAGTCGATGCGCTGATCACGCTCGGTCAAGGGGTGGACATAGGGGTTTTGCCGCACCCACGTCAGACCGGGCTCTTTCGGATGGCAGGCCGCGAAGCTGTCGGTGAATTCCCCGGCGACTGCGAGCAGCGCTGGCGAGTCAGGATCATCATTGAAATCGCCGCAGAGGATGGCGGCATCGCGCGTGTCGCGGTTTTCGATCGCAGGTAGAAGAGCATCCACTTGCGTCTTGCGCTCGGCGAGCCACTCGACCTTCCAGGACAGATGCGTGTTGGCGATCAGGAGCACGCGGCCGTCGATGCGGAGGTCCGCCATGAGGGCCTGGCGCGGCTCGTCTTCGGGCACCCTAGGCAATGCCACGCTGAGGGGCCGCTCGATGGGAAAGCGCGACAGGATCGACAGTTGATGGTTATCGGCCGCATACGTGAGGCCGCTGGCATCGGCGGCAATAGCGGATTGGCGCTGCCGCGTTTGCGGATGGTCGGCGACCTCCTGCAGGCAGACGATGTCGGGCTGCAACGCCTTAAGCCCTGATTCAAACGCGGTCATGCGCAGGGCGAGCGGTTCGCTGATGTTCCACAGGTTGAGGGTCAGTACGGTGAATCGCATGGCGTCTGCCGCTAAATATTCGCGATCAAGTTAACGCATTGCCGCGCTTGTCAAGTTGCGCGAGGGATGGAACAATTCGTACTGCGCTATAAGCAAAACAAAACAATGCCAGCGCAAGGGAGGATACCGATCATGCGGTTCGTCAAGTATGCCGTTATCGCGTTGTTCGCGGCCACCATGGTGAATACCGGGGCGGCGCGCGCGCAACCCTATCCGGCGCGCGATATTACCTTCGTTGTCGCGTTTGCGCCGGGCGGCGTCGCCGACACGTTAGCGCGTCTGGTGGGCAAAGGGCTTGGCGAAAAACTGGGGCGGACGGTCGTGGTGGAGAACCGCGGCGGGGCAGGCGGCAACATCGCCGCGGCGTCTGTCGCCCGCGCAGCGCCCGACGGCTATACCTTGTTGGTGACCACCACAGCGCTGGCGATCAACGAGACGCTGCGCCCGAACAAGGGCTTTGCCGCAAGCGATCTTAAGCCGATCGCTATTGTTGCCTCGTCGCCGGAAGCCTTTGTCACCAGTCCGGCCAATCCGGCCGCCAATCTCGCCGAGTTTCTCAAAAACGCCAAAGGTAAGAGCGTCACCTTCGCTTCCGCCGGCGTCGGCAGCGGCTCGCATATCGCGGCCGAGTATTTTTTCAAAGAGATCGCCAAGGTCAACGCCGTGCACGTGCCATTCCAGGGCGGCGCGCCCGCGATTGCCGCGACCATCGGCAACCAGGTTGATTTGATGGCGACGACGCTCGGCGGTGGCGCGGCTGCACAGATCGCACACGGCAAGCTCAAGGGTCTCGGCGTTGCCAGCGCCAAACGCGTGGCGGTCACGCCCAACGTGCCGACCTATGCCGAGGCGGGACATCCGTTCGACGCATCGTCCTGGGTCGGCGTCTTCGCGCCTGCCGGTATCAGCGCCGATGTCGTCGCCAAGCTCAACGCGACCATTGAAGAGGTGATGAAGGACAAAGCGCTGCGCGACAAACTCACCGCGATCGGTTTCGATCCCATCGAAGGATCGCAGCAGCAGGCAGATACCTACTTCAAAGGCGAAGTCGCGAAGTGGGGCAAAATGGTGAAGACGCTCAATCTGTCGATTAAGTGAGCCGCCGCACGCGCTGCTTCACCCGCGCGAATGCATGCGGCAGGCGGATACCGTCTTGAAGTCCGGCTCGTGAAAAGCGAGAGCCGAACGCTGCACAAAATATCCGACGCGCACTATCCCGCTACTCCCGCGCGCGATGTTGCGCCCTAGGACGTGCAGAACTCTCTTTAATTAACCTGCCTCTAAGAGAGGCACAGATATCTTTGACCGGATAAGGAATCATCGCGTGAACCGCACACGAATTTGCGGCGCCGCATTCTCAAGTCAAAGGCTGCCCGATGAAGTCAAGTATCATCCCGACAAAGACCGAACGCTTCTTCGACGAAGACGACATCATCGTCTCTAAGACCGATATCAAGGGGCGTATCACTTACGCCAATCAATCGTTCTGCCACATCGCGGACTACACCGAAGCGGAACTGCTCGGCCAACCGCACAGCATCATCCGTCACCCAGACATGCCGCGCGCCGTGTTCAAGCTGCTGTGGGACACGGTTTTGGATCGCCGCGAGATTTTCGCCTACGTCAAGAACATGGCGAAGAACGGAGACTTCTATTGGGTGTTTGCGCATGTCACGCCGTCCTTCGACGCTAAAGGCGATGTAATCGGCTTTCATTCAAGCCGCCGCGTGCCAGATCGCGACATTCTGACGAAGACTATCATCCCGCTTTACGAGCAAATCCTGCACGAGGAGAAGCGGCATCAGAACGGGCAGAAGGAGCTCGCCGCAGGCTTCGATTTCGTTCTCAATTTCCTAAAGTCGAGGAACACGACCTATGACGCGCTTATTTTCTCGCTTTGAGGTCGTGTCTATGGTGACGGCGGCTGGCGTTGTCGGGCTGGCCGCGTCGATCTGCGCGGCCACAGGGCGGCTGCTTGGTTTCGATTATTTTGCCAACGTCGCAATTGGTCTGTCAGTCATTTCCGGCATCGCCTTACTCGCGGTCTTGATGAAGGGCGAGCGCAAAGAGACGAAGAGGAGCGAAAGCGTCGAAACTCGCGTTATCAATAAGATTACCGCGGTCTGCGACGAGATCTGCAAGGGGAATTTCGAGGCGCGCATTGGGGACGTTACCGAAGGCGGGGTCCTGGACGATGCCCAGCACCGCGTGAACGACATGATCGATCGTTGCGACGCCTTCGTGCGCGAAGCGACCGCTAGCCTCGAAGCGGTCTGCCGCAATATTTACTATCGGCGCATTCTCTACGGTGGCCTGCAGGGCTCGTTCCGCGTCGCCGCTGAGATCATCAACAATTCGGTGAAGACGCAGGAGAAGGCCGTCGAGCAGGCGCGCATCGATGCGGCCGCCGAGCAGAAAGGCCTGATCGATAGCCTCGCTGATGGCCTGAAGAATTTGGCGGAAGGCAACCTGATGTTTCGTCTGGCCGATTTTCCGGAGAAATACCGGCAGATTCGCGATGACTTCAATTGTGCAATGGCGCAATTGCAGGACACGATCAAGGCAATCACAACGGTAACACGCGAAGTCTCAAATGCGACTGCGGAAATCTCCGCCAGCACGACCGATTTGTCGCAACGCACCGAAGAGCAGGCGGCCTGCCTGGAGCAGACCTCCGCCTCGATGGAACAGATCGCGTCGACGGTGAAGATGAACGCGGAGCATGCCCAGCATGCGAACCAATCGGCCAACAAGATGCGCGAGGTCGCCGGCCGCGGGGGGCAGGTGGTCGGCAAGGCTGTCGATGCCATGGCGCACATCGAGGCGTCGTCGCGCAAGATCTCCGATATTATCGGTGTGATCGACGAAATCGCTCGGCAGACTAATTTGCTGGCGCTCAATGCTGCGGTGGAAGCGGCGCGCGCCGGTGAATCGGGACGCGGGTTTGCAGTGGTGGCGACCGAAGTGCGCAGCCTGGCGCAACGCTCCTCGCAAGCGGCCAAGGACATCAAGGATCTCATCAACAATTCGAACGGACAGGTCAAAGAGGGCGTCGATCGGGTCAACGACGCAGGAATCGCGCTGCAAGAGGTTGTCGATTCCATCAAGGAGGTGGCGGACGTCATCGGCGATATTGCCAACGCCAGCGCCGAGCAGTCGACCGGCATCGACCAGATCAACATTGCGCTTAATCAGATGGACGAGGTGACGCAGCAGAATTCGGCTTTGGTCGAGGAGAATGCCGCGACTGCCAAGACGCTGGAACAGCAGGCCGGCGCCATGGACGAGTGCATTGCCGTCTTCAAAATTGGCACTGCCAAGGCCGATATCCAGAAGAAAACGCCGGCACCGCAGCAACCTCAAGAACAGGCTATCGCGCGCAAGGCGCCACCGGCCGCTACAGCCAGGAAAGCGCAGGTTACGGCGAAGCCGGCACGCGGCGGCGCGGCCGCTGCTCTCAAATCCGGCCCGGAATGGGCTGAATTTTAGCGACGGCGAACTTTGCGGCAGAAGACGTCGTAGATCGCGCCGATGATAGTGCGCGCCTCGTCGCTGGCGAGGCTGTAATAGATGATCTTGCCGTCGCGGCGCGTCGAGACGAGGCCGTCCGCACGCAGCCGGGCCAGTTGCTGCGACACCGTCGGCTGGCGCAAATTGAGCTCCTCCTCGAGTTCGCTCACCGATTTCTCGCCTTGGGCGAGAATGCAAAGGATGATCAAGCGGCTTTCATGCGCCAACGCCTTGAGGAATTCGCTCGCGCGTTTGGCGTTGTCGACCATGCGGTCGAGATCATGCGGGTGGCCGCGGGTTTCCAGTCGTTGCAATTCCATTTGTGCACCACTGCTAACGGTCGGCGCGGGACAACAACCGGCGATCAATCGTCAACGCGTAACGATTTTCCGGCGAGCCGCGCGTGTTCCTCATTTGCCTCGGACGCGTCCAGCTTTTTAACGAGTGCGCCAAGCATCCCCCAGAAGAAGTCCTCACCTGGATAGCCGCGGATACGTCCGACTTCGCGTCCGCGGTCGACCAGCACAAACACCGGCGTTAGTCGTTCGATCTCGATGAACGACAAATCCGGCGGCGTCGGCTGCGCAATATCGACGCGCCGCAGCGGTGCGCGCAAGCCTTCATCGGTTTTTGCATAGATCGGCGCGATGTCGCGGTCAAAGGTTTCGCACCAAACGCAGCCGGCGCGCTCGAACATCACGAGCTCTGCCGCGCGCGCTGTAAACAAGCTCAGCGCAATATAAATGGCGCCAAGCAACGCCAACGGAGAAAAAAATTTCCACATTTAGATGCCGCCCGCTACCTTCATTCTCTCGCGCAATACCCACCTCGAACGCCACGAAAAATATATCATAATACAAGAATATGTCGATGATGCGGGGACCTAGCCGTAGCGAAATGCGAGCAAATTGTCGAACGAACGCAATTCGATCAGTACGCGGTGCAGAAGGTCGCTGTCGCGGGTGGCGATAGCTTTTGGGACCAACGTCAGGCTTGCTTTGGCGCCATCGATGAGGCGGCGGAATTCGCTCGCTTGCCGCACGGTCTCAGCGGCCATGCCATCGCAACGATCGAGCAGGGCGGCGTAAGCGGCTGCCTTGCCGGCCAGGTCATCGCGGATACGCGTATTGTTCCAGTCGAGCGCGCGGGTGTTATAAACCATCAGCGCGTCCATAGTGGTATTAGCGTCGCGGATGCAATCGGCGAGCACGGCGATACCGGCGCTTTTGCGCAGGGCGTAGAGATCACCGCGAACCGCTTCGAGCGATTGCCGGGCAACGTCCGGATGGCCGGTGTTGAGCATCATGTCGGCGGTGATCAAGCGCGTGGCGATGTCTGTCATTGCGACGACGTAATGCGGGTTATTGTCGAAGACATGCGGCCGATGGCCGGCAAGTCTTTGTTGCAGCGCGCCCCAGGCTTCGCGCAGGCGGTCAAGCTCGATCGAGGCGAGATCGACATTGCCGGTGCGCAAGTAGCCTATAGCAACGCGGTTATGGCTTTCGGCGGCTTCCACCCCGGCATTAAAATCGGCCAGATCGTCGGCCAACGCTGTCCCGCTCACCCCAAACAGGGCAACGGCAAGGATTGCTATGCATGCAGGTCTGATCGGCATGGCGGTTCGACGAATAATGCGGCGGGAGATATATGCTATCATAATCTATGTCTGCAGGCGGCGAAGCTGGTCTTCTGGCGG